>WBZM01000067.1_pt1 | contig 170873 bp, 144 predicted proteins | sample 5204271 | NCBI WGS metagenome assembly WBZM01 (sample SAMN12344346, study PRJNA552823) | activated sludge metagenome | biome: Activated sludge suspended growth; feature: Nitrification reactor; material: Wastewater; isolation source: activated sludge from nitrification reactor of wastewater... | reverse complement strand
GTCAGGCCTTCGAGGAAGCGATCCACACCCACGCCTACCAGTACATCGTCGAGTCGCTGGGTCTCGACGAGGGCGAGATCTTCAACGCGTACCACGAGGTCAAGTCGATCCGTGACAAGGACGAGTTCCTGATCCCGTTCATCGACACGCTGACCGATCCGCACTTCACCACCGGCACCCCCGAGAACGACCAGAAGCTGCTGCGCTCGCTGATCGTGTTCGCGTGCCTGATGGAAGGGCTGTTCTTCTACGTGGGCTTCGTGCAGATCCTCGCGCTCGGTCGCCAGAACAAGATGACCGGCGCCGCTGAGCAGTACCAGTACATCCTTCGCGACGAGTCGATGCACTGCAACTTCGGCATTGACCTGATCAACACGATCAAGCTCGAGAACCCGCACCTGTGGACCCCGGCCTTCCGCGACGAGATCCGTGGCCTCTTCCACAAGGCGGTCGACCTCGAGTACGCGTACGCCGAGGACACGATGCCTCGTGGCGTGCTCGGCTTGAACGCCTCGATGTTCAAAGGCTATCTGCGCTTCATCGCCAATCGGCGAGCGCAGCAGATCGGCCTGGACCCGCTGTTCCCGCAGGAAGAGAACCCCTTCCCGTGGATGAGCGAAATGATCGACCTGAAGAAGGAACGCAACTTCTTCGAAACGCGCGTGATCGAGTACCAGACCGGTGGCGCGCTCAGTTGGGATTGACACGCGATCCCGTGGTCGCGAATCAGGAAGACATGTGAGGCAAGGCCGTACCCCATCGATGCCGGAGACGTTTCCTTGGTCGACCCGTCCCATGACGAGCGGCGCCAGGAATCCCGGTTCCATCGTGAGGGCGCCTGCCTCCCGGACCTGCGAGGGCGTGATCGCCCGACGCGGTCCGCGTGCCGGATTCATTAGCGTAGGAAATCCACGCGGGTGCGTGCGGTTTCTTGCGCCGATGAATAGCCCGTGTCCGACGGGCGCAATGCGCCATCGGGCACGGGTTTCCATGTTTGCACCATCAACCTGAGGAGCTCCCACATGGCTACCGCCAAGAAACCCGCTGCGAAGAAGCCGGCCGCGAAGAAACCCGCCGCCAAGAAGCCCGCTGCGAAGAAGCCGGCCGCGAAGAAACCCGCTGCCAAGAAGCCCGCCGCCAAGAAGCCCGCCGCCAAGAAGCCTGCGGCGAAGAAGGCCGCGGCCAAGAAGCCCGCTGCCAAGAAGCCCGCCGCGAAGAAGCCTGCGAAGAAAGCGGCTGCGAAGAAGCCGGCGAAGAAAGCGGCTGCGAAGAAGCCTGCGAAGAAAGCGGCGAAGAAAGCGGCGAAGAAGCCCGCTGCGAAGCCTGCCGCTGCGAAACCTGCGCCTGCGGTCGCGGTTGCCAAGCCGCTGAACCCCGCGGCCGCCTGGCCGTTCCCGACGGGCAACAAGCCCTGATCGGTGTGATGTGCGCAGGGTGCCCCTGGCACCTTGCGCGCCCGAGCAGCCCGTGCCCTCGGAAGATGGCACGGGCTTTTTCTTCTGTGCGAGAATCGGCCCGCTATGATGAATGCCCTCTGGTTGCTGCTGGAAACCGCCGGCAGTCTGCTGGCGACGGCGTGCCTGCTGCGCGCGGTCGCCTGGTGGCAACAACTGTCGCCACGCAATCCGATCATGCAGTTCGTGATCGCGGTCACCGACTGGATCGTCAAGCCCTTGCGCCGCCTGCTGCCGGCCTCGCGACGCGTCGACTGGGCCAGCCTGCTCGCCGCACTGATCATCGCGGTCGTGCTGGCGCTGGTCTATTCGATGGCAATGCTCGGACGCGGCCCGATGATGGGGGGCGTGCTGTTCGTCGCGCTGTTCTGGATGTGCAAGTGGGCGGTCTATCTGCTGATCGGTCTGGTGCTGGTTCAGGCGATCCTGTCGTGGGTCAATCCGCAGGCGCCGATCGCACCGGTGGTCGATCACCTCACCCGCCCGTTCCTCGCGCCGATTCGTCGCGTGGTTCCGTTGATCGGCGGCGTCGATCTCTCGCCGCTCGTGCTGATCGTCGGTGCGCAGGCTTTGCTGATGCTGCTCGAGTCGCTGCTGTCGACCATCCTGCGGGTGGTCTGAATCCCGGCCGGTGTCGGCGCGGTCATCGAGCCCTGTCGTGACGTCGCGGGCCGACGCGCCGCTGCCCGTCTGGCTCAGTGGTGAACCCGGTCGGTGGCTGATCGCCGTTCACGCGCAGCCGGGCGCGCGCCAGGCCGAGGTGGTGGGCACCCACGGCGACGCGCTGAAAATCCGCATCGCGGCGCCACCGGTCGAGGGCAAGGCCAACGACGCGCTGCGGCGCTGGTTCGCGCTGCGTCTGTCGATCGGTCTGGCCGAGGTCGAGCTGATCGCCGGGGCGTCGTCGCGCAGCAAGCGCCTGCGGGTGCGCAGCCCGCTCAGCGCGTCGCAGCTCGTGGACTGTCTGCTGTCCGCGTAGCACCGGAGCGTCGGCGCGATCCCGCCCGATCTCGCGGGGTGCGCGCCTCGTCCTGCCGCCGATCCGCGGCGCTGAACCGCGGGCTGGACCGCTGGCTGAACCGAACACCGACCCGCCGCGCCGACGCTTCGGGCGCGACTTCGAGATTCACCAGGGACGAACCCCGTACGCCTGCTCGTGACGACGGGCCACCTCGTCGCGGTCGATCCGGTGGTTCTGGGCGCCTTGCTGCTCGATCTTGATCGCGCCCATCACGCTGCCCAGGCGCGCCGCGCGAACCCAGTCCCAGCCCTGCGCCAGTCCGTAGAGCAGGCCGCCCCGATACGCGTCGCCGCAGCCGGTCGGGTCGACGGCGGTGCCGATCGGCGCCACCGGGATCCGGGTGCTCGTGCCGCCCTGGTGAACGGTCGAGCCCTCGGCGCCGCGGGTCACGATCATCGCGCGCACCTTCGCGGCGATCTGCGCCTCGGTCCAGCCGGTCTTCTCGCTGAGCAGCGCGGCCTCGTAGTCGTTGACCGCCACCGCACTGGCCTGCTCGATGAACTCGCGAAGCTGCGCGCCGTCGAACAGCGGCATCGCCTGGCCCGGGTCGAACAGGAACGGGACGCCCGCCTGCGCGAACTCCCGCGCGTGCCGGCGCATCGCGTCCCCTCCGTTGGGAGCCACGATGCCGAACGCCGCCGGCCCGACCATCGCGCTGACCTGGTGCGCATCGCCCATCGCGCCCGGGTGGAACGCGGTGATCTGGTTGTCGGCGAGGTCGGTCGTGATGAAGCACTGCGCGGTGTACTGCTCGGGCAGCAGGCGCACGTGGGTGACGTCGACCCCGAGCGAGCGCAGGCGATCGAGGTATTCGCCGCCGTCCTGCCCGATCGTCGCGAGCACCACCGGATCTCCGCCGAGCGCGCGCAAGGTGTAGGCGATGTTCGCGGCGCAACCCCCGAACTCGCGCTTCAGGCGCGGTGTCAGGAACGACACGTTGATCATGTGCACCCGGTCGGGAAGGATGTGGTCCTTGAAGTGGCCTTCGAAGACCATGATGTTGTCGTAGGCGACCGAGCCGCTGATCAGGATGCGCTGGGACATGAGAACTCCGTGAGGACGCCGCGAACGTCGGCGTGGTCTGTCAGGGGTAGAAGAGCTTGACGTTGTAGCCGGTGGGCAGCAGTTCATCGGCCTGCAAGGACACGCTGACAGACTGCTCGAGTCGCGCGGGCAGTCCGGCGGGGCGCTCGCGCTCCAGATAGTCGGCGGGCATCAGCACCTTGCGCGCCATCACCACCCCGGCCGCGTCGGTGAGCGTCAGCTCCATCGCGGGCCAGCGCACCGGGTGCGACGCGCGATTGCGCAGGATGGCGGTCATCTCGAGCACGCCGGGGCCGCTGGCCGCGTGCAGATCGAACGACTCCAGCGTCAGCGAGTCGATCGACCGGGGCGCCTGCACGCGCAGACCGGCGAGCGATGCCAGCGCCGCCACCGGCTCGCGAACCTCGGGCACCCAGGCGACGATCCAGTCGCGCGCGGCGATCACCAGCTGAGCCAGCAACACGACCGCGAGCAGCACGCTCGCGAAGCCCGCCCACAGGTGGCTGCGGCTGCGAAAACCCTTCGCGCGCGACGGCGCCGCGAAGAAGTCGACGGCATCTTCCTCGCGCGGCCTGTCCGAATCACTCGACGCGGCGGCGGGCGCCAGGTTCCGGCCCGAGGCGCGATCGCGTCGACGAGACCGTTGTGCCGGCACCGAGGCGTCGGAGGCGCCGGACGTGTCGTCGCCGCGGTCGCTCGTGTCGGGATGCTCGGTGACGAGGGGATCGGCCCCGCGTGCGCCGTCGGTCGCGGCGACCGAATCGATCTGCGCACCGCCGGGGGCGTCCTGCAGCGGGGACACCGCTCCCGGTTCGGTGCCGTCGGCCCCGCTCGCGTGATCGTCGGGATGGGCGAACGGTTCGGGGGTGATCGGTTCGTTGGCCGGCGGCACGGGTCGGGCGACCGCACCGGTCTCGCCATCGTCCAGTCGCAGCGTGGCCGAGAGGATCTCGGTGCCGGGGTCGATCGCCGGCAGGGTGACCCAGGGATCCTCGGGATCCCGCGATGACGGCGGCCCGGACTCGGGGGCGGCGGGCGCCGGTTCGCCCTCCAGCGAGTCGGCGCCGGGCGTCGATGCGGCCTGGTCGTCCGAGGCCGTGTTGTTCGCGGCGGCGTCGTCCGCGGCGAGGTCGTCCGTGGTGGAGGACGCCGACGCGGTGTCCGATGAAGGCGGCGCCGACACCTCGGGCGGCGCGAGCTCGGTCGTCAGCGAGGACACGATCGCGGCGGGCGGCACTTGCTCGGCGGCCGGCGCGGCCATCGACGTCGCGAATCCCAGGCCCTGCGCCGGCACGGCGGTGGCGGGCGCCGCCAGCGCGGCCTCGCGGTCGGCAATCAGCCGCGCGATCTCGGCGGCCGCGACACCGGCATCACCGCGCGGCGGTGCCGCGGGTCCGGGCTCGTCGATGTAGCGAAGGGAATCGATCCCGGAGAACACGTGCCGACAGTTCCCGCATCGGACCAGGCCGCGGCGGATCTTCAACTGGTCCGGCACCACGCGGAAGCTGGTGTGGCATCGAGGACAGGAGGTCGCGAGCGCCATGGCGCCAAGATCATCGGACGCGCGGGCCGGCAAGGCAAGCCCAGCCATCCTGCGTGTCGGCCACCTCGAGCGCGACCTGCGGGTAGCACGCCGCCACCTCGTCGACCTGGCGATCGAGCAGGCCGGCCAGCACCAGGCGCCCGCCCGGGACGAGCAGCGCGGTCAGCGCCGGCGCGAGCACCTTCAGGGGATTGGCCAGGATGTTCGCGACGACGACATCGGCGGGCGCCAGCGTGGCGCTGGTGGGCCAGGTGCGCACCGTCACCCGGTTGGCCGTCGCGTTGTCGGTCGTGCTGGTCAGCGCCTGGGGGTCGATGTCGGTGGCGTCGACGACGCCGGCGCCGAGCAGCGCGGCGGCGATCGCGAGGATGCCCGAACCGCAGCCGTAGTCGATCACCCGCTCACCGCCGCGCAGTTCACGCGCGAGCCAGCCCAGGCACATGCGGGTGGTCGGGTGGCTGCCGGTGCCGAAGGCCAGGCCGGGATCGAGGATCAATCGGACGCGTCCCGCGGGCACCGGGGCATCCAGGTGCCAGGTGGGCGTGACGATCAGCCGTTCGCCGATCTCGATCGGCTCGAACTGCGCCTGCGAGGCGCGCACCCAGTCCTGGTCGTCGAAGCCGACCACCTCGTGCTGGTCGGGCGCGGGCAGGCCCGCGAGCGCGGCGGCGGCCTGCAAGACCTCGCGCGCGTCGGCCGTTTCGCCCAGCAGCGCCTTCAGGCGGGTGCGTTGCCAGCCGGGACGGGGCGCGGGCAGGCCCGGCTCGCCGAAGAGTGCCTGTTCATCCGGCGAGTCGGCATCGGCATCCTCGGCCTGGACGGACAAGGCGCCGGCTTCGAGCAGCGCGTCGGACCAGGCGTCGACCTGGTCGGCGTCGACCAGGAAGACGATCTCACGCCAGAGAGCCATCGGTCAGCGGAGGGTGGGCGGGTGGAATCGAACGGCGGGCGTGTGGGGCGCGGGTGGGGCGGCGGGTGGGCGGGCTGCCGTCGGGCGTGTCGCCCGAGGCGGCACGCCGGCCGGCGCCCGGCCTCAGGCGCGCTGCCCTTCCTTGCGCTTGGCCAGCTTGCGCTCGAGGTAGTGGATCGAGGTGCCGCCCGCCGCGAAGTTCGGGTCCGCGAGCAGCTCGCGGTGCAACGCGATGTTCGTCGCGATGCCTTCGACCGCCATCTCGGAGAGCGCGATCTGCATCCGCCGGATCGCCTGCTCGCGGGTGTCGCCATAGGCGAGCACCTTCGCGATCATCGAGTCGTAGTTCGGCGGCACCATGTAGTTGGCATACGCGTGCGAGTCGACCCGGATGCCGGGGCCGCCCGGCGGATGCCACGCGGTGATGCGTCCGGGCGAGGGCGTGAAATCGAAGGGGTGCTCGGCGTTGATGCGGCATTCGATCGCGTGGCCTCGCAGCAGCACGTCGCGCTGGCGCACCGTGAGCTTCTCGCCGGCCGCGACCCGGATCTGCTGCTGAACGATGTCCATGCCGGTGATCAACTCGGTGACCGGGTGCTCGACCTGGACCCGCGTGTTCATCTCGATGAAGTAGAACTCGCCGTCCTCGAACAGGAACTCGAAGGTGCCGGCGCCGCGGTAGCCGATCTTCTTGCAGGCCTCGGCGCATCGGGTGCCGATCCGCTCGATCAGGCGGCGCGGGATCCCTGGCGCCGGTCCCTCCTCGAGGATCTTCTGGTGACGACGCTGCATGGAACAGTCGCGCTCGCCCAGGTAGATCGCGTTCTTGTATTCGTCGGCCAGGACCTGGATCTCGATGTGTCGTGGGTTCTCGAGGAACTTCTCCATGTACACCGACGGGTTGCCGAACGCGGTCTGCGCCTCGGTGCGGGTCATCGTGACCGCGCTGTTCAGGGCGGCCTCGGTGTGGACCACGCGCATGCCGCGGCCGCCGCCGCCGCCGGCCGCCTTGATGATCACCGGATAGCCCACCGTGCGGGCGATCCGGACGATCTCCTTCGGATCCTCGGGCAAGGCGCCCTCGGAGCCCGGCACCACCGGCACGCCGGCCTTGCGCATCGCGTCCTTGGCCGACACCTTGTCGCCCATCAGCCGGATGGAATCGGGCCGGGGGCCGATGAACACGAAGCCGCTCTTCTCGACCCGTTCGGCGAAATCGGCGTTTTCCGACAGAAACCCGTAACCCGGGTGGATCGCCTCGGCGTCGGTCACCTCGGCGGCGCTGATGATGGCCGGGATGTTCAGGTAGCTGTCGCGCGAGGGGGGTGGCCCGATGCACACCGATTCGTCGGCGAGCTTGACGTACTTGGCCTCGGTGTCGGCCTCGGAGTGCACCACGACGGTCTTGATGCCGAGCTCGCGGCAGGCGCGCTGCACCCGCAGGGCGATCTCGCCGCGGTTGGCGATCAGGATCTTCTCGAACATGCGTCGATCACTCGATCTCGAACAGCGGCTGGCCGTACTCGACCGGCTGGCCGTTCTCCACCAGCACCTTGCGGATCGTGCCGGACTTGTCGGCCTCGATCTCGTTGAGCAGCTTCATCGCCTCGATGATGCACAGCGTGTCGCCCTCGCGCACGGTGGATCCCACGCTGACGAAGGGTTCGGCGCCGGGTTGCGCGGCCCGGTAGAAGGTGCCCACCATGGGCGATTTCACGAGGTGACCCGACGGGGCGGGCGGTGCCTCGGCGGGCGCGGGCGCCGCCGGGGCGGGGGCCGTCGCGACAGGTGCCGCCGCGGCCACGACCGGCATGGCCGGTGCCGGGGGGGCCATCGTGACGTGGGTCGGGCCCTTGACGATGCGCACCTTGCCATCGCCCTCGGTGATCTCCAGCTCGGAGATGCCCGATTCGGCGACGAGATCGATCAGTGTCTTGAGTTTTCTGAGGTCCATGAATCCGTTTCCTTGACGACTCACCGAGGGGCCGCCGGCTGTTCGAGGGCGTAGCGCAAGGCCAGCCGATAGCCGGTGGGGCCCAGACCGGCGATCACGCCGACGGCCAGGTCAGAGAAGTACGAGTGGTGCCGGAAGGGTTCGCGGCGGTGGATGTTGCTCAGGTGCACCTCGACGAAGGGCACCGCCACCGCGGCCAGCGCGTCGCGGATCGCGACACTGGTGTGGGTGTAGGCCGCGGGATTGATGATGATGAAGTCGACGCCGGCCTCGCGGGCCTGCTGGATCCGGTCGACGAGGGCGCCCTCGTGGTTCGACTGGAAGGCCTCGAGTTGCGCGCCGGCCGCCTGGGCCTGCGTGCGCAGCGATTCGTTGATGTCGGCCAGCGTGGTGGCCCCGTAGATGCCGGGCTCTCGTGTGCCCAGCAGGTTCAGGTTCGGGCCGTGCAGTACCCAGATCAGCATCGCACCTCCTTGCGAGGGGCGCATTCTGCGCTCTTTTGCCCGATGATGTCTACCGTTGGGTTGATTTGCAGGCTTTAGGCGGGAGAAAACCGGGCGTTAGCCAAGGTGGGCGAGCACTTGCTCGCGCAGTTCCGGCAGCCGGATCCGACCGAGCTTGCGGCCGACGACGCTGCCCTTGCGGCTGATGAGGACGGTGAAGGGCAACGCGCCGGAGACGTTGCCGAAACGTTTGGACAACTCGGTGCCGCCCATGCCGCCGACGAGCAGAGGATAGGGGAATCGGTGCTTGGACGCAAATTCGCGGATGTTGGTGGGGGAATCGATGCCGATGCCGATCACCGTGCCTCGGCGGGGGCTGATCTCGCGATGCAGCTCGGTCAGTTCCGGCATTTCTTCGATGCACGGCGGGCACCAGGTGGCCCAGAAGTTCAGGACCACGAACTGGCCGTCCAGTTGCGCCAGCGGAAAGGGGGCGCCGTTGGCGTCGGGCAGGCTGAGGGTGGCGAACAGGGCCTTCGGCTGGTTCTCCGGCGGGTCGAGCCGGAAATGCCGGGCGGCGAACCAAGCGCCGGCGCCGCCGCCGGCCAGCGCCACCGCCGCGATCAGTCCGCGGCGCCGCGAACGGCCGGCATCGTCGGGCCGGGTTGGCGTGTCCGGGTCGGGTGTCGTGCTCATGCGCGGTCCTGCAGGCGCCGGGCCAGCGCCGCCCGATCACCCCGCTGCGGGCCGCGCGCGCCCTCGCGAGGCAGGTGCCGACGGTCGTCGGCGTCGTACAGCGAGAGCATCACCGGCGTGTCGTCGCGCCAGTGGAATCCCAGCACGGGCACCTCCCCTCGCCCGTGCAGGCCCTCGATCGCGTCGACCTCGAAATCGATGCGCCGATTCAACAGCCAGTACTCCACCTCCTTCGGGTTCTCCGCGAAGAGCTGCAGGTGGACCACCGCGTGCTCGGCGGCGATCCCCTTCCAGGCCGCGCCGGTGACCAGCGGATGGAAGGGGGCGAGCTCGTCCATCACCGCGAGGGCGACCTCGCGCAGCGCCTGGACCCGCTCGGCGTGGTGTTCATCGAAGAGGTCGAGATGCTCGCGCAGCGCGTCGTCGATCTCGTCGTTGTCGGGCAGGCTGCCCCGGGGGGCGTGGCCGCCGGTGACCTCCTGGGCGGCCTTGCGCTTGGCGCTGGCATAGTCGAGACCGCCGTCGGCGATCAGCCGCGCGGCGGCGGTGGCGATCTCCTGGCGCAGCGAGGGCGTGCTCAGACTCATGCGGGAAGTGTAGCCGAGCCGCTCCGGTACACTGGCGCCCCGATGCATATCCACATACTTGGTATCTGCGGCACCTTCATGGGGGGGCTGGCCGCGATCGCCCGCGAGGCGGGCCTGAAGGTCACCGGGTGCGACGCCAACGTCTACCCCCCGATGAGCGACCAGCTGCGCGCGCTGGGCATCGAGCTGATCGAAGGCTTCGATCCGGCGCAGCGCGCGCTGCGCCCCGATCTGTTCGTGATCGGCAACGTCGTGTCGCGCGGCAATCCGCTGATGGAAGCGATCCTCGACGAGGGGGACCGGTACGTCTCGGGCCCGCAATGGCTGGCCGAGCAGGTGCTGCACGGGCGCTGGGTGCTGGCGGTGGCGGGCACCCACGGCAAGACCACCACCGCTTCGATGCTCGCCTGGATCCTCGCCGACCAGGGGCGCGAACCGGGCTTCCTGATCGGCGGGCTGCCCCGCAACTTCCCGTTCTCGGCCCGCCAGGGGGCTTCCCCCCTGTTCGTGATCGAGGCCGACGAGTACGACACCGCGTTCTTCGACAAGCGTTCGAAGTTCGTGCACTACCGCCCGCGCACCGCGATCCTCAACAACCTCGAGTTCGATCACGCGGACATCTTCCCGGATCTCGCCGCGATCGAGACCCAGTTCCACCATCTCGTGCGCACCATTGCGCGGCGCGGCCGGGTGGTGGTCAACGGACGCGACGAGGCCCTGGCGCGGGTGCTCGCGCGCGGGCTGTGGAGCGAGTCGGTGGTGTTCGACGATCCGTCGGGGTGGCACGTCGGCGCGGTCCACGAATCGGCCGATTCCACGCGCTTCGAGGTGTTCGACGGCGCGGTGCGACACGGCGAGTGCGAGCTCGCGCTGGCCGGCACGCACAGCCGGTCCAACGCGCTGGCGGCGATCGCCGCGGCGGTGCACGTGGGCGTGCCCGCGGCCGCGGCGGTGGCGTCGATGGCGGGATTCTCCGGGGTCCGGCGCCGCCTCGAGGCGCGAGGCGAGGTGGCCGGGGTGACGGTGTTCGACGACTTCGCCCACCACCCCACCGCGATCCAGACCACGATCGCCGGCCTTCGCGACCGGCTGGGCGAGCGCCGCCGCATCCTCGCCGTGCTCGAGCCGCGCTCGAACACGATGAAGCAGGGTGCGATGGCGGCCCGGCTGGCGGGCAGCCTCGCGCAGGCCGATCGGGTCTTCTGCTACGCGGGCGGCGTGTCCTGGGATGTGGCCGGGGCGCTGGCGCCGCTGGGCGACAAGGTCCACGTCGCGAAGGAACTGCCGGCGCTGGTCGACGAGATCGTCGGCGCCGCGCGCGCGGGCGACGCGGTGCTGGTGATGAGCAACGGCGGATTCGGCGGCATCCACGAGCGCTTGCTGCGCGGGCTGGCCTCGCGCGGCGCCGGCCCGGCGCGTCCGGAGACGACCCGTGGCGCCGGGTGATCGGCCGGACGCCGGTCCGGCGGGGCCCGCCCGTGCGACCGACGCCGGGGCGCCGCCGCGGCTGATCTATCTGCACGGGTTCCGCTCGTCGCCGCAGTCGTTCAAGGCCCGGATGATCGGTGCCCGGATGCAGGCACTCGGCCTGGGGCAATCCTTCGTGTGCCCGGCGCTGCCACCGTCACCGGCCGCGGCGATCGCGCTGGTCGGCGAGCGCATCGCGCCGCGGCCGCAGGACACGCTGGTGGGCAGTTCGCTGGGCGGGTTCTACGCGACCTGGCTGGCGGAGCGCTCGGGTTGCCGGGCGGTGCTGTTGAATCCGGCGATGCGCCCGGCGGGGGGCCTGGCCGCCTACGTCGGCGAGCAGCCCTTCTATCACGGCGAAGGCAGCTTCCGCTTCGAGGCGCACTACCTGGACGAGCTGCGCGCGCTCGAGTGCGCCGCGATCACCCGGCCCGAGCGCTATTTCCTGGTGGCGGCGACCGGCGACGAACTGCTCGACTGGCGCGAGATGGTGGCGCACTTCCCCGGGGCGCGTCATCGCGTGATCCAGGGCAGCGACCACGGCTTGTCGGATTTCGCGCAGTACCTGGACGAGGTGCTGGCCTTCGCCGGCATCGGGGCTTGATCAACGAGGAACGGACGATGCGATTGCAGGATCGGGTGGTGATCGTGACGGGCGCGGCGGGCGGCATTGGCCTGGCCAGCGCGCGTCGGTATCTGGCCGAAGGCGCGCGGGTGGTGGTGGCCGATCTCGCGCCGGCGCGGGTGGCGCAAGCCTGCGCCGACCTGGGCTTCGCCGACCCGGCCGACCCCGCCTCGCGGGTGATGGCCGCGGTGGTGAACGTCACCGACCGCTCGCAGATCGATGCGCTGGTGCAGGCGGTGCTGGCCCGCTGGGGCCGCATCGACGTGCTGCTGAACAACGCCGGGATCACGCAGGACGCCCGGCTGGTGAAGATGACCGACGCGCAGTTCGACCAGGTGATCTCGGTGAACCTGAAGGGCGTCTTCGAGTGCACCCAGGCGGTGGTGCCCACGATGATCGCGCAGCGCGCCGGCGTGATCATCAACGCCTCGTCGGTGGTCGGGGTCTACGGCAACTTCGGGCAGACCAACTACGCCGCGACCAAGGCCGGCGTCATCGGCTTCACCAAGACCTGGGCCCGGGAGCTCGGGCCCCAGGGGGTGAGGGTGGTGGCGGTGTGCCCGGGTTTCGTCGAGACCGCGATCCTCAAGAGCATCCCGCAGCCCGTGCTGCAGAAGATGGTCGACAAGGTGCCCCTGGGACGCCTGGGCAAGCCCGAGGAGATCGCGTCGGTCTACGCCTTCCTGGCGTCGGACGACGCCAGCTACATCAATGGCGCGGTGATCGAGGTGTCCGGCGGCATCATGATGTGACGACGCCCGGGGCGGGGCGCGCCCGGCGGGGCGGCCCCTGGGCGCGGCTCAGTCGTCGTCGCCGTCCAGGATGTTGCCCAGCCCGCCCAGCATCGAGCCCTCCTCGCGCGAGCCACCCGTCTGGGGCGCGGCAGCGAAGATCCGCGAGGCCAGCCGCGAGAACGGCAGCGACTGCAGCCACACCGTGCCCGGTCCGCGCAGCACCGCGAAGAACAGGCCCTCGCCGCCGAACAGCGCGGTCTTGATCTTGCCGACGTACTGGATGTCGAAATCCACGCCACCGGCCAGCGCCACCAGGCAGCCGGTGTCCACCCGCAGCACCTCGCCGGCGGCCAGCTCGCGCTTGACCACCGTGCCGCCCGAATGCACGAACGCGGTGCCGTCGCCCTCGATCTTCTGCATGATGAAGCCCTCGCCGCCGAAGAAGCCCACCGAGAGCTTCTGCTGGAAGGCGATGCCCAGGCTCACGCCGCGCGCGGCGCACAGGAAGGAGTCCTTCTGCGCGATCAGCCGCCCGCCCACCTTGCCCAGGTCGACCGCGATGATCTTGCCGGGGTAGGGCGCGGCGAAGGCCACCTTGCGCTTGACCGACGCCTTGTTCGTGTAGACGGTGGTGAACAGCGACTCGCCGGTGATCAGGCGCTTGCCCGCGCCCAGCAGCTTGCCGAAGAAGCCGCCGCCGCTGTTGGCGCCATCGCCGAAGACGGTGTCCAGGTCGACGCCGTCCTCCATGTACATCAGGCTGCCGGCCTCGCCGACCATCGCCTCGTTGGGGTCGAGTTCCACCTCGACGAACTGCATTTCCGCGCCGATGATCTTGTAGTCGATCACATCCATCGCCATGGGGGTCTTCTCCTGCGCTAGCGGGCCGCATGGCCCGAGGAGCGCGGATTGTAGCGGCATATAATTCCCCCGGTCATGACGCATGTGCTCTTCGAGGAAGATGGCGGCCTGAAGGCCGCGACCGTGTTGTCCGATGCCGGCACCAGCCTGCAGGTGGAGCACGCGACCGGCCGGCGCACCAAGGTGAAGACCGCCCAGGTGCTGCTGCGTTTCGAGTCACCGGCCGCCGGCGAACTGCTGCCGGCCGCCCAGGCGATGGCCGAGGACATCGACGTCGATTTCCTCTGGGAATGCGCCCCGCAGGACGAATTCGGCTTCGGCGACCTCGCCGGCGAGTACTTCGGCGGGCAGCCCAACGCGGTCCAGTCCACCTCGGTGCTGCTCAAGCTCGCGGCGGCCCCCGTCTATTTCCACCGCAAGGGCCGCGGGCGCTTCCGTCCCGCTCCCGCCGAGACCGTCCGGCTCGCGCTGGCCGCGATCGAACGCCGCCGCCAGCAGGAGGCGAGCATCGCGGAGATGGCCCAGGCGCTGCAGTCGGGCACGCTGCCGCCGGCGATCGCCGCGGCCGGTGCCGGGCTGCTGGTGCGGCCCGACAAGCAGTCGCTGGAGTACCGGGCGCTGGAGCGGGCCTGCGAGGCGCTGCGCCGCCCCCCCGCGCGCCTGCTGCTCGACCTCGGCCTGTTCGCCGACGCCCGGCACTTCCACCGCGCGGTGTTCGAGCGCGAGTACTTTCCCGCCGGCACCGGATTCCCCGCCAGCGTGGACGTCACCCCGGTCGACCCGGCGCTGCCCCTGTCGCCGGCCGAGGCCTTCTCGATCGACGATTCCACCACCACCGAGATCGACGACTGCCTCTCGGTGCAGCCGCTGGCCGGCGGTGGCTGGCGCGTGGGGGTGCACATCGCCGCGCCGGCGCTGGCCAGCGTGCGGGGCGATCCGCTCGACGCGATCGCCCGCGAGCGCATGTCCACGGTGTACATGCCCGGCGAGAAGATCACGATGCTGCCCGAGGCGGCGATCCGACCGTATTCGCTGGACGAAGGCCAGGAGCGGGCGGTGCTGTCGCTGTACGTCGATCTCGACGCCGCCGGCACCGCGATCGTCTCGCGGCAGTCCTGCGTCGAGCGCATCCTCGTCCGGGCCAACCTGCGGCACGACCAGCTCGATGCCCAGATCACCGAGCAGAGCCTGGCCGACCCGCAGGCCGCCTTTCCGATGGCCGACGCGCTTCGCGTCCTGTGGCGCCTGACGCTGGCCCTGGGCGAGGCACGCGACAAGGTCCGCGGCAAGCCCGAGCTGCGGGGGCGCGCGGATTTCTCCTTCTTCGTCGAGGGCGACCGGGTGCGGATCGTCCAGCGTCGCCGCGACGCGCCCCTGGACCGGATCGTCGCCGAGATGATGATCCTGGCCAACAGCGAATGGGGCGGCCTGCTGGCACGCCACCAGGTGCCCGGCCTGTACCGGTCCCAGCAGATGGGTCGGGTGCGCATGAGCACGCACCCGCTGCCGCACCAGGGGCTGGGCGTGGCCCAGTACATGTGGTCCACCTCGCCGCTGCGCCGCTATGTCGACCTGGTCAACCAGCGGCAACTGGTCTCGGTGGTGCGAGGCGAGCGCGCGCCCTACGCGCCCAACGACGCCGACCTGTTCGCGATCCTCTCCGCCTTCGACGCCCGCTACGACGCCTACGCGGACATCCAGAACCGGCTCGAACGCTATTGGTGCCTGCGCTGGCTCGCCCAGGAGGGCCTCACCCGGGTGGCGGCGGTGGTGGTGCGCGAGGACCTGCTGCGGCTGGCCGATGCGCCGTTCTATTTCCGCGTGCCCGACGTGCCCGCGCTGGCCGCGGGTCGCCGGGTGCTGGTCGACATCCTCGAGCGCGACGAGCTCGAACTGACGCTGTCGGCGCGCTTCGTCGAGGCCCTCACCGGTGAGCTCGAACCGCCGCCCGAGGAGGAACTGCCCGACGACCTGGTCGACGACGACAGCGCCGAGACCGCGGTCGAGGCGCAGGACGAGCGCGCCGCGCAGCCCGCGGCCGATGTCGGGTCCGCCCAAGCCCCGGCGGGTGCCGTTCCCGAAGCGGCCGCCGATCCGGCCGCCTCGGGCCCCTCGGGGTGAGCCATGGCGGTGCTGCGCGACCACTGGACCGAGTCGCTGCGCGAGCCGCTGACGATCGGTGTCGGGGTCTCGCTGCTGCTGCACGCGGTGCTGCTGGCGATGCGCTTCAATCCGCCGGAGCCGATCCGCTTCCTGCCCCAGGATTCCCGCCTCGAGGTGGTGCTGCTGAACGCGAAGACGCCGCAGCGACCCGACAAGGCGGAGGTGCTCGCGCAGGCGAACATGGAGGCCGGCGGCGAACACGAGCGGGGCCGCTCGCGCTCGCCGCTGAAGGCCGATCGCGAGGCGGTCGATGGCACCGATCTGGTCGAGCAACGCCGACGCGTGCAGGAGCTCGAAGAGCAGCAGCGACGGCTGACCGCCCTGGCGCGCGGACCGCAGAGCTTCGTCGAGAACCCCAGCCCGCAGCCGCCCACGCCGGTGGCGCCCGACGCGCGTGACCCGGCCGACGTCGAGAAGGCGATCGCCCGGCTGCAGGCGCAGATCGACAAGCAGATCGAGGACTACAACAAGCGTCCCAAGCGGCTCACGTTCGGGGTGAACGCGGTGGGCGTCGCCTACGCCCGCTACGTGGCCGACTGGGCCAGCCGGATCGAGCGCATCGGCACCGAACGCTACCCGCCGGAGGCGCGCGGCAAGCTGTACGGGTCGCTGTTGATCACCGTCGAGATCGACAAGCACGGCAACGTGGTCGACGTCATCTTGAACCAGAAGTCGACGCACGAGGTGCTCAATCGCGCCGTGAAGGCGATCGTCCACGCCGGCGCGCCGTACGAGCGCTTCCCGCCCGAGATGGCCCGCGAGGGCGATATCCTCCAGATCGTCCGCACCTGGACCTTCACCCGAGACAGCCTGGCCACCGAAGCCGCCAAGGCACCCTGAAACCGTTCGGCGCCCGGACGCGGGCGCGTCGCAGGCCCCTCGCCATGACCGACCGTTACGCCGTGATCGGGCATCCGATCGCCCACAGCCGCTCCCCGTCGATCCACGCGCGCTTCGCCGCGCAGACCGGTCAGGACCTCGCGTATGACCGCTTGCTGGCGCCGCTGGACGGGTTCGAGGCGACGGCGCGGGCCTTCTTCGCCGAGGGCGGGCGGGGGCTGAACGTGACGCTGCCCTTCAAGGAACAGGCCTTCTCGATCGCCGATGTGCGCTCGCCGAGGGTGCAGGCGGCCGGCGCGGCGAACACCCTCGCGTGGGATGGCCGGACACTGTTCGCCGACAACACCGACGGCCTGGGCCTGGTGCGCGATCTCACCGGCCGCTGGGGACAGGTGCTGACGGGGGCCACCGTGCTGATGCTCGGCGCGGGCGGGGCGGCCCGAGGCGTGGTGCTGCCGCTGCTCGAGGCCGGCGTGGGCCGCATCCTGGTGGCCAACCGGACGATCGCCCGGGCGCAGGCGCTGGCCGCCCGGTTCGCCGACGCCCGGGTCGAGGGCGGAGGCTTCGACCGGTTGGCCCAGGACGCGCCCGCCGACGCACTGCTGATCAATGCCACGTCGGCCGGGCTGGCCGAGCAGGGCCTGCCGGTTCCGCCGGCGGTCTACCGCCGCGCCCGCTTCGCGTACGACATGGTCTACGGCGCCGAGCCCACGGCCTTCCTGCGCGAGGCCCGGGCGGCGGGCTGCCCGGCGAGCGCCGATGGCCTGGGCATGCTGGTCGAGCAGGCCGCCGAGTCCTTTCGCATCTGGCGCGGCGTGAGCCCCGACACCGAGCCCGTCTACCGGGCGCTGCGCGACGAGATCCGCCGGCCGTGAGACGTCTTGGCCGCTGGCTGTGGCGGGCCCTGCTGCTGGCCGTGGGGCTGGTCGCGCTCGTGCAGCTCGGCTTTCTCGCGATGGTCGGGTGGTGGAGCGTCGTCGATCCATCGGAAACCAGCTTCATGCGGGCCGAGCGCGAGCGGCTGCAGGGGCTGACGCCGCCGGTGTCGATCCGCCAGACCTGGGTGCCCTACGCGCGGATCTCGCCGAACCTGAAACGGGCGGTGATCGCCGCCGAGGACGCCCGGTTCACCGAGCACGAGGGGGTCGACTGGGAGGCGATCGAGAAGGCCTACGAGGCGAACCTGCGCAAGGGCAAGGTGGTGAGGGGCGGCTCGACGATCACGATGCAGCTCGCGAAGAACCTCTTCCTCTCCGGGGAGCGCAGCTACCTGCGCAAAGGCCAGGAGCTGGTCATCACGTACATGATCGAGGCGCTGATGAGCAAGCAGCGCATCCTGGAGATCTACCTGAACGTCGCCGAGTGGGGCAATGGCGTGTTCGGCTGCGAGGCGGCCGCCCGCCACTACTACGGCGTGTCGGCGGCCCAGCTCGGGCCGGCGCAGGCGGCGCGGCTGGCCGCGATGCTGCCCCGGCCGAAGTTCTACGACCGCAACCGCGGGTCGGCCTACCTGGAGCGTCGGGCGGCCGCGATCCTGCGCTGGTCCGGCGACGTCGTGCCGCCGTAATCGCCGCGGGCCTACAATCGCGGGTCCGGCGGACACAGCCCGTGTCCGCCCGTCCCGTTCCTTCGTCCCGCGCCCCGATGGTCGACCCGAAACCCCAATCCGAAGGACGAGAGTCCACCGATTCGCCCCAGGCGCGGTTGCCTCGCGATCCCGAGGAGGCCTCGCGCGCCCTGGGCGAGGTGCAGGAGCTGCTGCGTCGCCACCAGCTCGTGGTCGACCTCGCCCACCGGCAGCGGCACGGCGAGGACGAGCAGCGCCACGAACTCGTCGAGGACCTGGTCCACCGCCAGGCCCTGGCCAAGCTGCGCGCCCGGCTCGAGCCGATCCACCCGGCCGACATCGCCTACATCCTCGAGGCGCTGCCCCTGGACGAGCGGCTGACGGTCTGGGACCTGGTGAAAGCCGAGCGCGACGGCGAGATCCTCCTCGAGGTGTCGGACTCGGTTCGCGAGACGCTGATCGAGTCGATGGACCGCGACGAACTGGTCGATGCGGTCGAGTCGTTGGATGCCGACGAGATCGCCGACCTCGCCCCGGACCTGCCGACCGACGTGGTCGAGGAGGTGCGCCAGCAGCTCTCGCAGGCCGAGCGCGACCAGCTTCGCGCGGCGATGTCCTACCCCGAAGAATCGGTGGGCGCGCGAATGGATTTCGATGCCGTGTCGGTTCGCGAGGACGTCACGCTGGAGACGGTGCTGCGCTACCTGCGGCGTTTCGACCAGCTGCCCGACCACACCGACCAGGTCTTCGTCGTCGATCGCAACGACGTGCTGCGCGGTGCGCTGCCGCTGGACCGGCTGCTGATCAACGAGCCCGAAGTGATGGTGATGGACGTGATGCAGACCGACGTCCTCGCGCTGCAGGTGCTCGACAGCCAGTCGGAGGCGGCCCAGGCCTTCGAGCGCTACGACCTGGTGTCGGCGCCGGTGCTCGACCCGCACGGGCGCCTGCTCGGCCGGCTGACGGTGGCCGAGGTGGTCGACGTGATCCGAGAGGAGGGCGAGTCCGACCTGCTCTCGCAGGCCGGTCTGCGCGAGGAGGAGGATCTCTTCTCCAGCGTCTGGAGTTCGGCGAAGAACCGCTGGTTGTGGCTGGCGGTGAACCTGTGCACCGCGTTCTTCGCCTCGCGCGTGATCGGCGGGTTCGAGGGCACGATCGAGAAGGTCGTCGCGCTCGCCGCGCTGATGCCGATCGTCGCGGGCATCGCGGGCAACTCCGGCAACCAGACGATGACGCTGATCATCCGGTCGCTGGCCCTGGGTCAGGTCAACGCCTCGAACACCCGACGCCTGGTGGCCAAGGAACTCGCGATCGCGGGCCTGAACGGCCTGGTCTGGGGCGGCATCGCGGGGCTGGCCGCCTGGTGGCTCTACAGCGACACCCCGCAGGGCGTGATGCTGGGGATGACGATGATGCTCGCGATGGTGCTGAACCTGCTGGTGGGCGCGCTGATCGCGATGGCGGTGCCGCTGACGCTGGAGCGTCTCGGGCGCGATCCCGCGCTCGGGTCGTCGGTGTTGCTGACCTTCACCACCGACAGCATGGGCTTCTTCATCTTCCTGGGCCTGGCCTCGATCTTCTTCCGCTGAACGGCGGTGTCCGGCCGACCACCGGGCGCCCCGCCCGGCACCCCCCGGCCATGCCGACAACTGTCGGTCGCCAGCCCGCCTTTTCGAGGTACCGGGGACCGCGTGCGTCCCTAAAGTCTGGCGTGTCGGCCGATCGGATCGGCCCCCGTCGGAGGGTTCCGCGTTCCCGCGGAACAGAACATGAGCACGATCGATCACCTGTTGCCGGCGCTGCCGGCGGTCAAGGTCCGGGGCGAGGCGCCCCGTCGCGTCAGCGGCCGCCGTGGCGAAGCCGAGATGCAGTGGCGCAAGGGCGTGAAGGCGGCGCAGTCGGGTCAGTGGGAGAACGCCCGGCGCCACCACGCGCGCGCGACGCTGCTGGCCCCGGGCGAGGGCCTGTTCTGGACCAATCTCGCGCAGGCGCACCGCAAGCTCGGCGAATTCGAGGCGGCACAGAAGGCCGCGCGCCGCGCGCTGGCGATCGACCCGATGGACACGCTGGCCTGCAAGCTGCTGGGCGCGGCGCTGGCCGAGCAGCACCGCTACGACGAGGCGGTGCAGGCCTACGCGGCGCTGCCCAAGCCGGCGGCCCGCGACCACGACTTCCACTGCGAGTACGGCCAGGCGCTGTACATGCTCGGGCGCTACCCGGAGGCTTCGCAGCAGTTCATCCTGTCGTTCACCTGCAAGCCGGACTTCGTGCCGGCGCACGCCCGCTTGTCGAACACGCTGGCGCGGATGGGCCTGCACGCGGAGGCCGCCGAGTGCCTTCGCACCGTCGAACTGCTGCAGCCCTGGGACGCTCAGGCGCTGGGCAATCTGGTGCACCAGTCCCAGAACGCCTGCCGCTGGGACCGCCTGGCCGAGGACACCGCGCGGCTCCACGAGGCGATCGAGCACCACGCGCCGATCCAGACCACGCCGTTCACCTACCTGGCGATGGACAGCACGCCGCGCCAGCAGCGCCTGGCCGCCGAGATCTCCGCGCGCTTCGAGTTCGGCCGGGTGCAGAAGCTGCCCGCCGACACCCGCGGGCCGCGCCCGGCGGGCGAGCGGCTGCGCATCGGCTACGTCTCCGGCGACTTCCAGCATCACGCGACCGCGATGCTGATGACCGAGGTCGTCGAGATGCACGACCGCGATCGCTACGAGGTGTTCCTGTATTCGTACGGCCCGGACGACCGGTCCGCGTGGCGGCGCCGGATGATGGACGCGGCCGAGCATTGGGTCGACGGCTCGACGATCTCCGACCTGGAGCTCGCGCGGCGCATCCGCGCCGACGGCATCGACATCGCGATCGACCTGAAAGGGTTCACCCGCGCCACCCGCACCCGGGTGTTCGGCTATCGGCCTTCGCCGATCCAGGTCGCCTGGCTGGGCTATCCGGGCACCTGCGGCGCGGATTTCATCGACTACATCATCGGTGATCCGGTCGTCACGCCGCGCGAGGCGCAGCCCGACTTCTCGGAGCGGATCGCGCAGATGCCCTGGAGCTACCAGCCCAACGACCGGCAGCGGCCGATCGGCGAGGCGCCTTCGCGCGCGTCGCTGGGCCTGCCCGAGGACGCGTTCGTGTTCTGCTGCTTCAACAACAACTACAAGATCATGCCGGCGGTGTTCGACCGCTGGTGCCGGCTGCTGCACGCGGTGCCCGACAGCGTGCTGTGGCTGTACGAGGCCAATCCGCAGGCCACCGAGAACCTTCGACGCGAGGCGCAGGCGCGCGGCATCGATCCGTCGCGCCTGCACTTCGCCCCCTTCGTCTCGCAGCAGCGCCACCTGGCGCGGATCCAGGTCGCCGATCTGTTCCTCGACACGCTGCCCTACAACGCGCACACCACCGCCAGCGATGCGCTGTGGATGGGGGTGCCGCTGGTCACCTGCGCCGGCGAGACCTTCGCGAGCCGGGTCGCCGCGAGCCTGTTGCGGGCGGCCGGCTGCGAGTCGCTGGTGACCCGTACCCTGGACGACTACGAGTCGCTCGCGCTGTCGCTGGCGCAGGACCGAGCGCGGCTGGCCGAACTGCGTCGCCGGCTGGTCGACGGGCGCGAGGAGGTGCCCTTGTTCGACAGCCCGCGCTTCGCGATCGACCTCGAGGGCCTGTTCGACCGGATGATCGAGCGGCACCGTCTGGGCCTGCCGCCCGACAGCCTGTGGGCGTGAGGAGCGGGCGATGAAGGCCGTGATCCTCGCCGGTGGACTGGGCACCCGGATCGCCGAGGAGTCCAGCGTGCGACCCAAGCCGATGGTGGAGATCGGGGGCAAGCCGATCCTCTGGCACATCATGAAGCTCTACTCCCATCACGGCATCGACGAGTTCGTGATCTGCCTGGGCTACAAGGGCTACCTGATCAAGGAGTACTTCGCGAACTACTGCCTGCACACCTCGGACGTCACCTTCGACATGACGACCAACCGGATGCAGGTGCACCAGCGCAAGGCCGAGGCCTGGAAGGTCACGTTGGTCGACACCGGCGAGCAGACGCAGACCGCCGGGCGCCTGAAGCGCGTGGCCGAATACCTGGAGGACGGGCCGTTCTGCTTCACCTACGGCGACGGCGTGGCCGACGTGGACATCGGCGCCCTGGTGCGCTTTCACCGCGAACAGGGCCGCAAGGCGACGGTCACCGCGGTGCAGCCGCCGGGACGCTTCGGCGCGCTCGACATCGACGGCCAGCGGATCACCCGCTTCGAGGAAAAGCCGCAGGGCGACGGCACCTGGGTCAATGGCGGCTTCTTCGTGCTGGACCCCTCGGTGCTGGCGTACATCGACGGCGACGATTCGGTCTGGGAGAAGACCCCGCTCGAGCGGCTGGCCCGCGACGGCGAGCTGTCCGCGTTCACGCACCGCGGCTTCTGGCAGCCGATGGACACCCTGCGAGACCGGCTGCGGCTCGAGGAACTCTGGCAATCGGGGCGCCCGCCGTGGCGCTTGTGGCAATGAACTTCGTACCGAACGACCGCTCCCTGATCGCCTTCGGGGATGCGTACCGGGGCCGCCGCGTGCTGGTCACCGGCCACACCGGCTTCAAGGGCAGCTGGCTCGTCGCGTGGCTGCGCCGGCTGGGCGCCCAGGTGGTCGGCGTGGCCCTGCCGCCGGACACCGAACCCAGTCACCACGCGCTGCTCGCGGCCAGCGGCGACGACTTTCTCGTGGATATCCGCGATGCCGGCGCGCTGCGCCAGGCGGTCGTCGGCAGCGAACCGGAGATCGTCTTCCACCTGGCCGCGCAGCCGCTGGTCCGCCGCTCGTATCGCGAACCCGGCCTGACCTTCGAGACCAACGTTCAGGGCACGGTGAACCTGTTCGAGGCGGTCCGCCCCACCCCGTCGGTGCGCGCGGTGGTGATCGTGACCACCGACAAGTGCTATGAACCGACCGGCAGTGTCTGGGGCCTTCGCGAGGACGATCGGCTTGGTGGTCACGATCCCTACAGCGCCTCGAAGGCCTGTGCCGAGATCGTGGTGGCGAGCTATCGCGCGGGGCTGCTGAGCGGCGAGGCGGGCCGGGGACGACCGGTGCTGATCGCCAGCGCCCGGGCGGGCAACGTGATCGGTGGTGGCGATTGGGCCGAGGACCGGCTGGTGCCCGACCTCGTGCGCGGGGCGCTCGCCCGGCGATCGGTCGCGATCCGCCATCCCGGCGCGATCCGGCCCTGGCAGCACGTGCTCGAGCCGCTCAGCGGCTATCTGCTGCTGGGCCAACGCCTGCTGGCCGGCGACCACCACTCGGCGCAGGCCTGGAACTTCGGGCCGTCGGCCGAGGATGCCTGGCCGGTGCGCGAGGTGGTCCGCGAGATCGCCCGTCACTGGCCGGCGGTGGAGGCCCGTGCGGTGGTCGACGCCGACCAGCCTGCCGAGACCGGCGTGTTGCGGCTGGATTGCGCGAAGGCCCGGCTGACGCTCGGTTGGCGTCCGGTCTGGTCCCTGTCGCGCGCGATCGAGCGCACCGCGCGCTGGTACCGGGACTTCCACGAACACGGCCTGCTGAGCACCGCCGCCGACCTCGACACCTACCTCGCGGATGCCGCGAGTGCGCGGGTGGCCTGGCTCGCGCAACCGGCCGAGCGCACGAGCGACGTGCTCGAGGTGGCCTGATGCGCTTCGAGGCCTTGCCGATCGAGGGCGCGGTGCTGGTGCGCACCGAGCCGCGCGAGGACCACCGCGGACGCTTCGTCAGAGTCTGGTGCGAAGAGACGTTCGCGGCGCTGCGTCCCGGGCTGCGGTGGGTCCAGAGCAACCTGTCGCTGACCCGTCGCCGCGGCACCGTCCGGGGTCTGCACCTGCAGCGCGCGCCGGCGGCCGAGACGAAGCTGGTGCGTGCGATCGCCGGCACGGTGTTCGACGTGATCGTCGATCTGCGCGCCGATTCGCCGACCTTCCTGCGGTGGCACGGCGTGACGCTCGCTGCCGACCAGCAGACCGAGCTGCTGATTCCGCCGGGTGTCGCCCATGGCTTCCAGGCGTTGGACGACGACTCGCAGCTGCTCTACTTCCACTCGTGCGCGTACAGCCCCGAGCACGAGACCGGTGTGCGCCACGACGATCCCCGGCTGGGCATCTGCTGGCCGCTGCCGCCGACGGGCCTGTCCGCCCGCGACGCGGCCCTGCCGAGCCTGACGGCCGACTTCTCCGGGGTGCCCGCATGAAGTGCCGCCTGTGCGCCGAGCCGCTGGGTCTGCGCTTCGTGGACCTCGGATCCGCGCCGCCGTCCAATGCCTTCCTCACCGAGGCCCAGCTTCGCGAACCCGAAGCCTGGTTTCCGCTCGATCTGTACGCGTGCGAGGCCTGCGGCCTGGTGCAGGTCGACGAGCACCAGGATCACCGCCGGCTGTTCGCACCCGACTACGTCTACTTCTCGTCGTTCTCCAGCACCTGGCTGGCCCACGCGCAGGCCTTCGTCGAGCGGGCCGTCGAACGGCTGGGGCTGGGCGAGCGCTCCCGCGTGATCGAGGTGGCCTCCAACGACGGCTACCTGCTGCGCCACTTCGTCGCCCGGGCCATCCCCTGCCTCGGGATCGAACCGACCGCGGGCACCGCCGCCGCGGCGCGGGCCCAGGGGGTCGAGACGATCGAGGCCTTCTTCGGGCGCAACCTGTCGGCGCGGCTGCGCGCCGAGCGCGGGCCCGCGGAACTGGTCGTCGCGAACAACGTGCTGGCGCATGTGCCGGATCTGAACGACTTCGTCGCGGGCCTGGTCGGGGCGCTGGCGCCGCACGGCGTGCTGACCGTCGAGTTTCCTCACCTGATGCGCCTGGTCGAGCACAACCAGTTCGACACGATCTACCACGAGCACTTCTCGTACCTGTCGCTGCGCACGGTGCAGCGCCTGTTCGCGGAGCACGGACTGGTGATCTGGGACGTGGAGGCGCTGCCGACCCACGGCGGGTCGCTGCGCGTGTGGGCGCAGCCCGTCGGCGGACCGTGGGTGCCCACCGGCGCGCTCGAACGGGTGCTGGCCCAGGAGAGCGACGCGGGCATGACCGGCCGCGCGTTCTACACCGGATTCCAGGCGCGCGCCGAGCGGGTCAAGGACGACTTCCTGCGTCTGCTGCTCGAGTTCAAACGCGAGGGACGACGCGTGGCGGCCTATGGTGCCGCCGCGAAGGGCAACACGCTGCTGAACTACGCGGGTGTGCGCGGGGATCTGATCGGCTACGTGGTCGACGCCTCACCGCACAAGCAGGGTCGCTACCTGCCGGGTTCCCGAATCCCGGTGGTGGCCGAGTCGCGGCTGCGTGAGACGCGACCGGACGTGATCGTGATCCTGCCCTGGAATCTTCGCGAGGAGATTGCCGGGCAGCTTGCCTACACCGCGCAGTGGGGCGCGCGCTTCGTCACCGCGGTCCCGTCGATCGAGGTCTTCGCGGCGGGGGCGCGATGAGGGTCCTGGTCACCGGCGCGGGTGGATTCCTGGGGCGCCACGTGCTGCGGTGTCTGGCACGCCACCACATCGACGCGGTCGCGATCGGACGTCGCCGCCCGGCCGAGATGCCCGAATCGCACTTCGTGCGCATCGATCTGCTCGCGCGACCCGATCTGGCCCGACCGTTGGAGAAGCTCGGCGCGACGCACCTGCTGCACCTGGCCTGGGAGACGGAGCACGGCCGCTTCTGGCAGGCCGCATCGAATTTCGACTGGGTCGACGCCAGCGTCCGGCTGGTCCAGGCGTTCGGTCGGGCCGGTGGGCGCCATGTGGTCGCCGCCGGCAGTTGCGCCGAGTATGACTGGTCGCACGGGTTGTGCCGGGAGCACAGCACGCCGCTGGCGCCGTCGAGCACCTACGGCACCGCGAAGGATGCCGCGCGCCGGCTGCTGATGGCGATGGGCGAGGACGCCGGCCTGTCGGTCGCCTGGGCTCGGCTGTTCCTGCTGCATGGCGCGGGCGAAGACCCGCGCCGCCTGGTGCCCTCGCTGATCGACACCTTCGCGGGGCGGCGCGCCCCGTTCGCGGTGAATCACGGCACGTGGCGCGACCTGTTGCACGCGAGCGATGCCGCCGAAGGGCTCGTGGCGCTGCTGCGCTACGGCGCGCAGGGCGCCTACAACCTGAGCGCGGGCCAGCCGACACGTCTGTCCGAGGTGGTGCAGGCGATCGCCCGGCGATTCGGCGCCGACCCCTCGCTGGTGCTGCGGCTGCCCGCCGCCCCGCGCCGCGATGAACCCGAACTGCTGGTGGGGGAGAGCCGTCGACTGCAGGCCCTGGGCTGGCAGCCCCGCCACCCACTGGCCAGCGGACTGGCCGAGACCATCGAGGCACGCCTGGCGGAGCTCGACCCGACAACCTCGCACGCGCAAGGACTGTGATGAAAGCCCAATACAAACCCCGCATCAACCTCGACGGGCGCACGGCGCTGGAGACCGTGATTCCGCTGGCCACGCCGTTCGTGGTGTTCGCGGATCCCGCCAGCGCCTGCAACTTCAACTGCCGCTTCTGCCCCACCGGCCACCGGGACCTGATCGACGAGACCGGGCGCTACCAGGGCGTGATGAAGATGGAGGTCTTCCGCAAGATCATCGACGACCTGGCGGAGTTCGACGCGCCGATCAAGGTGTTGAGGATGTACAAGGACGGCGAGCCGTTCCTGAACAAGAACCTCGCGGCGATGATCCGCTACGCGAAGGCCAGCGGTCGGGTGCCCTACATCGACACGACCACCAACGGCTCGCTGATGACGCCCGAGCGGCTCGGCCCGGTGCTCGAGGCGGGGCTGGACAAGATCAACATCTCGGTCGACGGGATGAACCGCGAGCAGTACCGCGAGTTCACCGGGTACGACTTCGACTTCGACGCCTTCGTGCGCCACGTGCAGTGGCTGTACGCGAACAAGGGCGACACCGAGGTGGTGGTGAAGATTCCGGGGGAGCTGATCAGCGCGCAGCAACGCCAGCAGTTCCTGGACACCTTCGGCGACCACTGCGACCGGATCTTCATCGAGAACTTCGCGCCGTGCTGGCCCGAGTTCGACGTCGAGGCGCACACCGGCGTGAAGATCAGCGGCGGCATCTATCAGCAGCCGATCACGCCGACCGACACCTGCCCGTATCTCTTCTACTCGGTCTCGGTCAACGCCGACGGCCTGGTCAGCTCGTGCTTCCTCGACTGGGGCCGCAAGCTGCTGATCGGCGACGTCAAGCGCGAGAGCCTGAAGTCGATCTGGCATGGCGACGCGATGAACGCGTTGCGTCGCCAGCACCTGGAGGGCCGGCGTCGCGAGAATCCGGTCTGCGGCAGCTGCGGACAGCTCACGCACTGTCTGCCGGACAACATCGACGCCCATCGCCAGGCGCTGCTGCCGACCTTCCTCGAGTACGCACGCCTGACGCCGGACGCGCCGGTGCCGGGGATGAGCGCGCGCCGCGTGATCCCGGTCGTCGCGGCATGACACGGATCCTGCACCTGAGCGCGCACCTGGGCGGCGGCGTCGGCCGCGCCCTCGAGAGCGTGGTCAGGGCCGACGCGGACGGCGCGCGGGCGCACCGTGTCGTGTGTCTGGAGCCGCCGCAGAAGACCGCCGCGCTCGAGGCGCTCGAGCGCCTGGGCTGCCCGGTGGTGATCGCACCGACGGCCCGTGAACTCGGCGAGGAGATCGCCCGGGCCGACCTGGTGCAGCTCGAGTACTGGAACCACCCCGCCACGCTGCACGCGCTGTGCGCGACGCCCTTGCCGGCGATGCGCCTGGTGACCTGGTGTCACGTGTCGGGCCTGCACTTCCCGCGGATCGCCCCGGCGATGATCGCGGCGTCGAGCCGCTTCCTGCTCACCTCGGCGTGCAGCTGGCAGGCGCCCGAACTCGCCGCCCTGCCGGCGGCGCTTCGCGAGCGCGTCTCGGTGGTCTCGAGCGCCGCGGGGCTGGAATCGCTGCCGATCCCTCAACGCGACACGACGTCGGACGGCGCGTGCCGATTCGGCTACCTCGGCAGCCTGAACTTCGCGAAGCTGCACCCGGACCTCGTTCACTGGCTCTCGGCGATCGACGAGCCTGGCTTCGAGCTCGCGCTGATCGGCGACACGCTCAACCGCGACACGCTGCAGGCGCAGTGCCGGCGGATCGGTCGCGAGGGGATGCTGCGATTCGACGGATTCGCGCCGGATCCGATCACGCGCCTGGCCGGGCTCGACGTGCTGGTCTACCTGCTCAATCCCTGCCACTACGGCACGGCCGAGATCGCGCTGCTCGAGGCGATGGCGATGGGCGTGGTGCCGGTGGTGCTGCCCAATCCCGCCGAGCGCGCGATCGTCGAGCATGGCCACACCGGGCTGATCGTGGACAGTCCGGCCCAGCTCGCGCAGGCGGTCTCCCGGCTTGCGCGCGACCCGGCCGCCCGGCGCGCGATCGGCGAGCGGGCGGCACGGCAGGTGCGCTCCGGGCACACCTTGGCACGCCTGCGCGAGGCCTTCGCGGTGCACTACGACGCCGCGCTGCGCGAGCCTCGACGGGTGATCGATTTCCCCGCGGCGCTGGGAGCCGGACCGGCCGAGTGGTTTCGTGGGTTCGTCCGCGAGGCCGAGATCTATCCGGATGCCGGCAGGGTGCGGCTGCCGCGCGGTGCGCAAGCCTTCGCCCACCGCGAGCGCACCAAGGGCAGTGTGCGCCATTTCCATCAGCACTTCGTCGCGGACCCCCGCCTGGAACGCTGGGCGCGCGATGTCGAAGAGGAGCTCACCCCCTCATGACCGACAGCCAGGACACGATCGATTCCCCCGTCGTCGCCGCCAACGCCGCGCTGTTCGAACGATCTCCCGGCGTCGCGCAAGCCCGGTCCCTGTTCGAACGTCTCGTCGCCCAGACGCCGTCGCGCGGTCCGCGCCGGGTCGACCGGCCGCTCGCGCTGTACGGCGCCGGCCGGATGGGCCGGATGGCCCGCGATTGGTGCGAGCGGGTCGGCATCCCGGTGTCGCTGGTGATCGACGAGCGCGCCAACGCGTTGCAGGCCGACCCGTTCTGGCGCGGCGTGCGCGTGCGCTCGCCGGCGGCGGTGGGCGAGCGCGACCGCGGTGAACACCTGCTGGCCGTGTGTGTCGCGACGACGCCCTTCGAGCCCTTGCGCCAGGGCCTGGCGGCCGGCGGCTGGCGCGACATCGTCCCGTTCTACGACCTCACCGAGGCCTACCTCGAGCGCCATCCGCTGAGCAACGGCTGGTTCTGCCCCGATCTGTGCGAGGACGAGGTGAGCGGCATCGGGCGTGTGCTCGAGCGCTGGGCCGACGACGTCTCGCGTGCCCACCACCTGCAGTTCATCGCCTGGCACCGCCTGCGCGAGGAGTGGGTGTTCGCCGATGCGCCGGTGCGCGAGGACGACCGTTTCTTCATCGAGCCGATCCGCGCGGCGCTGGGCGGGCACGAACGCTTTCTCGATGTGGGCGCCCACCAGGGCGAGGTCCTGGCGCGATTCATCGACGCCTGCGGCGGCCGGTTCGAGAACGCGATGGCGGTCGAGCCGGATCCGGCGAGCCGGGCGGCCTTGCTGCGCCGTCTGGCCGGTCTGACGGGCGAGGGCGACCACCGGATCGGCGTGCTGCCGGTCGCGGTCGGCGAGCAGACCCGCCGCCAGCGGTTCGCCGGTGGCCTGGGATACGCCTCGCAGTTGTCTGTCCTCGGCAGCGACGAGGTGACCGTGCACGCGATCGATGAGCTCGGGCTGGCGCCCAGCTTCGTCAAGCTGCACCTCGAGGGCCACGAGCTGGCCGCCTTGCGCGGTGCGCGACAGACCCTGATCGGCGAGCGTCCGATGCTGGCGCTCACCGTCTATCACGACCGCGACGGCCTGTACCGGACGGCCGACTGGCTGATGACGCGCCTGCCGCGCTACCGGTTCTGGCTGCGTGCCCACAGCTGGATGGGCACGGGCGTGGTCGTCTACGCGATTCCCGAGGAACGGATCCGATGAACACGATGATCGAGGAGGCGGTGCGCGCGCGACGCGCGCCCGCCCGGTTCGCGATCGGCAGCCCGGTCGTGATGGACCTGGGCATGAACAACGGCGACGACACCGCCTACTACCTGAAGAAGGGCCATCGCGTCGTCGCGCTGGAGGCGAACCCGGTGTTGTGCGAACGGGCCCGCGCGCGCTTCGCCGCCGAGATCGCCGCGGGGCGACTGCGCATCGTCAACGCCGCGGTCGGGGCGGCGCCTGGGCGCTGCACCTTCCACGTGAACCTGGACAACGATCACTGGAGCAGCCTCGATCCCGGCTGGGCGGGGCGCGAAAACAGCCGCACCCGGGCGGTCGAGGTGGATTGCGTGACGATCGCCGACTTATTCGGGCGTTACGGCGTGCCGCTCTACCTGAAGATTGATGTCGAGGGGGCCGACGAAACGGTCCTCGACGCCCTCGTCGACTGCGACGAACTGCCGCGCTTCCTGAGCCTGGAGGATTGCCGCTTCGGCTTTCGCTACCTGGAGAAGCTCGCGGCGCTGGGATACCGGTCGTTCCAGTTGCAGGACCAGTCGGAGGTGGCGTCGCGGACCGATACGTCGGTGGTTCATCGATTCGAGCCGGGCAGTTCGGGTCCGTTCGGCGACGCGCTGCCCGAGGCCTGGCTGGACAGCCCGGCGATCGAGGCGCACTACGCCCGGACGGTTCGGGACCGCCAGGGCAATCGCCAGGCGCCCCGCACGCACTGGTGGGACATCCATGCGCGATCGGACGAACCGACGCGCCAACCGCCGGCATCCGCCGGCATGCCGAGGGGGACATGAGCGATCACGACCTGGCCGTTCGACGCAACATCGATTCACTGGCCGCCGACCGGTCTCTGGCGCAGCTCACGCAGCAGTGGCTGATCGCGGCGATCGGGCATAACTACGCGCAGAACTTCTCGTGGCTGGGGCGACCGGTGATCCAGGTGCCCCAGGACATCTACGCCGCGCAGGAGATCATCTGGCGGGTGCGCCCGGACCTGATCATCGAGACCGGGATCGCGCATGGCGGCTCGCTGGTGCTCAGCGCCTCGATGCTGGCCTTGATCGACTACTGCGACGCGGCGCAACGCGGCGAGAGCCTGCGCCCCGGGCAGTCGCATCGCCAGGTGCTGGGCATCGACATCGACATCCGGGCGCACAACCGGGCGGCGCTGCAGGCGCATCCGCTGGGCTCGCTGATCCGGATGATCGAGGGATCGTCGATCGACGACGCGGTGATCCGCCAGGTGCACGAGGCGGCCCGTGGTCGCCAGCGCGTGCTGGTGATGCTCGACTCGAACCACACGCACGAACACGTGCTCGCCGAGCTGCGCGCCTACGCGCCGCTGGTGTCGCCGGACAGCTACTGCATCGTCTGGGACACCGGCGTCGAGGACCTGCCCGATGGCTTCGTCACGAACCGGCCGTGGGGCAAGGGCAACAACCCGAAGACGGCGGTCTTCGCCTACCTGCGCGAGATCGCCGGCGGCGCCGCCGATCCCCAGGGGCGGACGCTGCGCTTCGAGATCGACAAGACCATCGAACACAAGATCGCGATCAGCGCCTCGCCCGACGGCTTCCTGCTTCGCACCTGACCCGGAGTACCCCATGCTCGAGATCACCCGCCATCGCCTGGACAGCATGTACCGGAACGAGCCGCAGCCCGGCCAGGACGGCGTGCGCCATCCGATCGACCGCAGCACCCGGATCAGCGTGCAGCAGGGCGAACTGCTGGCCACGTTCCACGAGAAGATCCGTCCGAAGGTGTCGATCGAGGTCGGCATGGCGTACGGTTTCTCGACGCTGTTCATCGCCGACGCGATGCACGAGCACGGCTACGGCTACCACCTCGCGATCGACCCCTTCCAGGCCAAGGTCTGGCACGGCATCGCGACGACGGCGGTCAAGGAGCTGGGCTTCGACCACCGGGTCCGTCTGGTCGACGACTTCTCGGTCTCGGCGCTGACGCGGATGCACGAGCAAGGCGTCCGGGCCGACTACGTGTTCATCGACGGCCAGCACACCTTCGACGCCGCGCTGGTCGACTTCTTCTGCGCCGATCGCCTGCTGAACATCGGCGGCGTGGTGCTGTTCGACGACATGTGGATGCCGTCGATCCGCAAGGTGGCCTCGTACGTGCGCGCCAACTTCCCCCACTACGTCGAGGTGCCCACCCCGGTCAGCAACGTCTTTTGCGTGATGAAGAACGCCGAGGACACGCGCCGCTGGGATCACTTCGTCGACTTCCAATGAAAGCCGTCCGACCGACCGTCGACGGGGACCGATCATGACCCTTTCGCTGCTGATGCCCACCAACCGCGCGACCGTGCCCGCGCTCTCGAAGGTGCTGCACGTCGCCTCGCTGGCCAGCGACGACATCGAGGTCGTGATCTGCGACAACTCGGGCGACGCCGCCAAGCGCGAGATGCTCGCCAGTCTGAAGCAGGACGGGCTGAAGATCGTCTGCACCGACCCGACGCCGCCGCGCGAGAACGCGCGACGCGTGCTCGACGAGTCGAGCGGCAACTGGATTCAGTTCATCGCCGACGACGATTTCCTGATCCAGAGCGGTGTCCGGGAACTGGCCCGCGCGACCGCCAACATCGGCGACGGCACCGGCGTGGTGGCCGCGGCGGGCGGCTACTTCGTCGAGTCGACCAAGGGGCTGACCAGCCTGCGCTACCAGGGACTGGACGCGCCGCGCGGCTTCGATCGCCTGCGCTCGTTCGTCACGACGCCGGCGCCCAACCTGCTGTACTACGGCGCGCTGCGCCGGGACTTCGTCGAGCTCAGCCTGGTGCTGCAGTCGGAGCTGCCCTTCTACCTCTCGTACCACGACCAGGTGATCAGCGCGCTGATGCTTTCGGTGGGACGGGTGCAGCCGGTCACGCCGTTCGTCTATCTGTACGACCTCGGCGCCTGGGAGACCCGGCAGGGATCGCTGTCGATTGACCGCGCCTTCCAGGCCCGTGCCGGCCTGCCGGCGTCGGTCGACCTGCTGCAGTGGCTGATGTGCGCCGCCGAGGGCGCGAGCCTGCTCGCGTCGCGCAGCTTCGAGGACCTGATCGGCGCCGAGGGGGCGAAGCTGGCCACGCTGTGGCTGGCGCACAACCACCACCGGTTCCGCCACGACAACCGGATCGCCGGTCTGCAGGACTGTCCGCATGTCGCGGCGGCGCGCACGGTCCACGCGAAGTGGGATCGCCGCGCCAGCCTGGATGGTGCCGAACTGCTCGCCGACATCGCGGGATTCCTGACCGAGGCCGGTGTCGAGCGGGCCGAGGAGTACCACCGCTTCTGGTCCGGCCTCTGAGCGCCGCGATCCGCCGCCCACTTCACCGGAGCCATGAACATGAAAGTCGCCGTCGTCACGCCGTATTACAAGGAACCGCAGGCCTGGCTGGCCCGCTGCCTGACCAGTGTCCGGGAGCAGACCCACCCGGCCACCCACTTCGTCGTGTCCGACGGCTTTCCGCAGGACTGGGTCGACGAGGCCGGTGTCCGGCACCTGAAGCTGGACAGGGCGCACGGTGACTACGGCAACACCCCGCGCACGATGGGCGCGATGCTCGCGGTGAGCGAGGGTTATGACGCGGTCGCCTTCCTGGACGGCGACAACTGGTATGCACCCGACCACATCGAGCGCTGCGTGACCGTGGCGCAGCAGAACGACGTCGACTTCGTGACCAGCAGCCGCCACTGGGCACGCGCCGATGGGTCGGTGATCGACATCCACGTGAAGGAAGACCACGACGGCACGCACGTCGACACCAACTGCTTCTTCCTGCTGCGCGGCGCGTTCCACACGATCCCGCGCTGGGGGCTGATGCCCAAGCCGATGACGATGTGGTGCGACCGCTTCTTCCTCGGCTCGTTGCGGGGCGAGGGCCTGCTCGAGGCCTCGACGAACGCGCGCACCGTCTACTACCTGTGCACCTGGGCCAACGTCTACCACGCGGTCGGCGAGCCGGTGCCCGAGTTCGCGAAGGCGGGGCTGCCGGTGCACGAACTGACCGACTGGTACCGGGGCTTGAGCGGGCGCGATCGCGAGATCGTGTTTCGCCTGACCGGTTACATGCTGCCGGCGCACGCCTGAATCGACACAGGCCGGGTGGCGCCGCCGCCGCGCCGGCCGATCCGGCCCCGATAATGGGGCATGAGCCACCCGCTCGGATTGCGCCTGGGCCTCGGGGTCGTGTGCCTCGGGGCGATGGTCGGCCCCTTCGACACCACGGTGAACACCGCGTTTCCGGTGATCACCCGGGCGTTCCAGCTCGCGCCGCACGAGATCCAGTGGGTGGTGATCGCCTTCGTGCTCGCGCAGTCGTGCTTCACGCTGGTCTTCGGCCGGCTGGGCGATCTCTTCGGGCATCGACGGATGTTCGGCATCGGGCTGATCGCCTGCACGTTCGCGCACCTGGGTGTCGGGTCCGCCGCGGATTTTCCCTCGTTGGTGGCCTGGCGGGCGGTCCAGGGATTGGCGGTGGGCATGGTGATGTCCTGCGGCGCGGCGCTGGCCACGTTGCCGTTTCCGGCCGCCGACAAGCGCCAGGTGGTGGCGGTCTACGTCACCAGCACGAATGCCGCGTTGGCGCTCGGCCCCTGGCTGGGCGGGGTGCTGATCGACGCCTTCGACTGGCCCGGCGTGTTCTGGTTTCGCACGCCGCTGGCGCTGGCGGCGCTCGCGCTGCTGTGGTTGCTGCCGGGCCGCGTGGCGGGCGCCCCCGGCTCGGCCGACGCGGGGGCGCGTTTCGACTGGGCCGGGGCGATCGGCTTGTCGGGGGTGTTGAGCTGCTTCATCCTGGGTCTGGCCGAACTCGCGCGGCCCGAAGGACGGGGCGTGCTCAGCGCGGTGCTGCTCTCCGTCGGGCTGGTGTGGGGCATCGGCTGGGTGCGGCACCAGGCGCGCGCCGAGCACCCGGTGCTGCGGATGGCGCCCTTTCGCAACGCCCGCTTCAGCGGCATCCAGCTCGCGTCGGTCGCGGTGAACCTCGCCTGCTTCGCGAACCTGCTGCTGTTGCCGTACGTGCTCACCCGCGACGCGGGCCTGCCGATCGCGCAGGCCGGCCTGATGCTGTCGCTGTATCCGCTGGGGTCGGTGCTGGGCGGCATGCTGGCCGGGCGCTTCGGCGTGCGCCGAGGCGCCGCGAATCTGATGGCCGTGGGTCTGCTGGTGGCCGCGGCGGGGCTGTGCGCCAGCGCCGCACTGCTCGCGGCGGGAACGCTGTTGGCCCTGGGCGCGGGGATGCTGCTCAGCGGCCTTGGGCAGGGGGTGTTCCAGGTCGGCTACACCGACGCCACCACGACGATGCTGCCGGCGCGCGAACGCGGGGTGGCGGGCAGTCTGGTGAGCGTCACGCGGCTGTTGGGGATCGTGTTCGGCGCCACCGGCATCAGCTGGCTGAACGCGGCGGTGGGCGCGCCGGCGGGGAGCTTCGCGCTGCTCGGCGCGGGACTGATGGCCGTGGGCATCGCGTTCGCGTGGTCCTGGCGCGGGGTTCGCGAACTGCCCTCGATCGCTTGAGGGCGGGGCCGGGGCCCGCACGGCGTTTTCCGATCCGGAGGCGCGAGCGGGCTGGATTATGATGGACCGACAGGCGCGACGGCCCTGGGCGGGTCGGCGAGCCCCGGCATCCCGAAGGAACTCACATGAAGGTCAAGCGACTCGCCGGCGCCCTGGGGGCGCAACTGTCCGGATTCAGCCTGGTGGGGGGCACGTCGCCCGCGCTGGCCAGCGAGATCCGCGCGGCCCTGCTGGAACACCTGGTGGTGAGCCTGCCCGATCAGCCGCTGTCGCCGGCCGACTTCCTCGCGTTCGCGCGGGCGATGGGCGAACCGGTCGAGTACCCGTTCGTCAAAGGTCTGCCGGACCACCCGGAGATCATCCAGGTGTTGAAGCTCGAACACGAGCGCACCAACTTCGGCGGCGTCTGGCACAGCGACACCACCTACCTCGAACGTCCGCCGATGGGTTCGATGCTGATCGCGCGCGAGATCCCCCCGTATGGCGGCGACACGCTGTTCGCGAACCAATACCTCGCCTTCGAGACGCTCTCGCCCGGGCTGCAGCGGGTGCTCCTCGGCTTGAAGGCGATCAACTCGTCCGCGAAGGCCGATGTCACGAAGACGCGGGAGGATCGCCTGAAGGATTCCGGGCGGGACGACGCGCGCAAGGAGTACGTGGCCGAACACCCGGTGGTGCGCACGCACCCCGAGACGGGGCGCAAGGCGCTGTTCGTCAATGTCGCGCACACGGTGCGGTTTTCCGACATGACCGAGGAGGAGAGCGCGCCGCTGCTGCGCTACCTGCACGAGCATCAGGTCCGCCCCGAGTTCACCTGCCGCCACGTGTGGTCGGTGGGCACGATCGCGCTGTGGGACAACCGCTGCGCGCTGCACAACCCGGTCAACGACTATCACGGCTTCCGGCGCCTGATGCACCGGATCACGCTGGCCGGCACCGTGCCGGTGTGAATCGCCTCAGCCCTGGCCGTGCGCCTGACGCACGGCCAGGCGATCGATCATCCCGGAGGCGTTGCGCGGCAGCGCCGGCACGAACACGACGTGCTTGGGCTTCTTGAAGCGGGCGATGCGCGAACCGACGAACTCGATCAGCGCCTCGGCCGAGGGCGCCGCGACGCCGGGCTTCGCGACACACACCGCCTTGACCGCCTCGCCCCATTGCGCGTCGGACACGCCGATCACCACCACGTCGGCGATCGCCGGGTGTTCCAGGATGACCCGCTCGACTTCGGCCGGATAGACGTTTTCGCCCCCGGGCTTGATCAGTTCCTTGGCCGGCGAGCGGCCCGCGTACCAGAGGTAGCCCTGCGCGTCGAGGCGGCCGAGGTCGCCGGTGTGGTGCCAGCCTTCGCGAAACACCTGCCGGTTGTCCTCCTCGAGGTTCCAATAGCCGTGGAACACCCCGGGTCCGCGAATGACGATCTCGCCGGTCTGGCCCTCGGGCAGCGGTCGGTCGAGGTCGTCGACGATCGCCAGTTCGGTGAGCAGCGCCGGTCGGCCCGCCGACCCGGGGCGCTCGGCGAACGGGGCGAGCGTGGCCATGCCCGAGACCTCGGTCTGCCCGTACCCGGTCCAGAACGCGGCTCGTGGACAGGCGGCCTGGAAGCGGGCGATGGTCTGCGGCGTGTCCAGGCCGGTGACCGCGCGCAGGCTGGAGAGGTCCGCGCCGGCGGCCTGGTCGAGGATCGCGCCGAGCATCGGCGCGAACGACGAGAACACCGTGACCCGGTGCTCGGCCATCTGGCGCGCGGCGGCGGCCGGGTCGAACCGGGGCGCCAGCACCGTCTGGCCGCCGGCCTGCAGCACCGCCAGGAACAGGCCCAGGCCCGAGACGTGGAACAGCGGCAGCATGCCCAGGTTGGTGTCGTCGGGCCCGAGTTGCCACGCGTGCATCAATTGCACGTTGGCCGCGAGCAGGCCGGCGTGCGAGAGCAGGGCGCCGCGTGGATTGCCGCCGACCGCGGCGGTGTGCATGATCACGAAGCCCTCGTCGGCTGCCGGGCCGCCCGCCGGCGCGGCGGGCGCGCCATCGAGCAGGTCGCGGTAGGGACGCCAGCCCGGCTGTGCGCCGTCCAAGCCGAAGCGCGCCGGGGGCTCGGCCAGCGTCGCCGCGTGCCCACCGACCGCGTCTTGGTACTGCGCGTCGGCCAGCACCAGCCGGGGCGAGGTGTCGCGGATCACGTGCCCGACCTCGTCGGGGCTCAGGCGCCAGTTGACCGGCACGACGATGGCCCCGAGGCGCGCGGCCGCGCCATAGGCGTCCAGATACTCGGGCCGGTTCTGCGCCATCACCAGCAGCCGCTCGCCGCGTCGCAGGCCCGCGCGGTGCAGTCCGCCGGCGAGGTGTTCGACCCGCGCGAGATACTGCGCGTGGGTGACCCGCTGGCCCTCGAACACGAAGGCGGTCCGATCGGCGTGCTGGCGGGCGTTGCGCTCGAGCACCTGGCTCAGTGTGAAGTCTCTCAGTCCCATGAAGCCTCCGACGGGGCAGCGAAGCGGCCGGCAGGCGAGTCCGCGCAGGATGCGCGCCCCGGGCGCTTGACGCGGCACCCAACCCGCCGATAATCCCACCGCAGAGTAATCAATGTGACGGCGAAGTCAACTCCAGCGAGGAGCGCGGCATGAGCACCAGCACCCAGGGCATGGCGAGCGCGGACGCCGAGGCGACCGACTTCCTGACGGTGGAGGACCGCCTGGTTCGCGACGCCGCGCGGCGGCTCGCGCAAACGGTGATCGCCCCGACCGCGGCCGATCGTGACCGCACCAGCGCCTGGCCGCGCGCCGAGCTCAAGGCGCTCGGCGAGCAGGGCTTCATGGGGATGCTCACGCCTCAGGCCTACGGTGGCAGCCAGGCGAGCTTCATGGCGTACTGCCTCGCACTCGAGGAGTTCTCGGCGGCCGACTGCGGCGTCGGCACGATCTTTCATGTGCACAACACCTCGCTGTACACGGTCGCGCTCTTCGGCACCGAGGCGCAGAAGCGTCGCCACCTGCCATCGGCGGCCCAGGGCGAACGGATCGGCGCGTGGCTGCTCACCGAGCCCCACGCCGGCTCGGACACCGCGGCGTTTCGCACGTCGGCGCGTCGCGAGGGTGACGTCTTCGTGCTGAACGGCACCAAGCAGTTCATTTCCAACGGCAGCGAGGCGGGGCTCGCGATGGCGCTCGCGGTCACCGATCCGGGCGCCGGGCGCAAGGGCTTCACCGCGTTCATCCTCGACCCCTCCGATCCGGGCTACCAGGTGCGGCGGATCGAGAACAAGCTCGGCCAGCACACGGCCCACACCGCGCAGATCCACCTGCAGGACCTGCGCGTGCCGGTCGAGAACGTGCTGGGGGAGATCGGCGGGGGCTATCGGGTCGCGATGTCGGCGCTCTCCGATGGCCGGATCGCGATCGCGGCGCAGTCCGTCGGCGTCGCGCAGGCCGCGCTCGACGCGGCGATTCGCTACGCGCACGAACGCGAGGCCTATGGCGCGCCGATCATCCGGCTGCAGGCGGTCGCCTTCAAGCTCGCCGAGATGGCCACGCAGGTGGAGGCGGCGCGACAACTCTACCGGCACGCCGCGCGCATGCTCGTCGCCGGGCAGCCCTGCAGCCGCGAGGCGGCGATGGCCAAGCTGTTCGCGTCCGAGATGGCCGAGCGGGTGTGCTCGGAGGCGCTGCAGGTGCACGGCGGCTATGGCTACCTGAACGACTTCCCGGTCGAGCGATACTGCCGGGACGTGCGGGTGTGCCGCATCTACGAGGGGACCAGCGACATCCAGAAGCTGATCATCTCGCGAACACTCTGACCGCAACGGGAGACATCGGACGGATGGCCAAGCAGGGACGGCGGGCACAGGCCTGGAGCCAGGTCGTGATCAGCCGGGACGAGCAGTTCCGGCTCAAGCGCAACGCGCTGCTGCGCGAGGCGGCGTCGGCCTTCTCGGCACGCGGCTACCACAACACCTCGCTGGACGACGTGGCCGCGGCGCTCGGGGTCACGAAGGCGGCGCTGTACCACTACGTGCGCAGCAAGCAGGAGATCCTGTTCGAGTGCCACATGATGTCGCTGGACATCGGCGACGAGGCGCTGAAGTACGCGCGCGCGCACGGCCGCAACGGGCTGGAGAAGCTGACGATGCTCGCGCGGCGCTACATCGAACTGCTGACCGGCGAGATGGGCCGCATCGCGGTGCTGGCCGAGTACCACGCGCTCGACGATGACAGCAAGGCGGTGATCGGCGCGCGACGCGATGCCTGGGAGAAGGCGATGCGCCGACTGGTGGCCGAGGGCATTCGCGATGGCAGCGTGCGCGAGGTCGACGAGCGGCTCGCGGTGTTCTTCTTCATGGGGGCGGTGAACTGGATGACGCGCTGGTTCCGACCCGAGGGGCCGGCCAGCGGCGCGGACATCGCCGCCGCGTTTTCCGAAATGCTGCAGGAAGCGATCCGGCAACGCGGCTGAGAGCGGGACACGCGTCGCGGGCACCGCGTTGGAATCGGCTGCCGAAAGCTCGCCTTGACACCGATTCTACCCGCCGGTTAATAATCTCCCTCGATAATCAAATCACCGGACACGCGCTGTCTGCGGACGTGGCACGCACGCCGCAAGACAGGCGCCAGGGGTCCAGGGGAGACAGGCGGTGGTGCTTCGTCGGCAGCCCGTTCGAGCGAGGTGCGCATGAGCGCGCACGACGATCCTGTCGTCTCCGAGCCGGCGGCTTCGGCGCCGGGCGCCGGGCGTGCGGTGGTGCTGGCCGCGCGCGACATCCGGATGGCCTTCGGCGGCGTGGTCGCGCTCGATGACGTCACGGTCGAGGTGTTCGACGACGAGCTGGTCGCGGTGATCGGCCCCAATGGCGCGGGCAAGACCTCCCTGATGAACTGCCTGAGCGGCTTCTACCGGCCGCAGCGCGGGCGCATCGAATTCCGGGGCGAGGACGTCAGCGGCCGGGCGGTGCACGAGATCGCGCGCGCCGGCGTGGCGCGCACCTTCCAGGGCACCCACATCTTCTCGGGCATGACCGTGATCGAGAACATCATGGTCGGGCGGCACATCCACATGCGCTCGTCGGTGCTCCAGGCCTTCGCCTACTTCCCCTGGACGCAGCGCGAGGAGGTCCGGCAACGCGAAGTGGTCGAGGAGATCATCGAGTTCCTGGAGATCGAGAGCATCCGTCACCAGCCGGTGGGCAGTCTCGGCTACGGCCTGCGCAAGCGGGTGGACCTCGGGCGCGCGCTCGCGCAGGAACCCAAGGTGTTGCTGATGGACGAGCCGATGGCCGGCATGAACGCCGAGGAGAAGGAGGACCTCGCCCGGTTCATCCTCGATGTCCGCGAGGCCCGTCATCTGCCGGTGGTGCTGGTCGAGCACGACATGGGCGTCGTGATGGACCTCGCCGATCGCGTGGTGGTGCTCGACTTCGGGCGTCGGATCGCGGTCGGCACGCCGGCGCAGGTGCAGCGTGACCCGGCGGTGCTGCAGGCCTATCTCGGCGGAGGCGAACGGTGACGCTCGCGATGCGCACGCTGCCCCAGCACCTGCTGGCCCGCGGGCAGGCCGAGCCGTCGCGGGTCGCGCAGCGCCACAAGCATCGCGGCATCTGGCGCGAGTACACCTTCGGCGACGTGCTCGACAGTGTCCGCGAGCTGGCGCTCGGCCTGGACGAGCTGGGCCTGAAGCGCGGCGAGACGCTGGCGGTGATCGGCGAGAACGAGCCCGAGCACGTCTGGTCCGAGTACGCGGCGCAGGCGCTGGGCGCGAAGGTGGTCTCGTTGTACCCGGACCTCACCGCCGACGAGATGCACTACCTGATCGACGACAGCGAGGCCACGGTGCTGGTGGCGCAGGATCAGGAACAGGTCGACAAGGCCCTGGCGATCCGCGATCGTGTGCCGGGCCTGCGCGCGGTGATCTACTGGGACGACACCGGCATGTGGTCGTACCGCGATCCGTGGCTGCGCCGTTTCGGCGAGGTGCGCGAGCGGGGCCGCGCGATCCACGCGGGCGAGCCCGGGCGCTTCGCGCAACGGGTCGAGGCGGGCGCGCCCGACGACATCGCGGTGCTCTCGTACACGTCCGGCACCACGGGGCGCCCGAAGGGCGTGATCCTGACGCACCGCTACCTGATCGACAACGCGCAGCGGCTGATCCAGGGCACTGGCGCGCAGCCGGGCATGGAGTACCTCTCCTACATCGCGCCGGCCTGGGCGACAGAGCAGCTGTTCGCGATCAGCATGGGCTTGCTCGTGCCGCTGGTCGTGAATTTCCCGGAGGGGCCGGAGCAGGTGCTGCAGAACATCCGCGAGCTGGCCGTCGAGATGATGGTGTTCGCGCCCCGCCAGTGGGAGAGCCTCGCGGCGTCGATGCAGGCGCGCATGCTCGACGCGGGTCCCTGGCGGCGACGCATCCACGACTGGGGCGTGGAGATCGGCCGCCAGGTGCACGTCGCGCGGCTCGACGGCAAGCCGGTCCCGGCGGGCGCGCGGATGCTGCTGCCGCTGGCCGAGGCGCTGGTGCTGCGCCCGCTGCGCGACCAGCTCGGCCTGACCCGGATCAAGGTCGCCGTCTGCGGCGGCTCGACGATGGCGCCCGACGTGTTCCGGCTCTTCCACGCGATCGGGGTGCCGCTGCGCAACGTCTATGGCGCCACCGAGATCGGCATCCTGACGATGCACATGGGCGAACGCTACGACCTCGAGACGGTGGGGCACTGGCTGACCGCGCACCCGGAGAGCGGCCCGCCGCTCGAGTGGAAGGTCACCGACGAGGGCGAGCTGCTGATCCGCGGCGGTTCGTTCTTCGGGGGCTACTACCGCCGCGAGGACAAGACCGCCGAACGCGTCCGTGACGGGTGGTATCTCAGTGGCGATGCGGTCTCGGTGACCGGCTCGGGCGAGCTGGTGTTCCTGGAGCGCACCGACGACATGCGCCGGCTGCGCAGCGGCGAGCGCTTTCCGCCGCAGTTCATCGAGACGCGCCTGCGCTTCAGCCCCTTCATCAAGGACATCATGACGCTGGGCGACGAGGGCCGCGACTACATCGGCGCGCTGATCAACATCGACATGGGCGTCGTCTCGCGCTGGGCCGAGGACCGCAACATCGGCTTCTCCACCTTCGCCGACCTGTCGCAGAAGCCCGAGGTGGCCGAGCTGATCCGCGGCGAGATCCGCCGGGTCAACCAGTTCCTGCCCGAGGCCGCGCGGGTGCAGCGCTTCGCGAACTTCCCGAAGGAGCTCGACCCCGACGAGGGCGAGCTGACCCGGACCCGCAAGCTGCGCCGCGAGTTCCTCGAGCAGCGCTACGTCGCGCTGATCGACGGCCTGTACGCCGGAAGCGCCGAGGCGCATCTGGAGATCCCGGTCACCTATCAGGACGGGCGCAAGGGCACGCTGTCGGCGACCGTGCGCGTGCATGACGTGGACGGCTCGCCCCGTGTCGGCGGCGGCGACGACGGAGCGGGAGCCTGAACGATGATCGATTTCGTCAACTACGTGATCAACGGGGCGCTGATCGGCCTGCTGTACTCGCTGATCGCGATGGGCTTCGTGGTGATCTACCGCGCCTCGAAGGTGTTCAACTTCGCACAGGGCGAATTGGTCGTGTTCGGCGGCTTCATCGTCTGGTGGCTGGTCGTCAGCTTCGGCCTGCCGCTGGCGATCGGCCTGCCGCTGGCCTTCGTGATCGCCGCGGCCTTCGGCCTGCTGATCGAACGGCTGTTCTTCTCGCGGCTGGTCGGTGAATCGGTGTTCGCGATGGTGATGGTCACGATCGGCCTGCTGATCCTGATCCGCGGGGTCGTGCTGCTGCTGTTCGGCCCGCAGGTGCGGCCGTTCCCGATCGTCTTCGAGCTCGCGCCAGTCACGTTCGGCGACATCTTCATCCCGCGCTCGCTGTTGTACGGGGGCCTGGTCACCGTCGTCACCGGCCTGGGCCTGGCCTGGTTCTTCGACCGCACGCGGCTCGGCCTGAAGATGACCGCGGTGGCCGAGGACCACCAGGTGGCGCTGTCGCTGGGCATCTCGGTGCGGGCATCGATCGCGTTCGCGTGGATCCTGGGCGCGGTGCTCTCGACACTGGGCGCGGTGATCTACCTGAGCGGCAAGTCCCTGAACTTCCTCGCCTCGGACATCGGCCTGACCGCGCTGCCGGTGGCGCTGCTCGCGGGGCTCGAGTCGATCTCCGGTCTGCTGATCGCCGGGATCATCGTCGGCGTGGTGCAGGGCCTGGCCGTGGCCTACCTCGATCCCTGGGTCGGGGGCGCCGTCGGTTCGATCCTGCCGTTCGTGATCATGCTGGGCATCCTGTTCATCCGGCCGACCGGCATGTTCGGCTGGAAGACGATCGAGAGGGTCTGACGATGGATCCGGCAGGCGTATTCGCCACCAGTTACGCGCGCGATCAGGCGCTGATCCGCACCCGCGCGCAGGCGATCGCGCTGGTGGTGTTCTTCGTCGCGCTGCTGCTGGTGCCCCAGGTGCTCGGCCCGCGCCTGGTGTCGATGGGCAGCGTGATGCTGATCTCGGCGATCGTCGTCGTGGGCCTGCAGCTGAACACCGGCTACGCCGGGCAGGTGAACCTCGGGCAGGCGGCGTTCATGGGCGTGGGCGCCTACGTGACCGGGGTGCTCGCGTCGAAGGCCGGGCTGCCGTTCTGGATCACGATCCCGCTGGGCGGGGTCGCCGCGGCGGTGTTCGGGTTCGTGTTCGGGCTGTCGGCGGTGCGGATCAAGGGCTTCTACCTCGCGCTGACGACGATCGCGGCGCAGTTCCTCTTCCACTTCCTGGTGCTGAACCTGCCGATGAGCTGGGTCGGGGGATCCAACGGCCTGAGCATCGAGCCGGCCCATTTCCTCGGCAAGCGACTGGCCGACGACGCGTCGATCTACTACCTGTGCCTGGTGTTCGCCACGGTGATGGTCTTCGGCGCCTATGGCATCGCGCGCAGCCGCCATGGCCGGGCCTTCGTCGCGGTGCGCGACGATGACGTCGCCTCGGGAATGATGGGGATCGACGTGGTCTCGACGAAGGCCACCGCCTTCCTGATCGGCGCCTTCTACGCGGGCATCGGCGGCGGGCTGTGGGCGTACTTCGTGCGGTTCGTCGCGGTCGACCAGTTCACGCTGCTCAATTCGATCTGGTTCATCGCGATGATCATCGTCGGCGGCATGGGGTCGGTCACCGGCGCGCTGATCGGTGTCTTCGTGATCAAGCTCGCCCAGGAGGGCTTCACTTCGCTGGGCCCCACGATCGTCGAGAAGCTGCCGTTCCTCGGCGGCGATGTGGTGTTCTCGGTGATGAACGTCTTCCTGGGCGGCGTGATCGCCGCCTTCCTGATCTTCGAGCCCCGGGGCCTGATGCACCGCTGGAACATCGTCAAGCGGTCGTATCGGCTCTGGCCGTTCCCGTACTGAGCCCGATCCGGGCCTTGATGTCCTCGGCGAACCGCCGTTTCCGCAGAACCAAGGAGAGAGACAGATGAGCGCTTCGAAACGAACCCTGTTCAGTGCGCTGGCGGCGGGCGTCCTCGCCGCGGCGACCGTCGGCCTGCCCGCGCCCGCGGCCGCGCAGACCACCTACAACATCGCCGGCATGGCCGACTTCACCGGTCCCTACGCGGACATCATGAAGTCGCTGGTGGCCGGGCGCTGGGCGGTGCTGGCCTGGTGGAACGAGGAGGTCGGCAAGGGCCTGGGCCTGAAGATCAACATGAAGGACTACGACACGCGCTACGACACCGCGCAGACCTCGAGCCTGTGGCCGGGGATCAAGTCGGAGCTTCGCCCGATCGCCGCGCTGGGCCTGGGCGGGCCGGACTCGGCCGCGCTGCAGCAGCGCCTGCCCGACGACAAGATCCCGCTGCTGATGGCCACGGCCTCCTACGGTTACGCCTGGCGTCCGGAACCCTGGGTGTTCAACCCGCGGCCCACCTACGCGCACGAGGCCACCGCGTTCTACCTCTGGTATCGGCAGAAGAAGGGCATCACCGGGCCGTTGAAGATCGCGATCATCTCGTCGGAAGCCTCGCCGGCCTACGTCGACATCCACAAGGGCCTGGAGAAGTTCGCCGCCGAGAACAAGGACAAGATCGAGATCGTCGAGACGGTCTTCACCGAGGTGCAGCCCAGCGACCTGACGACGCAGGTGAACCGCCTGGTGCGCAAGGGCGCGCAGGTGATCAACATCCAGACCAACACCGCGGCGGTCGTCGCGACCAAGCGCGCGCTGCAGGCGATGGGTCGCAAGGACATCCCGATCATGCTGAGCTCGCACAACGGCCTGCCGGCCTCGGGCAAGGCGGCCGGGGGGCTCGCGCAGATGGAGGGTGATTACGAGGTCTACGGCATGGCGATCCCGGCGGCCGATGTCACCGAGACGCGCAAGTTCTACGACATGCTGGTGGCCAAGTACAAGCTGACCGGCGGCTGGGACGTGATGACGATGATGGGCATGAACCAGATGCTGCTCACCGTGCGGGCGATCGAGGCGGCGGCCAAGGACGTGGGCGCCGACAAGGTCACCGGCGAGGCGGTGCGCAACGCGCTGTTCAAGCACACGATCACCACCAAGCAGACCTTCGGCGTGCTGCCCGACCTGAAGTACTCCCGCGAGGCGCCGTTCCCGCTGTCCGGCATGGCGGTGAACATCGGCACCGTCACCGGGGGCAAGTACGTCGTCGCGGCGCAGAACGTCCCGGTCCCGACCGTCAACAAGTGGTGATCGACGCCCGAGGCGCGGCGGGCTCCGGCGTGCGCGTCGTCGCATCGCCGGGCGTCGCGGCGCCGCGGACCGATCTCCCTGCCTGGAGCGCACCGTGCTCGTGCTGAACAACGTCGAAGCGATCTACAGCGACGTCATCCTGGCCGTCAAGGGCATCTCGATGACGGTGCCCGCGGGCACCTGCGTGACGCTGCTGGGCGGCAACGGCGCGGGCAAGAGCACGACGCTGAAGGCGATCTCCAACCTGATCCGCACCGAGGACGGCAAGGTCACCGCGGGTTCGATCGAGTTCGACGGGCAGCGGATCGACGGCGGCTCGCCCGAGGGCATCGTGCGTGCGGGCCTGGTGCACATCATGGAGGGGCGGCGGGTGCTGCGCCACCTCACCGTCGAGCAGAACCTGATCGTCGGCGGTCATCTGGAGCGCTCCGGGGCCGAGGTGCGACGGCGCATCGACGAGGTCTACGCGCGGATCGGGCGGCTGGCCGCGTTGAAGGGGCGCGTCGCCGGCTACCTGTCCGGTGGCGAGCAGCAGATGCTGGTGATCGGCCGCGCGCTGATGTCGCGGCCCAAGCTGATCATGATCGACGAGCCCTCGCTCGGCCTGGCGCCGATGATCGTCGAGGAGGTGTTCCAGCTGCTCGCGTCGCTCAAGAGCACCGGCATCACGCTGCTGATCGTCGAGCAGAACACCCGGGTGGCGCTGGAGGTGGCCGACTACGGCTACGTGATGGAGAACGGGCGCATCGTGCTCGAGGGCGCCGCCGGCGACCTGAAGGCCAACGAGGACGTGCGCGAGTTCTATCTCGGCCTGAATCTCGAGGGCGAGCGCAAGAGCTACCGCGAGGTCAAGCACTACCGCCGGCGCAAGCGCTGGCTCGGTTGATGCCTGGCCATCCCGCGCTCGGCCCGGGCTGAGCGGGACGCGGGCGGGTGTTCACCGGGCGGCTCCCCACGCCGGAGCCCGGCTGCGCCGGGTTCCTCGAAAGGGTCGCCACGGCTCTTGGTCGCGAACACGACACCGCGTCGCCCAGTGCCGCCCTTGTTCGGACCTTGTTCATCCGAGACACGGAATCGAGCGCCTTCCCTCGGCACACCACCACTCTCCAGCCGTGGGGCGCTGCGGGGGGTGGGGTGGTGAGTCGGGGGCGCCGTGCTGACGAGGAAGGGCCGGCCTCAGGCCGGCCGCTTCCGAAGGAAGCACGGGCTTGGCGCGCCAGCGCCAAGCAAGGCCACGTTCGAGCCACCCCACCCCCCGCAGCGCCCCACGGCGGGCGAAAGCCCCGCAGCTACTCCGCGGCGGGCGAAGGCCCCGAAGCGCCCCCCCACGGCGGGCGAGCGCTCAGCAGCCCTTGAAGTTCGGCTTGCGCTTTTCCTCGAAGGCCGCCAGGCCCTCCTGCATGTCGTGGCTGTGCGAGTGCACCTCGCTGGCGAGCAGTTCCAGGCGCAATGCGGTGTCGGCGGGCTGCTGCAGGCCGTCGTCGACCAGTGCCTTCATCCGACGCAGCACCAGCGGGCTCTTGGGCGCGAGCTTGGCCACCAGACGCTCGGTTGCGGCGATCAGCTCGCCGTCGTCGACCACCTCGTTGACGAGTCCGGCCGACACCAGGGATTCAGCCGGCACGAACTCGCCGGTGTAGAGCAGGTATTTCGCGCGGGTCGGTCCGATCTTGCGCGGCAGGCGCACCGAACTGCCGCCCCCGGGCAGCAGGCCGAAGTTCGCGTGCGCGTCGCCGATCCGTGCCGAGCGTGCCGCGATCACCAGGTCGCAGCACAGCACCAGCTCCAGACCACCGGCCAGCGCCAGGCCGTTGATCGCGGCGATCACCGGCTTCGGAAAGGTCTCGAGCTTGCCCATGATCGCCAGCACCGTCTGCAGGAACGCGGCGGTGGCCGCTTCGTCGCCGGCGGTGTTGGCGCGGACGTACTTCAGGTCCGCACCGGCGCAGAAGGCGCGTCCGGTGCCGGTCAGCACCACCGCGCGCGTGTCCATGTTGCCGAGCGCGGCGTCCAGCGCGCGGTCGATGCCGCTGACGATCTCCGGCGTGATCGAGTTCATCGCGGCGGGTCGGTTCAGGGTGATCCACATCGCACCGGCGCGGATCTCGGTCAGGATCACGGGTTCGCTCATCGGGGACTCCTCGGGAGGGCCGCCTTCGGGGGGCGGTCGGATGGATCGATTCGACTGACGAGTTACTTGCCTGTTCGGATGGTAAGGCAATAGACTCGATTCGACACCTGCCGACGGGGAAGCGCCCCGTGGCCGGGTGAACCGGGAGACCTCCGATGAGCGCAGACCACGCTGCCGCCGAGGGTGCGGCGATCCTCGAGCAGTCCCGCGACCGATCGGTGCTCACGCTGCGCCTGAACCGACCGCGCGCCGGCAACTCGCTGTCGCTGCCGATGATCGCGGCGCTCCAGCAGGCGCTGGACGCCGCCGCGCAGGACGACGACGTGCACGTGATCGTGCTCGAGGGGGCGGGCGAGCGGGTCTTCTGCGCGGGGCACGACCTCGGCGAGGTGCTCGAGCGCAACAGCCCGGCGTTCTCCAAGGAGATGGCCAGCCGTTGCAGCCGGATGATGCAGACGATCGTGAACCACCCGCGCCCGGTGATCGCGAAGGTGCGCGGGGTGGCCACCGCGGCGGGCGCGCAGCTGGTGGCCAGCTGCGACCTCGCCTTCGCCGCCACCGGCGCGCGCTTCGCGACGCCGGGAGTGAACATCGGCCTGTGGTGCCTGACGCCGATGGTGGCGCTGGGGCGGGCGGTCAGCCGCAAGCACGCGATGCAGATGCTGCTGACCGGCCGCCTGTTCGATGCGCAGCACGCCGCGCGCATCGGCCTGATCAACGAGGTGGTGCCCGAGGCGGACCTCGATCGCGTGGTGGCCGAGACCGCCCACGAGATCGCCGGCAAGTCCACCTACACGGTGGCCCTGGGCAAGCAGTCGTTCTACCGCCAGCTCGACATGGGCCTGGGCGATGCGTACGAGTACGCCTCGGAGCTCGTCGTGCGCAACATGATGGCCGAGGACGCGGTCGAGGGGATCTCGGCCTTCGTGCAGAAGCGCCAACCGGTGTGGAAGGGGCGATGACACCGCCCCTGGCGGGGCTGCGGATCGTCAGCCTCGCGGAACAGTACCCCGGGCCCTACGCCACGCTGCTGCTGGCCGATCTGGGTGCCGAGGTGATCCTGGTCGAGCGGCCCGCCGGCGGTGACCCGGCGCGCCAGTTCGCGCCCTTTCATGCCGCGCTGAACCGCAACAAGCGCTCGGTGACGATCGACCTGAAGACCGAGCGCGGCTGCGAGCAGCTGCGCACCCTGATCCGCTCGGCCGACGCGCTGCTGGAGGGCTTCCGGCCGGGCACGATGGCGCGGCTGGGGTTCGGCGTCGAGGCGGTGCGCGAGCTCAATCCGCGGCTGGTCTACGTGTCGATCTCCGGCTTCGGCCAGACGGGCCCCTACCGCGACCGGCCCGCGCACGACCTCTCCTACCAGGCGATCGCGGGGCTGATGTTCCGCCATGCCCGCGAGGGGTCCATCGGGCCCGCCGAGGACCTGGCGATCGGCGACCTGTCCTCGGGCATGTTCGCGGCGCTGGGCACGGTGACGGCGCTGCTCGAACGCGCGCGGACCGGGGTCGGGCGGCATGTCGACGTCTCGATGACCGATGGCCTGGTGTCCTGGATGTCGGTGATGCTCGGTCCGGTGATGAACGGCCAGCCGTTGGCCGACATCGGCGCCGAGCCGGGCTATGGCGTGTACCGCTGCGCCGATGGCGCGCTGCTCACGCTGTCGATCGCCCACGAGGACTGGTTCTGGCGGCCGCTGTGCGCGCTGCTGCGCATGGACGACGTCGCCGGGCTGGGCCATCACGAACGGGTCGCCGCCTCGGCCTCGCTGCGCGATCGGATCGCCGTGGCATTGGCCGGCGAGCCGCGCGAGGTCTGGGCCCGGCGGTTGGACGCGGCGGCGATTCCGTGGGGGCCGGTCAACGACCTCGATGACACGGCGCGGGACCCGCACTTTCGCGAACGCGGGTTGTTCCGGCAGGTGGCGCAGCCCGATGGTTCGGCGCTGTGGCACGTGGCGCAGCCCCTGGTGTTCGATGGGACCCATCCGGGGCCGGTGCGCGGCGTGCCGGCGCTGGGGGAGGGCAATGCGCCAATCCTCGGCGCGGACACGCCGCGGGCGCGCTGAGACGGCGCGGTGATGGTGAGGCAGGATCGCAAGGAGAAGTGATGGAGAACGTCTACGTGGTCGGGGTCGGCATGACCCCCTTCGGCAAGCTGATCGATGTCAGCATCAAGGCAATGACACGCGACGCGGTGCAAGGCGCCGCGGCCGACGCGGGTGTCGGTGTGGAGGCGATCCAGGCGGCCTATTTCGGCAATGCCTCGCAGGGCCACATGGAGGGCCAGCAGATGATCCGCGGCCAGGTCGCGCTGCGCGCGATGGGCATCGGGGGCATCCCGGTGGCCAACGTGGAGAACGCCTGCGCCAGTGGCAGCACCGCGTTGAACCTGGCGATCGGCTTCGTTCGATCGGGCGAGGGCGACTGCGCGCTGGCGGTGGGCGCCGAGAAGATGTTCTCGCGCGATCGCGATCGGATGTTCTCGGTGTTCGACAGCGCCTGGGACGTGGCCCAGGCCGAGCAGATCCGCGATCGCCTGCTCGAGCTGGGCGAAGGGGTCGAGGTGCCGCCAGGCACCACCTCGCCCAGGCCCTACAGCGTGTTCATGGACGTCTACGCGGCCTTCGCCCGGCAGCACATGAAGCGCTTCGGCACCACCCAGCGCCAGCTCGCGGCGGTGGCGGCGAAGAATCACCGGCACTCGCAGCACAACCCCTTGTCGCAGTACCGCGATCCGTACAGCGTCGAGGAGGTGCTGGCGGCGCCGCCGATCACCTACCCGCTGACACTGCCGATGTGCTCGCCGATCTCCGACGGGGCGGCCGCCGCGATCGTGTGCTCGGAGTCGGGCCTGAAACGCCTGGGGATCGACCGGACGCGCGCGATCCGGGTGCTGGCCAGCGTGCTGCACACCGGCAGCGACCGCGATCCATCGGAGGTGGAGAAGCACTGCACCGCGCTGGCCGCCCGCCGCGCCTACGAGAAGGCCGGCGTGGGCCCCGGCGACATCAGCGTGGCCGAGGTGCATGACGCCACCGCGATGGGCGAGGTGATCCAGGTGGAGAACCTGGGCTTTTGCGCGTTCGGCGACGGGGGACGCCTGGCCGAGCGGGGCGACACCGCGATCGGTGGGCGCATCCCTGTGAACCCCTCGGGCGGCCTGGAGTCCAAGGGCCATCCGGTGGGTGCCACCGGCCTGGGTCAGGTGCACGAGCTCGTCACGCAGCTGCGCGGCGAGGCCGGGGCTCGCCAGGTGGCGGGCGCGCGGCTGGCGCTGGCCGAGAACGGGGGCGGCCTGCAGGGCATCGAGGAAGCGGTGGCCTGCGTGACGATCCTGGCGCGTTGAGCCGGGCGCCCGGGCTGGCAGGGCCGCGCGAACGCGGCCGCCGGCGGGCAGGGACCTCAGACCATGCGCCGGCGTGCCGGCGCGACGAAGGAGCCATGACATGGACATCGCAGGACGCGTCGCTCTCGTGACCGGTGCCGCCTCGGGGCTGGGGCACGCCACCGCCCGCGCGCTGGCCGCGGCCGGCGCCTCGATCGTCGCGATCGACCTGGACGAGGCGCGGCTGGCGAGCCTCGCGGGCGCGATCGCACCCGATCGGCTGCTGCTGTGCGCGGCCAGTGTCGCCGACGAAGCGGGCGTGGCGGCGGCGGTGGACGCGGCGGTCGCGCGCTTCGGCGCGATCCACATCGCCGTGAACTGCGCGGGCGTCGCCGACGCGGCCAAGACGGTCTCCAAGGGGCAGCCGTTCCCGCTGGCCACCTGGGACAAGGTGATCGCGGTGAACCTGACCGGCACCTTCAACGTGATCCGACTGGCCGCGGCGAAGATGATCGACAACGCGCCCACCGCCGATGGCGAGCGCGGGGTGATTGTCAACACCTCGTCGGGCGCCGCCTGGCAGGGCCAGATCGGGCAGGCCGCCTACAGCGCGAGCAAGGCCGGGGTGATGGGCCTGACGCTGCCCGTGGCGCGTGATCTCGCGCCGCACGGCATCCGGGTGATGAGCATCGCGCCCGGGCTGTTCGACACCGCGATGGTGGCGGGCATGCCCGAGAACGTCTCGCGCGCGATCATCGAGCGGATGGTGCTGTTTCCCTCGCGGATGGGCCGTGCCGACGAGTTCGCCGCGCTGGTGCGAACGATCGTGGAGAACGCCTACTTCAACGCGGACACGATCAGCCTGGACGCCGGGGCGCGGATGGCCTCGCGCTAGCGCGCCCCGCGCGTCACGGCCCCGGTCAGCGCCGGACGAACTTCAACGTGAAGCGGTCGCTCTCGCCGATCGCCGCGTAGCGCGCGCGGTCGACGTCCTTGAGCCGGTAGGTGGGCGGCAGGGTCCAGACGCCTTCGGGGTGGTCCTTCGTGTCACGCGGGTTCGCGTTGACCTCCGAGCGGCCGGCCAGCCGGAAACCGCCACGTTCGATCGCGTCGATCGCGTAGTCCTCGCGAACGTAGCCGCTCTTCATCTGCGCCGCCTGCGACAGATCGGTGCGGCCGCGGTGATCGACCACGCCGAGCACCCCGCCCGGCTTGAGCGCCCGATGGAAGGTGCGCAGCGACGCCTCGAGTTCACCGCGTTCGATCCAGTTGTGCAGGTTGCGGAAGGTGAGCACGAAGTCGGCGCTGCCGTCGGGTGCGATCGCGTGGCGATCGGCGTTGAACGCGGTGACGCGCACCCGGTCGTAGAGGGCCGGCTCGGCCGCCAGGCGTTCGAGCAGTCGCTGGTGGTCGGCGAGGTAGTTGGCCGGTGCCTCGGGGCCGCGGTTGGCCGCGGTGTATCGGCCACGTTCGCGCAGGTAGGGCGCGAGGATCTCCATGTAGTAGCCGGCGCTGCCGGGCAGAATCTCCACCACGTCGCTGTCCGGGCGCACGCCGAAGAACGCCAGCACGCCGTCCGGGTGGCGCGCGCCGTCGCGCGCGACGTTCGCCGGGCGCCGATGGGGCGCGGCCAGCAGGCGGGTGAAGGTGGCGACGTCGGTCTGTGGCGGGGCCGATGGCGACACCGCGCAGCCGCCGAGCACGCCCAGCGCGCCGAGCAGGCCGGCCCGTCGGGTGAGGTCGGGCGTGCGCGGGCCGCGCGGGTCGTGGGTGTGCCGTGGCTGGGAAAGGTGCGTGCCGCGCATGGGGGCTCTCGGTGCCGGTCGATCGAACAGGCTACCGCATTCCGGCATGGTGGGCGCGTCGCGCCTGTTTCACCCGGCGGGCGCCGATCGATTTGCGCCGCTCCCCGCATCGGGGAAGATGGAGCGCTTCCCACTCTCGAACAACGACTGGAGACACGATGAGGATTTTCACGACGCGCCGCGTGGTCGCGGCGCTGCTCGCGGCGACGGGCCTGCTGGGCGCCGTCCTGCCGATCGCGGCCCGGGCACAGGACTATCCGACGAAGACGATCAAGATCATCTCCCCCAGCGCACCGGGCGGACTCACCGACATCGTCGCGCGGCTGCTCGGTGAACGACTGTCTGCCGCGCTGAAGGTGGCGGTGGTGGTCGAGAACCGCCCGGGCGGGACCGGGGCGGTGGCGCTCGACCTGGTCGCCAAGGCGCCGCCCGACGGCTACACGCTGGCCATCGGCTTCGCCGGCGCGAACGTGATCCACCCGCTGCTCAACGACAAGCTGCCCTTCAACGCGCAGCGCGACTTCACGCCGATCACCCAGGTGAGCGCGGGCGGCAACTTCCTGGTGGTGCACTCGTCGGTGCCGGTGAACAACGTCAAGGAGTTCATCGCCTACGTGAACGCCCAGCCCAAGCCCCCCACCTACGGCTCCTGGGGCAACGGCTCGGGCGGACACCTCGCGGGCGAGTACCTGAAGATACTCACCGGGATCAAGATGGACCATGTCCCGTACCGCTCCAACACGGCGCTGGCCACCGACCTGGCCGGCGGGCACATGCTGCTGGGCTTTCTCGACGCCACCAATGCGATCCAGCAGGCCAAGACTGGCAAGGTGAAGATCCTGGCCCAGACCGGCCCACGCCGGATCACCGGCCTGCCCGACGTGCCTCGTCTGCTGGACGACGGCATCAAGTTCGGGGTCGGCGTGTGGACCGGGGTGTTCGGGCCGGCCAACCTGCCGGCGCCGGTGCTCGCGAAGCTGAACACCGAACTGGTGCGCATCCTGAACTCGCCGGATCTGCGCGAGAAATGGCTGCCGGTGTTCGGCGACGTGCCGGCGCCCACCACGCCCGAGGAATTCCGCAAGATCATCGCCGATGACTTCGTGATCTGGCGCAAGGTGATCACCGAGGGCAAGATCACCATGTAGCCACCTCGGAGCCGCTGATGAGCCCACCCCCGGTCGTGCGTCGACGTCAATGGCTGGCCGGGGGCGTGGCCGCGCTGCTGGTTCCCTGGCATGCCCAGGCGCAGGAGTTCCCGAGCCGGCCGATCCGGATCGTCTCGCCCAGCGCGCCGGGCGGGCTCACCGACATCATCGCCCGGCTGCTGGCCGAACGCATGTCACCGGCGATGAAGGTGCCGGTGGTGGTCGAGAACCGGCCCGGCGGCACCGGCGCGGTGGCGCTCGAGGTCGTCGCGAAGGCCCCGCCCGACGGCCACACCCTCGTCGTCGGCTTCTCCGGCGCGAACATCACGCACCCGCTGATCAACGACAAGCTGCCCTTCAATGCGCGTCGCGATTTCACGCCGATCTCGCTGACGAGCGCTGGCGGCGGGTACCTGATGGTCCACCCCTCGGTGCCGGCGAACAACCTCCGGGAGTTCGCCGCGCACGTGAAGGCACAGGGCAAGCCCGCCAGCTACGGCACGCTGGGCAATGGCTCCACCGGTCATCTGGCCGGTGAGTTCCTGCGGCTGAACCAGGGCATCGACCTCTCGCACGTGCCCTATCGCTCGGCCACCGCGCTCACCGTGGACATGGTCGGCGGCCACATGCCGCTGGGCTTTCTCGATTCCACCAACGCGGTGGCGCAGCGCAAGGCGGGCAAGCTGCGCATGGTGGCGCAGACCGGTCCGACGCGCTCGGTCGGGGTGCCCGACGTGCCCACGCTGGTGGAGCAGGGTGTGAACTTCAGCCTGGTGGCCTGGACCGGCGTGCTCGGCCCGGCCCGGATGCCGCCCGCGGTGGTGGCCCGGCTGAATGCCGAGATCAATCGGATCCTGACCTCCCCGGACGTGCAGGAGCGATGGCTCGCGATGTTCGGCAACCCGCCCGCGCCCACCTCGGCCGAGGAATTCGACCGGCAGATCCAAAGCGACTTCGCGCTCTATCAGCGGGTGATCAACGAAGCGAAGATCACGCTGTAGGGTGTCCAGGCGGCCGGCCCGGTGCCGGGTCGCGCGCTCCGGGCGCTCGCGATCGTCCCTAGACGCCGGCAGTGCGCCGCAAGCGCCGCCACAGCCACGCGCCCACCGGCCAGAACATGATGATCGCGGTGGCGATCGCCAGCCACATCGCGATCGGGCGGGTGAAGAACACCGTGACGTCGCCGTCGGACTTGATCATCGAGGTGACGAAGTTCTCCTCCATCATCGTGCCCAGCACCACGCCCAGGATGGTGGGCGCGACCGGAAAGCCGTTCTCCTCCATCACGAACGCGATCAGGCCGAACGTCAGGATGATCACCACGCCGAACACCGAGTTGTTGATCGCGAACGAGCCGACGATGCAGAACAGCAGGATGATCGGCATCAGGATGTTGCGCGCCACCTTCAGGATGTTGGTGGCCAGGCGCACCGTGAGCCAGCCCAGCGGCACCATCACCAGGTTGGCCAGGATGAACACCAAGAAGATCGCGTAGATGTTCTGCGGGTTGTTCACGAAGATCGTGGGGCCCGGGTTCATGTTCTTCATGTAGAGCACGCCGATCGCGATCGCGGTGATCGAATCGCCGGGGATGCCGAACACGATCGCCGGGATCCACGCGCCGGCCAGCGACGAGTTGTTCGCCGCGCCCGATTCGACGATGCCCTCGACGTGCCCGGTGCCGAACTTCTCCGGTTCGTCGGAGAATTTCTTGCTGACCGCGTAGGACATCCACGAGGCCATGTCGGCGCCCGAGCCGGGCTGGATGCCGATGACGGTGCCCAGCGCGCTGCCGCGCACCAGCGGCCAGCGGTAGCGCTTGATCAGCCCCCACATGCCGCTGAAGATGTTGCCGATGCGCGCGGTGGCGATCACCGCGGGCGGGTCGGTGTTTACCACGTAGCGCAGCAGCTCGGAGATCGCGAACATCCCCACCATCATCGGGATCAGCTCCACGCCGGAGAGGATCTGCTCCAGGCCGAAGGTGAAGCGCGGGTGCCCGGCCGGGTTCTCCAGGCCGATGCAGGCGATCAGCAAGCCCAGGATCAGCGCGATCGAGGCCTTCAGCACGCTGGCGTTGCCGATGAACACCGCGCCGGCCAGCCCGAGCACCACCAGCCAGAAGTATTCGAAGGACGAGAACTTCAACGCGATCTCGGCCAGGCCTGGCGAGAACAGGATCATCACCACCGTGCCGAACAGCCCGCCGATCGCCGAGAACACCAGGCCCGCCCCGAGCGCGGTCTCGGCCTGGCCCTTGAGCGTCATCGCGTAGGCCTCGTCGGTGTAGGCCGCCGAGGCCGGCGTGCCCGGGATGCGCAGCAGCGCGCCCGGGATGTCGCCGGCGAAGATCGCCATCGCGGTGGCGGTGACGATCGCGGCCACCGCCGGCACCGGCGGCATGAAGAAGGTGATCGGCACCAGCAGCGCGGTGGCCATCGTCGCGGTGAGCCCGGGGATGCAGCCGACGAACAGGCCGAAGACCGCCGAGGCGGCGATCACCATCAGCACGTAGGGGTCGAAGACCAGCGCGAAGGCCTGCAGCCAGACAGCGGTGGTCATCGGGTCACCACGCGATGGGCAGCATCACGCCCCAGGGCAGGGGAACGCGCAGGCCCTTGTAGAAGATGGTGTGGATCGCCAGCGTGGTGATCAGCGCGACCGGCACGATCAGACCCTTGCGCACGCCCAGCGTGAGGAACATCGCGCAGAGCACCAGGAAGCCGGTGGGGATGAAGCCGAGCGGCGTGGACGCGACGATGTAGAACAGCAGGCAGCCGATCGTGACGCCGAAGCTGCGCAGGTGCGGCCACGAGCGAAGCCAGGCGCCCGGCGTCACCCAGCGTTCGTGGTGCATCTTGTCGCGCACGCCGCGCACGATCAGCGCGATCGCGCAGCCCGCCAGCAGCACCGCGAGCAGGCCGGGGAAGGCCCCCGGCCCGATGTTCTGGCCGGGGATCTTCGGGAAGCCCTGGATGTTGACGAGGATCGCGACGGCCAGCGCCAGCAGCAGGGCGCCGCTGACGGCATCGTTGAACTTCACGGCTCAGGCCGGTGCGTTCACTTCGCCAGGCCGACCGCCTTCATCACCGCCGCCATGTCGGCGTCGCCCTTGGCCATGAAGCGGGCGAACTCGGCGCTGTCGCCCCAGATCATGCCGAAGCCGCGCTGCGTCATGAAGTCCTTGTACTCCTTGCTGTCGTACACCTTCTTCACGGCCGCGGTGAGCTTGTCCTGGATGTCCTTGGGCAGGCCCTTCGGGGCGGCGATGCCGCGCCAGGCGCCGGTGGCCCAGTTCGAGCCGGTGGCCTGCTTGAGCGTGGGCACGTTCGGGTACAGCGACGAGGGCCGATCGGCCATCACCGCGAGCGAGCGCACCTTGCCGGCGTCGATCAGCGAGCGGGCCTCGGGCAGCGAGCAGGGCACGAACTCGACGCCGCCCGACACCAGGTCCTGCAGGCCGGGCGCGGCGCCCTGCGAGGGCACCCAGGGCACCGAGGCCGGGTCGAGCTTCAGGTCGGACAGCATGCCGGCCAGCGCGAGGTGCCAGATGCCGCCCTGGCCGGTGCCCGAGGCCTTGAACTTGCCCGGCGGGTTGGACTTGATCGCGTTGATCACGTCCTGCATCGACTTGTACGGGGAATCGGCGCGCACCTGGAAGCCGGCCGGATCGAGGTTCACCAGCGCGATCGGCGTGTAGCTCGCGGGGCTCAGCTCGGTGAGCTTCTGGTGATGCATCATCGTGATCTCGACCGTGATCAGGCCGATCGTGTAGCCATCGGGCGCCGCGTTGGCGATCGCCGAGTGGCCCACCACGCCGGAGCCCCCGATGCGGTTGACCACCGACACCGGCTGGCCGAGGTCCTTCTCGAGCAGCGTGCCGATCACGCGCGCCACCGCGTCGGTGCCGCCGCCGGCGGCCCAGGGCACGATCAGCGTGATCGGGCGGGCGGGGTAGTTCTGCGCGAGGGCGGGGGCGGCGGTGGCGCCAAGGGTCAGCGCGGCCGCGGCCGCGGCGATGATGCGACGACGGGACATCTTCTCTCCTCCAGGGGCTCGTAGGCCGCCCGCGTCGAGGCGGGCGGTGCGTGCGTTGATTTTACGCGAGGAAGAGGCGAGACAGAGGCGAGGGCGGCACCGGCCGGTGCCGCCCGGGCGGCGCGATCAGGCGGGCGCGGCGGTGAAGCGCGCGAGGTGGAAGTCGGCGTCGCCGAAGGCCTGCGAGAGCATCGTCAGGCGCTTGAAGGTGTGGCTCACCTTCATCTCCAGCGTCATGCCCATGCCGCCGTGCAGCTGGATCGCCTCCTGGCCCACGTGGCGGCAGGCGTCGGCCACCTTCACGCGGGCGGCGGCCACCACGCGCGAGCGCTCGGCGGCCGGGGTCTCGGGCCCCACCTTCGCGCAGGCGAGGTAGGTGATCGAGCGGGCCTGCTCGGTGCTGATGCACATGTCGACCATCCGGTGCTGCAGCGCCTGGAACGAGCCGATCGCCACGCCGAACTGCTTGCGGGTCTTGATGTACTCGAGTGTGGTGTCGCAGGCGAACTTCATCGCCCCCACCGCTTCCGCGCACAGCAGCGCACCGGCGAAGTCCAGCCCTTCCTCGAGCAGCGCGAGCCCACCGCCTTCGGGGCCCACCAGCGCGTCGGCCCCGACCGCGACCTTCGCGAAGCGCATGTCGGCGCCGCGGAAGCTGTCTTGCGTGCGGTAGGTCTTTTGCGTGATGCCGGCGGCCTTCGCATCGACCAGGAACAGGCTGATGCCCGAGGCCTGGCCGCGCTGGCCGGCGGTGCGCGCGCTGACCAGCAGCTTGCCGGCGAGCGGGCCGTCGATCACCGCGATCTTCTCGCCGTCGAGCACCCAGCCGGCGCCCTCGCGGCGGGCCGACAGCCCGACCGCGGCGTGCTCGAAGCGGCCGCCCGCCTCGTAGTGCGCCAGCGCGAGCTTCAGCGAGCCATCGACCACCGAGGGCAGCACGGCGGACTTCTGGCCCGCGCTGCCGTGGCGATCGATGATCCGCGACACCAGCACCGTGGAGAGATAGGGCTCGAGCACGAGACCCGCGCCCAGCGCCTCCATCACCGCGATCAGGTCGACCGCGCCGCCGCCGAAGCCGCCGGCGGCCTCGGACAGGGGCAGGCCGAGCAGGCCGAGCTCGGCGAAGGTGCTCCAGGTGGCGGGGCTGTGGCCTTCGGCGCTGGCGACGATGCGCTTGCGCGCCTCGAAGTCGTAGTCCTTCTCGACCAGGCGCTTGACGCTCTCGGCGAGCAGTTGCTGGTCTTGCGTGAGTTCGAAGTTCATGAGGGTCTCTCCGGATTCACAGCCCCAGCGCCATCTTCGAGAAGATGTTGCGCTGGACTTCGTTGGAACCCGCGTAGATCGAGGTCTTGCGGAAGTTGAAGTAGCGGGCCGCGAGCGACGCGCCGAAATCGTCGAAGCCTTCGTAGGCGATCGGACGGAAGGCCTGCGCCATCGGCCCCATCACCTGCATGCTCAGCTCGGTGAGCGCCTGCTGGATCTCGGTGCCCTTGATCTTGAGCATCGAGACCTCCGGGCCGATGTTGCCGGTGCGGCGCATCTCGTCGAGGAAGCGCATGTTGGTGATCTCGAGCGCCATCAGCTCGATCTCGACACGGGCCAGCCGGTCGGCGAAGCGCGCGTCCTCGATCAGCGGGCGGCCATTGACAGTGGCCTTCTGCGCCATCGCCTTGAGCTTGGCCAGCTCGCGCTTGGAGCCGCCGATGCGCCCGGTGTTCAGGCGCTCGTGGCCGAGCAGGTACTTCGCCACCGTCCAGCCCTTGCCCTCCTCGAACACCAGGTTCTCGACCGGCACCTTGACGTCGTCGAAGAACACCTCGTTGACCTCGTGAGCTTCGTCCAGAAGGATCAGCGGGCGCACGGTGATGCCCGGGGTCTTCATGTCGATCAGCAGGAAGCTGATGCCGTCCTGGCGCTTGGCGACGTTGGCGTCGGTGCGCACCAGCGCGAAGATCCAGTCGCCGTAGTGGCCCAGCGTGGTCCAGATCTTCTGGCCGTTGACCACGTAGTGGTCGCCCTTGCGCTCGGCGCGCGTCTTCAGCGACGCGAGGTCCGAGCCCGAGCCCGGCTCCGAGTAGCCCTGACACCAGAAGTCGTCGCAGTGGTAGATGCGCGGCAGGAAACGCTTCTTCTGTTCCTCGGTGCCGAACTTCAGCAGCACCGAGGCGCACATCGTGGGGCCGAAGGGTGCGATCGGCGGTGCGCCGGCCAGGGCATACTCCTCCTCGAAGATGTAGCGCTGGGTGGCGTCCCACTCGGTGCCGCCCCACTCCTTGGGCCAGGTGGGGGCGACCCAGCCCTTCTTCGCGAGTATCTTGTGCCAGCGGACCAGGTCGGCCTTGCCGAGCTCTTCGTAGTCGAGCACCTTCTGGCGCAGGTCGGCGGGAACGTTCTCGGCCAGCCAGCCGCGAACCTCGTCGCGAAACGCGATTTCTTCAGCGGAATAGTTCAGATCCATGGTTCACCTCGTCCTAGACCGTGCCGAGGATAGCGCAACCCGGGTGCCCCCGGCCACGCGCGGGCGGTCGCGATGAATCCCTGGGAGTGGCCGTCCGAGTGGTTCTCCTGGCACGGCCTGATGTCGGCGATCGGGCTGCTGATCTACGCGCTGGGCTCGCACGCGCTGAACCAGCGCCGTCACCCGTCGGCGGCGGTCGCCTGGGTGATGCTGATCCTGCTGCTGCCCGAGGCGGGCGTGCCGCTGTACCTGATGTTCGGCACCCGCAAGCTGCCCAAGGCGGCGCGGGCGCGGGGTGTGCCGATCCCGCTGCCCGTCGACGCGGGCGAACCGTCGGGCCCGCGGGCCCTTCCGGGCATGGGGCGGGGTGAGGCCGCGGCGACGCCACCGGCAGAGCGGGTGTCGACGGGGGCCGAGCGCGACGCGGTGCCCGGGTGGATTGTGCGGCTCACCGCCGCGATGGACCTCCCGCCGGCGCGCGCCCACGAGGGACTGAACCTGCACGAGGACGGCGCGCAGGCCCGGGCCGCCCTGGAGGCGGTGATCGATTCGGCGCGGGTGCGGCTGGACGTCTGCACCTTCATCCTGGGGCGGGACCGGTTCGGCGACGAACTGCTCGCCCGCCTGGCCGCGAAGGCGCGCGCCGGCGTGGAGGTCAATCTGCTGGTCGACGGCATGGGCACCTGGATGGGGGGCCGTCATCACTTCGCCGGAGCACAGGCGGCCGGCGTCCGGGTGACGCAGTTCGCGCCGCCGTTTCGCGCGCCCTGGCGTTGGCCCTTGCGCGGCCGGACCAACCTGCGCAACCACCGCAAGCTGGTGGTGGCCGATGCCGAGTGGTTGTGGTGCGGCGGGCGCAATCTCGCGGGCGAGTACTTCGAAGGCACGCCCACGCAGGCGCCGTGGCTGGATCTCAGCTTCGATCTGCGTGGCGACATCGTCGCCGAGGCGGCGGCGGTGTTCGAGGCCGACTGGCGTTTCGCGCTGGCGCCTGGTCGGGAGGGACTGCGGGGCGCCCGGGCCGAGCCCTGGCCGCGGGGGCCGGTGCGGGCGCCGGCCGCGCAGATGCTGCCCAGCGGCCCGGACTATCCCGATGACACCGTGCACACGCTGCTGCTGACCTCGTGCTACCGCGCGCGCAGCCGCATCCTCGCGGTGACGCCCTACCTCGTGCCCGACGAGAGCCTGTTGTCGGCATTGAGCCTGGCGGCGCGCCGTGGCGTGGAGGTCGATCTGGTGGTGCCTCAGGCCTCGAACCACCGGCTGGCCGACATCGCGCGTCACCGGCCGATGCGCGAACTGGCGGGAGCCGGCGCACGGCTGTGGCTGTCGCCGTCGATGCTGCACGCCAAGGCGATCGTCTTCGACGACCACATGGCGATGGCGGGTTCGGTGAACCTGGACAGCCGCAGCCTCTTCCTGAACTACGAGCTGATGATGGGCTTCTACAGCGCGCCGGAGATCGCGCGCTTCGCCGCGTGGATCGACGGCGTGCGGGCACGTTCGAAGCGCTACGTGCCCGGTCGGCCCAGCCTGGGGCGCAGCATCGGCGAAGGCCTGGTGTTGTGGCTGGCGTTCCAGTTGTGATGCCGTTGCCGCGCGGTCCGGATAGCGAAACGGCGCGGGTACCGCACCCGACCGACCCGGGCCCATGCTGCGCGTGTCCGTCCCGAACCGAGGAGTGAGCACGATGTCCGAACCGATCCGCCTGAAGGGCGCGCCCGGCTCCCCCTACACCCGCAAGATGCTCGCGGTGATGCGCTATCGGCGCATCGGCTACCGCCTGGTGATCACCAACACGCCGGCGGCGGCGAAGTTGCCCGTGCCGCCGGTGCAGTTGTTGCCCACGTTCTATTTCCCCGATGCCCAGGGCGTCGAGCAGCCGGTGGTCGATTCGACGCCGATCATCCGGCGGCTCGAGCGCGAGGTGACCGGCCGCTCGGTGCTGCCGGTGGACCCGGCGGTGGCCTGGCTCGACGAACTGCTCGAGGACTACGCCGACGAGTGGCTCACCAAGGCGATGTTCCACTACCGTTGGCACTACGCGGCCGACATCGATCGCGCCGGCGAGATCCTGCCGCGCTGGCGCAACATCAGCGGCAGCGACGAACAGCTGGCGCAGATGAAGCGCCAGTTCTCCGATCGGCAGATCGCCCGGCTGAAGTTCGTCGGCTCCAACCCGGTCACCACGCCCGTGATCGAGGCGAGTTATCGCCGCTTCCTGCAGGCGTTCGATGCGCACCTGCGGGTTCAACCCTTCGTGTTCGGCCAACGTCCGGGCGCCTCGGACTTCGGTCTGTACGGCCAGCTCACGCAGCTGACCCACTTCGATCCCACGCCGATGGCCCTGACGCTGGCGCAGGCGCCGCGTGTCTTCGCCTGGGTGGACCTGGTCGACGACCTGTCGGGCCTGGAGGTGCACGGCGAGGCGGGCTGGACGGGGGCCGACGCGCTGCCCGAGACCCTGAGCGGCCTGCTGGCCGAAGTGGGCCGCACCTACGTGCCGGTGATGCTCGCCAACGCGCGGGCGCTCGCCGGCGGGGCGGACGAGGTGCGCGCGGAGGTCGATGGCTTGCCGTGGGTGCAGCAGCCCTTCCCCTATCAGGGCAAGTGCGTGAAGTGGCTGCGCGAATCCTGGGCGCGGCTGGGCTCGGGTGAGCGGGCGCGGCTCGAGCCGCTGCTCGAGGCCACCGGGTGTCTGGCGCTGGTGCGTGGTTGACATGACGCCGACATCGGGGAGGCCGACACTGTCGCCACCCCCGGTGGACGCCAGCGGCCCGATGGTCCGGCCGTGCGCGGGCGCCGTTCATCGTGACGGGGAAGATGTGGCGGGGCTGATCCGTTAGGGTGGCGTTCGCCCCGGGCAGCGGGTGCCCGGGCGCGACGGCCGGCGCGCGCCCCGCGTCGCCGGGCCGGTCGGCTGGGTTGTGTATGGGAAATTTTTCCATATAATGCCCGCCATGGGAGCCCCTGATGCGCCGTGCCCTGTTCCGCTCGTGTCTTGCCGTGACGATCACGGCACTCGTCCCCGCCGCGCGCGCGCTGGAGGTCGGACAGCCGGCGCCCGATTTCACTCTCCCGGGGCGACAGGCCGAGCTGAAGCTCGCCCAGCTTCGGGGCCAGACGGTCTATCTCGACTTTTGGGCCTCGTGGTGCGGACCCTGTCGCCAGTCGTTCCCCTGGCTGAACCAGATGCAGGCGCGGTACGGTCCGCGGGGTCTGAGGGTGGTCGGCGTGAACCTCGACCAGAAGGCGCCGGCCGCCGCGGCCTTTCTCGCGCAGGTGCCGGCGCACTTCGACATCGTCTACGACCCGGCCGGACAGACCCCGCGCGCCTACGGGGTCAAGGCGATGCCCACGTCGGTGCTGATCGCTCCTGACGGCAAGGTCCTGATGATCCACGGCGGCTTTCGCGAGGACCAGCGCGAGGAACTCGAGCGTCGCATCGCCCAGGCGCTGCCGCGATGACACGACACGCGCGCCCCGCCCCGCCCGCGACGACGTCCACCGCGCGATGCCGTCCGATGCTCGCGCTGGTGTTGCTCGCGGCCTTGTCCGTCGGCGCCTGCGCCGGCTTTGCCCCGGTGCAGGCCTGGGAGAAGGGCACGCTGGCCCGCCCCGAGATGACCTTCGAGGACGACCGCCTCGACGCCGCCTTCCAGGAACACACGTACAACAGCAAGGAGGGCGCGGCCGGCGGCGCCGGCGTGGGGGGTGGCGGATGCGGGTGCAATTGAGATGAGCGAGCCGCAGGCGCCCGCCGATCCCGTCGCGACCACCCGCCGTCCCGTGCCGCCCGGCACGGGCCTGGGCGCGCAGATGATGGCCGCGGCGCTCAGCCTTCCGTTGTCGCTGGGCGCGCAGGCGCAGACGCCGCCCGAACGGGCCTCGTTGTCGCTGAAGTACCTCGATTACCTGGACAGCCAGCCCGGTGCCGACCGCATCCGCGTGAAGGCGCCCTCGTTGCAGCTCGTGCTGCCCTTGTCGGCCGATTGGGCATTGGGCGCCACCGCGATCACCGACTCGATCTCCGGCGCCTCGCCCGCGTATCACGGGTCGGCGCTCACCCGCCTGACCGACTTCCGCCGCGCCGGCACGCTCAGCCTGAGCCGCTATGTCGGGCGGGCCTCGCTGACCCTCGGCGCCAGCGGATCCAGCGAACGCGACTACCTCTCGCGCAGCGTCTTCCTGCAGGCCAGCGTGGCCACCGAGGACCGCAACACCACAGTCTCGGTCGGCCTGGCCGGCACGCGCGACGTGATCAACCCCACCACGCGCATCGTCGAGGACGAGCGCAAGCGGGTCAACGACCTGCTGCTCACGCTCACGCAGGTGTTGACGCCGTCGGACATCGTGCAGGCCAACCTGGGCTACTCGCGCGGCAACGGCTACTTCAGCGACCCCTACAAGGTGCTGGACAACCGGCCGCGGGAGCGGCACCACACCACGGTGCTGGTGCGCTGGAACCACCACGTCGAACGCACCGACGGCGTGGTGCGACTGAGCTGGCGGCACTACCGCGACACCTTCGGGATCCGGGCGCAGACCATGGGCGCCGAGTACGTGCAGCCGCTGGGGCGCGGTTGGTCGGTGATGCCCCTGCTGCGCTATCACACCCAGTCGGCGGCGCGCTTCTACATCGACGTCGATCCCGACGCGGGCCCCTTCGGCCCGGCCATCCCGGAGGGCGCGCAATACACCACGCTCGATCACCGGCTCTCCGCGTTCGGTGCGCTCACCGCGGGCGTGAAGGTGAGCTGGCGCGTCGACGACCACTGGCTGCTCGATGCGAAGTTCGAGCAGTACGGGCAGCGGGGCCGATGGAAGCTGGGCGGCGGCGGCAGCCCGGGCTTGCCGGCCTTCAATGCGCGCAGCCTGCAACTGGGCTTCACGCGCCAGTTCTGACGACGCGCTGGAGCGTCCGGTGTCCCCGACGATCTTCCGCCTGCCGTTCGAGGCGATGGCCAGCCACTGCGAGGTGGTGCTCGCCGCGCCCGATGCGGCGCGTGCCGAAGCGCTGGCGCGCGCGGCGATCGACGAGGTCCGTCGCATCGAGCACAAGTTCTCGCGCTATCGCGCGGACAGCATCGTGTCGCGGATCAACCAGGCCGCCGGTGGCGAACCGGTGCCGCTCGACGACGAGACCCGCGCGCTGCTCGAGTTCGCCGGCAGCTTGCACGCGACCAGCGGCGGGGTGTTCGACATCACCGCCGGGGTGCTGCGTCGGGCGTGGGACTTCCGCGAGGCGCGCGTGCCGTCGCCGCAGGCGCTCGCGCCCCTGCTCGCGCTGATCGGCTGGCCGAGGGTGGAACTCGCCGACGGCGCGGTGCGCCTGCCGCTGCCCGGCATGGAGATCGATTTCGGCGGCTTCGGCAAGGAGTACGCGGCCGATCGTGCGGCCGACGTGCTGCACGCGATGGGCCTGACGCACGGCTACGTGAACCTGGCGGGCGATCTGCGGGTGATCGGCCCGCGACCGGACGGCAGCCCCTGGCAGATGGGGATCCAGGATCCCCGCCAATCCGACGCGCTGATCGCGAGCCTGCCGATGACGCGGGGCGGGCTGGCCACCAGCGGCGACTACGAACGATTCTTCGAGCGCGACGGTCGGCGCTACTGCCACCTGCTCGACCCGCGTGACGGCCAGCCGGTGACGCACTGGCGCTCGGTCAGCGTGGTGGCGCCGCTGGCGGTCGTCGCCGGCAACTGCAGCACGATCGCGATGCTGCTCCAATCCGATGGCCTCGGATTCCTCGAGCGCACGGGCCTGGACTATCTCGCCGTCGACCAGCACGGTCGACTCCACCAGAAAGGCGGCCACTGATGGCAGTCACCTTCTTTGGATCTTCGGGCAATGACTATCGACTTGTCCGTGATCCAGGCACCTTCATCTTCGACGGACTAGGCGGCGTAGACACGATGAGCTTCGGAACCTCGTCGCGGTCGGAGTACCAGATCCGATTGAATCCGGACAGGTCTGTCTCCGTGGATTCCGTGTCGGGGGCCAGTCAGCAGCTGCATGCGACTCTTCTAAACATGGAGTTTCTCCGGTTCAACAATGAATCGGACATCGTCAATCTCGCCACGTTTTTTGGAGACACAACCGCCCCCCAGGTGAGCCACCTGTCGCCGGGTGACGAGGCCACCGGCGTGGCCGTCGGTGCGAGCATCACGATCACGTTCGACGAGGCGATCCGCCGCGGCACCGGCAACGTGGTGATCAAGACCGCCGCGGACGCGATCGTCGCGGTCTACGACGCGGCCACCAGCGCGAACCTGAGCGTGAGCGGCAACACGTTGACGATCGACCCGTCGGCCGATCTGGCGCCGTCCACCGGCTACAAGGTGCAGCTGGACGCCGCAAGCCTCACCGACACCGCGGGCAACCCGTTCGCCGGCCTGAGCACCTACAACTTCACGACGCAGGCGCCCGTGGGTCAGGTGATCGGGGGCACCGCCGCCGCCGAGACGCTGACGGGCGGCGCGGGCGACGACACGCTCACCGGCGCCGGGGGCAACGACACGCTCGAGGGCGGCGCCGGCACCGACACCGCGCGCTACACCGCGGTGAGCAGTCGCTACTCGGTGAGCAAGGTGGGCGCGTCCTGGCAGGTGAGCGACACGGTGGGCACCGACGGGCTGGACACGCTGCGCCAGGTGGAGCGGCTGAGCTTCTCGGACAAGACCTTCGAACTCGTCGCACCGGCCAGCGGCGTGACCCCGGCCTATGGCCAGACGGCCACCTTCCTGTTCGATCCGGTGTACTACCTGCTGCAGAACGCCGAACTCGTGCCCAGCGTGTCGCTGGCCCAGGCGGTGCAGCACTACCTGAGCGGCGGCGCGGCGCAGGGGCGCGCGCCCAACAGCTGGTTCGACGCCACCTACTACGAGAACCGCTGGGCGGACCTCACGCCGCTGGGGCTGGACGACGCCACGCTGTTCCAGCACTACAACCTGTTCGGGGTCTGGGAAGGGCGCTCGGGCGGACCGCGCTTCGACCGCTTCGATGGCAACCGCTACCTCGCCGACAACCCCGACGTGGCGGCCTACGTCGACCTGGCGATCGCCGACTTCCTGGGCAGCCGCACGAATGGCGCGATCGCGCACTTCGTGATCTACGGCGCCAACGAGCAACGCGCCGCGTTCGACACCACTGGCGCGGCGATCCGTCTCGACTACACCGCGGAGCTCTGGGCCTAGGGTGTGGCGGTCGCCAGCGCGGCGCGCAGCGCGTCGACCGCGCAATCGGGGCTGGTGAGCACCGGTGCGGCCGTGCCCTCGCGCGCCAGCGAGGCGGCGCCGGCCATCGAGAACTGCGCGAGCATCACCGCGTCGCAGTCGCGAAGCGTCGCGACCGCCTCGGCCACCAGCCGGTGGTGCGTGGCCGCGTCACCCTCGGCCAGGCGCTGCATCGCGTGTGGCACGTGGCATTCGGCGAGGTTCACCGGCCGCCCGCGTGCGGCCGCCATCGCGAGCAGTTCCTCGCGCATCGGCGCCAGTGAGGGCTCGAAGGTGGCGACCAGACCGAGTCGGGCGCCGGCGGCCAGCGCCTGCTCGAACATCGCCTCGTTGGGCTTGAGCACCGGCACCGGCACCGCGCGGGCGGCCGCCTCGATCGCCGGCCCGAAGGCCGAGCAGGTGAAGAGGATCGCATCGGCGCCCGCGCCGCACGCGTAGCGGGCGAGCGCGATGAAACGATCGGTCATCGCCTCGGTGAGGCGGCCGTCGCGCGCGCGGTCCTGCGAGAGCCGGTCCTCGAGCAGGTTCAGCCGCTCGGCCCGAGGCCAGCGTCGCGCGAAGGCCTCGGCGATCGGGTCGATCGCCAGCGGCGTGGCGTGGATCAGCGCCACCCGTGGCGCGGCCGCGCTGTCGCTCATTCCACCTTGATTCCGGTGCGCTGGATCAGGTCCTTGTAGAACGCGCTGTCGTTGCGGATCTCCGCGGCGAAGGCCGCGGGTCCGCGAAAGTCCGGGTACTGGCTGATCTTCACCAGCAAATCGCGGGTGGCGGGCGCGCTCATCACCTTCTCGACCTCGGCGGCGATGCGCTGCACGATCTCCGCGGGCGTGCCCTTCGGCGCGAACAGGCCGAACCAGCTCCCGCCGGGCACATCCAGGCCTTGCTCCTTCAGCGTGGGCACCGAGGGCAGTTCCGGGTTGCGCACGTGACTCGTCGCCGCCAAGGCCTTCAGGTTGCCCGCCTTCACCTGTGCCAAGGCGACCGGGTCGTAGATGAGGTCGATGCGCCCGCCGACGAGATCGTTCAGCGATTCGGCCGAGCCCTTGTACGGCACGTGCAGCACCTTGATGCCGGCCTTCCAGTGCACGATCTCGCCGGACAGGTGGGTGGCGGTGGCCGTGCCCGCCGAACCGAACGTGTATTTGCCCGGCTCGCGGCGCGCGAGGGCGATGAACTCGGCCATCGTCGACGCGGGAAGGTCCTTTCGGGCCGCGACGATGCCGTAGCTGCTCGACACCGAGGCGATCGGTGCGAAATCGTTCTCCGGGTCGTAGGGCACCTTGCGCAGGTGGTGCGTGATCGCCATCACCGCGGTCGGCGCCATCAGCAGGGTGTAGCCATCGGCCGGCGAGCGTGCCGCGACCTGGGTGCCGATCGTGGCGCCGGCGCCCGCGCGGTTCTCCACGGTGACCGGCTGGCCGAGCGAGGCGGTGAGCCGCTCGGCGATCATCCGGCCGATCAGGTCGGAGTTGCCGCCTGGCGGGTAGGGCACGATCAGCTTGATCGGGCGCTGCGGCCAGGCCTGCGCGAGTGCCTGGCCGCCCGCCCCCAGGGCGAGCAGCGCGAGCGCGAGATGCGCGAGGCGGCGTCGGGCGGCCCGCATCTCAGCGCCCCGTGAAGCGCAGCGCGCGCTTCTCGAGGAAGGCGCGGCGGCCTTCCTGGCCGTCCTCGCTGTCGCGCACCATCGCCAGCGCATTGGTGGTGCGCGCCATGCCTTCGGACGGGCCCGCCGCCAGCACGTGCTGGACGACGAAGCGCTTGAGCGTCTTCAGGACCATCGGCGAGAACGTGGCGAGCTCGCGGCCCATCTCGATCGCGGCCTCGACCTGCTTGCCGGTGGGCACGACCTCGTTGATCAGGCCGATCTGGTAGGCGCGTTGCGCATCCACGGTCCGGCACAACAGCATCATCTCCATCGCGAGCTTGTGCGGGATGCGCCCGGCCAGGCCCGCGATCAGGCCCCCGGTGAATCCCAGCTTGGCCTCGGGGTAGGAGAACTTGGCGTTCTCCGCGGCCACCATCAGATCGCACATCATCGCGAGCACCAGCGCGCCGCCCACGCACCAGCCGCCCACCGCCGCGATCACCGGCTTCTCGGTGGTGATGCCCACCGTGGGAATGCAGCGCCAGAGCTCGGGCAGCTTGGAGACGTCCGCGCCCGCGGAGAAGGCGTCGTTGCCCGCACCGGTGACGACCGCCACGCGCTGCTCGGAGGCGTCGAATTCGGCGAAGGCCCGCTGCAGGCCGATCGCGGTGTCGGCGCAGATCGCGTTCTTGCGCTCGGGCCGGTTGATCGAGATCAGCGTGACGCCGCCGTCGTGGTTCTGGACTGTGACAACACTCATGGTGACTCCGTCTGGGTAAGGGGGTTCGGGGAATCGTGAAGGGTTCAGGCGGCCGCGCGGGGACGCTCGGCCAGCGCGTCGCTGACGCCGCGCGCGGCCTCGACCACGTCGGCGGTGTATCGCCGCCAGCTCGACGGGCGCAGCCGATCGATCGGGCCGGACACGCCGATCGCGCCGATCGCCTCGCCGGCCGGGGTCAGGATCGGGGCGGCGATGCCGGCCACCGCCTCGCGCCATTCGCCGCGGTTGATCGCATAGCCCTGCGCCCGCACGCGCGCCATCTCCTGCAGGAAGGCCTCGGGATCGGCCAGGGTGTGCGGTGTGTGGCGGGTGAGTCGTTGCGAAAGCGCCATCAGGGTGGCCTCGGGCTGGAACGCGAGCAGGGCCTTGCCGGTGGCGACCGCGTGGGCGGGCGCGCGCCCACCCACCTGGGTGTAGGCCCGGACCGGCTCGGGGCTGTCGAGCTTGTGCAGGTACACCACCTCGGCGCCGTCCAGTGCCGACAAGTGGACCGTCTCGCGCGTGCGATCGAGCAGGCGCTGCATGTAGGGCTCGGCGACGCGTCGGAGATCGAGGTTGCCCATCAGGGCGGTGCCCAGCTCCCACAGCCGCAGGGTGGCGCGGTAGGTGCCATGGCGTTCGTCCCGGGCCACGTAGCCCAGCGCGACCAGCGCCTGCAGCAGCCGGTGCGCATTGCTCTTGCCGATGCCGATCGCGGCGGCCATCTCGGTGACGCCCAGCGGCCGATCGGCCCGCGCCAGTCGCTCGAGCAGGCCCAGGCCCTTGATCAAGGTGTTGTTCATCCGGCGTGATCCCGAGTTGTTCTGAAATATATAACGGGTGTTGCCGGATGCGGTCCGGTGTGTCGGGATTTCGGAAAGGTCGGGCCCGCCGGTGGGGCGGTGCGCCGATGGCACACTGTCGGCTGTTCCGATGCGCCAGAAAGTCGATCCATGCCGGCTGTCGCCCTGTCTCGCCAAGCCCCGGTCGTCGCTCACGTCGCGGCCGATGCGGCCGACGCGGCGCTCGAGCGCCGCAACCGGCTGCGCGATCTGCGCGGCCTGGTGCAGGTGGGCACCGACGCCACGCTGGGAGTGACCGGCGTGGTCGAGGGCATGCATCACGACATCGCACGCACGCCACGCAATGCGCGAGGCGTGCCGCGCGGCCTCACCGCCTTCGTCTATCGGACGGTGCGATCGGTGATGGGCGGGGTCGGCCAGGCCGCGCAGCGCCTGATCGGCATGGCCGAGGCGCACGTCGCCGCGTCGCCGATGGCCCGCTGGCAAACCGAGAGCCTGGCCGCGCTGAACGGTGTGATCGGTGACCGCCTGGCCGCCAGCGGCAATCCGCTCGCGCTGGCGTTCTCGCTGCGACTTGACGATCAGTCCCTGGTGCTCGCGCGCGACGCGCTGGCAAGGCAGGTACCGCGGGCCGGTGCCCGGCTGCTGGTGATGATCCACGGGCTGTGCATGCACGATGGGCAGTGGCGACAGGGCGGGCAGCACCTCGGCGAGCGGCTCGCCGAGCCGTTCGGACTCACCCGGATCCAGGTCCGCTACAACAGCGGCCGGGCCATCGGCGAGAACGCGGCCGACCTCGATCGGGCGCTGACGGCGCTGGTGGGTGCCTGGCCAGTACCGGTGCGCGAGATCACGCTGCTGGGCCACAGCATGGGCGGCCTGGTGGCGCGCGGCGCGCTGCAGTTGGCCAGCGAGCAGGGCTCGCCCTGGCTGGCGCTCACGCCGCGCGTGTTCTTTCTCGGCACTCCGCATGCCGGTGCGCCACTGGAGCGCATCGGCCATTGGGTGGACGAGCTGCTGCGCGCGCTGCCCATGACCGGCGCGCTGGCGCGCCTGGGGGCGGCGCGCAGCGCCGGCATCACCGATCTGCGACACGGTCGGGTCCTGCCGCCACGCGCAGCCGGTGGCGGCGACAGCCGAGTCCGCACCGACCGCGCACACCCGGCGCTGCCCACGTCGGTGCGCGGCTTTGCGATCGCCGCGAGCCTGACGCCGGACAGTGCCGACTCGCGCCGGCTGCAGGCCGGCCTGCGCGCGCTGTCGCGGCGCTGGATCGGTGACGGGCTGGTGCCGGTGCGCAGTGCCTTGGGCGAATCGGCCGATCCCCGGCTTCGGCTGGCGATCGCCGCCGCCGACCGGGCGGTGGTGCCCGCGACCGGCCATTTCGACTTGCTGCGCAGCGAGCGTGTCGCGCAGTTGCTGGCACGGTGGATGCGCGAGGACAGGCGCGCGCGCCGATGAGCCGCATCGTCGCCACTCGCGTCGGGCTGATCGCCGGCATGTCGCTGGTGGCGATCATCAGCCAGTTCTTCCGCTCCTCGGTCGCGGTGATCGCCCCCGAGCTGATCCGTGACCTGAGCCTGTCGCCCGAGCGCCTGGGCCTGGCCGGTGGCATGTTCTTCCTGGCCCTGGGTGTCGCGCAGGTGCCGGTGGGCATGAGCTTCGATCGCATCGGCCCGCGACTGACGCTCGCGTGGGTGAGCGTGTTCGCGCTGATGGGCACGGTGGTGATCGCCACCGCGCAAAGTGGCGACCAGCTGATCGTCGGCCGTTTCCTGCTCGGCCTGGGCAGCGGCGCGAGCTTCATCTGCGGGGTGGTGCTGCTCACGCGCTGGTATCCGGCCGATCGCATCGCCACCTTGTACGGACGCGTGTTCGCGATCAGCCAGGTGGGCAACTTCCTCGCGGCGACCCCGCTGGCCTGGATGAGCCAGACCTGGGGCTGGCGCACCGTGTTCTGGGGCGCGGCGCTGGTGCTCGTGCTGATCGTCGGTTTCTTCGTCTGGGCGGTGCGCGACCAGCCGCCGGGCGCACCGCCGATCTCCCCCGGGGGCGACTCCCTGTGGGAGACGCTGCGCGGATTCGGCCGGGTGTTCCGTCAGCCCGGCTACCTGAAGGTGGTGGCGGTGTTCACCGTCGCCTATGCGGCGATGGCCACGGTGCTCGGCCTGTGGGCCGGGCCCTACCTGCACGACGTGCACGGGCTCGATGGCATCGCCCGGGGCAACGTGCTGTTGGCGATGGTGGGCGCCCAGGTGGTGGGCATGTTGTGGCTGCCGCCGCTGGAGCGGCGCTTCGACACCCGCAAGTGGGTGATCCTGGCGGGCGGCGGTGCGGTGACGGGGGTGTTGCTGCTGCTGGCCGCGTTGCCCGAGCCGCCGCTGCCGCTGGCGGTGCTGCTGCTGGTGCTGTTGTGCGGACTCTCCGCGTACAGCCCGATCATCATCGCCCACGCCACGGGCCTGACCCCGCCGCCGCTGCGCGGTCGGGGCTCGGCGGCGGCCAACCTGGGACAGGTCAGCGGGTCGTTCCTGCTGCCGGTGATCAGCGGCTGGATCGCCGGCGCCTTCGAGCAGACCGCGGCGGGCTACCCGCCGCTGGCCTACCGGCTGATCTTTGGTTTCATCGCGGTGTCGCTGGCCGCGGGCCTGCTGATCTACTCGCGCATCGACGACCTCAAGCCGAGCGCCGGCTGAGGCGGGGCCTGGTGTCCGGCCCGCGCGCGCCGCGTCGCGGCTCAGTGCTTCTTGTGCGGCTCGCGCTGCGCGACCGGCGCGCCCGCGTCCTTCCACGCGCGAAAGCCGCCCTCGAAGTGGCACACGCGCGGCACGCCCATTTCGGTGAGTGCGGCGGCGGCCAGCGACGAGCGCCACGCCGACTGGCAGTACAGCACCAGCTCCTTGCCCGAACCGAACACGTCCTTGTAGTACGGGCTGTCCGGATCGGCCCAGAACTCGAGCATGCCGCGCGGCGCGTGGAAGGCGCCCGGCACCAGGCCCTCGCGCTCGAGCTCGCGCACGTCGCGGATGTCGACGAACACGACGTCGTCGTTGCCCAGCCGGGCGCGGGCCTCGTCGACCGAGAGCGTGACGATCTTCTCGCGGGCTTCGGCGATGAGCTGTTGATAGCCTTTCTTCAGGGGCATGGCGGCGCTTTCAGGCAAAGGGTTCGGAAGGGGTCACCAGTAGGGGCGGTCGGCGGCAATGCGGATCGGCGGCACCTCGTCGATCGAGGCGCTGGCCAGCGCCAACGCGAACTCGGGCGGGATCGGCAGCGAGCGAAGCCGGTCTTCCTGCTTGGCCACCCAGGCGCGCACCTCCCAGCCCTCGACCAGCAGCTGGCGATTGCGGCTGAGCCGGTAGTCGATCCGAAAGCGCTTGGGCGCGAACTTCTCGATGCGCGCCTCGGCCTCGAGGCGGTCGCCATCGGTGGAGGCGACCAGGAACTTCGCGTGCGCTTCCAGGATGGGCGTGCCCACCACCCCGTAGCGTTCGGTGAGCACCGCCTGCGACAGGCCGGCGCGGCGCAGCCAGTGCTGGAACGCGGTGTCGAACCAGTAGAAGTAGTGTGGATAGAAGACGATGCGCGCCGGGTCGCAGTCGCCCCACTCGACAGTGAACGCGGTGGTGAACGAGATCGGGTGATCGGGAAAGACGGCGTCGGGGCTGGCGGTGGTCATGGCCGGCCGATTTTACGCGTTCGTGGGCCTGTCCTCGGCGGCGAAGGCCTCGCGTTCGAATCGGTTCGCGCGGTAGGGGTCCTCGCCCCGGCACCACTGCGCCAGGCTCGACGCCAGGTACAGCGTCACGAAGAGCGGCCCCCAGGTCTCGTACTGGCGCACGTGCTCCTGCTCGTGGGCGCGCAGCCGGGCCAGCAGCGACGCGTCGGTGCCGAGGATCACGTGGCCCAGAGTGATCGCGGCAAATCCGCGACCCCAGCGGGCCTGGCGCAGCGTGCGGCCCAGGACGCCACCGGCGATCTCGATCGTGCCGGCCACCCGACGGGGCCGCGCGCCCAGCGCGAGGGCGAGCACGCCCACCGACAGGCCGAGCAGCGTCCAGGGCGAGGCCCAGGCCACGCGCGCAACGCGGCGTGCGGCCGCCGCGGCGCGCCCGCGTGCCGGCGGGCGGTCCTCGAGCCGCGAGCCGGCGGGTGATGGGCGTGGGTGCGGGCGGATCACAGCCGCGCGGTCACGCCGCCATCGACGTACAGGATGTGGCCGTTCACGAAGGCCGCGGCGTCGCTCGCGAGGAACACCGCGGCGCCGCCGAGATCGTCGATTTCGCCCCAGCGCCCACTGGGCGTGCGGTCGAGCAGCCAGCGCGAGAAGGCCTCGTCGGCCACCAGCGGGGCGGTGAGCTCGGTGCGGATGTAGCCCGGTCCCAGGCCATTGACCGTGATGCCGTGGCGACCCCAGTCGATCGCCATGCCCTTGGTGAGCATCTTCACCGCGCCCTTGCTGGCGGTGTACGGGGCGATGCCGGGGCGGCCGAGTTCGCTCTGCACCGAGCAGATGTTGATGATCCGACCGCGCCGGCGCTCGATCATGCCGCGCGCCACCGCGCGCGACACCAGGAAGACGCTGTCGAGGTTGGTGCTCATCAGCGTGCGCCAGTCGGCCGTGTCGAACTGCTCGAGCGGGCCGCGCCGCTGCATGCCGGCGTTGTTGACCAGGATGTCGAGCGCGCCGTGCGTGGCCGCGATGCGCGCGACCGCGGCCTGCACCTCGGCCTCGACGGTGACGTCGAAGGGCTCGGCACGCACCGACAGGCCGTCGTCGGCGAGCGCGGCGACGGCGCGCGCGAGCTTGTCGGGATCGCGGCCGTTCATCACCACGGTGGCGCCGGCGCGGGCCAGCGCCCGCGACAGGCCCCAGCCGATGCCGGCGCTCGAGCCGGTGACCAGCGCGAGGCGGCCGCTGAGATCGAAAGGGTGCGGGGGCATGTCGGAAGGTGCGTGAGTGCTCGGGGATGACCGCGTCGCCGATGCTAGCACCCGTCGCGCGGGGGCACCCGATGATAGGATTTTCGGCTCCCTGCGCCCGACACGATTGCCCACCATGGATCTCAGCGAACACATCGGCCGGCACCTGGGCGAGCTGATCGCGTTTCGTCGCGACCTGCACGCCCACCCCGAGCTGAAGTACGAGGAGCACCGCACTGCCGCGAAGGTGGCCAGCGCCCTGCGCGCGCTGGGCATGGCGGTCGACGAGGGCCTGGGTGGCACGGGTGTGGTGGGCACGCTGCGGGGCAACGGCCCGCGTGCGACCGAACCGGGGCGCGCGCTGCTGCTGCGCGCCGACATGGACGCGCTGCCGGTGCAGGAAACGAACCGCTTCGCGCACGCCAGCACCATTCCCGGGCGCATGCACGCCTGCGGCCACGACGGCCACACCGCGATGCTGATGGGCGCCGCCCGGGTGCTGGCCGAGCGGCCGGACTTCGACGGCACGGTGCATTTCGTGTTCCAGCCGGCCGAGGAGGGCGGCGCGGGGGCGCGTGCGATGCTCGAGCAGGGCCTGCTCGAACGCCACCCGGCGCAGGCGGCGTTCGCGCTGCACAACTGGCCTGCGCTGTCGGCCGGCGAGTTCGGCGTGCGGGTCGGGCCGATCATGGCCTCGGCCAACCGGTTCGAGATCCGGGTCAACGGTCGCGGCGCGCACGCGGCGCAGCCGCACACCGGCGTGGACCCGATCCCGATCGCCTGCGCGATCGTGCTGCAGTTGCAGATGCTGGTGTCGCGCCACACCGATCCCCTGGACAGCGCGGTGCTCACCGTGGGCGTGATCGAGTCCGGGACCGTCGAGAACATCATCCCGGCGCTCGCGGTCATCCGCGGCACCTGCCGCACGCTGCGCCCCGACACGCTGCGGGCGCTGGTGGAGGGCATCGAGCGGATCGCCACCCACGTGGCCGCGGCCCACCGGGCCAGCGCCGAACTGATCATCCGTCCCGGGTACCCCTGCACCGTGAACCACCCGGCCGAGGCGCGGTTCATGGCCGACGTGATGGCCGAGGTCGCGGGCGAGCCCCAGGTCGACCGCGACGTGGCCCCCGCGATGACCGCCGAGGATTTCGGCTTCATGCTCGAGGCGCTGCCCGGCGCCTACGGCTTCATCGGCAACGGCGGCGGCCCGCATGGCACCGAGAACCTGCACAACCCGGCCTACGACTTCAACGACGACGTGCTCGGGCTGGGGGTGCGGTTCTGGACCCGGCTGGTGCATCGCTGGTTCGAGCGCGACGCCGATGCGGCCTGAGCCGCCAATGCGCGCCCACCGCGGTGGCGTGCGGGCGCTCGGGCGCCGGTTCGCGCTGGTCCTGGCGCTGGCCGCGGGGGCCCTCGCCGGCTGCAGCGCGGGCAATCCCTACTACGACCCGTCCAAGCCGCACCACCGGCCCGAGGGCTTCGTCAACAGCAACCCGGTGAGCCGTCCGCCGGAGGTGGGCTTCTTCGAGCAGCTGCGCCGCCAGTTCACCGGCTACTACCGTCCGAAAGCGCCGCCCGCGGGGGGCTACGAGGCCTTCGCGAAGGCCTGGTCGGTCAGCCCGCAGACGGCGATGCTGCGCGCGAATCGCGATCGCACCACGGTGACCTGGCTCGGGCATGCCTCGATCCTGCTGCAGGTGGGCGGCCTGAACCTGCTGATGGACCCGGTGTTCAGCGATCGCGCCTCGCCGCTGACCTGGACCGGACCCGAGCGGCGCGTGCCGGCGCCGATGCCGGTGGCCGACCTGCCTGCCCTGGACGCGGTGCTGATCACCCACAACCACTACGACCACCTCGACCTGCGCACGGTGCACGAGCTCGCCCGACGCCAGCCGGGGCTGCGGTTCGTGGTGGCGCTGGGCATGAAGCCCTGGTTCGAGGCGCAGGGCATCGGCAACGTGACCCAGCTCGACTGGTGGGACCAGCTTCGCCTCGGGCCGCTGACGCTCACCTTCACCCCGGCGCAGCACTGGAGCCGGCGCACGCTGTTCGATCGCAACGAGAGCCTGTGGGGTGGCTTTCTGGTGGAGGCGCCCGAGGCGGGTTCGCGGCCCTGGCGTTTCCTGTACACCGGCGACACCGGCTACTCGGACGATTTCAAAGCCATCCACCAGCGGGTCGGCGAGATCGACCTGGTCGCGGTGCCGGTGGGCGCCTACGAGCCGCGCGATTTCATGCAGCCGCAGCACACGAACCCCGAGGAGGCGGTGCGCATCCTGCTCGACCTGCGTGCGCGCGCCGGCTTCGGGGTGCACTGGGGCACCTTCGAGCTGACGCAGGAGCCCTTCGACCAGCCCCCGCGCGATCTCGACGAGGCCCGCCGCCGCCTGGGCGTGCCGGCCGAACGCTTCTTCCTGCTCAAGCACGGCGAGACCCGGGTGCTGCGCCCCTGAACCCGCCTCGATGGAGTCCCGATGAAAGTGATCATCCTGGGCAGCGGCTCGCCGCTGGTGGTGCCCGACCGGGCCGGCCCTTCCACCCTGGTGCGGATCGGCAAGACCGATCTGCTGTTCGATTGTGGTCGCGCGGTGCTGATGCGCGGCGCGGCGGTGGGCATGAGCGCGCGCGATCTCACCGCGCTGTTCGTCACGCACATGCACAGCGACCACACCACCGACTACAACGACGTGATCACCACGCGCTGGATCTCGCACCTGGGGCCCGCGCCGCTGCGCGCGTTCGGCCCGGTGGGTTTCCGGCGCTTCACCGAACTCACGCTCGCGATGCTCGACACCGACGTGCACTACCGGATGGCGCACCACGCCGACCTGAAGCACGCGCCCCAGGTGGAGGTCACCGAGGTGTCCGACGGCGTGGTGTACGAGGCCGACGGCGTGCGCGTGGTGGCCGCGCCCACCGACCACAGCCCGGTGCACCCCACGGTGGGCTTTCGGGTGGAGGCCGAGGGCAAGGTGGTGGCGATCGCCGGCGACACCGTGCCCTGCGAGGGGCTGAACCGGCTGTGCCAGGGCGCCGACGTCTACGTGCAGACGGTGATTCGTCGGGGGCTGATCGAGAAGGCCACGATGCAGCGTTTTCGCGACGTGATGGACTACCACTCCGACATCGCGCAGGCGGCGCGCACCGCCAGCGCCTGCGGGGTGCGCACGTTGGTGCTCAACCACCCGGTGCCGCCGCCGCAGCCGGGCAGCGAACCGCAGTGGATCGCCGAGGCGCAGGCGCACTTCGCGGGGCAGGTCCTGCTGGCCAGCGACCTGCTGGCGGTCGATGCCTGAGGCGCCCGCCCGCTACCGGCTGTTCGGCTGGTCGTTCAGCTACTTCACCGGCAAGGTCCGCGCCTGCCTGCGGCACAAGGCGATGGCGGGCGCGCTCGAGTTCGAGGAGGTGCTGGCCACGCCGCAGGTGCGGCGCGAGTACCTGCTGCCGGCCACCGGCACCGAGACCATGCCGCAGCTCGAACTGCCCGAGGGCACGATCCTGGAGGACTCCAGCCACCTGATCGACGTGCTCGAGTCACGCCACCCGCGGCCGGCGGTGATTCCCGCCACGCCGCGCCAGCGCGTGAGCTGCCTGCTGATCGAGCTGCTCGCCGACGAGTGGATGCTGCCCTATGCCTTCTGGGAGCGTTGGCACCACAGCCTGCCGCAGGCGCGGCCCAACCACGCCGACTTCAACGCGCAGCAGTGGGGCGACTTCCTCGACCCCTTCAGCACCGGCCTGGCGCGGCGCGAGGCGGGGCGCCGCATGTTCGGCACCGCGATGGGCCTGGACGACCCCGAGGGCGCCACCGTGGGGCCGTTTCCGGGGCTTCGCAAGCTGGGCGTGGACGCGCGCACGCTGCCCGCGTGGGCGGCCTCCACCTGGGGCATCCTGGCCGACCTCGAGGCGCATCTCGATCGTCACGACTACCTGCTCGGTGGCGCCCCCAGCCTGGCCGATTTCGCGCTCTTCGGCCCGATCCACCCGCACCTGTACCGCGACCCGGCCACCGGCCAGCGCCTGCGGCTCGACTACCCGCTGGTGGCGGCGTGGGCCGAGCGGGTGGCGGGCGGCGTGGAGGCTGGCATGCGCTCGGTGCATCAACGGGTGTACCGCGTGCACGAGGGCCGCCTGGTGGGCGAGCCGGCCGCGAGCGATGGCGCGCGCTGGCTGCCCGATGACGCGGTGCCGGTCACGGTGCTGCCGCTGCTGCGCCGCTTCTTCGACGAGATGTGGCCGTTCCTGCGGGCCAGCACGCGGGTGCTGGCGCGATTCCTCGCGGACGCCCGGCTGGCGCCGGGTACGCGGCTGCCCACCAAGAGCTTCGGCACCGGCGCCGCGTTCGCCGAGCTGCAGCTGGACGAAGGCGCGCTGACCGTGCCCTTCACCCTGGGGGGCGTGACCGGTCGGCGCATGGTGCTGCCCTACCACGTCTGGATGCTGCAGCGCCTGCAGGCGGGGCTGGAAGAAGTGACGCCCACGCCCGAGGCCCGCGAGGCCTTGCGCACCTGGCTGCACGCGGTGTCGGGCGGCGCGGGCCTGGACGAGCTGCCGGCCTGCCTGCGCGATTGCCGGGTCGAGCGCCGCCGCGGGCAGGTGGTGGTGGGCGCGCCGGCGGCTTGATCCGGTCCCGGCGAGGCGCCGCCGGCCTCGCGGCCGGCCCGGTCCGTTCAGCCCTCAATAGGTCTCGAGATGCAGTCGGCCTTCGCGCTTGAGGGCCTCGGCCAGCGTGCCCCAGTTCAGGCCCGCCTGCTGCGCCACGTCGCGCAGCGCGAGCACCACGCCGTCCTCCATCGCTTTCAGGCCGCACACGTACAGGCAGGTGTTCGGGTCCTTCAACAGCTCGCCGAGGTCGGCGGCGCGCTCGCGAATCAGGTCCTGCACGTAGCGCTTGGGCTTGCCCTCGGTGCGCGAGAACGCGAAGTGGATGTCGATGAAGTCCTTCGGCAGGTTCTGCAGCGGGCCGAAGTAGGGCAGCTCCTCCTGCGTGCGCGCGCCGAAGAAGAGCATCAGCTTGCCGCCCTCGAACTTGCCGGACTGACGCAGCCGCCGGCGCCACTCGGTCATCGCGCGCATCGGCGCCGAGCCGGTGCCGGTGCAGATCATCACGATGTTCGAGCGCGGGTGGTTGGGCATCAGGAAGCTGGCGCCGAAGGGACCGATCACCCGCACCGTGTCGCCGACCTGCAGGTCGCAGAGGTAGTTGCTGGCCACCCCCCGCACCGGCTTGCCGTCGTAGTCCTCGAGCACCCGCTTCACGGTGAGCGAGCAGTTGTTGTAGCCGGGCCGTTCGCCGTTGCGCGGGCTGGCGATGCTGTACTGGCGCGCGTGGTGCGGCCGGCCGTGGGCGTCGGTGCCCGGGGGCAGGATGCCGATCGACTGGCCCTCGAGCACCGGAAAGGGCAGCGCGCCGAAGTCGAGCACGATGTGGTGCGTGTCGTACTCGCGGCCCACCGCGGTGACGCGCACGTTGCCGGCCACGGTGGCGGTGATGAAGGGTTCGGCGGCCTTCGGCCCGTACAGGTTGGTGTAGGGGTGGGCCGCCGACCACGGCGGCAGGGTGGCGCCGAACTGCGCGCCGCGGAACACGTCCGGCGCGGGGGCGTCGGACGCCAGCGTGCCCGGGGTGGCCCGAACCGACGGGGCCGGGCTGTCTTCCACGGGGGCCTCGAGCATCTCGGCGGGCAGCTCGTCGGGCAGGTTGTCCCAGCCGAGCTGCTCCTCGACGCTGTACACGCGGCCGCGGGGCATGGTGCGCCAGTTGTCGATCGACCCGGTGGGGCAGGGCGGCAGACAGGCGTTGCAGTGGTCGCACTTGGACGCGTCGACCACGTAGTTGCGCGAGTCGTGCGTGATCGCGCCCACCGGGCAGGTGGCCTCGCAGGTGTTGCACCGGATGCAGATCTCCGGATCGATCAGGTGCTGCTTGATCAGCGCGGCTTCGGTGGGAGCGTTCATCGTCGGACCCGGCAGTGTCGGTGGGAAACGAGAGTATCAGCCGAAGCGGATGTACTCGAAATCCACCGGCTGGCGATTGATGCCCATCACCGGCGGGGCGATCCAGTTGGCGAACTTGCCGGGCTCCACGACGCGGCCCATCAGGCTGCCGACGAAGGCACGGTCCTCGTCGCTGGGCAGCCACTGGTCGACGTGGGCCTTCCACTCGGCCTCACTGACCAACTTGCCCTCGGGCGAGACCTTCACGCCGGCCAGCGTGCCGATGTTGCGGTGGAAGGCCTTGTGCGGGGCCTTCAGCCGGAACGGGATGCCGGCCTTCTCGATCACCTTGTTCCAGCGCTCGATGCCGCCGATCGAGTCCTTGATGTAGTCGTCGCGCAGCACCTCGTTCAGGGCGTTGAGCATCGGGACCTCCACCTCGACGAGCTGGCCGTTCTGCACCTGCAGGATCCGGTAGGTGCTGCCGCGCAGCACGTGGTCGTCGGTGCGCTTGCCTTCCTCGTAGCGGCCCTTCAGGCCGGTGGAGTAGAAGGTGGCGGCGTTGCTCGACTGGTCGGCGCCGAACAGGTCGATCGTGACGCTGAAGTGGAAGTTCACGTAGCGCTGGATCGTCGGCAGGTCGATCACGCCGGCGGCGCGCAGCTTGGCCGGATCGTCGGTCTTCAGGTCGTTCATCACCTGGCAGGTGCGCTGGATCACCCGCGAGACGCCGCTCTCGCCGACGAACATGTGGTGCGCTTCCTCGGTGAGCATGAACTTCGTGGTGCGGGCCAGCGGGTCGAAGCTGGACTCGGCCAGCGCGCACAGCTGGAACTTGCCGTCGCGGTCGGTGAAGTAGGTGAACATGAAGAACGAGAGCCAGTCCGGGGTCCTCTCGTTGAAGGCCTGCAGGATGCGCGGGTTGTCCTGCTGGCCGCTGCGCCGTTCGAGCAGCGCCTCGCCTTCCTCGCGGCCGTCGCGGCCGAAGTACTTGTGCAGCAGGTAGACCATCGCCCAGAGGTGGCGGCCTTCCTCGACGTTCACCTGGAACAGGTTGCGCAGGTCGTACTGGCTGGGGCAGGTGAGGCCGAGGTGGCGCTGCTGCTCCACCGAGGCCGGCTCGGTGTCGCCCTGCGTGACGATGATGCGGCGCAGGTTCGCGCGGTACTCGCCGGGCACGTCCTGCCAGGCATCCTCGCCCTTGTGGTCGCCGAAGTGGATCTTGCGATCCTTCTCGGCCGGATTCAGGAAGATGCCCCAGCGGTAGTCGGGCATCTTCACGTGACCGAACTGCGCCCAGCCCTGCGGGTCGACGCTGACCGCGGTGCGCAGGTACACCTCGAAGTTCTGCGAGCCGTCGGGGCCCATCTCCTGCCACCACTGCAGGTAGTTCGGCTGCCACTGCTCGAGCGCGCGCTTGAGCGTGCGATCCTCGGCCAGGTTGACGTTGTTGGGGATCTTTTCGCTGTAGTCGATCGTGCTCATCGTGTGCTCTCCAGGGGTGTTCGGATTCAGACCCGGTTCCAGTCGAAGGCGGCCTTGTCGCCCTTGCCATAGACCTTCAGCGCGCCCTTCTCGCCCACGGCGTTGGGACGCTGGAAGATCCAGTTCTGCCAGGCGGTGAGACGGCCGAAGACGCGGGTGAAGAGGTTCTCCGGGCCGTTGAAGCGCAGGTTGGCCTCCAGGCCGGTGAGCGCGTCGGGCGACATCGCCACGCGTTCCTCGATCGCCAGGCGGACCTCGTCGCTCCAGTCGATGTCGTCGGGGTTGCTGGTGACCAGGCCCAGCGCGAACGCGGCGTCGGCGTCCAGCGGCTTGCCCACGCGGGCGCGCACCGCGTCCAGCGCGGGCTGCTCGTCGTAGAAGCGGCGCGCCAGGCGGCTCTGGCCGGTGACCATCGGGTAGCGCCCGAAGTTGGCCTCGTGCACCACCAGGCTGGGCGCGCGCTCGGGCTCGTCGGGCAGCGCGAGCTGGTAGCTGCGGTCGCAGGCCAAGGCCAGCTCGAGGAAGGTGCCGGCGAAGCACGAGCCCGGCTCGATCAGCGCGAACAGGCTGCGCGAGGAGACGTCCAGGCGGGCCAGCGTGCGGCGCAGCAGGCCGATGGTCTCGCGCACGAGCCAGTGGGAGGCGTGGGCCTGCAGCACGGCGTCCATCGCGAGCACCGCGGCGGCCTCGCCCTCGGTCTTGATCAGCCAGGTGCCGATCGACAGTTCGTTGGTGCGCATCGAGAGGATCGCGTCGTCGAGCTCGCGGCCGAGCGCCAGCGGGTACCACGCGTCGCCCGCGGCCTCGATGCCGGCGAGGTCGGTGGGCTGGGCGCCCTGCGGCGCGCGCACCGTGAAGGTGGCGACGCGGCGCGCGCGGTCGATGGCCACCGACACGTGCGTGTAGTGCAGCGCGTCGGGTTCGATGCGGCGGTTCAGCGGGCGCAGGCGGACGCCGCGCGCGTCGGCGGGGCGGTCGCTCTGGGCGGCGAGTTCGAGCGCGCGCGCGGCCACGGTCTGCTGGAACACCGCGGGCTTGGCGATCTGGTCGACCAGGCGCCAATCTTTGGCGCGCTGTCCGCGCACGCCCTCGGCGGTGGTGCAGAAGATGTCGGCGAGGTCGTGGCGCACGTGGCGCTTGTCGGTGACCCGGGTGAGGCCGCCGGTGCCGGGCAGCACGCCCAGCAGTGGCACCTCGGGCAGGCTGACCGACGAGGAGCGGTCGTCGACCAGGATGATCTCGTCACAGGCCAGCGCGAGCTCGTAGCCGCCGCCCGCGCAGGCGCCGTTCACCGCGGCGAGGAACTTCAGGCCCGAGTGGCGCGAGGAGTCCTCCATGCCGTTGCGGGTCTCGTTGGTGAACTTGCAGAAGTTGACCTTCCAGGCGTGGCTGGAGACGCCGAGCATGAAGATGTTGGCGCCCGAGCAGAACACCTTCTCCTTGGCGCTGGTGACCACCACGGTGCGCACCTGCGGGTGCTCGAAGCGCAGGCGGTTCAGCGCGTCGTTCAGCTCGATGTCCACGCCCAGGTCGTAGCTGTTCAGCTTGAGCTTGTAGCCCGGGCGCAGGCCGGCGTTCTCGTCGAAGTCGGCCGACAGCGTGGCGACGGGGCCGTCGACGCTGATCTTCCAGTGGTGATATTGGTCCGGCGAGGTCTGGTAGTCGACGCGGCCCAGGTCGGTTTCGATGGCGTTCACAGGGATCCTCCAGGTGCAGCAAACTGCGTGTTATGGGGTGTCAGTGAACGTAGCATAGTGCATGTCTTGGCCGATTGCAACGCATTTTGCTGCATGTTTGGCCGCGTCGATCAGATCGGCAGGCGAAGCGCCTGACGCGCCATGGCGCGCAGCGCCTGGAAGGTGGCTTCCAGCGGCTGCGCGCTGGTGTCCAGGCGGTACTCGGCCTTCGAGTAGAAGGCGGCCCGGCCGGCCAGGATGCTCCTGAGGTCGGCCATGGCCTCGGAGCTGGCCGCCATGGGACGCAGGTCGCCCTGCGCGGCCACCCGCTTCATGTGGTCCTCGGGGTCGGCCTGCAGCCACACGGTGGTGCAATGCGACAGCAGCAGGTTGAACGACGCGGTGTCCGACACCAGGCCACCGGGCGTGGCGATCACCGCCTCGGGGTAGATCTGGATGGCCTCCTCGATCGCGCGGCGCTCGTAGCGGCGGTAGGCATTGACCCCGTAGAGGGCCTGGATCTCGGCGATGCTGCAGCCGGCGAACTGCTCGATCTCGCGGCTGAGCTCCACGAAGGGAAAGCCCAGGTCCTCGGCGAGCAGGCGCCCGAGCGTGGACTTGCCCGCGCCGCGCAGTCCGATCAAGGCGATGCGCGAGCCGTGGCTGGCGGGGGTCGCGCCCGCGCCGAGCAGTTCGCCGATCGCCACCCGCACCCGGCGCAGCGTGGCCTCGTCGCGGTGCTCGAGGAGCTCGCGGATCAGCAACCACTCCGGGTTGCTGGTGGTGATGTCGCCGGTGAGTTCGGCCAGCGAGCATTCCAGCGCGCGGGCCACCTGGGCCAGCACCAGGATCGAGGCGTTGCCGATGCCGTACTCGAGGTTGGCGAGGTGCCGCTCGGACACCTGGGCGGCCTGCGCGAGGTGTTTGCGTGTCATGCCGCGGCGGCCGCGCAGGGTGCGCACCCGCTCGCCCAGGGCCACCAGCAATGGATTCTTCACGCCCTCGGCATCGACCGCACCCCGGTCGATGGCGCGGGTCTCGGGCGGCGGCGGGTCGTTCCGGCGGGCCGGATGATGCAGGATAGTGCTTGACATGGTGGCAATCAGACCATAAAGTGCACGAACGCACAATACTGCGTCCTTGAGTCACTGGCAAGGCGCGGGCACAGAAGAACAGCGTTCCGGGCGCGCACGGTACGGTCCGGGGATCCCGCCGCATCAGGAGAGGTTCATGAGTCACGCCACCGCTGTCGCCCCGCCGGGCGAACGCTTCAATTTCTCGCGCCACCTGCTCGCGCTGAACGCGGGTCGGACCGCTAAGACCGCCTTCATCGACGACCAGGGCCGGATCACCTACGGCGAGCTCGCCACCCGCGTTCGCCGGCTGGCCGGGGCGCTGCGCGCGGCCGGCGTGCGCCGCGAGGAACGCGTGCTGTTGCTGATGCACGACTGCCACGACTGGCCGGTGAGCTTCCTGGGCGCGCTGCACGCAGGCGTGGTGCCGGTGGCGGTGAACACCCTGCTCACCGCCGAGGACTACGCCTACATGCTGCGGCACAGCCGCGCGCAGCTCGTGCTGGTGTCGGCGGCCTTGCTGCCGGTCTTGCAGGGCGCGATGGCGCAGGGCGGCCACGAGGTGCACACCGTGGTGGTGTCGCGCGCCGCGGGCGCGTTGGCCGCGCCCGCGGTGGGCTTCGAGGACTTCCTCGCGCGCGGCGCCGCCGACACCGAGGCGGCCGACACCGCCGCCGACGACCCGGCCTTCTGGCTGTACTCGTCGGGCTCCACCGGGCGGCCCAAGGGCACGGTGCACACCCAGGCCAACCTCTACTGGACGGCCGAGCTCTACGGCAAGGCGATCCTCGGGCTCACCGAGGCCGACGTCTGCTTCTCGGCGGCCAAGCTGTACTTCGCCTACGGGTTGGGCAATGCGCTGTCGTTCCCGCTGAGCGTGGGCGCCAGCGTGGTGCTGATGGCCGAGCGGCCCACGCCGGAGGCCACCTTCAATCGCTGGCTCGAGCACCGCCCCACGGTGTTCTATGGCGCGCCCACCGGTTTCGCCGGGATGCTCGCCTCGCCCGCGCTGCCGGCGCGCACGCAGGTGGCGCTGCGCCTGGCCTCCTCGGCCGGCGAGGCCCTGCCCGCCGACATCGGCGAGCGCTTCAGCGCGCACTTCGGCGTGGAGGTGATCGACGGCATCGGCTCCACCGAGATGCTGCACATCTACCTGTCGAACCGGCCGGGGCAGGTGCGCTACGGCACCACCGGCACGCCGGTGCCCGGCTATCGGATCGAGCTGCGCAGCGAGAACGGCGGCCCGGTGCCCGACGGCGAACCGGGCGACCTCTACATCGACGGGCCCTCGTCCGCGCTCACCTACTGGGGCAACCGGGAGAAGTCGCGCGAGACCTTCCAGGGCGCGTGGACCAAGAGCGGCGACAAGTACGTGAGGAACGCCGACGGCACCTACACCTACGCGGGTCGCAGCGACGACATGCTCAAGGTCAGCGGCATCTACGTCTCGCCCTTCGAGGTGGAGGCCACGCTGGTGCAGCACCCCGCGGTGCTCGAGGCCGCGGTGATCGGCGTGCCCGATGCCAACGGGCTCACCCGCACGAAGGCCTTCGTGGTGCTCAAGCCCGAGGCGCGGGCCACCGAGGACGACCTGAAGGCCTTCGTGAAGGACCGGCTGGCGCCCTACAAGTACCCGCGCCTGATCGAGTTCCTGGCGGAACTGCCCAAGACGGCCACCGGCAAGATCCAGCGCTTCAAGCTGCGCGAGCGGGAGGCGGGGCGGGTGGGGTGACGGGAGCGCTCACGGAACCGGCTGCGCGCTCGCGGCCATGTGGCAGGTGAGCCCGTCCGAATCGCAACCCATCGGGTAGACCGCGCTCGGGTTTTCGCCCGGTTGGAGATCGGGCGCCGAACCGAGGATCCGGCTGAACAACCCGGTGAACGCCTTGGGCATCCGGCGCAGCGCGAAGTAGCTGTGGCCGCCCACGCCAACGGCCGCATCGGAAAAATCGATGTACCGGACCTGCGGCGCCGACAGCCGCTCGGGCCCCGGGTCCGCGCCGAGCTTGACCTGGCCGGCGTCGGCCACGCGGGCGCCGAAGAGCACGCTGTCGGAGCGATTGAAGGTCACGAAGACCTGGTTCTTCGGGCGAATCCTCGCCAACCAATCCGGATGTCCGCTGGCCCGGGTGCAGGGCGCGAGCAGCGCGACATTGAAGGCCGTGCCCAGCGACTCACCGGCCCCCGGCACCTCCAGCGTGTACTGCAGGAAGTGGCTTCCCAGGCTGTGGGCCGCCAGGGTGAAGGGCTGGGCGTTCGCGAAGAGCCGGGCCGTGCCGACCATCCGCAGAAAACGCGCGAGGGCGTCCACGGAATCCTGCGCATTGGTCTTGGACTGTCGGTAGCGGCGAATGAGCGCCTGGGCGGAATCGTCCGTGCGATTGGCGTCGGTCACCGCCATCAGCGCGCTCTCGCCAGCCACCGGTGCCGGCGCCACCAGGCCCGGCAGTTCGCTGCCATCGGGCAGGCAACCTTCCGATACCCATGAAAATCCCACCACCTCGACCGGGTAGAGGGCCCGCAGCCGCTCGCAGCGCTCGAAGAGCGTGCCCGGTGGATTCTGGTGGCCATGCAGGTAGACCAGCACGGGCCGGTTCCCCCCGAAAACGGGCAGCAGGGCGCGCAACGAATCGCCATCGTCGACGTCCTTGTCGACGTTCGACACGGCCCACGTCCCCGGGGCGCCCTTGGGTGCCCTGGCGACGTTCGCCATCGCCAGGCGGGTTCCACCGGGTGTGAAGCGGCGCAGGAAGGCCGATTCGTCCGGGGCGTCCCCCAGTTCGCGGTTCGTGAAGATCAGCATGGCCGGCTCCAGCAGCGTGGGTGGCCCAGTCTGCGGGCAGGATGGCGTGGCGGCAATCCGTCGGGCGGGGGATGGCAGCGATGGGGGGCTCTGCAGAGCTTCATCAAACCCCGCTGCCAGCGTGTTCCGCACCCGCGTGGGGATGAACCGCCTGACGAGCGATCAGCAGCACAACGCCCACTTCGCCAAGTGGGCTGGTCCACCATGACACGGATCGAGCGACTTGCGCAGCAGAACCTCATCGAGGAACTGCCGGGCGGTGACGATGCGCGTGTTCTGGTAGCGCCTGATGGAAAGCAGATCGCGCTGGTCGCCCGTGACGAGATAGTCGGCACCACCCGCCTGGGCGAGCGCCAAGAGAAAATTGTCCTTGGGATCGGGTGCAAGATCGACGGCAGGCCACTGCTCGATCATGTGCGCCAGGCTGTGTAGAGCTGTTCGGGAGGAGCGCCCTGCGTCAGGAGGGCGCCGATGAGGATATTCGTATCAAGGATCACCCGCACCGTCGAGCACCGAGTCAGGCGCGCGAGGTCTGCTTGGCGCGAACGTCGGCACAGACCTCATCAATCATCGCCTGCAGCTCATCGGCCGTGCGATCCGCATTGCGGGCACGGAGATCCTGAACGGTTCGGTCGAACATGCGCCAGCGCACCGCGTCTTCGATGAACTTCGACAGATCGCCTTTGCGCATGCCCCGGGCACCGAGAAACGCGCGCAGCGCGGCATCGGTCTCTTTGGTGACCGTCACAGTCCAACGGGCAGAGTCCTGATTCATCGCGTCAATCAACATCAGCGCCTAACACGCTAGCAACATAGCACCGGATCGAAGCCGACTCGAGCGGAAGCCCGGCATGCTTGCATCACTGAACCCGGGGCAGTTCACCCTCTCCTCGGGGCCGGATCGACCGATACCCCTCCCACCGCTCCCGCGGGCTGAGCACCAGCTGCCACAACTGCCCCTGGCGCGATCGGAAGAAGCCCGCGCAGCAGTGCAGGTAGTACTTCCACTGCCGGTAAAAGCGGCGGTCGTATCGGGCCGACAGCGCGGGCCAGGCGGCGTCGAAGCGCTGCCACCAGGCCATCAGCGTGCGGTCGTAGTCGGGGCCGAAGTTGTGCCAGTCCTCGAGGATGAAGCGTCCCTCGATCACGCTGCCCAGTTCGCCGGTGGAGGGCAGCTTGCCGTTGGGGAACACGTAGCGGTCGATCCACGGGTCGGTGGCGGCGCTCGCGCGCTCGGTGCCGATCGTGTGCAGCAGGAACAGGCCGTGCGGCTCGAGCAGCCGGCGCACGGTGTCCAGGTACACCGCGTGGTTCTTGGTGCCCACGTGCTCGAACATGCCCACCGACACCACCTTGTCGAAGCGGCCCTGCAGCGCGCGGTAGTCCTGCAGCCGCAGGTCCACCGGCAGACCCGCGCAGCGCTCGCGCGCCAGTGCGAGCTGTTCGCGCGAGACCGTGACGCCGGTGACGTGCACGCCGAAGCGTTCGGCCGCGTGGCGCGCGAGCCCGCCCCAGCCGCAGCCGATGTCCAGCAGCCGCTCGCCGGGCTGCAGGCGCAACTTGCGGCAGATCATCTCCAGCTTGTCGAATTGCGCCTGCTCCAGGTCCTGCGCGTGCTCCCAGTACGCGCAGCTGTAGACCATCCGGCTGTCGAGCATCGCCTCGAACACGTCGTTGCCCACGTCGTAGTGGCGCTCGCCCACCTGGAACGCACGCCGCACCGACTGCAGGTTGAACAGCCCGTGGCGCAGCGCCTCCCAGGCCAGCGCGACGCGCGACCACCCGGGCGGCTGGCGGTCGAGGTCGGCGCGCATCAGGCGCGTGAAGAGCTCGTCGAGCCGCTCGCAATCCCAGTCGCCGTCGACGTAGGCTTCGCCCGCGCCCAATGACCACTGGGTGAGCAGGCGTCGGTACAGGCGGGCGTCGTTGACCTGGACGTCCCAGGGGCGATTGCCGTTGAAGCGCACGTCGGCGCGGGCGAGCAGGGCCGCCAGCGCGGGCGGCGGCGGTTGGCCGCACCGTGGCGACGCGGGCGAGGGCAGCGTGGCCTGTTCGGAACTCATCGTCATCCTCCGGCAGTGGGGAGCCACCAGAAAACAGCGGGCGAACGGAACGAAGCTTAGGATGCCAAGTTCGGGGCGGACTTGAAAAGAGTCAAGGCCGACGTGGGAATGGGGCGCGCTCCGGCCGGGCGCGCCCCGGCGCCCCAGCCGCCCGCCAGCGCGGGCGCGCCGGGCGCGGATTCAGTCGATCGTGGCGCCGCTGCGCGCGATGATCGGCGTCCAGGTCTTGAGCTCCTGGCGCATGAAGGCGGCGAGTTGCTCGGCGCTGCCGCCCAGGGGGTCCATGTACTGCGACTGCATCCGCTCGCGAACCTCGGGCAGTTGCAACACCGCGTTGACCTCGCGGTTCATCCGCGCCACCACTTCGGGCGGGGTCTGCGCCGGGGCGAGCAGCGCCATCCACGCCATCGCTTCCACCTCCGGAAAGCCACTCTCCTTCATCGTGGGCACCTCGGGCATCAGCGGGTTGCGCGCGCCGGTGGACACCGCCAGCGCGGTGAGCCGTCCGGCCTTCACCTGGGGCATCACCGCCACCGCGGGCACGCAGGCGAACTGCACGTCGCCCTGCAGCAGCGCGGTCACCGCGGCCGGCGACGACGGGTAGGGGATGTGTACCGCGAACGTGCCGGTCTTCACCTTCAGCAGTTCGATGCCCAGGTGCGAGAGGCTGCCCACGCCGGTGGACGAGAAGTTGAACTGGCCGGGCTTGGCGCGCATCGCGGCGACCAGGTCCTTCATCGTCTTGATGCCGGTGTCGCTGCGCACCGTGCACACATTGGCCTGCCCGCCGGCGAGCACCACCGGTGCGAGCTCCTTGAACGGGTCGTAGGACAGCTTCTTGTAGAGCACCGTGTTGTTCACCAGGGGCCCGTTCGTGCTGACCACGAAGGTGTAGCCGTCCGCAGCCGCCTTGGCGACCGCGCCGGTGCCCACGTTGCCGCCGGCGCCCGCTCGGTTCTCGATCACCACCGGCTGGCCCAGACGCGGGCCCAGGCGCTCGGCCAGGATGCGCGCGAGCACGTCGGGCGAGGAGCCCGGGCCGTAGGGGATCACGATCTTCACCGGGCGTTGCGGCCAGGCCTGGGCCGTGGCCAGGGCGGGCGTCAGCAGGCAGGCCGCGAGCAGCGGCGCGAGCAGGGATCGGATCATGGCGTGTCGGGGTCGGAAGGTGAGGGGCCCGCGGGTCGGGCCGCGGCGGACGGGGAGGCGCTGGCGGGGCGGTCCGTGGGGGGCGCGTTCGACGCGGCCGGGACGGGCTCGGTGCCGGCGAAGAACGCCTGTTCACAATCGACGAAACCGGCCACCAGCGTGCGGTAGGTGGATTCGACGATCGTGGCGAAGCGCGGAAAGAGGTTCGGCTGCGCCTCGGCCAGGGCGCGCACGCGCGCGAAGACCTGTGCCTGGCGCGCGGGCGCCGACACCTGGAAGGCATCGGCCTTGAAGCGGGTGGCGTCCTGCACCAGTGCCGCCCGCTGCGCGAGCAGCGCGACGATCTGCTCGTCGATCCGGTCGATGCCCTCGCGGATCTGCGCCAGGTTGGCGGCGATCGGCCGGTACGCGGGATCGGTGAAGCGGCGGACGGCGGGAGAGTCGGTGGCGGGTTCCTGGTTCATCGGGCGCCGTGGGTGGGGTAGGCGCCCGATTGTAGTGGCAAGCGACGTTATCGGGCGGCGAAGCAGTAGAGCAGGCCGCCACCGCCGGTGGCCTTGAGCGCGTCCAGACTGCAACCCCGGCTGGGGTGCGAGGCGTTCCACGAGCGCGAGGGCTCGTCGTCGCGCAGGCCGATGCGGTCGTGGTGGCCCACCATCGCCGAGCCCTCGCCGCTGCGCGTCCAGTTGCCGCAGGTGCGGTCCTCGTTGCCGCCGAACGCGCGGCCATCCGGTTGCGAGCCGGTGAGGATGTCGTGCAGGTTGGGGGTGTCGCCGCGGCCGCTGATCACCGTGCCCTTCTCGGTGAGCGCGGTCTGCTTGTTGATGCGGTTGGCGCGGTGCAGCTCGTCGACGTCGCGGGCGATGACCTCGCCCTTGGCGTTCACCCACGGACCGAACCCGATGCGATCGCGCGCGTTGACCGCGGGCGACTGCGCGGTGGCGCTGGCGCTCAGGTAGGCGCGCCAGGTGCGACCGCCCGCGCCCGCCGCCGTGGCCAGCGCCTGGCAGTGGCGATCGGCGCCCTCGAGCCCGCCGAAGTCGGCGCCCTTGCCCGGGTTCACGCTGGTGATGAAGAAGGACATCGGCGAGCTGCCGCCGCCGAGCGATGCGCAGGCGGCCAGTGCCAGGGCGCCGGCGCCCAGCAAGGTGATTCGAGCGAGCTTCATGGGAGTCTCCCGGTGGATGGGTCCCGGGGTAACGCCCCCGTGCGGTGGTCTATTCCCGGCGCGCCGGGGTGTCTTGCGCACCCGATGCGGCGGGCGGCTTGACCACCACCACCCGCTCGCCATCGCGATAGACCTCGCGCATCGGCAGGCCCGCGGCGCGCCAGCGCTCGTACCCATCGGGCTTGAACACCGCGCCGGCGGCCGGCAGCTCGCGCCACAGCGTGGCGAACTGGGCCTCGGTGGGCAGCGCCCGATGCGGCTCGATGCGCAGGCCGGTGGCGAACTCGTCGAGCCAGTTGACCAGCACCACCGGCCGCCCGAGATAGACCGGCAGCGTCTGGTCGTGGTGGGCGACGGTGAACACCGGCGCGTCGGCGGGCAAGGCGGGCTTCAGGCGCGACACCAGCGTGCGCGCCGACTTCTCCAGCGAAAGCGTCTGGTGCCCTTGCAGGATCACCTGGCTGCCGAGCAGACCCGAGAACGCCAGCGCGACCACCGCGGGAGCCACGCGCGCGCGCTGCGCCAGCCACCAGGCGATCAGGGCGAGCGCGCCGATCAGCATCAGTCCCACCACGATCCAGTCGCGATACGCGAGCACCGGCGCCGCGAAGGGCGGGCGACCCGGCCAGGCGACCCGCGTGATCACCTGCAGGGCAACCAGCGCGAGCAGCGCCACGACGCCCATCAGCAGCGCGTGCGTGGCCACGCGATGCGCCGGCAGCCGGTTCAGGTGCAGCGCGATCAGCACCGCCAGCGCCGGGAACATCGGCAGGATGTACGAGGGCAGCTTCGAGCCGCTGGCACTGAAGAACAGGAAGATCACCACCGCCCAGCACAACATCAGCCGGTTCGGTTGGAAACGACCCGGCTGGCGGCGCCACGCGGCCCGCAAGGCGCCGGGCAGCAGCGTGGTCCAGGGCACGAGCCCGGCCAGCAGCAGGGGCACGAAATACCACCACGGGCCGGTGCGCCGGTGCGAGGTGGTGAGAAAGCGCTCGACGTGCTCGTGGATGAAGAAGAAGCGCGCGAACTCCGGGTTGCGCTGCGACACCAGCACGAACCAGGGCACCGCCACCAGCGCGAAGAGCGCCAGGCCCGAGAGCCAGCGCATGCGCCGCCACACGGTCAGGTCGCGCGCCACCAGGCTGTAGGCCACCAGCACCGCCCCGGGCAGCACCACGCCGATCAGCCCCTTGCTGAGCACCGCCAGCGCCATGCCCACCCAGGCCGCGCGCATGCCCCAGCGGTTCTCGGCGGGCGTGGCCGCGTCACGCTGCGCCAGCCAGAAGCCGCACAAGGTGAGGGTGAGCGCCGCCGACAGGCTCATGTCGAGATTCAGGAAGTGGCCATTGCCCAGCCACCAGAAGCAGCTGCCCAGCACCGCGGCCGCGTACATCGCGAGCCGCTCGCCCATCGCGCGGCGCGAGGTCCACCACAGCACGAGCACCGCGCCCGCCCCGGCCAGGCCGGGCCACAGGCGCGCGGCGAACTCGTTGACGCCGAAGAGCCAGAACGCGATCGCGCCGGCCCAGTACGGGAGCGCCGGTTTCTCGAAGTAGAGGATGCCGTTCAGGCGCGGCGTGACCCAGTCGCCGCTGACGAGCATCTGCCGCGCGAGTTCGGCGTAGCGGCCCTCGTCCGGGTGGATCAGGTCGCGATAGCCGAGCGGCGCGAACCACGCGAGCAGGGCGAGGGCCACCAGCCAACCGGGCCGCAGCAGCCTCATCGGGCGCTCTCCACCGCGGCGCCCTGGATCGCGAGCTCGCCGCTGCGCCCGGCCACCTCGCCCTGGTCGATGCGATGGCCCGGCAGCCGCGCGCGATCGAGCCGTGCCGCCTGCGCGCGCATCGACACCAACTCGAAGCCCTGCGCGCGCCAGCCGGCCAGCAGCCGCTCGAACACCGGGGCCAGGCGCATGCCTTCGAGCTCGGCGTGCAGCGTGAAGACCTGGTCGACGCCGGGCTGCGCCGCGGTGAGCGCGAGCAGCCGCGCGTCGACGTTCTCGGCGGTGACGCCGTCCAGGCCGATCAGCTCGTCGAAGGTGGGCAGCGTGGTCGGCAGCTGCGGCACGCCGATGGGGCGGTTCTCATGCCAGGGCTGGTAGGGCGCGTGCCCGCGGGTGTCGGAGGCGTAGTCGAAGGCGAGCTCGGCCTCCAGCCGATAGGCCGCCGGGTTCATCTGCCAGCCCGCCGCGCCGTGCACGCGGGGCGCCTGCCCGAAGACCTCCTGGTAGCGCTCGATCGCCGCGCGCATCTCGCGCCGCGTCCAGGCCTCGTCGCGCGTCACCACGTTGTCCTGCCAGCGCACGTGGTCCCAGCAGTGCACGCCAGTCTCGAAGCCGCGTGCCGCCACCTCGCGCAGCAGCGCGGCGCAGCGCCGCCCGATGTCCGGACCGGGCAGCAGCGTGCCGTAGAGCAGCGTGCGCACGCCGTAGTGCGACAGCACCGAGGTGCGCGAGACCTTCGTCAGGAACCCGGGCCGGAACACGCGACGGATCGCCCGCCCGGTGCGATCGGGCCCGAGGCTGAACAGGAAGGTGGCATCGGCGCGCTGGCGCGCCAGCACCTCGAGCAGCGTGGGCACCCCTTCGCGCGTGCCGCGGAAGGTGTCGACGTCGATCTTCAGCGCGAGCCGCGGCATCAATCGAGCAGCGCGCGCGCCTCGGCCACCTGGCCGCGATAGGCGTCGAAGATGCGCGCCAGCGCATCGGCCATCGTGACCGAGGGGGCCCAGCCGAGGTCGCTCATCGTGTTCTCGATCATCGGCACGCGGTTGCGCACGTCCTGGTAGCCCTGGCCGTAGTAGTCGCCCGAGGAGGTCTCGACCAGCTGCACCTTCGCCGCGTTGTCGCGGTACTCCGGGTACCGGGCGGCCAGTTCGAGCATCATCGTGGCCAGCTCGCGCACCGAGTAGTTGTTCGCGGGGTTGCCGATGTTGTAGATGCGTCCGGTGGCCCGGCCCTGCGGGTTCTCGATGATGCGCATCAGCGCCGAGATGCCGTCGTCCACGTAGGTGAAGGCGCGCTTCTGCGAGCCGCCGTCGACCAGCCGGATCGGCTCGCCGCGCACGATGTGTCCCAGGAACTGCGTGATCACCCGCGAGCTGCCCTCCTTCGCGGTGTGGATGGAGTCCAGCCCCGGGCCGATCCAGTTGAACGGTCGGAACAGCGTGTAGTCCAGCCCCTCGCCCGTGCCGTACGCGTGGATGATGCGGTCCATCAGCTGCTTGGAGCACGCGTAGATCCAGCGCGGCTTGTTGATCGGGCCATAGACCAGCGGCGAGTTCTCGGGATCGAACTGCTCGTCGGCGCACATGCCGTACACCTCGCTGGTGGAGGGGAACAGCAAGCGCTTGCGGTGCTTCACGCAGGCCCGCACGATCGGCAGGTTCGCCTCGAAGTCGAGCTCGAACACGCGCAGCGGCTCGCGCACGTAGGTGGCCGGCGTGGCGATCGCCACCAGGGGCAGGATCACGTCGCACTTGCGGATGTGGTACTCGATCCACTCGCGATTGATCGTGATGTCGCCCTCGAAGAACTTGAAGCGCCGGTTCTGCATCAGCGGCTCGACCCGGTCGCTGGCCATGTCCATGCCATAGACCTCCCAGTCGGTGTCCGCCAGGATGCGGTTCGACAGGTGGTGGCCGATGAAGCCGTTGACGCCGAGGATCAGGATCTTTTTCATGATGGGTTCCCGCGCGCGGCGCGGCCAGACAACGGAAGGGCGGCGCCGAAGCGCGCGGTGAAGGCCTCGGGGTCCAGGGGTGCGCCGTCGAGATCGGCCTGCAGCACGCGCAGCACGCCGCCGTCGCCGCCGCGCGCCCAGAGCTGGCGATCGTGCACGAACAGCCCGGTGGGCGTGGCGGGCGGCGCGGCGGCGTCGGTCGGTGCGCGCAGCGTGCGCAGCATCCGCAGCCGCTGGCCGTCCACGTCGCTGAACGCGCCGGGGTAGGGCGGGGCCACCGCCCGCACCAGGTTGTGGATGCGCGCGGCGGGCTGCGACCAGTCGATGCGGCCGTCTTCCGGCGTGCGACCGCCGAAGTAGCTCGCCTGCGCGGGGTCCTGCTCGCGCAGCGTCGCGGTGCCCGCCAGCAGCGCGGGCAGGCAGCGATCCAGCGTGATCTCGGCGGCGACCACCACCTTGGCGAAGACCTCGCCCGCGGTGTCGTCGGGCAGGATCGGCACCGCCTGCTGGTCGACGATCGCGCCGCGGTCGGGCTTGGCCTGCATCACGTGCAGCGTGGCGCCGGTCTCGCGCTCGCCGTGCAGCACCGCCCAGTTGACCGGGACACGCCCCCGGTAGCGCGGCAGCAGCGAACCGTGCAGGTTGTAGGCGCCGCCCGGCGCGAGCTCGAGCAGCCGGGTGGCCAGCATCTGGCGGTAGTAGAACGAGAACAGGAAGCGCGGCGCGCAGCGGCGCACCGCGTCGAAGGTGGCTTCGTCGTTCGCGTCGGCGGGGCGGATCACCGGCAGGCCGTGTTCGCGCGCGGTCTGCGCGACACTGCCGAACCAGATGTTCTCGCCGGGGTTGTCGTCGTGCGTGATCACCAGCCCGACATCGACGCGGTGGGCGAGCAGCACCTTCAGGCAGCGCACCCCCACGTCGTGGTACGCGAAGACGACCGCGCGGTTCATCGGGGCGGGTCGGCGTCGACCGGGTCCAGGCCCGGCAGCAGGGCCTGCGGGCTCGGCGGCGCCGGCACGGGCGCCGGCAGCGGCGCGGCGGCGCGGGCCCCCCGCGCCGACCCCGCGCGCTCACCGCCGCGCGGGGGACGCTCCGGCGGGAGCTCCTCGAGCACCGCGCGGATCAGGTAGCGCGGGCGTTCGCGCACCTCCTGGTAGATGCGTCCGATGTATTCGCCCAGCAGGCCGATGCCGAAGAGCGCGATGCCCACCAGGAAGAAGAGCAGCGCGAACAGCGTGAAGAGGCCACCCTCCTCGGGGCCGATGATCAACCGGCGCGCCCCCAGCAGCACGAAGAGCGCGCCCGAGAGCAGCGCCACCGCCATGCCCAGCATCGAGAACACCTGCAGCGGCAGCACCGAGAAGCCGGTCATCAGGTCGAAGTTCAGCCGCACCAGGCTGTACAGCGAGTACTTCGATTCACCGGCGAAGCGTTCCTCGTGGCCGACGGTGACCTCGGTGGGGTTGATCGCGAAGGTGTAGGCCAGCGCCGGCAGGAAGGTGTTCATCTCGCGGCACTGGTTGATCGCGTCGACGATGCGCCGGCTGTAGGCGCGGAACATGCAGCCCTGGTCGGTCATCTTGATGCGGGAGGTGCGCTCGCGCAGCCGGTTCATCGCGCGCGAGGCCCAGCGCCGCCAGGCCACGTCCTGGCGCAGCCGTCGGATCGAGCCGACGTAGTCGTGCCCGGCGTCCATCGCCGCCATCAGCAGGCCGATGTCCTCGGGCGGGTTCTGCAGGTCGGCGTCCAGCGTCACCAGCCGCTCGCCGCGGGCCTTCGAGAAGCCCGCCAGCAGGGCCCGGTGCTGGCCGAAGTTGCCATCGAGGATCACCACCCGCGTGTGGCGCGGGCGTCGTGCGTACTGCTCGGCCAGCAGCGCCGCGGAGCGGTCGCGGCTGCCGTCGTCGACGAAGATCACCTCGTAGGACAGGCCCAGCGCGTCGAGCGCCGGGTACAGGCGATCGAACAGCGCCTGCAGGCCCGGCTCCTCGTTGTAGACCGGGATCACCACCGACAGGGTCGGTGCGCCGGTGTCGGCGGGCGCCATCAGGCCGCCTTCGCGCGCAGCGCCGGGCGGATCACCTCGGCCAGCCCCTCGCACACGCGATCGACATCCCCGTCACGCATCGCCGGGAACAGGGGCAGCGTCACGGTGCTGTCGCCGATCGCTTCGGCCAACGGAAAATCGCCCGCCTTCCAGCCGAGCTGGCGGTACAGCGTGAAGCGGTGCATCGCGGGGTAGTGCACGCCCACGCCGATGCCTCGCGCCTTCATCGCCTCGATGAACGCCCCGCGCGACAGCGACAGGCGCGCCAGCGGCAGCAGCGGCTGGAACATGTGCCAGTTGCCGCGCGCGCGACCGGTGCTGGCGTCGGTGGGCGGCAAGGCGAGACCGAGCGCGGAATCGATGCGCTCGAAGTAGCGCGCGGCGAGTTCGGCGCGGCGACGGTTGAAGCTTTCCAGGTGCGGCAGCTGCCCCAGGCCGATCGCGGCGGCGATGTCGGTGAGGTTGTGCTTGTAGCCCAACATGTCGACATCCATGCCGCCGTCGGCGTGCCGGGTGACGCCCTGCAGGCGCAGTTTCTCGAAGCGCCGGGCCTCGTCGTCGGTGCGCATCACCAGGCAGCCGCCTTCGGCGGTGGTGAAGTTCTTGTTCGCGTGGAAGCTGAAGGCGATCAGGTCGCCGTCGCGGCCGATCTCGCGGCCATCCCAGCTCGCGCCCATCGACTGCGCGGCGTCTTCGATGACCCGCAGGCCGTGGCGGTTGGCGATCGTGTACAGCCGTTCCCGATCGACCGGCAATCCGGCGAGGTCCACCGGGATGATCGCTCGGGTGCGCGGGCCCACCGCTGCCTCGAGGGCGTCGAGGTCGATCAGCCGGGTGCGCGGATCGACGTCGACGAAGACCGGGCGGGCACCCACCGTCAGCACGACGTTGGCGGTGGCCACCCACGACAAGGGCGTGGTGATGACTTCGTCGCCAGGGCCCACGCCCGCCAGGCGCAGCGCGTACTCGAGCGCGCCGGTGGCCGAGGCGACCAACCGCACCGGACGGCCGTCGTAACGCTCGCTCAGCCGGGCCTCGAGCTCGCGGCACTTCGGGCCGGTCGTGATCCAGCCCGAGCGCAGCACCTCGGCGACGCTGGCGATCGTCGCTTCGTCGATGCTGGGTCGGGTGAAGGGCAGGAATTCCATCGGCGCTTGGGGCCGCAGCAACCGGCCGGTCGGGGCCCGGGCCGCGCGCACGCGCCCGAGCGAAGCGCGCATTCTACCCGCCCGCCCGGCCGGTGAGCCGGCTCGGGCGGGGCGGCGCCGGTCAATCGATCGCCGAGTGCACCAGCGTGCTGACGACGTCCAGCCGATCGGAGTGCCAGGGATCGGGGATCCGGTTGTTCGTGATGTAGGCGAACGACACGCCCGAATCGGGATCGCCCCAGCAGTACGAGGTGCCCACGCCGCCGTGACCGAAGGCGTTGGCCGGCGCGATCGCGCCCAGGCCGCGGATGGTCGCGGTGGTGCCGCGGATGTGCGGCCCCAGGCCGCGGTGCATCGGCATGCCCATGTACTCGTCGACACGATCGCCGGTGTGGTTGCGGATTGCGTACGCGAGCATCCGCGGCGAGAGGAGCCGCACGCCGTTCAGCCGACCGCCGGCGAGCATCATCTGGTAGAGCGCGACCATGCCGCGCGCGGTGCCGTAGGCGCCGCCGCCGGGCGCGCCGGCCCGGCGCCACACCGGCGTGTTGCTCTCGGCGAGCAGCCGCACGCCCTGGCCCGAGGGGTCGGGCTCGTGCATGTCCGACACCCGGCCGTCCTCGGCGGGCGGCAGGCCCATGAAGAGGTCGTGATCGAGTCCCAGCGGCGTGATGATCGACTCGCGGACGTGGTCGCGGAAGTCCTCGCCGGTGATCGCCTCGATCAGCACCGCGAGCGCCCAGTGGGCGGACAGGCCGTGATAGACCACCTTCGTGCCCGGCGTCCACTCGAGCGTGAAGTCGCACACGGATTCCTTCATCCGCGCGTGATCGGTCCAGCCCTCCTTGGCGAGCACCGCGTTCGGAAAGCCGCCCTGGTGGGTGATCACCTGCAGGATCGTGACGTCCTTCTTGCCGTGGCGGGCGAACTCGGGCACGTGCGCGCTGAGCCGGTCGGTGAACCGGAAGGCGCCCTGCTCGGCGAGCTTCCACAGCGCGGTGGCCAGGATCACCTTGGTGTTGGAGTACAGCAGCCACAGCGTGTCGTTGGCCGCGGGCATCGGTGCCGGCGTGGTGCGCGCCTGGCCGAAGCTGCGCTCGATCAGCAGCCGTCCGTGGCGCGCCAGCGCGATCTGCGCGCCCGGGTAGCGGCCCTCGGCGATGTGTCGTTCGATCAGCGAGGCCAGGCGCTCGATCGGTTCCGGGCGGATACCATGGTCTGCCGGCTTCGCGGCACTCAGGGGGTAGCGGTTCATCGACGCCTCTCGCGGGTTGCGGGTGCGACAGCATACAAGCGGGTCGCGACCGACGCGCCGACCGGCACTTGATCCTGATTGGTAACGGTTGTTACTATTTGCCCTCAACCCCGGAGGACCCCGCGATGAAGATCGAGCGCATGCACCACGTCGCCTATCGCTGCCGCGATGCCAAGGAGACGGTCGAGTGGTACCGCAAGCACCTGAACATGGACTTCGTGCTGGCGATCGCGGAAGACCGCGTGCCCTCCACCCATGAGCCGGACCCGTACATGCACGTGTTCCTGGACGCGGGCGGCGGCAACGTTCTCGCGTTCTTCGAGCTGCCCAATTCGCCGGAGATGGGGCGCGACCCGAACACCCCGCCGTGGGTGCAGCACATCGCGTTCAAGGTCGACAGCGTGAAGACGCTGGAGGAGACCAAGGCGCGCCTGGAGGCCGCCGGCATCCCGGTGGTCGGCGTGACCGACCATGTGATCTTCAAGTCGATCTACTTCTTCGACCCCAACGGCCACCGCCTGGAACTCGCCACCGACACCGCCACGCCGGACATGCAGCGCAAGCTCGACGAGGTGAAGTGGGCGATGCTCGAGGAGTGGAGCCGCACGCGCCGCGCGCCCCGCCACGCGGCCTGGCTGCACGAGAAGGAACTGGCCGGCACCAACTGAGCGCCCCGGCGCGCGGCGGGAGACGACATGCACCAGACCTTCACGTATCCACAGTATCCCTATCGGCGCTCGCCCGAACTCGACGGGCGCGCGCCGAGCCGCTATCCGGTGGTGATCGTCGGCGCCGGCCCGGTGGGCCTGACCGCCGCGCTCGACGCCGCCCGACGCGGGCTGCCGGTGGTGCTGCTCGACGACAACAACACGGTCAGCGTCGGCTCGCGCGCGGTCTGCTACGCGAAGCGTCCGCTGGAGATCTGGGACCGCCTCGGCTGCGGCCGCTGGCTCGCCGACAAGGGCGTGAACTGGAAGATCGGCAAGGTCTTCTTCCGCGACGATCTCGTCTACCAGTTCGATCTGCTGCCGCAGTCCGGCCACCAGATGCCGGCGATGATCAACCTGCAGCAGTACTACCTCGAGAACACGCTGGTCGAGCACTGCGAGGCGCAGCCGCTGGTCGACCTGCGCTGGAAGCACCAGGTGGTGGGGCTGGTGCAGCACGCCGACCACTGCCGCCTGGCGGTCGAGTCGCCCGACGGCGCGTTCGAGATGCGCGCCGACTGGGTGATCGCCTGCGACGGCGCGAACAGCTCGGTGCGTCGGATGGTGGGTGCGGATTTCGACGGCCAGGTGTTCCAGGACCGCTTCCTGATCGCCGACGTGGTGATGAAGGCCGAGTTCCCCACCGAGCGCTGGTTCTGGTTCGATCCCCCGTTCCACCGCGGCCAGTCGGTGCTGCTGCACAAGCAGTGCGACAACGTCTGGCGCATCGACTTCCAGCTCGGGCGCGACGCCGACCCGGAACTCGAGAAGCAGCCCGAGCGCGTGCTGCCGCGCCTGCGCGCGATGCTCGGCGAGAACACCGAGTTCGAGCTGGAATGGGTCTCGGTGTACCAGTTCGCGTGCCGGCGCATCGACCACTTCCGGCACGGTCGGGTGATCTTCGCGGGGGACTCCGCCCATCAGGTGTCGCCGTTCGGCGCGCGCGGTGCCAACACCGGCGTGCAGGACGCCGACAACCTGATCTGGAAGCTCAAGCTGGTGACCGAGGGCGCGGCGCCCGAGGCGCTGATCGACAGCTACGGCGCCGAGCGGGCGTTCGCGGCCGACGACAACATCCTGAATTCCACGCGCGCCACCGACTTCATCACGCCCAAGAGCGCCTCCAGCCTGCTCTACCGCAACGCGGTGCTCGAGCTCTCCGAGGACCTGCCGTTCGCGCGACCGCTGGTGAACAGCGGGCGCCTGTCCACCCCGACACCCTATCGGCGGTCCCCGCTGAACACGCCCGACCAGGACGTGTTCGCCGGGGAGATGTCGCCGGGCACGCCCTGCGCCGATGCGCCGGTGGCGCGCGCCGACGGGCAGCCTGACTGGCTGCTGCACCACCTGGGCGACGGATTCGTGCTGATGGTGTTCGGCGCGCCGCCGTCCGAGGCGATCACGCACGGAACGGTCGGGGTCCGGGTGCTGGCGGTGGGCGCCCAGGCCGGTGCCGACCTGCGCGATTCCGAGGGTCTGCTCGAGCGCCGCTACGACGCGCGCCCGGGCACCGTCTACCTGATCCGCCCGGATCAGCACGTGGCCGCCCGCTGGCGGCGATTCGACGCGGCGGCCGTGCGGGCGGCGCTGGCCCGCGCGCTGGGCTGCTGACGGAGACCGACGATGCCGCTGATCCGAACCCCCAACATCGTGGACCCGGACGGGTTCTACCAGGAACTCATCGACAGCCAGCGCGACCTGGACGACGCGCAGGCGGCGATGATGAACGCGAAGCTGGTGCTGATCCTCGCCAACCAGGTGGGTGATCGGGAGGTCCTGCGCGAGGCGATGGCCGCGGCGCGGCCGAAGGCGCGCTGAACCCGGGCGCCTCGATCGCGGACACGGCCCCGCGGGCCGCGGCACGGGCCGCGCGAGCGCCCGCCCGTGCGGGCGCCGCGACCCCGTCCGCTCAGCGGGTGTCGTGGCAGAGGAAGCCCTGGCTGAACGCGGCCTCGCCCTGGGTGTTGTACACGGTGAAGAACACGGTGTCCGCGGTGCGCGCGTGGATCTCCAGCGTCAGCGTGCCCGGCATCAGCACCATCGCCGAGAAGCGCCCGCCCAGGCGGCGCACCCGGGTGGGGTCGCCGCCCAGCACCTCGTTGACCAGCCGGCTCACCGCGAGCGCCATCGTCGCGGTGCCGTGCAGGATGATGTCGGGCAGGCCCGCCGCGAGCGCCACCCGGCGGTCCGTGTGGATCGGGTTCCAGATGCGGGCGCACTCGGTGTAGACGTGCGCCGCGCCGGCGGGCACCGCGATCGTGTGGCGCACCGGCGGCGCGGCCGACGCGGGCGGTGTGGGCCACGCCGGCACCGGCTCACCCGCCACCGGTTCACCCACCACCGCCACGCCCCGGCTGATGCCGAGCTGGTAGGTGCGGCACACCAGTTCACCCCGCGCGTCCAGCGTGTCGATGCGCATCGCCTGCGCGGCGCCCGGGCGGATCGGGTTCAGTCCCACGACGGTGACGTGCGTGCTCAGGCGGTCGCCCGCGCGGATCGGGCGGATCAGGTGCAGGTCGTGCGAGGCGTGCACGCCGCGGGCACGCTCCTCAGGCGTGACGGTCTCGAAGCCCACGCCGTCGCGACACGCGAGGATGGCCGGCCACTCGAGGCACACCGGGAACACCGGGTGGGCGCACAGCGGCTGCGCCTGATTGTCGAGGTACCGGGGATTCAGGTCGCCGAGGCCCGCGGCGTAGGCCATCAGCCAGCGGTCGTCGATGTCGTGGGTGATCGCCGGCGTTCGGGTGCCGACCATCGCGGTGTGCAGGGGCATCGCGGTTCCGTGTCCAGGGGTGGGTGACCCACCCCGCCGCCGTCACTCGTAGCGCAGCGCGTCGATCGGCAGCAGCCGGGAGGCCTTGCGCGCGGGGTAGAACCCGAAGAATACGCCGACTGCGCCGGCGAATCCCACCGCGAGCAGGATGGAGTCCGGCGACATCTCGGTGCGCCAGCCCGCGAACTCGCCGATCGCGTACGACGCGCCCACGCCCAGCACCACGCCCACCAGGCCGCCGAGCAGCGACAGTGTCACCGCCTCGATCAGGAACTGCGTGAGGATGTCGCGCCCGCGCGCACCCACCGCCATCCGCAGGCCGATCTCGCGGGTGCGCTCGGTGACCGACACCAGCATGATGTTCATGATGCCGATGCCCCCCACGAACAGGGACACCGAGGCGACCGCGGCCAGCAGCATCGACAGGATCCGGCTGGAGGCCTCCTGGGCCTGCAGCATCTCGGTGAGGTTGCGCAGCGTGAAGTCGTCCTCGGCGCCGGCCTGCAGCCGGTGGCGCTGGCGCAGCAGCTCGCGGATGCGGTCCTCGGCCGCCTTCATGTCGGCGCCCTGATGCACCTTCACGGTGATGTTGTTGACGCGGCGCAGGCGGCCCTGCGCCTGACCGATCAGGCGATTGCGCGCGGTGGTCAATGGGACGAAGAGCACGTCGTCCTGATCCTGGCCGAGCGCGCTCTGGCCCTTCTTCTCGAGCACGCCGATGATCGTCATCGGCACCTTGCGCACCCGGATCTGCTGGTCGACGATCGCCTCGGGCGGGGTGTTCTCGCCGAACAGCTGCCGGGACGCCGACTGGCCGATGATCGCCACCTTCGCCGAGCCGGTGAGTTCGGGGGGCTCGAAGTGGCGCCCGGCCGCGAGCTTCCACTCGCGTGCCTCGAAGAAGTCGGGGGTCACGCCCTGGATCTGCGTGGACCAGTTCGTGTTGCCCACCACCAGCTGGCCCGAGGTGTTCATCCGCGGCGCGGCCACCTGCACCTGCTCCACCTCGAGCGCGATCGCGCGGGCGTCGTCCTCGGTGAGCGTCTGCGCGGCGCCAAAGCCCAGCCGCAGGCCACCGGAGGTGGACGAGCCGGGCAGGATGATCATCACGTTCGAGCCCAGGCTGCGGATCTGCTCCTCGACACGGGCCTGCGCGCCGCCGCCCACCGCGATCATCGTGATCACCGCGGCCACGCCGATGATGATGCCCAGCATCGTCAGCAGCGAGCGCAGCTTGTTCACTCGCAGTGCGTTCAGCGCCACCCGCAGCGTGGACAACCAGCTCATCGCGCCGACCCGCGCCTCAGGCCGCCTGGGGCGCGGGCAGCTCGGCCAGTGCCCGGGCCGCGTCGCGCGCGACGTGGGCTTGGTCGGACTGCACGCGGCCGTCGCGGAACACCACGATGCGGCTGGCGAACTCGGCGATGTCGTGCTCGTGCGTGACGATCACCACCGTGATGCCTTCGCGGTTGAGCGCCTGCAACAGGGCCATCACCTCGAGGCTGGTGCGCGAGTCGAGCGCGCCGGTGGGCTCGTCGGCCAGGATCAGCACCGGGTCGTTGACCAGTGCGCGCGCGATCGCCACCCGTTGCTGCTGACCGCCCGAGAGCTGGCGCGGGTGGTGATCCATCCGTTCGCCCAGCCCCACCTGCTGCAGGCGGCGGGCGGCGCGGCGCTGGCGTTCGGCGCGCGGCAGGCTGGTGTAGAGCAGGGGCAACTCGGCGTTCTCCAGCGCCGAGGTGCGCGGCAGCAGGTTGAACTGCTGGAACACGAAGCCGATGCGCCGGTTGCGGATCGCCGCGAGCGCGTCCGGGTCCATGCCCTCGACCGCCTCGCCGGCGAGCTCGTAGCGCCCGCTGGTGGGGCGATCGAGGCAGCCGAGCACGTTCATGAAGGTGGACTTGCCCGAGCCGCTGGGCCCCATCACCGCCACCATCTCGCCGGCATCGATCGACAGGGTGACGCCGGCCAGCGCGCGCACCACGGTGTCGCCCATCCGGTACTCCTTGGTGAGCTCGGACACCCGGATGATCGGTTCGGCCATGCGGTGCCTGCGGCGATCAGAAGGGCAGGCGCGGACCGCCCGGCGTGCCCTTCGCGGCGCCCGGCGTGGCGGCTCCGGGCGTCTGCACGCCGATGATCACGGTGTCGCCCTCGTTCAGGCCCTCGCCGGCGACCTCGGTGAAGGCGCCGTCGGTGAGCCCGGTGCGCACCGAGACCGCGCGGGGCTTGCCATCGGAGCCGAGCACGAAGATCCGCCCGCGGGTGGACTGCCGCCCGGCAATCTCGGCGAGGATCTCGGCGTACTTCTTCTTCTGCTCGGGATTCAGGACGTCACCGACGCGCTCGCGCAGCTCGGTGCGGTAGCGCTCGGCGAGCTTGCCGCGCTCGGCTTCGGGCGCTTCACGCAGGGTGGCGAACTTCTCGCGCATCGCGCCGAAGATCGCATCGAACTGGGTGCGTTGGTCGTCGGTGGGCGAGAGGTCGCGGTCGAGTCGGGCGCGGAACTGGGCGAGCGGGCTGCCGCCGGCGGCCGGCGCGGCCGGGGCGGTGGCGGGTGCCGTGGATGGGGCGGCGCCGGGGGCCGGCGCGGCCGAGCCGCCGGCGGGGGCGGCAGTCGGGGCCGCGGGGCCGCTCGGGGGCGCGGCGGGCGCCGACGCGCCGGTGGCGGCACCCGCGCCGGCCGCCGCGACGGCCCCCGCGGCCGCGGCGCTCGAAGCGCCGCCCTTCGGGGCGGGCTGGGCACCGGCACCGGCGCTGGCCGTGGCGCTGCCCGGCGCACCCGCCGCCTTGGCCGCGCCACCGGGCGCCGCCGCCGGGCCCGCCGGGGCGGCCGACTTCGGCGCGCCGGCGCCCGCCGTGCCGCCACCGCTGCCACCCTGGCGCGCGGCGATCTCGGCGAGGATCTCGGCGTACTTCTTCTTCTGCGAGGCATCGAGGATCTGTCCGATGCGCTCGCGCAGCTCGCCGCGCGCCTTCTCGATCAGCGCGGGCCGCTCCTCGTCGCTCGCCTGGCGCGCCGCGATGAACTTCTCGCGCATCGAGGCGAAGATGGTGTCCAGTTTCGCCTTCTGGTCGTCGCTGAGGGCCAGGTCTCGCTCCAGGCGTTCGCGAAACTGCTGCAGCGGGTTGCCCGAGCCCTGGGCGTGGGCCGTCGGCAGCCAGCCGCCGAGCCACGCGAGCAGGCGTTGGCCCGGGGAATCGCTGGCGGGCAAGGCCCCGGTGCGCGCGGGCGTGCCCGGTGCCGGGGCGCCGGGGCCGCCACCACCCTGGGCCGGTTCCTGCCAGTCGGGCGGGCGGAATCGCAGCGCCGCGTTGGGCACCTTCAGCACGTTCTCCCGGGTGTCGGTGACCAGGCGCACGTTGGCCGTCATGCCGGGGATCAGGGCCAGGTCGGGGTTCGGGGTGGCGACCACCACGGTGTAGGTGACGACGTTTTGCACCGTCTGCGCGGCCTTGCGCACCTGCTTCACTTCGCCCGAGAAGCTGCGTCCCGGGTAGGAGTCGACGGTGAACGTGGCCCGTTGCCCGAGCTTGACCTTGCCGATCTCGGCCTCGTCGATGGACGTGTCGACCTGCATGTCGCGCAGGTTGCGCGCGATCACGAAGAGCTCGGGCGCCTGCAGGCTGGCGGCGACCGTCTGGCCGGCGTCGATCGAGCGCTTGATCACGATGCCATCGACCGGGGCGCGGATCGCGGTACGCTCGAGATCGACGCGCGCCTGGCTGAGCTGCGCCTCGCGTTGTGCGACGACCGCCTGTGCGCTGCGCGCCTGGGCCTGCGCGACCTCGACCTGGGCACGCGCGCTGCGCAGGTCCTCGGTCGCCGCGTCGAGCACCGCGGTGGCCTTCGTGATCTCCGCGCCCGAAATGAAGTTGCGCTCGACCAGCAACTGCTTGCGCTCGAGGTCGCGGCGCGCCTCGGCCAGGTTCACGTTGACCCGCGAGACGGCCGCGTTGGTCGCGGCGACGTTGGCCTGGGCGGTGAGCACCTGCGCCCTCGCGGCGTCCACGTCGGCCTGCGCCTGGCGCACGCGATACTCGAAGGTCTCGGGATCGATGCGCGCGATCAGCTGACCCTTGCGGACCTCGGCGTTGAAATCGGCCAGGACCTCCTTGATTTGACCGGAGACCTGCGAGCCGACCGGCACGGACACCTCGGCATTGAGCGTGCCGGTGGCCGAGACGCTGGCGGTGATGCCGCCGCGCGAGACCTTCGCGGTGCGCCAGACCGGCGCTTTCGCCTCGGTGGACTTCTGGTACCAGACATAGCCGCCGCCGGCCGCGGCGCTCAGCGCCACGAACAGGGCCAGCCAGCGCCACGCCCGGGCGCCGGGCGGTTTCAGGGCCTCGGTCACCGGTCAGTCCTTCGCGGGCGGCGCGGTGTCGGGCGCCACGAAGCTGCCCGACTTGCCGCCGTGTTTCTCGAGCAGCCGCACGTCGGTGATGGTCATCCCGCGGTCGACGGCCTTGCACATGTCGTAGATGGTGAGCAGCCCGACCTGGACCGCGGTGAGCGCTTCCATCTCGACGCCGGTCTGCCCGGTGCACTCGGTGCGCGCCTCGCAGATGACCCGGTGGGCGTCAGGGTCGAGGCGGAAGTCGACCGCGACGCGGGTCAGCGAGATCGGGTGGCACAGCGGGATGAGGTCGGCGGTGCGCTTGGCCCCCTGGATCGCGGCGATCCGCGCGATCCCGATCACGTCGCCCTTGCGCGAGTGGCCGTCGCGGATCAGCGCCAGCGTCTCGGGGCGCATGTGGATCTCGCCGCGCGCCACGGCGACGCGTCGTGTCAGGTCCTTGCCGCCGACATCGACCATGTGGGCCTGGCCTGCGGCATCGAAGTGGGTAAGCGCGCTCGTCATGGTGCCTTTCCGGTCGGTCTATCATAGCAACGCGGTCGGCCGCTCCCAGCGGTTGAACGTTTCTTTACATCGTGAGCCTGTCCAACGCCTTCGTCCGTCCGCATCGCTGGGTTGCCGCGCTGATCGCCGGCGTGCTCGCGTGCTCCACGCCGTTGGCACCCGCGCAGATCGACAACCTTCCCCGCCTGGGCGACGCCGGTGGCGACGAGCTCTCCCCGGGGGCCGAGCGTCGGCTCGGCGAGGCGATCATGCGCGACCTGCGTCGCGATCCGGATGTCTCCGATGACGCGGAGGTCACCGACTACCTGAACCGCCTGGGCGCGCAGCTCTCGGCCACCCCGGCCGCCGCCGGGTTCAGCTTCGAGTTCTTCCTGGTGCGCGACAACACCTTGAACGCGTTCGCGCTGCCCGGCGGCTACATCGGCGTGCACAGCGGCCTGATCGTCGCCGCGCAGACCGAGAGCGAACTCGCCTCGGTGCTCGCGCACGAGATCGGCCACGTCACGCAGCGGCACATCGCCCGAATGCTCGCCCAGCAACGCCAGACCTCGATGATGACGCTGGCCGCGGCGATCCTCGGTGCGCTGGCGGCGCGCTCCAACCCCCAGGCGCTCGCGGGCATCGTCACGATGGCCGGCGGCGCGCAGCAGCAGCAGATGCTGGCGTTCTCGCGCGACGCCGAGCGCGAGGCCGACCGGGTGGGCATCGAGACCCTGCGCGCCACCGGATTCGAACCGGCGGGCATGGTCGCGTTCTTCCAGCGCCTGCAGCAATCGACCCGCATCTACGAGAACAACGCGCCCGGCTACATGCGCAGCCACCCGCTGACCGCCGAGCGTGTGGCCGACATGCAGTCGCGTGTCCAGGAGACACGTTACCGGCAGCGTCCCGACAGCATCGATTTCCGACTGCTTCGCGCGAAGCTGCGCGCGCTGGCCACGCCGACGGTCGATGGGCTGCTCTCGGTGCGACAACAGTTCGAGCGCCAGTTGCGCGACAAGGCCACGAACGACGACCTCGCCGCCTGGTTCGGACTGGCCACGGTGCTGCTCGCGCAGCGCGACGTCCCCGGGGCCGAGAAGGCGCTCGCCGAGACACGGCGCCGCCTGAGTGCGCCGCACGCGGCGGTCGAACGGCTCGGGGCCGAGATCCGTCTGCGCGCGGGCGATCCCGCCGGGGCGCTGGCGCTGGCCGAGGCGGCCAGCGCGAAGTTCATCGGCGCGCGCGGGCTGTTGCACCTGCGGGCCGAGGCCCTGCTCGCGATGGGCGAGCACGCGCGCGCGCTGCGCTTCCTGCAGGACCAGGTCGTCGCCTACCGGACCGACGCGCGCCTGTGGCGGCTGCTGGCGCAGGCGCACGGCGCGCTGGGACAGACGGCGTTGGCGCACCGGGCCACGGCGGAGGAGTATGCGATCGCGGGTGGCTGGCTGGCGGCGATCGAACAGCTTCGGCTGGCCCTGCGTGCCGGCTCGATGGATTTTTACACCGCTTCGCTGGTCGATGCCCGCCTGAAGGAGTTCCAGGCGGAATACCAGCGTGAGCAGCAGGAACGCAACGCGCGCTGAGCGGCGCACCGACCTCTCGGAGAGTCTCGATGGAATGGATCGCCGACCCGAACGCGTGGGTGGCACTGGCCACGCTGATCGCCCTGGAAGTCGTGCTGGGCATCGACAACATCATCTTCATCTCGATCCTGGTGGGGCGGCTGCCCGAATCCCAGCGTCAACGGGCCCGCACGATCGGCCTGTCGCTGGCGCTGGTGATGCGCATCCTGCTGCTGCTGTCGATCGCGTGGATCATGAAGCTCACCGCGCCGCTGTTCACGGTGCTCGGGCAGGCAATCTCGGGGCGGGACCTGATCCTGATCGTCGGCGGCCTGTTCCTGCTGTGGAAGAGCGTGCACGAGATCCACAACTCGCTCGAGGGCCCCGAGGGCGCCGCCGAGTCGGCCGGGGCGGCGCGCGCTTCCTTCGGCTCGGTGCTGGTGCAGATCGCGCTGATCGACCTCGTCTTCTCGCTGGACTCGGTGATCACCGCGGTCGGCCTGGTCGACGAGGTCTCGATCATGATCATCGCGGTGCTGTTCTCGGTGGGCGTGATGATGGTGGGCGCGCGTCCGATCGGCGAATTCGTCGAACGCCATCCGACGATCAAGATGCTGGCGCTCTCGTTCCTGGTGGTCGTCGGCGTGGTGCTGGTGGCCGAGGGCTTCGACACCAAGATTCCGAAGGGCTACATCTACTTCGCGATGACGTTCTCGATCGTCGTCGAGATGCTCAACATCCGGCTGCGCCGGCGCGCGGGGGCGCCGGTGAAGCTGCACAAGCCGATCGAGGAAGACCCGCGCTGAGCGATCCGCCGGCGCGCCGTCGTGCGCGAGCGCGCGATGGCGCCGATGCCCGGGCCCGGGGGCGTGCGCCTGGTGATCGCGCGGGGCTCAGGGCCTGGGTCGACGCTCGAAGCCGAGCGCCTGCGCCGCGTCATCGGCCAGGCGCACCACCAGCCGGCGATCGCCCAGCGACAGCCGCATCGTGCCCGGCTCGTCATCTGTCGGTTCGGCGTCCTGCAGGTCGAGCTGGCCGAGGTCGAGATCGTGCACCACGCCCGGCCCGAGTTCGGTGCGCACGAACAGATTGCCGTGTGGGTCCATCGCCGCTTCCTGGGGATCGTTCACCGGATAACCGGTGTGGGTGACGAACCGGGTCGAACCGCCCTCGCCGAGCACGCGCAGCACCAGTGGGGCGAGTTCCAGGTCGACGAACACGCGCTGCGGACCGTTCTGCCAGTACCAGCGGCCCTGCGCGTCCGACAGGTAGTTGCGACCGATGAAGTCGACGATCGGCGGGCTCGTGATCTCGCTGCCCGCGCCATCGCGTGACTCGTCGAAGTCCGGGCGGCCCCGATCGATCAGCATCCAGCGGCCGCGTCGGTCCAGCCTGAGCCAGCCATGGACCGCGGGCACATCGGGCCAGCGGCGCATCGCCTGGATCACCAGGTCATCGATGGGCATCGAAGAACTCCAGCAGGTAGCGCGCCAGCCAATCCGACGAGCGCCACGGCGGGCCGTGGTGAAAGCCGACGTGGCCGCCGTGCCCGGGATAGTCGAGGCTGACGCTGGCGGACACCTCCGAGGGGCGCGCCAGCGCGGCCGGCGGCACGAACGGATCGTTCAGCGCGTTGAGCACCCGCGTGGGCACGCGAATGTCGCCCAGGAACTGGCGGCACGACGAACGTGTCCAGTAGTCGTAGCACGAATCGAAGCCGTGCATCGGCGCGGTGACCGCGTCGTCGAAGTCGAAAAAATCTCGCGAACGCAGCATCCGCTCGCGATCGAACAGGTCCGGGTACTGCCCGAGCTTGGCCAGACTCTTGCGCTTGAGCGTGTGCAGGAAGTGACGCGTGTACACCAGGCTGAAACCGCGCGAGAGCGCCTGCGCGCCGGCTTGGAGGTCCTGCGGCGGGCACACCGCGGCGGCCGCGCTGACGAAGCCGGCTGCCCGGTTGCGTTCGCCCAGCCACTTCAGCAGCGCATTGCCGCCCAGCGACACGCCGGCCGCGAACAGCGGCCCGGTGGTCTCGGTCGCGAAGCGTCGCAGCACCCAGTCGATCTCGTCCGAATCGCCCGAATGGTAGGCGCGCGGGGCGAGGTTCAGTTCGCCGCCGCAGCCGCGGAAGTGCGCCACCGCCCCACGCCAGCCGCGATCGCGCACCGCGGCCATCAACGCCCGGGCGTAGGGACTCTCGGCGCTGCCCTCCAGGCCGTGAAAGAGCACCACGAACGGGGTCGCCGCGTCGCCGGTCGGGCCCACGCGATCGATGTCGATGAAGTCGTCGTCCGGCGTGCGCCAGCGCTCGCGGCGCCACTGGACGGGGTGCCGCGGCGAGAACACCGCGGGCCAGAGCGTCTGCAGGTGGCGCCCACGCAGCCAGCCCGGCGCTCGGTACGGCGACACGGCACTCATCGGATCGGCGGGCTCGCGCAGCGCGTGCGCGCCGGGGGTCAGTGCAGCACCGCGGCGCCGGCACGACCGGCGGCGTCGCCGCCCGAGTCGATCGCCGACGCGTGATGCAGCGCGATGCGCCACCCCTGCACGGTCTTGACGTAGACGTTGGTGGCGGCGCACTCGACCACCTGGGTGCCCGAGGGGCCGTCGACCAGGATCTGCTCGATCAGGTGGTGCACCGCGAGCACCGCGCCCTGGTGCACGCGCACGTCGGTGATCCGGACATTGACGCCGCCGTTGGCGAGGATGTGCTCGTAGGACGCGCGGATCGCATCGATGCCCACGAGCCGCGGACCGTTCGGGTGCACGCAGGCCACATCCTCGTCGTCGTCGGCCCACAGGCTCATCATGCCGGGGACGTCACCACGCTGCATCGCGTCGTAGAAGGCCTCCTCGGCCGCCTCGGCGGTGGCGAAGACGACGGCGCGTCGCATCCTGCGGCCCCTGGTCAGCGGAACACCACGGTGCGGTGCCCGTTGAGCAACACCCGGTGCTCGAGGTGCCAGCGCACGGCACGGGCGAGCACGACCGATTCGACGTCGCGACCGATCGCCGCGAGCGTGTCGGGCTGCATCGCGTGATCGACGCGTTCGACGCCCTGCTCGATGATCGGGCCCTCGTCGAGGTCGGCGGTGACGTAGTGCGCGGTGGCCCCGATCAGCTTGACACCGCGGTCGTGCGCCTGCACGTAGGGCTTGGCCCCCTTGAAGCTGGGCAGGAAGCTGTGGTGGATGTTGATCGCGCGGCCGCGAAGGCTCTCGCACATCGGTGCCGAGAGGATCTGCATGTACCGGGCAAGCACCACCAGGTCGATGCGTTCACGCTCGACCAGCTCCAGCACCTTGTCCTCCTGCTGGCGCTTGGTGTCGGCGGTGACGGGCAGGTAGAAGAAGGGGATCCGGTAGCTGTGCGCCAGCGGCTGGAAGTCGGCGTGGTTCGAGACGATCGCCGGGATGTCCATCGGCAGCTGGCCCGAGGACCATCGGAACAGCAGGTCGTTCAGGCAGTGGCCGAACTTCGACACCATCAGCAGCACGCGCGGACGCACGCGCAGGTCGTGCAGCCCGGTGTTCATCTGGAAGCGACGCGCGATCGGCTCGAACTCGGCGACGATGCGCTCGCGATCGACGCCTGGGGCGCCGGAGAAGTGCACCCGCATGAAGAACAGCCCCGTGGACTCGTCGCCGAACTGGGCCGAATCGAGGATGTTGCAGCCACGCTCGAACAGAAAGCCGGTGACGTGATAGACGATGCCGGTGGTGTCCGGGCAGGACAGCGTGAGGACGAATTCGGGCAGGGCGCTCATGGGGTGCGGCGGGCGGGCAGGGCGGTCCGGGTCAACCCCGGGTCACGCCCACCCGCATCGCCTTCTTGAGGGAGTCGAAGACCACACCGGGCGACAACTGATTCAGGCAGTTCGTGTGGCCCAGGGGACAGGTGCGCTCGAAGCAGGGGCTGCAGGGCAGGTGCAGCCATTCGACGCGGGCGCGCGCCGAACGGGGTGGGGTGTGGCGCGGATCGCTCGAACCGAAGACCGCCACCAGCGGGCGGCCGTAGGCCGCGGCCACGTGCATCAGGCCCGAGTCGTTGGACACGACCCCTTGCGCGGACGCGATCAGCGCGAAGGCGTCGGCCAGGGGTGTCTCGCCGCAGAAGTTGCGCACATCCTGGCCGGACAGGGCGGCGATCTCGGTGGCCAGCGCGCGCTCCTTGTTCGAGCCGATCAACGCGACGGTGGCCTCGGGCCATTCCATGGCCGCCAGACTGGCCAACGCCGCGAAGTGGCGGGTCGGCCAGCGCTTGGCGGGCCCGTACTCTGCACCCGGGCACAGCAGGATCAGCGGATCGTTCGCGGGCAGTCCGAGGCGTTCGCGGGCCAGCCGCTCGCGTTCGGTGTCGCGTGGCAGAACGGGGTCGGGGCTGCGCTCGGGATAGGGACCATTGCCGTGGCCGAGGTCGGCGTAGAACTCGACCATGGGCCGCCCGCGCACCGCGGTGTCGCGGTGCCGGCGGTTGATCAGCCAGTAGCGTGATTCGCCCTGGTGGCCGATGCGCTCCGGGATGCCCGCGAGGAAGGGCACCAGGGCAGACTTCGCCGAGTTGGGCAGCACGTAGCAGCGGTCGTAGCGCAGGCGCCGGATGTGCCTGGCCATCGCCCAGCGCTCGCGCCACTGCAGCTTGCCGTGCTGGTTGACCGCCTCGATCACGTCGTCGACCTCGGCCATCGCGGCGAAGACCGGCGCGATGTGCGGCGGGGCGAGCACGTCGATGCGACCACCCGGGTCCTTCTGGGCGATCACGGACATCAGCGGCTGCGCCATCACGGCGTCGCCGATCCAGTTGGGGGCCACCACCAGCGTGCGCATCGTCGTCCCGGGCGCGCGGCGCGGTGCGGGCCGCTCAGTGGTGGGCCTTGACCACCGCCCCGAGCTTGAGGCGGTAGACGGTGCCGCAGTACGGACAGCGACCGCCTCCCTCGTGGGTGGCGTCGATGAACACCCGCGGATGATGGCTCCACAAGGGCATGCGCGGATTCGGGCAGAACGCCGGCAGCTCGTGGCCATCGAGCTCGACGGCGGCCCCGCTCGGGGCGCTCTGGCTGGGTTCGGGCTGGTTCATCGGGCACTCTCCAGGGTCGAGGTGTCAGACCAGCGTGAGCCAGTGGCGGTATTTCTCGCTCTTTCCGGCGACCACGTCGAAGAAGAGCGTCTGCAGCCGCTCGGTGACCGGGCCGCGGCGGCCGGCGCCGATGGTGCGGTCGTCGAGTTCACGGATCGGGGTGATCTCGGCCGCGGTGCCGGTGAAGAAGGCCTCGTCCGCGCAGTACATCTCGTCGCGGGTGATGCGCTTCTCGATCACGTCGATGTTCAGGTCACGCGCCATCGTCATCACCGCATCGCGGGTGATGCCGTCCAGGCACGAGGCGAGGTCCGGGGTGTACAGGCGGCCGTCCTTGACGATGAAGACGTTCTCGCCGGAGCCCTCGGAAACGTAGCCCTCGGTGTCCAGCAGCAGCGCCTCGTCGTAACCGTGGGTGGTGACCTCCTGGTTGGCCAGGATGGAATTGATGTAGTAGCCGCTGGCCTTCGCGCGCACCAGCGAGACGTTGACGTGGTGGCGGGTGAACGAGGACGTCTTGACCCGGATGCCCTTGGAGATGCCGTCTTCGCCGAGATAGGCGCCCCACGGCCAGACCGCGATCGAGGTGTGGATCGTGTTGCCGCGGGCGGACACGCCCATCTTCTCCGAGCCGATCCAGGCGATCGGACGGATGTAACAGGAATCGAGCTTGTTCAGACGGACACAGTCCTTCTGCGCCTGCATCAGCTGCTCGGGCGTGAAGGGGATCTGCATCTGGAAGATCTTGGCCGAATTGAAGAAACGACGGGTGTGCTCGGCGAGCCGGAAGATGGCCGTGCCGGCCGGCGTCTGATAGGCGCGCACGCCCTCGAACACCGCCATGCCGTAGTGAAGGGAGTGGGTCAGCACGTGCAGCTTCGCATCGCGCCAGTCGACCATCTTGCCGTCGAACCAGATCAGTCCGTCGCGGTCGGCCATCGACATGGGGGAGCTCCTGTTCCTGAGGTCGGAAAGCAAAAGGGCTATTTTATCGGAACAGGACCTCGTGCCACAGTGTCCGGTTCCACACCGCGCCCCATCGAGGGGCGGGGCGGCCGGTTACACTCGGCCATGCTCTCCTCCCTGCGCGCCCAGATCGGGCTGCTGGCGACCATGCAGGCGCTGGTGCTCACCAACAACGTCACCCTGGTGGCGGTCACCGGCCTGGCCGGGTTCCAACTCGCCGAGAACAAGCTGATGGCCACGTTGCCGGTCACCGGCTACGTGCTGGGCGGCGCGGTCTGGGCGATGCCCGCGGCCGCCTTCATGAAACGCCGCGGCCGCCGCGCGGGCTACACGCTGGGTTCGGTGGCGGGCATGCTGGGCGCGCTCGGCGCCTGGTGGGCCATGACCCAGGGCAGCCTGCTGATGCTGTGCCTGGCCACCTTCGTCACCGGGCTGTACACCGCGTTCGCGGCCAGCCTGCGTTTTGCCGCGGCCGACGTCGCCGACGTGTACAAGCCCAGCTTCAAGGCCCGGGCGATCTCGCTGGTGCTCACCGGCGGCATCGTCGGCGGCGTGCTCGGGCCCGAGATCTCCACCTGGTCGCGCACCTGGCTGCCCACCCGCTTCGCCGGCTCCTACCTGACGCTGGTGGGCTTCGCGCTGTGCTCGATGCTGCTCGCCCAACTGCTTCGGCTGCCCGACGGGGCCTCGGCGCCGCCGGTGGCCGGCCCGCCGCCCCGGCCGCTGGGCGAGATCCTTCGCCAGCCCACCTGCTGGACGGCGATCCTCACCGCGGCTCTGGGCTACGGCATCATGAACCTGCTGATGGTGGCCACGCCGCTGGCGATGGAGGTCTGCCGCCACCCCTACGCATCGGCCGCGCTGGTGCTCGAGTGGCACATCATCGGCATGTTCGCGCCGGGCCTGTTCACCGGCTCGCTGATCCAGCGCTTCGGCGTGCTGCCCATCGTCGTCACCGGCTGCGTGCTGATGCTCGTGTGCGTGGGCATCGCTCTGGCCGGCGTGGACCTGATGAACTTCATCATCGCGCTCACGCTGCTGGGTGTTGGCTGGAATTTCATGTACACCGGCGCGACCACCCTGCTCACCAACGCGTACCACCCCTCGGAGAAGAACAAGGTGCAGGGCTTCATGGACCTGTGCGTGTTCACGATGATGATCACCACCTCGGCGTCCTCCGGCGCGATGCTGATGGTCAATGGGTGGTCGGTGCTGAACCTGCTGTCGTTGCCGATCGTCGTGGTGGCCCTGGTCGCCGCGCTGTGGCTGGCCCGGCGCACCGGCTGGACGCTCGGGAGGGTGGCGCCGAAGGCGGCGTGAGCCGCGCCGGCCCCGGCACCGAACCCGCGTCGTTTCGCGCCGTCCCGAAGCCGCCCCGATGAACACGGCCCGACCGGCTCGGCTGCTGGCCCGACCCGCCCGGGAGCGCCGGTTTCGCGAAGCGCGGGCGTTGATCACCCCGGCGATCCCCGGGGTGTTCGCCTGGGGCGTCGTCACCGGCGTGGCGATGGTCAAGGGCGGGCTCACCGTGCCGCAGGCCCTGGCGATCACCGTGCTGGTGCTCTCCGGCACCACCCAGCTCACCGCGTTGCCGATGCTCGCCGCCGGGGTGTCGTTGCCGCTGATCGCCCTCACCGCGGTGCTCACCGGGCTGCGCTTTCCGGTGTACGCGGCCGCGCTGGCCCGTGACCTCAAGCACCTGCGCCCGCGCTGGCGCTGGCTGGCCGGCTTTCTGATGACCGATCCGGGCACGGCGCTGTACCTGCACCGGCGGGCGGCCGAGCGCCCGTTCGTCAACCGGATGGCCTGCTACGCGGGGCTGAACTACTGGATCTGGCCGTTCTGGCTCGTGGGCTCGTTCGTGGGCATCGGGCTGGCCACGCGCCTGCCGGAGTCGCCCAAGCTGGCCTACCTGGGCGTGCTGGCGGTGCTGGCACTGGCCGCGCCGCTGGTGCGCGGCCCGGCGGCCTGGGCCGCGGCCACGGTGGGGGGCACGGTGGCCCTGATCGGGCGCGACTGGCCCTGGAAGCTCGGGCTGATCGCCGCCGTGGTCGCCGGGGTGGCGGTGGCGATGGCCACCGAGCATCGGCTGGCCCGGCGCGCGGGCGCGGAGGATCGCCGATGAAGGCGAGCACCACCGAGGTCTGGGCCGCGATCCTCATGCTGTGCGCGCTGGTCGTGCTGATGCGCGCCACCTACCTCTACGCACCGCGTCAGTGGCAACCGCGCGGCGCGCTGGCCAAGGCGCTGCGCTTCGCGCCGCTGGTCGCGCTGGTGGCGATCGTCGTGCCCGAGGTGGCCGCGCCGTTTCTGGCGGACGGCACCTCGTTCAGCGCCGCGGTGCTGGACGCCCGCGTGCTGTCGGCCGTGGCGTTGCTGCTGGCCGCGCGATTGTCCGGCAACCTGCTGGTGGCGATCGGCGTCGGGGCACTGGTGCTGATGCTGCGCTAGGACGGCCGGCATCGGCCCCATGCACCGATGCCTGGAGCACCGGGTTCGGCGGTGCCCCGGCGTGACTCAGGCGTCGGCCAGAACGAAGTCGTAGGCCAGCGTGTAGAACGGCTGCGCGCTGTGGCCGCCATCGGGCGTCGGGCCCGGGTCGTGGCGGATCCAGTCGGCGACCAGCGAACTGCGCACCCCGAACACCGCGTCCGAGTCCAGGTACGGATCGCCGTCGCGAAAGACGTGCGTGATCAGCCGCTGGTGGCCCGGCGCGGTGATCATGAAGTGCAGGTGGGCGGGGCGCCAGGGGTGGCGCCCGAGCCGCTCGAGCAGGCGGCCCACCGGTCCGTCGTGCGGGATCGGGTAGGAGTGGGCGACGATGCTCTTGAACCGGTAGCTTCCATCGGGGCCGGTGTGCAGCGTGCCGCGCGCGCGGTGCTCGGCCAGGTCGGCGTACTGCACGTCGTAGCGCCCTTCGGCATCGGCCTGCCAGACCTGCACCTCGGCGTTGGCGATGGGGCGGCCGCGGGTGTCCAGCACGCGGCCGCTCACGTAGCAGGGCTCGCCGGGCGCGCCGTTGGCCACGTCGCCGCCCGGGGCGTACTCGGGTGCGCCCTCGACATGGAAGGGCCCGAACACGGTGGCCTCGGTGCAGCCCGGGGGCTTGCGGTGGTTCGCGGCGGTCACCAGCATCGACAGGCCGAGCACGTCCGAGAGCAGGATGAACTCCTGGCGCTTGTCGTCGGTGATGTGTCCGACGTCGGTCAGGAAGCGGATCGCCTCGAACCACTCCGACTCCGTCAGCTTCACCTCGCGGGCGAAGGCGTGCAGGTGCCTGACCAGCGCGGTCATCACCTCGGCCAAGCGGGGATCGCGGGCGTTCGCGTGGCGCTCGATCACCGCCTGGGTGATCGTGTTCTCGTCGATGTTGCGCATGATCAGGCGTCCAGCTTGATGCCGGCCTTCGCGACGACGTCGGCCCAGCGGGCGCGCTCGGTGCGGAAGGCCTGGTCGAACTCGGCCGGGCTCATCGTGACCACCTCCGCGCCCTGGCCCACCAGCTTGGCGCGGATCTCCGGGCTGCGGATGATGCCCACCAGCGCGGCGTTCAGCCGCGAGAGCACCGCCGCAGGCGTGTCGCCCGCCATCAGCAGCCCTTGCCAGGTCCCGGACTCGAACCCGGTCACACCCTGCTCGGCGATGGTCGGCGTGGCGCCGATCAGCGGCATCCGCGTGCGCTTGGAGACGCCGATCAGCTTGAGCTTGCCGCTCTGCACGTAGGGCAGGGTGGCGAGCATGCCGTTCATCAGCACCTGCGCCTGTCCGCCCACCGTGTCGGTGATTGCCTGCGAGCCGCCCTTGTAGGGGATGTACTGCCACTTCGCGCCGGTGGCGCGTTCGACCGAGACGCCGGCCAGATGCGGCGCACTGCCGATCGCGCTCACCGCGAAATTGAGCGGCTGACGATGGGACAGCGCGACCAGTTCGGCCAGCGTGCCCGCCGGAACCGAGGGGTGGACGACCAGCAGGTGCGGCGAGTAGGCCAGCATCGTCACGCCCTTCAGGTCGCGTGATGGATCGAAGGACAGCTTCGAATACACCGAGGGGCTGATCGCCAGTGCCCCGGTATCGCACAACAGCATCGTGTGGCCGTCGGTGGATTTCGCGACCAGGTCGGCGCCGATGTTGCCATTGGCGCCTGCCCGATTCTCGACCACCACCGACTGCCCGAGCGCCTCCGAGAGCGGCTGGCTGATCAGCCTCGCGATCAGATCGGACGATCCCCCGGGCGGGTAGGGAACGATCAGGCGCAGGGGCTTGCTGGGCCAGGTGGCCGCGGCGAGGGGCAGCGAGGCGGCGGCGGTGCCGGCCGCGATCGCCTGCAGCAGGCGGCGTCGGTTCGGTGTCGGGGTCACGGGTCGGGGTCTCCTTGGGCGGGGCGCGCGGTCGTTGCCGCGGCCGGATCGCCAGGATGCCCTAGCCGAGCACCTGTTGCCAGAGCGCGCGCACCGCCTCGCGTTGCTCCGCGAACATCGCCGGCTCGGTGCGCGCGTACGAGGCGTCGTTCAGGCGCAGCTCGTGCTGCTTGTGGCGCAGTTCCCGGTAGGCGTCGGCGACCCTCGTGGCGAGGTCCGGGTCGATCAGGCCGGCCTGGCCGGCCCGCTGCAGCAGGGCGATGTTGCCCGCGTTGTCGAGCAGGGCCGGGTAGCGGTGCGCGTGCGCGAGCACCAGGTACTGGACGATGAACTCGATGTCGACCATGCCGCCGTCGTCGTGCTTCAGATCGAACAGCGCGCTGCGGTTCGGGTGTCCCTCGTGCATCTTGTCGCGCATCTTGACGACCTCGGCGCGCAGCGCGGCCGGCTCGCGTTCGCGCGAGAGGATCGCGCGTCGCTCGGACTCGAAGGCCTCGCCGATCTCGCGATCGCCGGCGGCGAAGCGTGCCCGGGTGAGCGCCTGGTGCTCCCAGACCCAGGCCGATTCGCGCTGATACCGCCGGAAGGCCGCGAGGTTGGTGACCAGCAGACCGGCGTTGCCATTGGGGCGCAGGCGCAGGTCGATCTCGAAGAGCTGGCCGGCCGCGGTGCGCGCCGACAGCCAGTTGGCCAGGCGCTGGGCCAGCATCGTGTAGGCCTCGGGCGCCCGGTCGTCCAGGTCGTCGTCGGCGTACAGGAACACAAGATCGAGGTCCGAGGCGTAGCCGAGCTCCTTGCCGCCGAGCTTGCCGTAGGCGATCACCGCGAAGCGTGGCACCTCGCGGTGGCGGTGGCGCACGGTGGGCCAGACGCAGTCGATGCCGAGCGCGAGCACCCGGTCGGCGAGTTCGGAGAGGAGGTCGGCGAGCCGCTCGACGGTGTGCAGGCCCTCCAGGTCCTGGACCAGCAGCCGGAACACCTGCGCGTGGTGCGCCTCGCGGACCACGTCCATCTGGCGCTCGACATCCGGTTGGCCGTCGATCGTCGCGTGCGCGAGCGTCTCGCGCACGCCGCGCTCCCAGGCGGCGTAGTCGGTGGCGGTGAGCAGCTGGCCGTCGAGCAGCTCGTCCAGAACGATCGGGTGGCGCGTCAGGTACTCGGCGGCCCAGCGCGACAGGCCGAGCAGCCGCATCACCCGCGACTGGGCCTGCGGGTACTGCGACAGCAGCATCAGGTAGGCGGGACGGCCCAGCACCGCCTCGATCAGGTCGATCAGCCGCCCGAAGGCGGCGTCGTCGCAGCGATCGGCCTGGGCCCGCGCGAGCAGCCGCTCGACCGCCTGGCGGGTCTCCTCGCGGCCCGAGCGGTACCGCGCGCCGGCGCGCATCTGCTCGATCCGGTTGCGGATCGCTTCCGACAGTCCGTTCGCGGCGCCATTCGCGTCGCCGGTGGGCTCGACCTCGTCGGTGGTCAGCAGGCCGTCGAACACGCGCTGAACCGCCTGGCGGGCCTGCGCGAGCCGCGACTCGAACGTGTCCACCGGCAGGCCGAGCATGCCGGCCACCTGCGCGCGCTCGGCCGGGTCCGAGGGCAGCCGGTGGGTCTGCGCGTCCTCGCGGTACTGCAGCGCGTGCTCGGTTCGCCGCAGCAGTTCGTAGGCCTCGCTCAGCGCCTGCGTGTCGGCGCTCGGCAGCACGCCGCGCTCGCCCAGCGAGGCGAGGGTGGCCAGCGTGCGGCGATCGCGCAGACCGGTGTCGCGCCCGCCGCGCACCACCTGGAAGAGCTGCGCGACGAACTCGATCTCGCGGATGCCGCCGCGCCCGAGCTTGACGTCGACGCTGCCGCTGTCGCGCGCGTCGCGCCGGTTCACCTCGCTGCGGATCAGCGCGTGCAGGTCGCGCAAGGAGCCGAAGGCGCGGAAATCCAGGTAGCGGCGAAACACGAACGGGGTCACGATGCCGGCGAGCGATTGCACGTCGCGCTGCACCGCGGCCGGGTCGGCCAGGCCGGAATCGGCGATCACCACCCCCTTCAACCAGGCGAAGCGCTCCCACTCGCGGCCCTGGGCGTAGTAGTACTCCTCGAGCATCGGCAGCGAGGCCACCAGGGGGCCCGACTCGCCATTCGGGCGCAGCCGGGTGTCGACCCGGAACACGAAGCCGTCGGCGGTGGTGTCCGACAGCAGCTGCAGCGTGCGCCGCGCGAGGCGGTGCATGAACTCGCTGGTCGACATCGCCGCCCGGGCCACCACCCGGCCCTCGGCGATCGCCCGGTCGTCGCAGTCGCCCTCGTCGCGGTAGATGAAGACGAGATCCAGGTCCGAGGACACGTTGAGCTCGTCGGCGCCCCCCTTGCCCATCGCCACCGCGAGCAGGTCCTGGGGCTGGCCGAGGCTGTCGCAGGGCGTGCCGTGCTGCGCGGCGAGCTCGGCGCCGGCCTGGCGCATCGCGGTGCGGGTGACTTCCGCGGCGAAGGTGGACATCGCCTGGCAGACCTCCTGCAACGGCGCCTCGCCGCGGATGTCGCGCTCCATCAGCGCGAGGATCAGCAGCTGGCGGGCGCGGCGCAGCGCCCGGCCGATCGCTTCGCCCCGCACCGAGAGATCGACCACGGTCGCGGTCTGGACGTGCGCCCGGGCCACGCCATCGGCCACCAGCGCCCGGACCCGATCGCGATCGATCGGCCCGGCGATCAGCGCGTCCAGGGCGGCCACGCCGGTGTGGGGGTCGTCACGGGCCTGCAGGGCGGCGAGCGAGCGCCGGAAGAAGCCGGAGAACGGTTCGGATCGGTAGCTCATGGGTGGGCGCGGCGCGATGGCCTGGCGGGCAGGACAGACAATCTAACCCGGCCGACCCCCGCGCCGGCGCCCCATCGAAACGGGGTATCCTTGACAGGTTTCCCGACGGGGCGCCGGGGCCCGCCCCCGGCGGTTCCCGCCTGCGCTCCGACGCGACCCGCCAACGTTCGCCCCCAGCCCCGCCGTGCGCCTGGCCTTCGTGCCCTCCTCGCCCACCACCCGCCGGCCCTCGCCGCGGCTCGTGCGCTGGATCCTCTGGGCGCTGTTCGGCGCCTGGGTCGCGCTGGCGGGAGCCTACCTGGTGCTGCGGCACGTCGTCTGGCCGCACCTGGACGACTGGCGACCGCGCATCTCCGCCTTCCTGGCGGATCGTCTCGGCCACGCGGTCGAGATCGCCCGGATCGAGACCGGCTTCGAGGGGCTGTTGCCGCGCCTGACCATCGAAGGGCTGACTGTCGCCGATGACGATGGCAGCTACGCGCTCGTGGTGCCCCGGGCGATGGTCGTGCTCTCGCCCCGCTCCTTCGTGTCGGCCGAACCGCGCTTCGCGGTGATCCAGCTGGACGCGCCGACGCTGCGGGTCGAACGCCGGGTCTTGGGGTGGCTTCGGGTGGCCGGTGTGGACCTGGACCTGAGCGCGCCCGACGACGGACGGGGCTTGGAGCGCCTGCTCGCCCAGCGGCGCATCCTGGTTCGCGACGCCACGCTCGAGTGGATCGACCGGATCGAGATGCGCCAGGAGCGCATCGGGTCGCTCGACCTGTCGATCGGCAACGTCGGCCGACGCCACCGTGCGATGCTCACCGCGGGCCCGCTGGCGGGCGCCTGGCAGCGCGCGCACCTGGCCACCGAGTTCGTGCGTCCCGCCCGCAGCCAGCCCGGCGACTGGGAACGCTGGACCGGCGAGATCTACGCCGGCTGGGACGCCGCGCGGGTCGAGGCGCTGCGCCGCCTGCCCTGGGCGCAGGCATTGCCGCTGGAAGCCTTGCAGGCCGATGCGAAGGCGTGGCTGCGCTTCGACCGGGGACAGGCCCAGGACGGCCTGCTCAAGCTGTCGGCCGACGAACTGCGCTGGCGTGTCGCGGCCGGCCCGCGGGGCCTGCTGTCGCTGAGCCGATTGACCCTCGAGGGTCGTGGCCGTTGGCAGGGCGAACGCTACGACCTGACGCTCTCCGGCCTGCGCGTGCGCGAGGCCGGCGGCTTCGAGCTGGCCTCCGAAGGGGAGCAGCAGCTTCAGGTCGGTCCGGATGGTCGTGCGCTTCGCGTTCAGGGGGCCTTGCGCGGATTCGATGTCGCGGCGGCGCTGGCGGCCGCGCAGCGACTGCCGGTCGATGGCGAGTCGGTGCACGGCCTGCGCGACTGGCAGGCCAGCGGACGGCTGGCCTCCCTGTCCGGACAGTGGGAACGCCGCGAGATCCCGCCGGCCGCGTCGCCCACGTCGCCCACGCCCCCCACGCCCCCCACGCCCCCCGCCGCCTCGGCCTCCACGTCGTCCACGTCGTCCACGTCGTCCACGTCGTCCACGTCGACCGCGTCGCCCGCGTCGCCCGCGTCGCCCGCGTCGCCCGCGTCGCCCGCGGCGCCCGCGGCGCGCGACGACCCGGCGTCCGCCCCGTGGGCCGCGCTGGGCGATCTGTCGCTGAACGCCGAGTTCGAGCGCCTGTCGTTCCGGCATCGGGTGCGCAGCGCCCCCCAGCCGCCCGTGGATGCGAACGGACGCGCCGTGATCGGCATGCCCTGGTTCGAGAATCTCTCGGGCGAGGTGCGCCTGGATTCGCGAGGGGCCGAACTGCGGGTGCGGTCGCGTGACGCGCGGCTGGGGTTTCCGGGCATCTTCGCCGAGCCGGAGGTGTCCTTCGACACCCTGGAGGGCGAATCCCACTTTCGCCTGGAGACCGTGGAGGGCGCACGGCGGCTGGTGGCCAGCGTCGATCAGCTGCGATTCGCCAACGCCGACGCGGCCGGCGTGGTCTCGGGCGAGTACCGCACCGGTGGCAAGGGACCCGGACTGGTCGACCTGAAGGGGGAACTGCAGCGCGGCGAAGGCACCCGGGTGTGGCGCTACATGCCGCTGGGCATCTCTCAGCCGGTGCGAGACTGGGTGCAGCGCGCGGTCGTCTCGGGCAATCTCGACGACGTGCGGTTCCTGGTTCGCGGCGATCTCTGGGACTTTCCCTATCGCGCCCACGAAGGGGAGTTCGTCGTCGACGCGCGCCTGTCCCAGGCCAGCCTCGCCTATGCCCACGGCTGGCCCGCGATCGAGCGCGGGGAGGGGCGGATACGGCTCGAACGCAACGGCCTGCAGGTGTCGATGCGATCCGGGCAGATCTACGACGTTCAACTCGGCGCCACCACCGCCACCATCCGCGATTACCAGGAGGCGATGCTGCGTGTCGAAGGCAGCGGCGAGGGCGCGGCCCAGCAGATGATCCGCTTCGTCAACGAATCGCCGGTGGCCACGCGCATCGACGACTTCGTGCGCGACACCCGCGCCGAGGGCAATGCGCGCTTGCAGTTGCTGCTCGAGCTGCCGCTTCGCGAGCTCGATCGCACGCGGGTCGCGGGCTCGGTGGCGTTCCAGGGCAACCACCTGACGCTGGACAACACGATTCCGCCCTTCGACGGCCTGAGCGGCACGCTGGAGTTCAGCGAGCAGGGCCTGGCGCTGCGCAACCTGCAGGCCACGTTCCTGGGCGGGCCACTGAAAGTCGAGGGCGAGACACCGGAACCCGGTCGGTTCGCCTTGCGGGCACAAGGCCGCATCGACGCCGACGGCATGCGGGGTGTCGTCGACAACCCGCTGACGCGGCGCCTGTCCGGCGCCACCGACTACCAGGCCCGGATCGACGTCGCGCGCCGCGCGGCCTCGATGTCGATCGAATCCGATCTGCACGGCCTGTCGTCGGCCTTGCCGGCGCCCTTCGACAAGCCCGCCGACGCGCGCTGGCCGCTGCGGGTGCAGACGACCGCGCAACCGCCCGGCGACCCGAAGTCCCGATCGATGCGCGACACGATCCGTGTGGAGCTGCGCGACGCCACGCGCCTGCTGCTCGAGCGCGTGCGCGACCCGCGCACCGAGAAGCTGCTGATCCAGCGGGGCGCGTTCGCGATCGATGCCGAGCCGGCGCTGCCCGACCAAGGCCTGGCGGTGCTGCTGAACGTCGCGAACGTCGATCTCGACGCCTGGTTCCCCCTGCTGACCGGCGGCGAGATGCGCGATGCGCAGCAGCGCGCGTCCACCGAGTTCGCACCGGGCTTCAGCCTGCTGCCATCCTCGGTGTCGGTCGTCTCGCCGCGGGTGGTCGTCGGGCACAAGCAGTTGCACGACGTGGTGTTCGGGGCGACCCGCGTCGAGGGGATCTGGCGCGCGAACATCCGCGCGCGCGAGGTCAACGGCTTCTTCAATTGGCGCGAGCCGGCGCGTGGGCAGCGCATCGGCACCCTGACCGCCCGCTTCTCGCGGCTGGAGATTCCGAAGGATCGCGCCACCGAGTTCGAGTCGCTGCTCGACTCCACGCCCGAGGAACTGCCCGCGCTGGACATCGCCGCCGAAGAACTGGTGCTGGGCGATCGGTCGCTGGGCAGCCTCACCCTGAAGGCCACCAATGCCGGTAGCGCGGCCGCGCCGGTCTGGCGCCTGGACGAACTGCAGGTGCGCAACGGCGCCGCCGCGCTGAACGCCACCGGCGTGTGGGCGCGCTCGGGCGCCGGGGCGCAGCGCGCCACCTCGCTCGATTTCGACCTGGACATCGACGACGCCGGGGCCTTGCTGGCCATCTATGGCTTGCGCGAGGCCTTGCGCGGGGGCACCGGCCGCCTGTCGGGGCAGTTGCGCTGGCAGGGCTCGCCGCTGGCGATCGATTTCCCCAGCCTCGACGGCCGGATGCGCCTGCAGATGGGCAAGGGGCAGTTCCTGAAGACCGACCCGGGCCTGGCCAAGCTGATCGGCGTGCTCAGCCTGCAGTCGTTGCCCCGGCGGCTGACGCTCGATTTCCGCGACGTGTTCGCCGAGGGCTTCTCGTTCGACGAGATCCAGGGCGACGTGCAGGTGCAATCGGGCGTCGCGCGCACCGACAACTTCCAGATGCGCGGTGTGCAGGCGCTGGTCGACATCCGGGGCACCGCCAGCCTGGCCCAGGAGACCCAGACGCTGGAGGTCACGGTGCGCCCCGAGTTGAACGCCGGGCTGGCCTCGCTGGCCTACGCGGCGATGGCCAATCCGGCCCTCGGGCTGGGCACCTTCCTCGTGCAGTTCGTGCTGCGCCGCCCGCTGCAGGCGCTGTTCTCGTACGATTACCTGATCACCGGTCCGTGGGCCGATCCGCAGGTGCAGGAGCGCCGGCGGGTCGCCCCCGTGCCCGCCGGCACCACGGTGCCCTAAGAATCGGCGCGCCCGGGCGCCGGGTCGTCCGTCGCGCCGGCGGCGCCCCGCCCAATCTTTCGAGGAGATGCATCGATGAATTCGCCAGTCGCCAACGCCGCGACCCTGCCCGTGGCCGCGGTGCAGATGGTCTCGGGCACCGATCCCGCCGCCAACTGCGAGGCCGCCGCGACGCTGATCGCCCAGGCCGCCGCGAAGGGGGCCCGCGTGGTCGTCTTGCCCGAGTACTTCTGCCTGCTCGGCCGGCGCGACACCGACAAGGTCGACCTTCGCGAACCGGACGGTGACGGCCCGCTGCAGACCTTCCTGGCCACGCAGGCCCGCGAACACGGCATCTGGCTGGTCGGCGGCACGATCCCGCTCGTGGCCTCGCGTCCCTCGCGCGTGCGCAACACCTGCCTGGTGCACGGCCCGGACGGCCGCCGGGTCGCGCGCTACGACAAGATCCACCTGTTCGGCTTCCAGCGCGGCGAGGAACGCTTCGACGAGTCGGCCACGATCGAGGCCGGCCGCACGCCGGTCGTGGTCGACGTGATGGGCTGGCGCATCGGCGTGTCGGTCTGCTACGACCTGCGCTTTCCCGAGCTCTACCGAGCCCTGTCGCCCTGCGATCTGATCGTCGTCCCCTCGGCGTTCACCTACACCACCGGCCAGGCGCACTGGGAGACCCTGCTGCGCGCACGGGCGATCGAGAATCAATGCTATGTTCTGGCCCCCGCGCAGGGCGGGCGCCACGAGAACGGACGGCGCACCTGGGGCCACACCGTGCTGATCGACCCCTGGGGCGAGATCGTCGAGGTGTTGCCCGAGGGCGCCGGGGTCGTCGCCGGGGTGCTCAGTCGCGAGCGCCTGGTGGACGTGCGGCGCAGCCTGCCGGCGCTCAGTCATCGGATCCTGTGAACGAGAGGTGCCCATGAATCCCGTCGACGTCGGTATCGATCGGCTCGCCATCGCCCGCCAGCGGCTGCTCGAACCCGGCGGCCTGACCGAGGCCGATCTCACCCGCGCGCTGTCCGAGGTGTTCGAACACAAGGTCGACTACGCCGACCTGTACTTCCAGTACACCCGCAGCGAGGGCTGGAGCCTCGAGGAAGGCATCGTCAAGTCGGGCAGCTTCTCGATCGACCAGGGGGTCGGCGTGCGCGCGGTCGCCGGCGAGAAGACGGCCTTCGCCTATTCGGACGAGATCACGCCCGAGGCCTTGCTCTCGGCGGCGCGGGCCACGCGCAGCATCGCGCGGGCGGGTGCCGGCCGCATCAAGGTGGCCTCGCGCCTGGAACCCGGGGCCGGTCGTTCGCTGTATGGCACCGACGACCCGATACAGGGCCTGGACGCGACCGCCAAGGTGGCGATGCTCGAGCGCATCGAGCGCCGCGCGCGGGCCCGCGACCCGCGCATCGTCCAGGTGATGGCCGGCCTGGCCGCCGAGTACGACGTGGTCCTGGTGGCGCGCTCCGACGGCCACATCGCCGCCGACGTGCGTCCGCTGATCCGGCTCTCGCTGACCGTGATCGCCGAGAGCAACGGCCGGCGCGAGCAGGGCAGCAGCGGCGGGGGCGGGCGCTTCGGGCTGGCGTATTTCGACGACGCGGTGCTCGACCGCTATGTCGAGGAGGCCGTCGGCTCGGCGCTGCTCAATCTCGAGGCGCGTCCGGCGCCCGGTGGTCCGATGAGTGTCGTGCTGGGACCCGGCTGGCCGGGCGTGCTGCTGCACGAGGCGATCGGTCACGGTCTGGAGGGCGACTTCAACCGCAAGGGCTCGTCGGCCTTCGCCGGCCGACTCGGGCAACGGGTGGCCGCGCGCGGCGTCACGGTGGTCGACGACGGCACGATCGCCGATCGGCGCGGCTCGTTGAACGTCGACGACGAGGGCAACCCCACGCAGCGCAACGTGTTGATCGAGGACGGCATCCTGCGCGGCTACCTGCAGGACTCCCTGAACGCGCGCCTGATGCGCGTGCCGGTCACCGGCAACGGCCGGCGCGAATCCTTCGCCCACCTGCCGATGCCGCGGATGACCAACACCTTCATGCTCGGCGGCGATCGCGACCCGGCCGAGATCGTGGCGTCACTCGAGCGGGGCCTGTACGCGGTGAACTTCGGCGGCGGGCAGGTGGACATCACCAACGGGAAGTTCGTGTTCTCGGCCTCCGACGCCTACTGGGTGGAGAACGGTCGCATCCAGTATCCCGTGAAGGGCGCCACCCTGATCGGCAATGGGCCCGATGCGCTCACCCGGGTGACGATGATCGGCAACGACATGCGCCTGGACTCGGGCGTGGGGGTCTGCGGCAAGGACGGCCAGAGCGTGCCGGTGGGCGTCGGGCAGCCCACGCTGCGCATCGAGGGGCTGACGGTGGGCGGAACCGCCTGAGGCTTGAACCCCGCCGGACGCCTGAGGGCGCCCGGCCTCAGCGGGCGACTACCGTGAATTCGTCGGTGCCTCGCAGCATCACCCCGCGTCGCTCGATGCGCACCTCCACGCGATACAGGCCTGGCTCTGCACGGGGAGGGATGCCGATGAACGCATCGATCGCCCAACGACCGGAGCGCATCGTGAACTGGTCGCTGTCCTCGAGCAGGACCCTCCCACGGAAGCTCACGCGTCGCACGATGGTGCCGGTCAGCGGCGGGCTGCCCAGCCCGCACGCGGTGTAGACGATCCGGTGGTTGATCTCCCGGCCCGGAGTCGGTCTGACCGGCAGCACCTCGTGTGTGTCCAAGCGCGCCCGCGGTCCGCTGCGCGCATGGCACTGGAGCTCGCGTGAGACGGCGTCTGCGTCGGCCAGTTGCCGCTCGCCTCGGGTGCGCTGCCTGAACTGGATGTCCTGGATCGCGTCTTCGATGCGTTGGACCGGGGCAGTCTCGCAACCGGCCAGCAGGGCTCCGGAAAGAGCGACGGCAGCGCCGGCGCGGCGAGTGCCGGGACTCATCGCTTGACGTACCAACCGCCGTCGCCGCGGCCGGATTCCGCAGGCCGCTTCGGTGCCCGTGGCGCCTCGGCTGGTACGGTCTGTTCGATCACGACGTTGGGGCGCGCTGGCGGCGGGATGACGACGTCGCGCGGGTCCGATGCGGCAGGGCCGGGCGCCGGAACGACCTGACCCACCGAGGGGCTCGGGGCGATCGCCGGCGTCTGCACACCGAGTGGCGACGGGGCGGGGGACGGCACGGGCGCCGATGTGGGCCTGGGGGCCGGCGGGCGGCTCACGAGACCGGCGATCACGAAGCCCGCGGCGAGCAGGCTGGCGGCGGCGGCCACCGTGAGCCCGGGGTTCTCGCGGCCCCAGCGTGACCACGCGCCCCAGTCGCCGGACTGCGGCAACGACAGACTCTGGCCCGTGCGTCGGGCTCGAGCCGCCAAAGCGCGGACCCAGGCTTGGACCGGTTCGTACCAGTCGCGTCGCGGCGGCACCGGACCTGGCACGGGCAAGATGCGGGACGTCCCGATACCGGGCAGTTCGGCGAGTGCCTGGAGAAAGGCGCGTGCGTCGTCGAAGCGGTCGGCGGGCTCCTTCTCGAGCGCCTTCAGGATGATCGTCTCGAGCGCCGGGGGCAGGCCGGAGACGAATGCGCCTGGCCGCGGCGGCAACAACTCGGTGTGCGCGCGCATCAGCGCGTAGTCGGTGTCGCCGGTGAACGGCAGCCGGCCAGTGACGAGCTCGAACAGCACGACGCCCAGGGCGTACAGGTCGGCGCGGCGGTCGGGGTCTTCACCTCGGACGATCTCGGGGGCGATGTACTCCATCGTCCCGACCAAGTTGCCCGCGCGGGTCTGGCGTGCCCGCGCCAGTACCCGGGCGATGCCGAAGTCCATCACGACGGTGCGGCCATCGGGGGCGAGCATCAGGTTGGCGGGCTTGAGGTCGCGGTGGATCACACCCATTCCGTGGGCGTGGTCGAGCGCCTCCAGAACATCCAGGGCGACCCGCACGGCGTCCGGCCAAGGCAGGTGTCCGCGTCGGGCCAGGACCTGCTCGAGCGTCTGGCCGGGCACGAACTGCATCGCCATGTGGTAACGCTGGTTCTCTCGGAAGAACGAGTAAACCGCGGCGATGTTCGGGTGATGCAGCTTGGCCAACGCAATCGCTTCGATCCGGAAGCGTTCGACCAGCTCGGCCCGCTCGGAGAGCTCCGGTCGGAGGGTCTTCAGGGCGACTTCGCGCTCGAGCATCGTGTCCATCGCGCGCACGACTTCTCCCATGCCGCCCTCGCCAAGGCGTTGGATCACCCGGAAGTTGCCGATCTGCTGATCGCTCATGGCGGGTCACGCACGAGTGCCGCGGTGGCGCGGGGTCGCGGGGTGCCGACCGGCAGGGCGTCGATGCCAATCACGACGCACGAGATGTTGTCGTCGGCGCGGCTGGCGATCGCACGCTGCAGCAGTGCGTCGGCGATCGCTCGGGCGCTGGTCCCGGCGAGTGCCTCGGCGAGCACCACGTCGGGGACGACGTCGTGGAGCCCGTCGGAACACAGCAGGAAACGGTCGCCGATGGTGAACTCGATCGGGCCTGCGATGTTGAGCCGACGAAGCGACGGCTTGGTGCCCAGCGCCTGGCTGAGTACCGAGCGCTCGGGGTGAGCGGCCACCTGACTCTCGTCGATCACCCCCTGATCGAGCAGCTCGCGCACCACCGTGTCGTCGCGCGTAATCTGCTCGATCTGGCCATCGCGCCAGCGGTACGCACGCGAGTCGCCGACCCACGCGCACCAGGCGCCGCCATCGGAGAGTGCCAGCAGCACGAGCGTGGTGCCCATGCCCTCGAGCGATGGGTTGGTGCCCGCATGATCGAACACCGCGCGGTTCGCCTCGTCCAACGCGTCGGCGAGGCAGCGTGCGGTCGTCTTCTCCGATTCGCGTCGATGGAATTCGATCGCGGTCTCGACGGCGATCCGACTGGCGGTTTCGCCGGCCTGATGCCCGCCCATGCCGTCGGCCAGCGCCGCCAGGCGGATGCGCTCGCCGGCACGCCCGGGGATCGGATGGGCCAGTGCCAGCACGCAGTCCTCGTTGTGCTCGCGCGCCGGCCCGGTGTCCGAGAGCAGCGCCGCGTCGGTGCCGAACCACGGCTCGCGCGGGGGCTCGGGGTCGTCCCAGTAAGAGTGCGTGGCGACCGGTTCAGCCTGTTTCGCGTGCCGGCCTCGCAGCTTCGAGAACAGCCCCATCGCCTACCCCTACTTGGTGGGGACAGCCGATTTCGTCGGATCGAGCAGTTCGATGCCGTAGCGGATCGGCACTGCGCCGGAGATCGATGTCCCCGGGCGCGAACGCCCCATGCTGTAGATGCCGATCACCTTCATGTCGGCGTCGAACACCGGACCGCCGGAGTTGCCCGAGCCGGCCGAGTTGATGCTCATCTCGTAGATGTCGCCGGTCTCGGAGAGGTACTCGCCCGGCTGCGCGCCGGTCTTGCCCCGCACCAGCTTGGAGACGATCCCCTGGTTGACAGACACGTCGGTCACCGCGACAACATCCGACTTCGAGACGAACATGTCCTGCGACTTCGTGATCACGTACGACTTCGCCGACACGCCGGGATATCCCAGCACCACCACCTGATCGCCCGACTTCAGGGTGTCGTAAGCGTCACGCAGCTCGACTTTCTTCAGGTTGCCGGCGGCCGCGTCGATCTTGATCAGTGCCACGTCGTGTTCGGGCGAGATCGTTCCCAGCGTGGCGGGCACGCGCAGCTTGCTGTTCGGAAACGTCACCATCATTGCGTCGAGCTTGCCGGTGACGGTGCGGTTGTCCGATACCCCCTGCGTGCCGAACAGCTGACTGCGCGACGGCACCCAGGTGGCCAGACTCCCGGAGGGCTGCTGCAGGACTTCGACGGGCTTGATCTTGCCGTTCTCGAGCGCCACGATGACGCCGGGGAATTCGAGATCGAAGGTGGAGTACCAGGCCGCCGCGACGTGCCGGTTGGTGAGGATGAGGCCATTGTCCGACACGACGAAGCCGCTGCCGGTGTGCGTCCCCGAGATCGGCTTGGCGCCCCCCGTGTCATCGAGCACCAGCAGCGGCTCGACGCTGCCGTTCTTCAGGCGGATGTACGCGGGCAGCTTGCCCTTGCCGTCGACGTCGACGCGGGCGTGGTAGATCTGCTTGCCGTTCTGCGTGGCCGTCAGCCGCCAGGCGACCTCGATGTACACGGTGGCGGCAGCATAGGCCTGCTTGACGTTGCCCGCCAGATTGGCGCGAGCGCGCAGCTCGGCGGCATCCTTCTCGGCCTTCACGCGCTGCTTTTCGGCCTCCGCTTGCGCGATGGCCGCCTGCTCGTCTCGCTTCTTCGATTCGTAGAACTGCCAGGCGCCCAGCGCCACGGCCACCGCGATCACTGCGGCCACCACGTTGGTGGTGGTTCGCGAGCTGCGCTTCTTCTCCTCGCCGATCATTCGCTCGACGGTGGCGCGCCCGACCTTCGACGCCGCACCGGCAGCGGTCGGCGACGCACTCGCCGCAGCGGCGTTGGTCGTGTCGGACCCGACCTCGCGGGTGGGTTTCGGGGTGTAGTCGGAGACGACCCGGGTCGCCTTCGGCTGATTGGCCGGGGGCGGGTCCAGCTTCACCGAGACCTCGGGCCCGCCCTTGCCGAACTGGACGATGTCGCCGTGACGCAGGGGCGATTCGCTCTGTACGCGCGTGCCGTTCACGAACAGGCCGTTGGCGCTGTTGAGGTCGATGATCTTGAAGCCCTCGGCCGCGTCGCGCTCGATGCGGGCGTGCTGGCGGCTGACTGCGTCGTCGGCTTCCGCGAACGCGAGCCGGCTGGCGGGGTCCCGGCCGACGGTGATCGGTGCGGCCTGCTCGGCCTCGCTGAACGGTTGCTCCTGGTTTGCTTTGCTGCCGGTGAGGTGACGCAGGATCAAGCTGGGCATGGCAACGCACTCCTCTTGTCGGGCGGGTCGGGACGGCTGAGTGTCTTGATTCGTCCCAGATCGTTTCACGGAGACGCCGTCGAGCAAATGATGCAAGTGCATCATGGCGTTGTGGCTTTCGTCGCGAAGCGGGTTGCCCCCTAGCGGACCGGCGCCTAGAATGGAAAGATGCGCTCGCTCACCTACGCGTTTTATTTTGCGTTCTTTGGACTTCCCGCCGGCGGTGGGAACGGTCCGGAGCGCTCGCGCAGGTAGCCCAGCCCCGAACCCGACCCGACAAGAACCGCCGGCGAACCAGCCGGCGGTTTTTTTTTGCCCCCCGTCTCCACCCGACTCCCTGTCATCACTGCCCGAGGTTTCCGATGCCCCCGACCACCGACGACGTCCGAATCCGCGAGATCAAGGAACTCGCGCCTCCGTCCCACCTGCTGCGCGAGTTCCCCTGTGGCGAGACGGCCTCCAAGGTCACCTTCGAGGCGCGCCAGGCGATCCACCGGATCCTCCACGGCATGGACGACCGGCTGCTGGTGGTGGTGGGCCCGTGCTCGATCCACGATCCGACGGCCGCGATGGAATACGCGCGCCGACTGGTCGCCGAGCGCCAGCGCCTGGGCGAGGACCTCGAGATCGTGATGCGGGTCTATTTCGAGAAGCCCCGCACCACCGTGGGCTGGAAAGGGCTGATCAACGACCCGGACCTCGACAACTCGTTCCAGATCAACAAGGGCCTGCGCCTGGCGCGCCAACTGCTGCTGGACATCAACGAACTGGGTCTGCCCGCCGGCACCGAGTTCCTCGACATGATCACCCCGCAGTACATCGCCGACCTGATCGCCTGGGGCGCGATCGGTGCCCGGACCACCGAATCGCAGGTGCACCGCGAACTGGCCAGTGGGCTGTCCTGCCCGGTGGGCTTCAAGAACGGCACCGACGGCAGCCTGCGCATCGCCTTCGACGCGATCAAGGCGGCCTCCCAGCCGCACCATTTCCTGTCGGTGACCAAGGGCGGGCACTCGGCGATCGTCTCGACCAACGGCAACGAGGATTGCCACGTGATCCTGCGCGGTGGCAAGACGCCCAACTACGACAACGCCGCGGTGGAAGCCGCGTGCAAGGAAGCGGCCACGGCCGCGCTGGCCTGCCGGCTGATGATCGACGCGAGCCACGGCAACAGCCAGAAGAAGCCCGAGAACCAGGTGCCGGTGCTGCGCAACGTGGGCGAGCAGCTGGCCGCCGGTGAACACCGGATCTTCGGGGTGATGGTCGAGAGCCACCTGGTGGCCGGTCGGCAGGACCTGGTGCCCGGCAAGTCGCTCACCTACGGCCAGAGCGTCACCGACGGGTGCATCGGCTGGGAGGACACCGTGGCGTGCCTGGAGCATCTGGCCGAATCGGTGCGCGGTCGTCGGCTCGCAGCATCCGAATAGGGGGGCCAGGGGGCCGGTCAGCGGTTCGTCAGGGTTTGTCGGGATTTTCCGTGCTATAAGATTTCGACAAGCGATATGCGATTCAGGAGGTGGTCATGCAGACTCCACACGCCAGCGCACCGACGACTGCCGCCAGCGGCACCAGCGCCCCCAAGCCGGCCAACGGGCGCCAGACGCCGCACGAGCGGCTGCTGGCCATGGGACTGCGGCCGATCGGGCGGGCCAGCGAGTTCTCCGACGAGATCCACGGACTGATGTCCAAGACCCCGCTCTTCTCGGGCCTGGACATCGACGAGACCCGCAAGCTGGGTGCCTTCATGTACGTCTACGAAGCGCCCCCGGGCGTCACCGTGATTTCGGAAGGTGAAACCGGTGACTTCATGATGCTGCTGATGACCGGCATGGTCGACGTGTTGCGCCGCAACCGCTACAACTTCCCCTCGCGCATCGCGGTCGCGCACGCCGGCCACGCGCTGGGCGAGATGTCGATGTTCGACGGCGAACCCCGGTTCGCCTCCTGCGTCACCCTCGAACACTCCCGGATCGCGGTGCTCACCCGCGACGCCCTGATGCTGGTCCTGTCCGACGAGGCCAAGATCGGCAACAAGATCCTGCTCAAGCTGGTGCAGCTGCTCTCCGAGCGCCTGCGCCAGACCAGCGCGAAACTGGTCTCCTACCTGGAAGCCGCGCGCGAGACCTGATCGGGCACCGGTAACCCCCGGCGCCTGCCAGGGACCCCTGCGACGCCGCCGATCCTCCCGATCTGGCGGCGTTGTCGTTTCAGGCGGAGTCCGACCGTCCGTCGGACGGTCCGCACCCGCCCAGGGCGTGTGACGCCGGTGTCGATGCACCAGGGTTGGCATCGGGGCTGCGCGCCGCTGGTGCGTCGCTCGCTGGCGGGGCGTCCGGCGCGCCCGCGTGGCGCATCGCCCTCGACCGGGGCACCGGATCACTCGATGGCACACGTCTTGCAGCACGCCCTGCATGCGTCTGCCCGTCCTGCCCACCACCTCCGCCGCTCACGCGGATCTCTGGAACGACCGCCTGAGCCTGCTGCTGCAGTCGACCGGGGAGGGCATCTTCGGCATCGACACCGACGGTCGCTGCGTGTTCGCGAACCGGGCGGCCGGCCAGCTGCTCGGCCGGCCTCCGGAGCAGATGCTGCACCGGAACATGCACTACCTGATCCACCACACGCGCCCCGACGGGGTGCACTACCCGGTGGACGAGTGCCCGATCTTCCACGCGTTCCTGCGCGGCGAACCCTGCCGGATCGACACCGAGGTGCTCTGGCGCGCCGACGGCACCAGCTTTCCTGCCGAGTACTCGTCGTTCCCGATCGTGGCGGCCGACCCCGATGGCGCAGCGGACCGCATCCTGGGCGCGGTGGTCACCTTCAAGGACATCTCCGAGCGCAAGCGCACGGAGTCGCTGCTGCGACGCAGCCACGAGCACCTCGAGCGGCGGGTGGCCGAGCGGACCGCGGAGCTCTCGGGGGCGCTCGCGCAACTGCGTGAGCTCTCGGCGCACCTGGCGAGCATCCGCGAGGACGAGCGCACCCGGATCGCGCGCGAGATCCACGACGAGCTCGGCAGCCTGCTGGTGGCGCTGAAGATGGACGTGAACTGGCTGGGCAAGCGCCTGGCCGACGCCCCCGCCCTGCGCTGCAAGTGTCACGCGATGGGCGGGTTGATCGACCGCGCGGTGGACAACGTGGGCCGGATCATCACCGACCTGCGCCCGAGCATCCTCGATCACCAGGGCCTGTGGGCCGCGCTGGAGTGGCACGCGCAGGAATTCGCCGCGAGCGCCGAGCTGGCCTGCGACTGCCGCATCGACATCGCGTCGGACGCGCCGGCGCCGGCGCAGGATCTCTCGATCGCGATCTTCCGGATCTTCCAGGAGATGCTCTCGAACGTGATGCGCCACGCCCGCGCGCGGCGGGTGCGCATCCGGATCACGATGCCGGGCCAGCGGCTGCGGATCGAGGTGGCCGATGACGGACGAGGCGCGCCACGCCGTGCCTTCGACAGCCCGAGCGCCTACGGCATCCTGGGCATGCGCGAGCGCGCCGGGCATTTCGGCGGCGCGCTCACGCTCGAGAGCGAACCCGGGCGCGGCACCACCGTGCGGCTGGACATGCCGATGCCGGCGCTTGTCGGCGGCGAGCGTTCGGCCGGGGAGGCGCGATGAGCACGCCGATCCGACTGCTGATCTGCGACGACCACCGGATCGTGCGCCAGGGACTGCGCCAGCTGTTCGCCGACACGCCGGACATCGTGGTCGTGGCCGAGGCCGACAGCGGCGTGCAGGCGATCGAACGCGCGCGCGAACAGGGCCTGGAGGTGGTGCTGCTGGACATCGCGATGCCGCAGCGCGACGGCCTGGAGACGCTGGCGCGGCTGCGCAAGGAGTGGCCGCGCCTGCCGGTGCTGATCCTGTCCACCTACCCGGAGCGCCAGTACGCGGTTCGCTGCCTGCGCCTGGGGGCCGCCGGCTACCTGAACAAGGCCGCGGACACCGACGAGATCCTGGGCGCGGTGCGCAAGGCGGCGTCGGGGGGGCGCTGGGTGTCTGCGGCGACCGCCGAGGCGCTGGCCGCGTCGCTGGTGCCCTCGGGCACGACCGAGTGCGCGCACGAGCGGCTGAGCCGTCGCGAGTACCAGGTGTTCCAGTGCCTGGCGCAAGGGCTGGCGGTGAGCCAGATCGCCGAGCGGCTGAACCTGAGTCCGAACACCGTGAGCACCTATCGGGCCCGCGTGCTCGAGAAGACCGGCACGCGCAACGACGTCGAGCTCGCGCTGTACGCGGTGAAGGAGCAGCTCTTCGCGGTCTGATCGCGGGCCCGGGCCTTTCGCCGCCAGGGTCTTGTAGGGCCAGCACTACAGCGAATCGACAGCACCAACGATACCGGGGACGTCGGGCGTCCCCTACCCTGAAGTCACTTCGAGGAGCCTTCGCATGAGCGACACCCACCACCCCTACGACGCCTACCGACGGCTCGGACCCGCCTGCACGCGCTGCGGTCAGCGCCACGGCGACGAGGTGGATCACGCCGCCGACGTGACGTCGACGCCGTCCACCGATTTCATTGAGGCGGTGCTGGTCAAGGCGCTGCTGCCCGACGAGGCGCTGCGCCGGCGCTTCCTGCGCGCGGTCGGTGCGAACACCGCGCGCGCGGCGATCGCCAGCGTGCTGCCGATCGGCGCGCTGCAGGCGATGGCGCAGGAGAAGGCGCCGCTGGAGAAGAAGGAACTGAAGCTGGGCTTCATCGCGATCACCTGCGCCACGCCGCTGATCATGGCCGACCCCCTGGGCTTCTATAAACGCCAGGGCCTGTCGGTGCAGCTGAACAAGACCGCGGGCTGGGCGCTGATCCGCGACAAGATGATCAACAGGGAGCACGACGCGTCGCACTTCCTGTCGCCGATGCCGCTGGCGATCTCGCTCGGCCTGGGCTCGGTGGCCCAGCCGATGAAGGTGGCGACCATCCAGAACGTCAACGGGCAGGCGATCACGCTGCACGTGAAGCACAAGGACAAGCGCGACCCGAAGTCGTGGAAGGGCTTCAAGTTCGCGGTGCCCTTCGAGTACTCGATGCACAACTTCCTGCTGCGCTACTACGTCGCCGAGCACGGCCTGGATCCGGACCGCGACATCCAGATCCGCGTGACGCCGCCGCCCGAGATGGTGGCGAACCTGCGCGCCGGCAACATCGACGGCTTCCTCGGACCCGATCCGTTCAACCAGCGCGCGGTGTACGACGAGGTGGGCTTCATCCACCTGCTCTCCAAGGAGATCTGGGACGGCCACCCGTGCTGCGCGTTCGGAGTCTCGGAAGCCTTCATCCAGCAGAACCCGAACACGTTCGCGGCGTTGTACCGGGCGGTGCTGGAAGCCGCCGCGATGGCGCGCGATCCGAAGAACCGATCGCTGATCGCCAAGGTGATCTCGCCCGCGGCCTACCTGAACCAGCCCGAGACGGTGGTCGAGCAGGTGCTCACCGGCAAGTTCGCCGACGGCCTGGGCGCGGTGAAGAACGTGCCCGACCGCGCCGATTTCGACCCGGTGCCGTGGTACTCGATGGCGGTCTGGATGCTGACGCAGATGAAACGCTGGGGCTACATCAAGGGCGACGTGAACTACTCGGACATCGCCGAGAAGGTGTTCCTGCTCACCGACGCGAAGAAGCGCATGGCCGAGCTCGGCCAGAAGGCGCCAGACGGCGGGTATCGGAAGTTCAAGGTGATGGGTCGCGAGTTCGATCCGGCCAAGGCCGGTGAGTACGCCGCGAGCTTCGCGCTAAAGCGCTGAACCCGCCCACCGGACGCGCGTGATGAGCCTGAACCTGAAGGCGGCCCTGCTGTCGCTGCTGCTGCTGGGCTGCGTGCTGGGCGCCTGGCACCTCGCCTCGCCCGGGGCGCCGCCGGCGGCCGCGTCGGCGGCCGACGACGAATACGCGAAGCTGATGGGCAAGGCCTCCGGCACGAAGAAGACCGACGGCCTGCCCAGCCTGGCGCAGATGGGCGAGACGATGGTGCGGCAGCTTCGCGACCCGTTCTACGACAACGGGCCCAACGACAAGGGCATCGCGATCCAGCTCGGGCACTCGCTGGCGCGCGTGGGCGCCGGCTACGGCCTGGCCGCGCTGCTCGCGATTCCGCTGGGCTTTCTGATCGGCATGTCGCCGCTGGTGTATCGCGCGCTCGATCCGTTCATCCAGGTGTTGAAGCCGATCTCGCCGCTGGCGTGGATGCCGCTGGCCCTCTACACGATCAAGGACGCATCGATCTCGGGGATCTTCGTGATCTTCATCTGCTCGGTGTGGCCGATGCTGATCAACACCGCGTTCGGCGTGGCCGGGGTGCGCCGCGAGTGGCTCAACGTGGCCCGGACGCTGGAGGTGCGGCCGCTGCGCCGTGCGTTCCGGGTGATCCTGCCGGCAGCCGCGCCCACCATCCTGACCGGCATGCGGATCTCGATGGGCATCGCGTGGCTGGTGATCGTCGCCGCCGAGATGCTGGTGGGCGGCACCGGCATCGGCTACTTCGTCTGGAACGAGTGGAACAACCTGTCGCTGACCAACGTGATCTTCGCGATCCTGCTGATCGGCGTGGTGGGCATGCTGCTCGACCTGATGTTCGCCCGACTGCAGCGCGCGGTCACCTACCGGGAGTGAGCGCGATGTCCGATTCCGCCTTCCTGTCGGTGCAGGGTCTCGCGAAGACCTACCCGGGTGCCACCGTGCCGGTGTTCGAGCGGGTGAACTTCGGCATCGCGCGCGGGGAGTTCGTCTGCATCATCGGTCACTCGGGATGCGGCAAGACCACCATCCTGAACGTGCTCGCCGGCCTCGAGGAGGCCAGCGATGGCTTCGTGTTCATGGACAACCGCGAGGTGCGCGGGCCCAGCCTGGACCGGGGCGTGGTGTTCCAGGGGCACGCGCTGATGCCCTGGCTGACCGTGCTGCAGAACATCGCCTTCGCCGTCAGCTCGCGCTGGCCGCAGTGGAACCGCAAGCAGGTCACCGAGCACAGCCTACGATTCATCGAGCTGGTCGGGCTGGCGGGCGCGCACGACAAGAAGCCCGCCGAATTGTCCGGCGGGATGAAGCAGCGGGTGGGCATCGCGCGCGCGTTCGCGATCCAGCCGAAGATGCTGCTGCTCGACGAACCGTTCGGGGCGCTGGACGCATTGACCCGCGGCGTGATCCAGGACGAGCTGCTGCGCATCTGCGCGTCCACCGGGCAGACGGTGTTCATGATCACGCACGACGTCGACGAGGCGATCCTGCTGGCCGACCGTGTGCTGCTGATGAGCAACGGACCGCGCGCGCGCGTCGCCGAGATCGTGCGCAACACGATGCCGCGCGACCGCACCCGCCTGACGATCCACCACGACCCGCAGTACTACCGGATCCGCAACCACCTCGTCGATTTCCTCGTGCACCGCTCCAAGCGCATCCAGCAGGATGGGGCTCAGGGCGGGTCGTCCGAGGGGCCCGACGAGGCGCCCGAGGTCACCCCGGGACTCACCGAACCCACCACCGCACAGGAGGCCACTGCATGAACCGCCAGGACGTCACCGACAAGATCTACGAGACCAAGGTCCGCAAGGGCATCAAGTGGGCCGACGTGGCCCGCAAGGTCGGACAGAGCAAGGAATGGGTCACCGCCGCCTGCCTCGGGCAGATGACGATGACCGCGGAGCAGGCGGCGGTGGTCGCGAAGGTCTTCTCGCTGACCAAGGAGGAGGCCGCCTGGCTGCAGGTGGTGCCTTACAAGGGCTCTCTGCCCACCGCGGTGCCCACCGATCCGCTGATCTACCGCTGGTACGAGATCGTCAACGTCTACGGCATGACGATCAAGGAACTGATCCACGAGGAGTTCGGCGACGGCATCATGAGCGCGATCGACTTCTCGATGGACATCGTGCGCGAGCCCGACCCCAAGGGCGATCGGGTCAACGTCACCTTGTCGGGGAAGTTCCTGCCGTACAAGACGTACTGAGGCGCCCGCCGGTCGGCCTGCCAGGGCGCGCGCCCGCGCCCCGCGGGCCCTGCCTCGTCGGCTCGGCGGCCCCGAATCGCGTCCGCACCCCGGCCAGGCCCCGACGCGGGTGCGGGGGAGGGCGGGTGGGGGCGGGTGCGATGGAGGGCGGTTCGAGGCGGGTGCGGGCAAGGTCAGGACTGGAATGCGCCCGGGCGGGCGTCGGGGTATCGTGCCGGCTGGGTCCATCGGTGACGAGGCGAGCGCGATGCGGTGCGAGAACGGGGTGCTGAAGATCGAGTCGATGCGGGAGCGGGTGTCCGCGGCCGAGTGGCAGGCGCGGGTGGACCTCGCGGCGTGCTACCGGCTGATCGACTTGTACAAGCTGTCGGACATGACGGCCAACCACATCTCGGTGCGGGTGCCGGGCGAGGAGGACGCGTTTCTGATCAACCCGTACGGGATGATGTACGACGAGATGACGGCCTCGTGCCTGGTCAAGGTGGATCACGCGGGGAAGGTGCTGCTCTCCCCGGACTATGGCGACCTGGGCTATGGGGTGAACCGGGCCGGCTACGTGATCCACAGCGCGATTCACGCGGCGCGCCCGGAGGTGGCTTGCGTGATCCACACGCACAGCTGGGCCTCGATGGCGGTGTCGGCGCTGGAGTGCGGGCTGCTGCCGATCACCCAGACCGCGATGCGCTTCCTGAAGATCCGCTACCACGACTACCAGGGCGTGGTGCTGGACACCACCGAGCAGGCGTCGCTGGTGGCCGACCTGGGTGACGCCGAGGCGCTGATCCTGCGCAACCACGGCGCGCTCACCGTCGGGCGCACCGTCGGCGAGGCCTTCAATTGGATGCACCGGCTCGAGCTGTCGTGCTACTCGCAGCTGGCGGCGATGGCCTGCAACACACCGCTGCGCCAGGTGCCGCAGCCGGTGCTCGAGGCCACCTGGGACAACTACCAGCCCACCACCCGGCGTCCGTTCGGCGTGATGGAGTGGCCGGCGATGCTGCGCAAGCTCGATCGGATCGACCCGAGCTATCGGACCTGAGCGGCGTCGCGGGGCGCGGCGATCAGCCTTTCGGGTGGCGACCCGGTTGCCAGAGCACGTCGGTGCCGCCGGCCTCCCGATTGAGCACCCGGGCGAGCACGAAGAGCAGGTCGGAGAGCCGGTTCAGGTACTGCTGACACGCGGGCCGCACCGTCTCGACCGCCCCCAGGGCCACGACCGCGCGTTCCGCGCGGCGACACACGGTGCGGGCGACGTGCGCGATCGCGGCGGCGCGCGAGCCGCCCGGCAGGATGAACTCCTGCAGGCGGGGCAGCGCCGCGTTGTGCTCGGCGAGCAGCGCGTCCAGGCGCGCCACCTGGTGATCGTGGAGGTTCTCGAAGCCCGGGATGCACAACTCGCCGCCGAGGTCGAAGAGATCGTGCTGGATGTCCACCAGCGCCTCGCGCAGGCCGTTGCCCATCGGCTCGGTGAGCAGCAGGCCGATCGTGGAGTTCAGTTCGTCCACATCGCCCAGCGCCGCGATGCGCAGGCTGTCCTTGCGGGTGCGGCTGCCGTCACCCAGGCCGGTGCTGCCGTCGTCGCCGGTGCGGGTGGCGATCTGCGAGAGTCGGTTGCCCATCGTTGGCGCCCTGAGTTCGGGGGTGGAAGCGGGGGCCGATCGTACCACCGCGCCCCTGCCCGACCATCGGCCGGGAAGGGGATCGCCCCTCGCGGGACCGTGGCGGCCCCGATTCACCGGTGAAGCGCCCCCGCGTAGGTCATCTGCATCATGCGCCCAGTCACGCCGCTCGGTAGAGTCGTCGCAAGGCCGGACGCGGTTCCGGCGATTCGAGAGTGTGCCCGCCATGTCCCTGCATCGCTTCGCTCGCCGCCGCCAGCTCCTGGGTGCGCTGTCGGCCTCGTCGGTCGGACTGGCGCTGTCGGCGTGCGGATCGGGAGGCGGCGACGAGGCGGGCGCGACCGCGCCAGCGCCGGCCCCCGCACCGGCCCCGACGCCTGCGCCGGTCCCGGCGCCAGCACCGGGGCCGGCGCCCGCTCCCATCCCCGCGCCGGCCCCCGCTCCCGTCCCTGCGCCTGCCCCCGCCCCCACGCCGGCGACCGAATCCCCCACGGTGGCCTCCCGCTGGGTGAGCGAGATGCTCCGGGTGGTCCGCACGGTGGAACCCGGGCCGCCGATGGTCGCGCGCATGTTTTCGATGCTCGGCACCGCGATGTACGACGCCTGGGCGGTCTACGACCCCGTGGCGATCGGCACCTGGAGCAACGGCACGCTCAAGCGCCCGATCGGCGAGCGCACCGTGGCCAACCGCCGCGAGGCGGTGTGCTACGCGGCGCTTCGCGTCACGCTCGACCTCGCCCCGGCGGCCGAGGCGCGCGACATCGCGGCGCTGATGCGCGCGCTCGGCTACGACCCCGATCGCCAGGCGATCGACCTCGAGTCGCCGGCGGGCATCGGCAACGCGGTGGCCAAGGCGCTGCTGGACGCGCGCCACGCCGACGGGTCGAACCAGCTCGGCGACCTGAACCGCGGCGTGCCCTACAGCGACTACACCGGGTACGTGGCGGTCAACCCGGCGATCAACCCGTTCGAGCCCACCCTGCCGGCCGACATCCGGTTCCCCGAGCGCTGGCAACCCTTCCGGCAGGACAACTTCACCGGTCAGGGTGTTCCCAGCGGGTCTCGCATCACCCCCTTCATCGGCGCCCAGTGGGGCCGGGTGACGCCGTTCTCGCTGGCGGACGCCGCCCAGTTCCGGCCCGCGCCTGCGGCGAGCGCCGGCAGCATCGCGTACCGGGACCAGGCCCAGCACGTGATCGACACGCTCGTGGCGCTCAACGACGAGACCAAGGTGATCGCCGAGTACTGGGCCGACGGACCCAGTTCCGAGCTGCCGCCCGGACACTGGCAGCTGATCGGCCAGTTCGTGGGGCAGCGTGACGGCCATGACCTGGACAAGGACGTGAAGCTCTTCTTCGCGCTGGGCAACGCGGTGCACGACGCCGGCATCGCGATCTGGGAGGCCAAGCGCTTCTACGATTACGTGCGGCCGATCACCGCGATCCGCTGGTTGTTCAACGACCGGACGATCCCGAGCTGGGGCGGGCCCGGCGTGGGGCTGGTGAACGTGCGGGGCGCCTCGTGGCGGCCGTTCCAGCGCGACAGCTTCGTCACGCCGCCGTTTCCCGAGTACCCCTCGGGGCACAGCGGGTTCAGCGCGGCGGCGGCGGCGGTGCTGCGGGCGTTCACCGGATCGGACGCTTACGGGGGAAGCCACACCCAGCGCGCCAGCAGCCTGTTTGCGGAACCGACCGCGCCCTCGTCACCGGTGACGCTGCGCTGGGCCACCTTCACCGAGGCGGCCGACCAGGCGGGGCTCTCCCGGGTGTACGGTGGCATCCACTTCCAGGAGGGCAACCTGATCGGCCGCTCGATGGGTCTCGCGGTGGGCGAGCGTGTCTGGCGCAAGGCCAGCGGGCTGTGGAACGGCACACGGGTCTGAGCCTCCGGGCGGCGGCCCGCGCGCGCCGGGCAATCCACACGGCGTCGGCACGGCGCAGGCGATAGAATCGTCGACCGTTCCTGCCGGCGCCGCCGGCATCCCTGGAGAGTCGCCGTGAACCACCCGAACCCCTTCCTGGCCGAACTGCGCCGTCCCCTGCCGCCGGAGCTCGGTGCCGCGCTGAAGGCGCACTTCGGGGATCGATTCTCGGTGGCCCAGGCGGTGCGCGATCACCACGGCCGCGACGAGTCCCCGTTCCCGGTCACCCCCCCCGAAGCGGTGGTGTTCGCGCAGAACACCGAGGACGTCGCCACCGCGATGCGCCTGTGCCGCGCGCACAAGTACCCGCTGATCGCTTTCGGCGCGGGTTCCTCGCTCGAGGGCCACCTGCTGGCCGTGCAGGGCGGGGTCACCGTCGACCTCTCCGCGATGAATCAGATCCTCTCGGTCAACGCCGAGGATCTCACCGTGACCGTGCAGGCCGGGGTGTTGCGCAAGCAGCTCAACGAGGAGATCAAGTCCTCGGGCCTGTTCTTCCCGATCGATCCGGGCGCCGACGCGAGCATCGGGGGCATGTGCGCGACGCGCGCGTCCGGGACCAACGCGGTGCGCTACGGCACGATGCGCGAGAACGTGCTCTCGCTCACCGTCGTCACCGCCGACGGCAAGGTGATCCGCACCGCGGGGCGCGCGAAGAAGTCCTCGGCCGGTTACGACCTCACGCGCCTGTTCATCGGGTCGGAAGGCACGCTGGGGGTGATCACCGAGATCACGCTGAAGCTGTATCCGCTGCCCGAGGCGATGAGCGCGGCGGTCGTCAATTTCGCCTCGATGGCCGACGCGGTGAACACCGTGATCCAGACGATCCAGCTGGGCGTTCCGATCGCGCGCAGCGAGTTCCTGTGCGAACACACGATCCGCGCGATCCACGCCCACAGCCACACCACGCTGCGCGAATCGCCCACGCTGTTCTTCGAGTTCCATGGCACCGAAGCGTCGGCGCGCGAACAGGCCGAGCTGGTGCAGTCGATCGCGCGAGAGCACGGCGGCCAGGACTTCGAATGGGCCAGCCGTCCCGAGGACCGCACCCGGCTGTGGAACGCGCGGCATAACGCGTACTTCGCCTGCCTGCAGGTGCGTCCGGGCTGCCGGGCCATCTCCACCGACACCTGCGTGCCGATCTCGCGGCTGGCCGAGTCGATCGCCGGCGCGCGTCGCATCCTCGACTCGGGTCGGTTCCCGTCGATGCTGCTGGGCCACGTCGGTGACGGCAACTTTCACGCGGTGCTGCTGATCGATCCGAACGATCCGGCGGAGGTCGAGGAGGCCGAGCGCCTGAACGACGAGATCGTCCGGCTGGCGCTGTCCATGGACGGCACCTGCACCGGGGAACACGGCATCGGCCTGCACAAGATGGGCTTCCTGGTCGAGGAGGTCGGCGACGACGCGATCGACCTGATGCGCCGGATCAAGCGCGCCCTCGACCCGGACGGCATCCTGAACCCGGGGAAGATCTTCCGAGCCTGAGCCCGCTCGCCGCCTCGGGAGGCCCGCGCGATGCAGGTCGACATCCCGGACACGCTGCTGGCCGCGCACTGGCGCGTGGAACTGCTCGGTCAGGTGCGTGCCTGCAGCGGGGATCGCATCATCACGCAGTTCGGCAGTCGCCGCGTGGCGGCGCTGCTGGCGCGTCTGGCGGTGCAACCGGGGCGGGCGTACGGCCGTGAGGAGCTGATCGACCTGCTCTGGCCCGACGCCGAGCTCGACGTGGGGCGCAATCGCCTGCGTCAGGCGCTGTCCACGCTGCGCCGGCTGCTCGAGCCGCCCGGCGCGCCCGAGGTCCTGCGGGTCGACCGGGTGAGCGCGAGCCTGCTGCCGGCGCACGTCACCAGCGACGTGGCGCTCTTCGACGCCTTGTGTCGCCAGCAGGCCGCGCCGCAGGCGCTCGCGGTGTACCTCGGCGAATTCATGCCGGGCCACGTCGACGAGTGGATCGAGGACGAGCGCCGTCGCCTGGCGGTGGCGCAGGAACGGATGGCGGCACTGCAGGACGCGCGGGGCGTCGCGGTCGCGCCCGACAAGCGCCCTCCCGGCCCGTCACCCGCGACGACGGGTCCGACGATCGCCGGGGACCCGGCGCCCGCGGCGGCGCTCGAGCGGCGCGCCCAGGTCTTCGTGCCGACCCCGCTGTCGCGCTTCTTCGGCCGCCACGCCGAGATCGAGGCGCTGTGGCGCATGTTCGACGAGCGTCGGCTCGTCACCGTGCTGGGCCCCGGTGGCTCGGGCAAGACGCGCCTGGCGATCGAGGCGGCGCACCGGATCGCGGGGGCGTTCGAGCGCGTGGTGTTCGTGCCGCTGGCCGAATGCCTTCGTGGCGACGAGATCGCCGCGCGTGTCCGGGCCGCCCTGCACGTGCCCGCCGGCACCGGTGATGACGACGCGACGCTGGCGCGCCTGCTGGGCGATCGCCCCTTGCTGCTGGTGCTGGACAACCTCGAGCAGTTGGTCACCGAGGGCGGCCCCGAGTGGGTCGAGCGCTGGCTGCAGCGTCTGCCGGCGCTGCGCGTGCTGGGGACCTCGCGTCGTCCGCTGGACCTCGATGGCGAGGCCTGCTTCCCGCTCGATCCGCTGCCGCTGCCGGATCCGCGGGAGGGGCTGGTGGCCTGCGCCGCGGTGCCCAGCGTGGCCTTGTTCGTGGACCGAGCCGGCCTGATGCGCCCGGGCTTCGCCCTGCACCCGGGCAACCTCGAGGACATCGCGGGCCTGTGCGCGGAGCTGGAAGGCGTGCCGCTGGCGATCGAGCTGGCCGCGTCGCGCGCGCACGCGATGTCGGTGTCCCGGATGCGCGAGCAACTGCGCGAGCGCGCGCGCGAACGCGGGACCCTGTTCGCACGCTCGGGGCCGCGCGCGGCGCGTGATCCGCGGCATGCCTCGTTGGACGCGGCGCTGGACTGGAGCTGGCGGATGCTCGCGCCGCACGAGCAGTCTTGTCTCGCGCAGGCCTCGGTGTTTCGTGGCGGCTGGACCGCGGCGGCCGCGGCCGACGTCTGGGGCCGGGACGATGCCGACGACGTGCTCGCCCGGCTCGTGGCCGATTCGCTGGTGCAGACCCGGGAAGGGACCGGTGCCGGGCTTCGCCACCAGATGTACGAGATGGTGCGCGAGTTCTCGGCGGCGCGGCTGGCGCCCGAGCAGGCACTCGCGGCCCGCGATCGGCACCGGCGGTGGGTCCACGCGACGGCCGAACGCGGCAAGGGCACGGTCCCCGCCGACGAGATCGCCAACCTGGAACAGGCGCTGGTGTCGGCGCTGGAGGACGGCCGTGCCCGCGAGGGCCTGCGGCTGTGCCTGGCCAGCGAGCAGCACTGGGAGCGCCAGGGCGTCTCCCCGCAGGTGAGCGAGGTGTGGCGCGGGCTGCTCGAGCAGGCGATGCGGGAGTCGCCACCCACCGATCCTTTGCTGCACGCGGCGCGCGCGCTCTTCATCCGGCGCGTGCACGACGCGGGCGATGTCGCCACGGCCGAGGCCTGGATCGCGCAGTCGGTGAGCGACGCCCGCGGCGACCCGCGACTGGAGCTTCGCGCGCGGGCGCAGCAGTTGCGGATCTCGTGGAAGTCGACGATGCGCGAGACGCCCGCGTTGATGCCGGAGCTCGAGGGGCTGATCGAACGCGCCGAGGCGCTGGACGACGAGACCACGCTGGCCGACCTGCACAACCTGGTGGGGCAGATCCTGGTGCTCGGTCGCAAGCGGCCCGCCGAGGCGCTGCCGCACTACCAGCGTGCCCGCGCGCTGTACAGCGCATTGGGCGAGACGCGCCGTGCCCTCGACGTGCGGCTGGGCGAGGGTCTGTGCGCGCAGGCGCGACGCGACTTCGACGAGGCCCTGGCGATCCACGCCGAGGTGGCGTGGGCCGCGCGCGGCGTGGACGACCCGCTGCTGTTGGCCGACGCGATCAACAACCTCGGCGTGGCCAGTTCGCTGTCGCGCCGCTGGCACGACGCGGTGCGTTATGGCGTGCAGCAGCTCGAGCTCGCCACCCGGCAGCACTCGCACTACATGCAGTGCCTGGCGTTGTGGAACCTGGCGCGCCCGATGGGGCGCGCCCGTCTGGCCGAGCAGGCCGCGCAGATGCTCGCCTTCGTGGTGGCCGAGTGGCAGCGCCACTTCGGCCCCTTGATCGAGGCCGACTGGAGGTACGTCGCCCGGGTGCGCGGCCTGCTGCGCGCGCAACTCGGCCGGGCGCGCACCGCGCAGTTGTGGCGCCAGGGGGAGGCGCTGAGCCTCGACGAGGTGCTCGAGCAGATGCGCCGGCTTCCGGGCTGACCCGGCGGTTCGCGCCCCGCGCGGGGGGCTTGGCGACGGATCCGGCGCGCTTCGTCGCGTGATCGGGCGCGGCGGCGTCATCGTCGCGATCATCGGTCCATGGCCCACCCGACGAGACCGCTCATGCACCCCGCCACATACCCCCCCGTCCATCCGATGCGTCGCCAGCTGCTGCGGGCATCGCTCGCCGCCACGCTGCTGCCGATCGGCTGGCCCGCGCCCGTCCTCGCCCAGGACGAATCCCCGTGGAACGCGGGCCTGCGCCAGGGACAGGTGCGCCACCGCCACGCGGCGCTCCCGGTGGTGGTCTTCCACCCCACGCGCGAACCGGCCGGTGTGCTGGATCTCGGGCCGTACCGCCTGGCGGTCGCCACGCGCGCGGCGGGCCTCGCCGATCGGCCCTGCCCGGTGGTGTTCGTCTCCCACGGCACCGGCGGCAGTCTGCTCGGGCACGCCGACCTCGCGATCGCGCTCGCACGGGCGGGCCATGTCGTCGTCGCGCTGGAACACCTGGGCGACAACTACCGTGACCGGTCGCTGGTGGGTCATCCCGCCTATGCCCAGGAGCGCGCGGCGCAGCTCGGCGCGGTTGTTCGGGCCGTGCTCGACGAGCCGTCGGCCCATCCGTGGCTCGCCGGTCTGACGATCGACTCGAACCGGGTGGCCGTCTTCGGCCATTCGGCCGGCGGCGCGAGCGCGGCCGCGCTGGCCGGCGCGCGCCTGGACACCACCCGGCTGCGCCAGCACTGCGAGGCGCCCGCGGTCGACGACCCGATGTGTCGCTACCGCGATCCCCGTCGCGGGGTGGCGCCCGGCCTGGGCGGCGCGCCCTACGACTTGGCGCCCGACGCCCCGATGCCCGTCCGCCTGCACGACCCCCGCGTGGGTGCGGCGGTGCTGGCCGCGCCGCTCACCGTGCCGCTGGCGCCCGAGTCGCTGCGCGCATTGCCCGGCCGCTGGCAGGTCTGGGTGCCGGCGAACGACGCGGTGCTGGCGGCCCGCCATCACCTCGACCCGTGGCGCTCGGCAGGCCCCGCGGTGCAACTGCGCATCGAGCCCGAGGCAGGGCACTTCTCCTTCATCACCACGGTGCCCCCCGAGCGCCGCCCGATGCTCGGTGAGGCGGCCGAGGACCCCGTGGGCTTCGACCGGGGGGCGTTCCAGCGCCGCCTGGCCGGCGAGGTGATCGCCTTCCTGCAGGGTGCGCGCGACGGTTCCCGCGGCTGAGCCGATCGATCGATGGCGTGCCGGATCCGAGCACGGGGGGCTCGGCACGCCGTGCGAAACCCTCCCGCATGATGCATCTGCGCTATTTACGCCCTGGGTTCGCCCCGCACAAACTGTATGAAACGGTGGCATGCATCTGAAACGGTGGTTCTCATCGAGGGCGCGTCTTGGACGACGACGTGGGGCGATTCCTGCTCGATCTCTATCGGGCGGGCCGGGAGATCCCGTACCCCGGATTCAAGGATTGGGTGTTCGAGCAGCTGGGTGGGCTGATCGGTTTCGACTCGGCGTGGTGGGGCAGCGGTTCGGAGCGGCCGCTGCATGTTCATCGGGTCGCCCTGTTTCGGTGCGATCCGGCCATTCTCGAGGCCTACCCGCAGTTCATCGAAGAGGACTTCTTCCGCGACGCGGTGTCGCGCCACCCCGGCAAGGCGATGCTCTTCAGCGACCTGATGGACCGGGACAGCTTCGAGCAGACCAAGATCTACCGCGAGTTCGGGCGGCGCTTCAAGGTGGAATGGTCCATGGGCGTGGTGCTGATCGAGCCGGTGTCCTCGCTGAACGAATTCATCACGGTTTGGCGGCACGACGCTGGCGACCCGTTCCACGAGGATGATCGGCGCCGCTTCCAGTGTGTCGTGCCGCACCTGTTCGAGGCCAACCGGGCGGCGCGAGTCCATCACTTGCGCGAGCCGCAGTCAGCAGGCCGCCGGGCGGCCTGGGCGCTGTGCGACGAAAAGGGTGTGCTGCAGGACCTCGTCCCCGCGTTCGTGGACCTGATGCGCGAGGAGTGGCGCACCTGGAGCGGGGCCACGCTGCCCGAGCCGCTGATCCGCGCCATTGGCCACGGCCGGCGCTTCGTGGGGCGGCGTCTGGTGATCGACGCGCAAGCGCACGGCGGTTTGCTGCTGCTGAAGGCGCGCTGGCGTTCATCGCTCGACGAGCTGACGGCCCGCGAGGCCGAGGTCGCGATGGCCTTCGCGCGTGGCGAGACGCACACCGAGGTGGCGAGCCGCCTGGGCATCTCGCCGGCCACGGTGCGCAACCAGATCTACCGGGCCTACCGGAAGCTGCACGTGAACAACAAGGCCGAGCTGGTGATGCGCCTGTTCGACCTGCGTCGCGCGTCGACCCCGTCCGCCCATGGGCCGGATCGGAACCCCCGGCGTTGATTCCCAGTCCCGGTTGGAACGGGAATTGCAGTAATCACCCTGAAACGCGTGTCCGGCGACGAGGTGTCAATTCGTCCGACAGGCTTGCGCGTGTGACTTTTTCACCGAATTCAGCGACCCACCTCAGGAGTCCGCCGATGTCGAGCCTCATGTCCGCCGCCCCGTCGAACAGCCGCCGCACGCACCGCGATCACCCGTCGCAGCGGCGCGCCTCCGGATTGCTGAGCACCCTGCTCGCGAAGGCCGGGTCATGGCGCGTGCCACGGGCCCAGGGCGCGCCACGGGTACGGCTGGAGACGCTGGAGCCGCGCATTCTGCTGTCGGCCGACCTGATGCCGGGGGTGGCCGAGGCGCCGGGGGCGAGCGAGATCACCGTGGCGGTCGAGCCCATTGCCGCGCCCAAGGGCGCCACGATCCTCTGGCGCGCCACCACGCAGGCGGCGCTCGCCGAGGGGCAGGCGGATATCGCCGAGAAGGACGTCGGCGTGCGCACCGCCGTCACCGAAGTGCGGATCGACGGGCAACTCGTCAATGACGGCGATACCCTGCCGGGTGCTCCCACCGAAATCGTGCTGTTCTTCGACACCCCGCTGGATGCGACGAACTTCGGTCCCTGGAGCCTGGGCGACCTGCGGGTGAACGGCAACGGGGTGGGCTTCGGCTACTACCACGTCAACAACGAACTGCATCTGTTCTTCGATGGAGTCGACTTCGACGCGGGGCTGAACACGCTGACGATTCCCGAGGACTCGCTCACCGACAACGAAGGCGATGGCAACGAGGCCTGGAGCTTCGGCTTCGAATTGCCCACGCGGGATTTCCTGCGGGTGACCGCGGAGAGCTACGTCGACCTGAACGGCACCACCACGGCCGGCCTGTGGCCCTTGGGCTACAACGTGAACGGCAACAACAACTCGGTGGGCGTGCGGCTCGTGTTCGACCGGCCGATCCGCGACTGGCAGATCGACCCGCAGGACTTCTGGCTGGAGGACCGCGACACCGGTGCGATCCGGCGCGTCGGCGAGGGCAGCTTCTTCTTCGATTTTTCGCCCGGCAATGGCGACCCGATGCTGGTCGCCGACTTCGAATCGGTGCCCGAGGGGCACTACGACCTGGTGCTGAGCGCCGACCCGGCCGAGGGCTTCGTCGGCCAGAACGACGAGCCGCTGAACGGCAGCCCCAGCTACCCGTTGCCTTCGGGGGGCAACACCGTGCGCAGCGAGGATTTCCGCATTTCGCTCGACCTGGATGATCAGGACCCCGAACTGCGCTTCCAGCGCCTGGGCTACGAGGGCAGCCTGAGCTGGATCGGCACGCGCGAGGGGGCCGTGGCCTGGGGCGAGATCGATGGCGCGCAGTTCACGCTGGAGCCAGGCCAGCGCCTGGCGATGTCGCTGGTGCCCACCGCGGTCAACCCGGAGCGAACCGATCCGGTCACGCTGCAACTGCGGGTGCTCGACGGCCTGGGCAACGAGATCGCCAACGCGACGGCCGCCGCGGCCGGCGGTGCCGTCCTGATTCAAGACGTGGCGCCTGCTGTGATCGCGGCGGGCGGGCAGTTTTCCGTCGAGGTGATCGCGGTCGGGGGCTCGGGACGCTACCGGCTCAATGCCGCGCTCAACGCGATGATCGACCCCGATCACGCGGTTTATGGCACGAATGCCGAAACCCATGCTTCGGTGGCCTCCGCCGTCTCGCTGGCCGGCAGTGCGATCAACCTGGCGCCGGGCGCCGACCGCTTCGCGGTGATGGGCGACCTCACCCGCGTGCAGAGCCAGAGCGCGAATCTCTTCTTCGACGAAGCCACACAGCGCTACTACGAGCTGGTCACCGGGTTCGTCGACTACGGCCAGGCCGAAGCAGGCGCCGCGCTGCGGTCGCTCGGAGGCGTCGGCGGGCAACTCGCCATCGTCGACTCCGCGCGTCTGAATCTGGCGCTCACCGCGCATTACGCGGAGCGTCTGCATGGCGCCTACCTGGGCGGTACGCAGGCCAATGGCGGTGTCGAGCCGGATGGCGACTGGTTCTGGCGCGATGGCAGCCCGTTCGGCTACACCAACTGGGCGTCGGGCGAGCCGAACAATTTCGCCGGTGAGAACCGGTTGCAGTTCGCCTTCGGAGGCACCACGTCCGACGGCTTGGGCTGGAACGACGCGGGTTCCGGCGGCGCGGATGCCTACCTGGTGCAGTACGACCTGCCCGGCACCACCCGGCAGGAGACGTATCGGGTGTCCCTCGCGGCCGGGGATCGCGTGACATTCACGGCCGAGCGGCTGGACGTGTCCGGTGGGCCGGATTCGCCGCTCACGCTGTACCTGCGCGATGCGGCGGGCAATCCCCTGGCCACCAGCATCGACGATCTCCCGGACAACGGCTCCTCGCGATGGATCGGCGATGGCGCCGTCGCCATCCGGGATTGGGTGGCGCCCGCCGCCGGCGAGTACATCGTCGAGGTGGTCAGCAACCAGGACGGACGCTACGGCCTCACCGTGGTGCGCGGCGCGAAGTTCGACACCGCGCCCGCGGTGGCCAATTACCAGTCCGACACCCAGGCAGTGCAGCCGCTCAATGGCGCGGGCACCGTGCTGGGGTATTCGAGCCCGGGCCGCTGGTACACCTCCGGCTTCTTCGCCTTCTTCGACTCCACTGGCATCGACCTCACCGACCGCTACAGCTTCCAGGCGATCGCCGGGCAGGCGGTGACGATCACCACCCGCACCCCGGGCGACGCGGCCGGGTTGCCGACCAACGCGCTCGATCCGGGCCTTCGCGTGTTCGCGCCGGGTGGTGCGAACCTGAACCTGGTGCCCGTGGTGGGGCCCGATGGCCGCAACGAGACAGTGAGCTTCACCCCCGCGGTCAGCGGCGTCTACACCCTCGAGGTGCAACCGGGCTTCGACAACTTCGATCGGGACGCCTTCGGCGACTACGTGCTGACGATCACCGGCGCGTCGGCCTCGGGCGACACCCAGGGCCCGGTCCCGGTGCGCAACCTCTCGCCGTTCACGAACCAGCGCCAGACCTTCGGGTTCGTCGAGTTCGACGAAGGCATCAGCGTGCCGTCGATGAGCAATGGCGATTGGGTCCTTCCCGGGGGCGCAAGCGTGCTGAGTGTCGGCCTGGCCGGCGGCAACCAGCCCTACGCGTTCATCGACCTGCCCGATGCCGATGGCACCTATCCGGTCGAGATCCCGGCGGGCGCCTTCACCGACTACGCGGGCAACCCCAGCGCGGCCTACGCCACCACGATCACCCTCGACCGGCAGGGCGCGCAGGCCGTGAGCAGCACGTCCACCGGCAGCGCGCCGGTGAGCCAGTTCACCGTCACCTTCGACGAGCCGATCTCCGGCTGGACCGACAGCCCGGTGGCGGCGTTCACCGGCCCCGGCGGCGTCGATCTGCTGTCGACGATCACCGCCACCAGTCACAGCGGCAATGTGCTCACGGTGAACTTCACGCCGCAGACCGCACCCGGTACTTATCAGGTGCTGCTCAGTGCCTCGATCTTCGACCAGGCCGGTAATCCGATCGATCAGGACCGCGACGGGGTCGAGGGCGAGCCGGGTCAGGACCAGTACGCCTTCAGTTTCACGGTCGGGCAGGCGGATCTGGTGGTGGACAGCGTGGTCGTCCCCGCCGAACTCGTCTACGACGTGGGAACCGATGTCACCTGGACCGTTCGCAATGCGGGCGTGCGTCCCAGCACTGCGTCGGGGTGGGCAGACCACCTCTACCTGTCGACCGATCCGATCCTGAACACCGCGCAGGACATCCGCCTCGGCGGCGCGAGCATCAACACGACAGTCTTTGGCGCCTCACTCGAGCCCGGGGAGACTTACACCGTCACTGCGCCGGCGCGAATCGATCGTGCCGGCGCCGCCAGTTACCCGCCGGGTACGTACTACCTCCTGGTGGCGGCCGATGGCTTCAGCCAGCAGGTGGAGAACAGCGACGCCAACAACGTGCTGGCGAGCGCGCCGGTCCAACTGGTGTCGCCGGCCGACCTGGCCACCAGCAACGTGTCCGCGCCGGCCACGATCGCGCCGGGCCAGACCGTGCCGATCACCTACACGGTGACCAACGTCGGACAGCGCCCCACCGTGCACAACCTCGCAGACAAGTTCTGGCTGAGTGCCGGCGGCCTCGCACCGGTGGGCTTCTCCGGCTACACGCTGTCGCTCGCCACGATCAGCGCGCCGCCCGCGTCGCTGCCCCTGGAGCCGGGGGAGTCGTACACCGTCACGCGTGACGTGCTGATCCCGCTGGACGTGAATCTCGTGCCCGGCACCTATCACCTCGTGGTGGAGGCCGACCAGAACTTCCCGGCGCACGGTGAGATCGACGAGCGCAACAACTCGGCGGGCACCACCAGCACGATGGTGCTGCCCCAGGTGCCGGATCTGCGCGTCACCGACATCGTGGCGCCCACCGCGGCACTTTCGGGCGAGCAGATCGCCGTCACCTGGACCGTGACCAACGAGGGCAGCCTGGGCACCGCCGGCGGCTGGGTCGACCGAGTCTCGGTGATCGACGCCAACGGCAACATCGTGGGCGGCGTGAACGGCGACTTCGGGTTCGGCGGCACGCTGGCCGCCGGGGCCAGCGTCACCCGTACCCAGAACCTGAACCTGCCGATCACGTTGACGGGCGAGTACCGCATCCGGGTCATCACCGATTTCCAATCACAGAACTACGAGCACACCGCGGGCGAACTGAACAACACCACGATCCGCACGCAGACGCTGACGATCGCCGAGCCGCAACTGCCGAACCTGGTGCTCAGCTCGGTCGTGGTGCCGCCCCAGGTGTTCTCCGGCCAGGACATGACCTTCAGCTGGACGGTGACGAACACCGGCAACGCACCGGCCACGGGCTATTGGCTCGACGCCTTCGTGTTCTCCGCCGACACGGTGTTCGAGGGCGAGGACAGCCGGATCAACGGGTACATGTCCTACTCGAACAACAGCGAGGCCCTGCTGCCGGGGCAAAGCTACACGCGGACCGAGACGGTTCGCGTGGCCAACGGTCTGCAGGGCGGCTACTTCATGGTGGGTTACGCCGACTTCAACGGAATCGGCCACATTTACGAGGGCCCGGCGGGCAGTCCTCGGGAACTGGACAACATCCATTCGACGCCGCTGCCGATCACCTTGTCCCCCCCGCCCGACCTGCAGGTGGTGTCGGTGGTGGGGCCGAGCACGGTGTTCAGCGGGCAGCCCAGCACCATCACCTACACGGTGCAGAACCGCGGCGACGGCCGAACACTCGAGACCCAGTGGGTCGACCGGGTCTACTGGTCGCTGGACGAGGTGCTCGATGCGAACGATGTCACGTTGGGGTCCTTCATCCACAACGGTGCATTGGACGCCGCCACAGGGCCTGCGACGACCCCGCAGGACAGCTACACCGCGACCGTTCCGGTGACGATTCCCACCGGCATCCAGGGCCCCTGGCACGCGATCGTGGTGACCGACATCAGTGCCAGTGTCTACGAGCACTTCGCCCACTACGAGGCGAACAATGCGGCAGCCGATCCCACGCCCACCAACGTGGTGCTGACCCCGCCGCCGGATCTCGTGATCACCTCGGCGAACGTGCCCGCGTCGTTCGAATCGGGCGAGCGCCTGAGCTTCTCGTACGTCACGCAGAACGTCTGGGTGACCGTCACGCCGCAGGGACAGTGGTGGGATCGTGTCTATCTCTCCGAGGACGCCGTCCTCGGGCCGGAGGATGTCTCGCTGCTCGAATGGCAGTGGTGGAGCTACGGCGCGCTGGCCTCCGGCGAGAGCCGCACGGTGCAAGGCGCGTTCACGTTGCCCGAGCAGTGGAACGGCGCCCCGCTGTCGGGCAACTTCCACCTGCTGATCGAGGCCGACAGCGCCGAGATGGTGTTCGAGGGTTTCCCCGGCGTGGGCGGCGACCCGGAGGCGAACAACGTGTTCGCGCAGCCGATCAGCATCTTCTCTCGGCCGGCGGATCTCGCGGTGCAGAACTACACCGTTCCGGCCACCGGGCAGAACGGCAATCCGATCCTCGTCACCTGGAACCTGGCCAATCTGGGTACCGGCAGCACTGATGGGGAGCTTTGGTGGGAAAACGCAACCCTCTCTCGTGACGCGGTGCTGGGCAATGGCGATGACATCGATCTCGGTCGGTGGGTGGGCGGTTCGACACTGAATGCGGGGGCCAGCCGGGCCGAGAGCCGCTCGGTGACCCTGCCGTACGACGCCGAAGGCGCCTACACCCTGTTCCTGCACGTGGATCAATTCGACTACATCTACGAGGCCGGACAAGAGGCCAACAACATCGCCAGCGCGCCGATCAGCGTCGGCAATTCCCTTTCCGATCTGGTCACCTCCGCCGTGACCGTGCAAGGCACGCCGTCGGTGGAAGGTGACGCGGTGGTGCGCTGGCGGGTCACGAACGGCGGCGCGAACATCACCAGCAACGCCTCGTGGACCGATCGCATCGTGCTGTCGGCCGATGCCACCTTGTCGGGCGATGACCTCATCCTGGCGTCGGTCAGGCGCAGCAACCCGCTGGGACCGGGCCAGTTCTATGACGGCGCGGTCACGGCCGAGTTCCGGGCGTCCCTGCCTCGGGTCGGCGGTGGCAACGGCGTGCTCACGCAGGGCGATTGGTATGTGCTGGTGCAGGCTGACCAAAGCGGCCAGGTGATCGAAGCGCTCGAGGGCAACAACCACGCCGGTACCGCCACACCCGTACCGGTCGGCCCCGAAGTGCCGGCGGATCTGGTGGTCACTTCCTTCACCTCGCCCACCACCGGCTACCGCGGGGTCTCGGCCGACTTCGACTTCACGGTCCGCAATGACGGGACCGGCACCGCGGAGTCGTCGGTGCCTTACCCCTGGTACGACGGCATCTATCTGTCGCGCGACAACCTGCTCGACGCGGCCGACCTGTTCATCGGCTTGAACTACACCTCGAGCACGCAACTGGCCCCCGGCGGCAGCTACACCAATCGTGTCACGGCGAACATTCCGCAGAGCGCCAGCGGCCCCTACCACGTGCTGTTGTCGGTGGACACGGGCAACTTCGTCCGTGAAAGCAGCAACGGCAACAACGTGGTGGAGGCGGCCGGCCTGTTGAACGTGACCGCACCGCCGCCCGCCGAACTGATGGTGGGCACGGTGAACCTTCCGGTGGGCGCACTGGCCGGACGCAGCGCCACGCTGAGCTACTCGGTGGACAACCTGGGCCCGAATGCGGCCCAGGGAAACTGGATCGACTCGGTGTACTTCTCCACCGACCCGGTCTACAGCGCCGACGACACGCTGTTCTCGCGCCACTCCATCTTCGGACCCACCGGCGCCGGAGGCAGCTACACCAAGAGCGTCACCGCCGAAGTGCCGGGACTGCCGCCCGGCAACTACTACGTGATCGTGCGCAGCGATGTCACCCAGGTGGTGCCCGAAGCCAGCGAGAACAACATCGGCGCGTCGCTGACCGCGTTCGCGCTGGACGTGCCCACGCTGACGCTGGGCGCGCCGGCCGCCGGCAGTCTGTCGGGCGGCCAGTCGGAGTACTACAAGCTCACGGTGCCGGCCAATGAGGTCGTGCGCATCCGCCTGGACGGGACGGGCGGGCAGGTGGCCAACAACCTCTTCGTGAAGTTCGGAGATACGCCCAGCCCGAACGACTTCGACTTCTCGTTCCAGGAGGGGTTCAATGCGGATGGCGAGGTGACCATTCCCGCCACGCAAGCCGGCACGTACTACATCCAGGTGCTGGCCCGATCCGGCGGGGCGCAGACGTACTCGTTGCGGGCAGATGCGCTGCCGTTCGGGGTGGACACCGTGTCCGAGCGCGAGGTGGGCGGCGGCGTCGTGACCTTGCGCATCGATGGCGCTCGTTTCAACGCCGAGACCCGGTTCGAACTGATTGCCGCCAACGGCGATGTGCTGCCGTCGACCCGCGTGGTGATCGACAGCCTGGCCGAGGCGTACGCCACCTTCGACCTCAGCGCGGTGGCGCCGCAGTCGATGAGCCTGCGCGCCACGCCCGTGCTCGCCGGCGTGCCGCAAACGCCCACCCTGGTCCCGAACGCGGTCCAGGTGGTCGCCGACGGCGGCAGCGACACCTGGGTCCAGGCGGGGGGGCCGATGTACGTGGCCAAGGGCCGGATGTCGCTGTTCACCTTCGACTACTTCAACGAGGGCACTGCGGACGAGCTCGCGCCGTTGATCCTGGTGGAGTCTCCACTGGGTATCCAGTTCGGGCTCGAGCAGGACGAGCTGGGGCTCGATCCGATCCACTTCCTGGGCGCGAGCCTCGATGGGCCGATGAACGCGCTCAGGCCGGGCGCGAGGTATGGCGGTTCCGTGTACATGCGCGCGCCCGATCAGACCGGCGCGGACATCGATTTCGCGATCTCGCGGATCACGGCCGACGACAGCGAACCGATCACCGATTGGGCGGCGATCGAACGGTCCGTCCGCCCCAGCCATGTCGATCCGGCGACCTGGCAGGGTTGGTGGGGTCGCATCCAGCCGCAGATCGGCGAGACCTGGGGCGACTACGTCACGTTCCTGAACCGATTGATGATGCTGGTGTCCGAGCAGGGCGAGCCGGTGCGCGATGTTCGGGAAATCTTCGGGCATATGGTCCAGCAGCAGCCGAGCTATATCCCGTTCGCCACGCAGGCGGGACAGGTGCTCGACAGCCTTTCGGGCGCTCCCGTCGCGCAGGCGACCGTCGCGGCGTATCGCGAGGAGGCGGGCGGCCGAGCCGTGCTCGGCGGCTTCGCGGTGACCGATGCCCTGGGCAATTTCAGCATCTCCCGCATGGATCCCGGGTCCTACTACCTTGTGGTTGCAGACCGGGAACTCGATGGAAACCGCGACGGGCTGGGCGACGCAGCGACCCCGCCGTTGACCGTGGTACTGCCCACCGGAAACCCTGGCATCACGCTGTATGTGGCCCCGGAGCAGACCGCCGAGCCGCCCGCGCAGGAACGGGAATCCAAGCTGATCACCGACAGTGCCGGCATCACCCATATGTTCTGGCTGCGAAACGGTGAAGTTTGGCACTCCTGGCTCGATCAGGGCAGTTGGCGCGACGCTCGCGCGCTGTCCGGTGCTGGCGCATCCGGCCTGACCGCCGTGGCCGGCGATCGCGTGATAGGGACGGAATCGGGATTGATCGCCAGCTGGGTGCAGGGCGACGGCAACGAGGCGGAAATCTTCTACGCCGTCGGTCGCGCCAGGAACGGCGGTGGTTACGAGTGGTCTGCCGCCCAGCAACTTGGCGACGATGCGGTGGCCGATGAAGCCGTGTCGCTTTCCGTGACGGACTCCGGCGATGTGTTGTTCGTCTATGGCAAGCGCGATGTCGATGTGCGCGACGACCGGGATCTGTACTACACGTTGGTGTCCGTCGGCGAGTTCACGCCGGCGCAGATCGCCGAAATGACCGGTCTCGATGTCGCGGGCGTGAACATCGGGTTCGAACGAGACCTCAAGGCGGCGGTGAACTTCATCCCTGGATACAGCGAATCCAAGATCGAGATGAAGCTCGTGATGTCGGGATCGCTGGCCTCGTCGGATGCGGATTGTCTCGCGACACTCCAGATCGGCGGTCAGTTGACGCTGGACGAGACCGGGCGCGAGGTCAATCTCTCGGCGGCTGTCGGAGGTTCGCTGACCGGAACATGGGAAGTCGATCCCGTGGCCGAGGATTGGCGGTTCCAGAAGGCGACGCTGACCGGCCAGGGGTCGCTCAAGGTCACCGTTCGCTACGGTTTGACGAAGATTCTCCAGGCGGTGCCGGCATTGGCGATCCCCGCCCGGGTTCTGGACGGGTTGAGACACGCCGCGAACGCGGTGGGCATCTACCTCGAGGACGAGATCGGGCCCGGCGTTCAGGTAGGGCTCTCCGGCACCTGGAACCGAGCCGATGGTCTCGTCGACGCGCTGATTCCGGACGAGGGCGAGCTGCGTCTGCGCGGGTTCCTCTATGCAAAGATCTTCGCGGCGATTGGGAGCCGGATCAGCAACTCGCTCGACATCCAGGGGCCGCAGGCGAGCCTGGAGGGTGACGTCGGCGTCAATGGCGTCGTCTGGCCTTTGTTCAAGAATCTCGTCATCGATGCGAACGCGGTGGCGTCGATCTCGGATGGGAACGGATGGAAGATCAGTGACACGTTGTTCGCGGGGTCGTACCCGATCATCGCGAGTGAAGGGGAAGGTTCGGCTGGCGATGGGGCCGACCTTGCTCCGGTCGATACCCCGGTCTGGGTCTGGGATCCGACGACGCTGATCGGCTCCGGTGCGCGATACGGCGCCAATTCGGTGTTGCCGGATGTCGAGTCGGACGTCCGGTTCGAGTCCGGTGTTTCGATGATGGCGGATGATGGCGTCCTCTTCGGGGGCTATGCCCGAGGGGTCGATCCGGCGCTCGGGTTCGGGTCGGACGTCCGTTCCGTGCAGTACGACACGCAGTTCAATGCACCCAGCGTGATCCCCGGCAGCACGGGTTTCAACGGGCTGGTGGTTCCCGCCGTGGATCGCGATGGGGATCGCCTGCTCGTTTGGCCGCATGCGAGCGCGTCCGGCCTGGTGCCGGGCGTGGCATCTCAGGACGCGGTGACGCTCGCTCAACGTGATTCGGACATGGTCTTTTCGGTCATGTCGGGCGGTGTCTGGAGCGCGCCGGTACCGGTGGCCAGTACGGAAGGTTCCGATGTTTCGCCGTCGGTTGCCCGCTTGGCCGACGGCAGCGTTCTGGTCGCCTGGGTAGAGACCCGGGAGGGGCAGGACAACCGGCTCTGGACATCCCGGTGGGATGGCAGCGCCTAGTCGACAAAGCAACTCGTGGCGTCGGCGCCGGAGATCCTCGTGCCGAGCCTGGCAGCCGTGGGGAGCGGCGCGCTGGTGGTCTGGACGGGCAACGTCGCGATCGGTGACCCGGTCCCCGAGTTGCGCATCTTCCAAGCCAATCTTCAAGATGGGCTCTGGAGCGCGCCCGCGCAGGTGGTGCCGCAGCTGTTGCCGAGCTCAGCGGGTCTGTCCTCTGTCGCCACCGGAGCGGTCGAGTCCACCGCCACCAATGGTTCGACGGCCGAATTGCAGACGTCGGCGGAAGTGTTGGGGCGGATACTCGACTTCTCGGTGCCGATTCCCGAGGACTGCCTGATCTGTAGGAACGACATCACCCGGCTCGACGAGCTGGGCAAACGCTGCCGAGACGATGTGCGACAGGTCACGACGTTCGACAAGAAGACCTGTGTTCGTCGCACCGTCTACTACAACCCCTGCAAGGTCGTCCCGCGCGACCCCAACGACATCATCGGTCCCGACGGTTTTGGCCCCGAGAACTTCGTCACCGCCGCCGAGACCCTCGACTACCTGATCCGCTGCGAGAACGCCGCCGACGCCACCGCGCCGGCGCAGAACATCGTGATCACGCAGCAGCTCGACGCGGACCTCGACTGGACCTCGGTGCGCTTCACCTCGTTCGGTTTCGGCAGCCACCGCATCGACGTCGAGGATCCGCAGCCCTATTTCCTGGACGTTGTCGATCTCTCGGCCACCGAAGGGATCAAGGTGGAGGTGTTCGCCTCGATCGACACCGCCACCGGGGTCGCGACCTGGCGCTTCACCGCGCTCGACCCGATCACCGGGGATCTGGTGACCGATGCGCTCAAAGGCGTGCTGCCGCCGAACCTCAACGACGATGGGCGCGGCGAGGGTTTCGTCGCCTATTCGGTGAAGGCCAAGGAAGGCAAGCCCACGGGTACGCGGGTGGATGCGCTGGCGCAGATCATCTTCGACCTGGAGTCGCCGATCGACACGCCACCGATCTTCAACACCCTGGACGCGGTCAAGCCGCAGAGCGCGGTGGCCGCGTTGCCGCCGGCCTCGCCCTCGCCTCAGTTCCTGGTGAGCTGGGGTGGCACCGACGACGAACAAGGCGCGGGCGTGGGCAGCTACGACGTGTATGTCTCGCACGACGGTGGGGAATACGAGTCCTGGCTCTTCGCCACCACGGACACCCAGGCGATCTACGCCGGCGAGCCGGGCGGAGACTACCGCTTCTTCGTCGTCGCCCGTGACAACGCCGGCAACCTCGAGGACAAGCCCACCGTGGCGGACGCCCGGACCATCGTCGATGGCGGCTTCGTCACGCTGTCGGGCGTGCAGTACGACGACACCGATGGGGATGGCCTGCGCGACCCCGGCGAGACGGGCGTGGGCGGCGCCACGGTCTATGTCGATGCCGATCGCGACGGCGCCCGGGATCCGGGCGAGGCGTTCGTGGTCACGAATGCGCAAGGCGCCTGGTCGATCGGCGGTCAGGTCGCCGGGACGATCCGGGTCGGCATCGAACCCGCCGCGGGCGGCGTGCTCACCGGCCCCGCCGCGGGTTACTACCAGTTCTCCGCCGAGCGTGGCGACACGATCGACAACCTCGATTTCGGCCGCTTCGCACATGCCACGCTCAGCGGGGTGGTGTTCGACGACCTGAACGCCGATGGCGTCCAGGGCCCCGGCGAGAGTGGCATCGTCGGTGCGAGCGTGCGCGTCGACCTCGGCGCGAACGGCTCGGTCGACCAGACGGTGGTGACAGGCGCCGGCGGCATCTATGTCGTGTCCAACCTGGGCCCGGGCGCCGTGCGTCTGACCCAGACGCTGCCCGCCGGTCAGCTCGAGACCACCCCCACCGGCGGCGTCTCCACCACCGTCACCACCTCGGGTCAGGGCATCACCAACCTGAACCTCGGCCGCGTCACCGCCGCCGAGATGCGGGGCACGGTGTTCGAGGATGTCGACGGTGACACCAGCCGTGACCCGGGCGAACCCGCCCTGGCCGGCTGGACGCTGTTCATCGACGCCGATGCCGACGGTCAGCTCGACATCGGCGAGCGCACCACCACCTCGGGCAGCGACGGCAGCTACACCTTCACGAACCTGAAGCCGGGCAGCTACCAGATCGGCGAGGTGATGCAGGCCGGCTGGCGCCAGACCTTCCCGATCGCCACCACCGGTGCGGTCGCCGGCTCGGCGATGCTGCAATCCACCGGTTCGGAGCAGACGCTGCAACTGCCCGATGAGGTGATGGGCACCGCGGCCGACACGGTGCTCGCGGGAACCGCCGGCAATGCCGCGGCCACCGACGCGATCGCGCTCGACAACTACCGTTCGGACCCGCGCTTCGCGGACAACGACGGCGGGCGTGTCGCGGTGGTGGTGATCGACACCGGCATCGACACCGACCACGGGTTCTTCGGTGCCGACGCCAACCGCGACGGCGTCGCCGACCGCATCGTCTACCAGTACGACTTCGCCGATGGCGATGCCAGCGCGGCCGATTCTTCCGGCCACGGGTCGCACATCACCAGCCTGATCGCCTCCAGCGACGCTGCCTATCCGGGCGTCGCACCGGGTGCGGACATCATCTCGCTGAAGGTCTTCGGTGACTCGGGCTCGGGCACCTTCGGGGCGCTCGAGCGCGCGCTGCAGTGGGTGCTGGCCAATGGCGAGCGCTACGGCGTGGGCGTGGTGAACCTGTCGCTGGCCGACGGGGGCAACTGGTCCACCGAGATCGGTCGCTATGGGTTGGGCGATGAACTCGCGGCGCTGGCGCAGCGAAACGTGATCGTCACCGCGGCGGCGGGCAACAACTTCTATCGTGTGGGCAGCGTTCCGGGCGTGGCCTATCCGGCCGCTGATCCGTCGGTCCTCGCGGTGGGGGCCACCTGGGCCACCGATCTCGGCGGGCCGTGGTCGTTCGCGAGCGGTGCGAGCGACATCGCCACCGAGGCGGACCGTATCGCCAGCTTCTCGCAGCGTGATGCGCGCCTCACCGACGGCTTCGCGCCGGGCGCGCGGCTGCTGGGCGCCGACAGCCACGGCGGCACGCGGATCATGCAGGGCACCAGCCAGGCCTCGGCCGTGATGGCCGGTGTGGCCGCGTTGGCGCAGGACGTGGCGCTCGAGGTGCTTGGCCGACGCCTGTCGGTCAGCGAGTTCGACACGCTGCTCGCCGCCACCGGCGACGTGATCCGCGATGGCGACGACGAGATCGACAATGTGCGCAACACCGGCGCGGCGTATGTGCGTGTCGATGCCCAGGCGCTGGCCGAAGGCATCGTCCACATGGCGGCCGAGGGGCTGGACGCGGTGGTGGCCTCGGGCAACGGCACCCTGAATCCGTCAACCGGCGCCGGTGCCGGTGCGGGCACGGGCAACGGCACGGGCACGGGCAACGGCACGGGCGGTGCCACGGGGGGCGGCAATACGGGCGGCGGCAACGCCAGCGGTGGCAATGGCGGCACCGCGGATCCGGCGCCCCGCACCCAGGCGGGCGGCGCGCTGCATTCCGTCACGCTCACCGCCGGCCAGGTGGTGAACAACCTCGACTTCGGCAACACCCGCGACAGCGGCCTGTCGGGCACGGTGTTCCACGACCTCGACGCCGATGGCGCCCTGGACGCGGGCGAATCCGGCGTGTCGGGCTGGACGGTCTGGCTCGACACCGACAACGACGGCGCGCTGGATCCGGGCGAGAGCTCGGTGGCCACGTCGGCCTCTGGTGCGTTCCAATTCAGCACGGTGGCGCCCGGCACGGTGAATCTGCGCGCCGAGTCGCGCAGCGACTGGGCGGGCACGTCGACCAACCCCATGTCGGTCATCGTCACCAGCGGCAGTGCCCAGACCGGGCTGCTGTTCGGCGTGAACGCCAAGCCCGTGCTTGGCGCATTGGCCGACCTGGTGGTCGATGAGGGCACGAACGCACAGGCCGTCATCCAGGGCAGCGATGCGGGTGATGTCCTTGCCTACTCGCTGGTGGGGGCGCCGGCGAACGCGTCGATCAACCCGACGACGGGCGCCCTCCTCGTGACGACGCCCGATGGTCCGGCCACGATCGACCTGACGGTCCGGGTGACCGACCGCGCGGGCAGCACCGCCGAGCGGCCGCTGACGGTGCGTGTGAACGACGTCGCACCGGTTCCCACCGCCACCGGCGACGCCGACGTGGTGGCCGGCCAGACCTACACGCTGAACCTCGCCCGGGGCACCGACCCGGGGCAGGACACCGTCAGTGGCTGGACGATCGACTGGGGCGACGGCCAGCCGGCCGAAGCGATCTCAGGCAACCCCGCGCAGGCCACGCACGTGTACGCGGCGGCCGGTCCGGTCGTGATCCGGGCGAGCCTCATCGACGAGGACGGCACCCACGCGGCGGCCGACCTGCCGGTCACGGTGACGCCGGCGCTGGACACCGCGCGAATCCGCGGCACACTGGTGCACGACCTGGATGCCGATGGTGTGGCCGATCCGCTCGAGACCGGCGTGGCCGGGCGCACGGTGTTCATCGACACGGACACCGACGGCGTGCAGGACCCGGGCGAGCGTCACGTCACCACTTCGGCGACCGGCGACTACGAGTTTCTTGCGCTGCCCGCCGGCAACTATCGGGTGGTGCTCGGCGCCGACACGGCGTGGACCGACATCGCGCCGGCGGCACGCACCGTCGTGCTGGCCGCCAACGGCCTGGCCGAGGACGTCGACTTCTTCACCAATGCGAAGCCGACGATCGACCCGATCGCCGCGGCCAGCATCGCCGAGGGTGGCCAGGCCAATCTCGCGGCGGTGGGCAACGACGCGGGCGACGTTCTCACCTACACGATCGTGCCACCGGTGCCGGGGGCGAGCATCGATTCGCAGACCGGTGCCATCACGGTCAACGGCGCCGATGGACCGTCGTCGATCGTGCTGACGATCCGTGCCACCGACCGGGCGGGTGCCTTCGCGGAAACCGCCGCCACCGTGAACGTGAACAATGTGGCGCCCGTGCCAGCCGTGTCCGGCGCGGCCACGGCCACCGCGGGCCAGCCCTATACCCTGGCACTGGATTCGGGCCATGGAGCCGATCCGGGCGTCGACACGATCAGCGGCTGGACGATCGACTGGGGCGACGGCTCGCCGCTGGAGTCGGTGAGCGCAGACCCGGCCCAGGTGACACACACCTATGCCAGCGCCGGCCCGGTGACGATTCTTGCGACGGTCAGCGATGAAGACGGCAGCTACCCGGCCGTGCCGTTCGCGCTGACGGTGGGCGTCGCTCCGGATACCGGGCGCATTGCCGGTACCGTGGTGCACGACCTCGATGCCGACGGTACCGCCGACCCGGGCGAAAGCGGCCTGGGCGGGCGGGTGGTGTTCATCGACACCGACACCGATGGCGTGCGCGATCCGGGCGAGCGATTCGCGACGACGGCCGCCAACGGTGGCTACGCCTTCGACGCGCTGGCCGCTGGCAGCTACCGGGTGGTGCTGGCCGGCGACGGCGACTACGTCACGATCGGCAGTGGCGCCACCACCGTGGTGCTGGCCGCGAACCAGCAGGCGAGCGGTCGGGACTTCTTCACCAATGCCAAGCCCACGTTGAGCGTGCTGGCCGACGTGACGGTGGCCGAGGGATCGGTGGCGCAGGCCACGGCGGTGGGCAGCGATGCGGGCGACGTGCTGACGTACGCGCTGGTGAGCCCGCCGGCGGGCGCGGGCATCGATGGCT
>WBZM01000066.1_pt1 | contig 171683 bp, 146 predicted proteins | sample 5204271 | NCBI WGS metagenome assembly WBZM01 (sample SAMN12344346, study PRJNA552823) | activated sludge metagenome | biome: Activated sludge suspended growth; feature: Nitrification reactor; material: Wastewater; isolation source: activated sludge from nitrification reactor of wastewater... | reverse complement strand
GCGCTGGCCCAGGCCCACTGGAAGTTGTAGCCGCCCAGCCAGCCGGTCACGTCGACCACCTCGCCGATGAAGTACAGGCCCGGCTGGGCTTGCGCCTCCAGCGTTTGCGACGACAGCGCCCGGGTGTCGACGCCGCCCACCATGACCTCGGCCTTGGCATAGCCTTCGGTGCCGGTGGGCGTCAGCTCCCAGCGCTGCAGGTGTTCGGCCAGTTGCGCCAGCGCCTTGTCGCCGGCCTCGTTGATGGGGCGCTGCCAAGCCGCTTGCCGGGCGCACCAGGTATCGGCCAGGCGGGCCGGCAGCCACTGCGCCAGCTCGTTGGCGATCCACCGGCGCGAACGCGCCTTGGCCTGCGCCAGGGCGGCGGCCAGGTCGATGCCGGGCGCCAGATCGATGGTGATGGGGGTGCCGGGCTGCCAGTAGCTGGAGATCTGCAGCACCGCCGGGCCCGACAGGCCGCGGTGGGTGAACAGCAGGTCTTCCTGGAATTCGATGCGCTGCGCCTTGACGCCGGTGGCCATGCGCACCGGCAGCGACAGCCCGGCCAGCGGCGCGTAGGGCGCCCAGGCGGCGGCGTCGAAGGTCAGCGGCACCAGCCCCGGGCGGGTCGGCACGATGGGCAGCCCGAACTGGCGCGCCAGCGCCAGGCCCAGGCCGCTGGCGCCGATGCGGGGGATCGACAGCCCGCCGCTGGCGACCACCAGCGCCGGGCTTTGCACGACCCCGCGTTCACTATGAATAATGTAGCTTGCGGCGCTTTTTGGGTGCGCGCCAGAACCTGATTTGGCTATGAATTCGACGCGCTCGACGCGGCACGGCTGCCAGCGCTCGACCGCGCCGCCGTGGGCTGAGGCGGCGGCGCATTCGGCCAGCAGCATGTCGATCAGCTGGCGCGCCGAGCGGTCGCAGAACAGCTGGCCGCGGTGCTTCTCGTGCCAGCCGATGCCGTGCCGATCGAGCAGGGCGATGAAGTCTGCCGGCGCAAAACGCGCCAGCGCCGAGCGACAGAAGCGCGGGTTGGCGCTCAGGTAGTGGCGTTGCGGCGCCTTGGGGTCGAGGTCGCGGTTGGTGAAGTTGGCGCGCCCGCCGCCGGAGATGCGCACCTTTTCGGCCAGCCGCGCGGCATGGTCGATCAGCAGCACGCGCAGCCCGCGCTGGCCAGCGCGGGCGGCGCAGAACAGGCCGGCGGCGCCGGCGCCCAGGATGACGGCGTCGAAGGCGCCCGCCGCAGCCATGCCGGGGCTGCTCAGGCGATGGCGAGCTGGGTCGGCTGCTGGTGGACGGCGGCCACGCCGCGCACCACGTCGCCCACCACCACCACGGCCGGGCTGCCCAGGCCGCTGTGGTGCAGCTCGGTGAGCAGCTCGCCCAGGCGGGTGATGCACTGGCGCTGGGCGGGCAGGCTGGCGCGCTCGATCACGGCCACCGGGGTGTCGGCGGGCAAGGCCGTCAGCAGCCCGGCCTGAATGCGCGCGGCGCTGCTGATGCCCATGTAGATCACCAGCGTCAGGCGCAGGTCGCGCGCCGATGCGGCCAGTCGCGCCCAATCGATGCCCGGGCCGTCCTTCTGCGGGTGGCCGGTGACGAACACCACACCCTGCGCGTGCTCGCGGTGGGTGAGTGGCGCGCCCAGGCTGGTCAGCCCGGCCAGGCCGGCGGTGATGCCGCTAATCACCTCTGGCTCGATGCCGGCGCGGCGCAGACTTTCGACCTCTTCGCCGCCGCGACCGAAGATGAAGGGGTCGCCGCCCTTCAGGCGCACCACGTTTTCGCCGGCGCGCGCGGCCTGCAGCATCAGCTGCTCGATGGTGGCCTGGGGCGTGCTCTTGCAGCCGCCGCGCTTGCCGACATAGGTGATGCGGGCGTCGGGCCGGGCGTGCGCCAGCACGCCGTCACCCACCAGGTCGTCGACCAGGATCACGCTGGCGGCCTGGATGGCGCGCACGGCCTTGAGTGTCAGCAGTTCGGGGTCGCCCGGGCCGGCGCCCACGAGCGTGACGCGGCCAGTGGAAGAAGCACTCATATCTGGGACACCAGGGGTTGCAGCAGCGTCCGATCGTACGATGCTTCGAGCATCTTGCAGGCGCGCACGATGTGTTCGACCTGCAAGACGATGGGGCTGGGCGCCGGCAGGCGGCCTTCCATCACGGCGCGGCTGAAGTCGGCGGTGGTTGCGGCGTCGATCAGCGTCGGCACCCGCGGCAGCGTGGTCAGCGCACCCTGCTGCGCTTCCTGCACGCAGCGCGCCTGGCCGTTGCTGACCAGCACCATGCGTGGCGTGCGGCGTGCGTCGGCCACCGGTTCGCCCTCGGTGCCGCGCAGCAGCAGGGCGGTGGTGTCGAAGCGGTCGAACACCGAGGCCATGGTGGCGGCGTATTCGGGGTGGGTGTAGCTGGATACCACCAGGGCCGGCCCGTCGATCGGGTTGAGCAGCTTGACCAGGGCGTGCCCGGCGTTGCGCAGGCCAATGGCGCGCCGCACGTCCAGCAGGCGCTTGAGGCCGGGCAGCAGGCGCTCGGTGGGCACGACATGCACCCGCCCGCTGGGGATGCGCTCGTCGGGGGCGTGGGTGCCGATGCCCAGGGCGGCCAGCACGTCCAGGCTGGTCACGCGCTTGTCTTCGGTCGGGCTGCCGTGCAGCAGCACCGGCAGGCCCTTGCGCGCCAGCATCAGCGCCAGCAGCGGCGTGAGCACCGGCAGCCGGCGCGCCCCGTTGTAGCTGGGCAGCACCACCACCGGGCGGTCGCTGGCGGGCAGGCGGGTCATGCGCGCCTGCACGGCGTCCAGGAATCCGGCCAGCTCATCGGGCGTTTCACCCTTGATGCGCATGGCCAGGCAGAAGGCGCCGATTTCGAGGTCGGTGCAGGTGCCATCGAGGATCTGGCCCATCGCGTCGGCCGCCTGCTCGCGTTCCAGCGGCTGGGCGCCGGGGGCGGCGCGACCGATGACCTTGATGTACGAACAGATGGACATGGGAGGCATTGTGCGGCGCGGGCGGCCAGGACTCAATTGACCATGGTCAAGGAATTGATCGGCCTGCGCGGGCCGTCCGCCTCACAGGCCCAGGCTGTGCAGCAGCCGCGTGATCTGTGCCGGCTGGGGCAGCACCGGCCCGGCGAAGCGCACGGCGCCGTCGGCACCACCGATGACCAGGGTGGGGAAGGTTTCGATGTCCAGATCGCCCAGCGCGTCGGCGTCGTCCTCCACGTCGAGCCAGCGGAACGCCAGCGCGGGATGCGCCGCCGCCGCCTGCCGGAATCCGGGCTCGTACGCGCGGCAGGTGCCGCACCAGGCGGCGCACAGGCAGATCACCGCACCGCCGGCCGGGGTGGCCGCCAGCGTGGCACGCAGCAGGGCGCGCAGGTCGGGATCGTCCAGGGCCGGGTTCATCGGGTTACAGTGGGGCGCACAAGCATTGTCCCACCCGACCGAGGAGAGTCAGCGCCATGTCGAGCATCCAGTTGCACGAAGACCCCCGTGATCTGTCCGACGCCACCCGCAACATGCACCGCGCCATCGTTTCGCTGATGGAGGAGCTGGAAGCGGTGGACTGGTACAACCAGCGCGCCGACGCCTGCACCGACCCCGAACTGAAGGCGGTGCTGGAGCACAACCGCGACGAGGAGATCGAGCACGCCAGCATGACGCTGGAGTGGATCCGTCGGAACAACCGCGTGTTCGACAAGGAACTGCGCGAATTCCTGTTCACCGATCAGCCGCTCAGCAAGGCGGCCGACCACGAGCACTAGACAGAGTGTCGCCCATCGAACCCTGGGAAGCTATAAAAACAAGAGCTGCTGGCGCTTGATACAAGCGCGCCAGAGCCGAATTGTTTGTACGATCTTGGCGGCAGGCGGTGTCCGCTTGCGCCGGCATCGTCACTCCGCCAGCAGCACCGCCGCTCCCTGAAATCGCCCGGCCCGCAGGTCGTCCATGGCTTGCTGGGCGGCCTGCAGCGGGTAGGGCGTGGTGTGTATGCGCAGCGGCGGCAGGGCCTGCAGTGCGGCAAAGAACTCGCGTGCGTCGGCGCGCGTCAGGTTGGCCACCGACAGCAGTTGCCGCTCCTGCCACAGCAGGGCATAGGGAAAGCTGGGGATGTCGCTCATGTGGATGCCGCCGCACACCACGCGTCCGCCCTTGCGCACCGCCCGCAACGCCAGCGGCACCAGCTCGCCTGCCGGGGCAAACAGGATGGCCGCGTCCAGCGGCTCGGGGGCGGGCTGGTCGGCGTCGCCGGCCCAGGTGCAGCCCAGGGCGCGTGCGTGCTGCTGCGCCGCCGTGTCGCCGGGGCGGGTGAAGGCGTGTACGCGCCGACCCTGCGCCAGCGCCACCTGGGCGATCAGATGGGCGGCGGCGCCGAAGCCGTACAGGCCCAGCACGCGCGCATCGTCACCGGCCAGGCGCAGCGAGCGCCAGCCGATCAGACCGGCGCACAGCAGCGGCGCGGCGCTGGCGTCGTCCAGCGCCAGGTGGTCGAGCGGCACGCAGAAGCTGGCGTCGGCCACGATGTGGGTGGCAAAGCCGCCGTCGCGCGTGCAGCCGGTGAACTGGGGTGCGTCGCACAGGTTTTCCTGCCCCGCCAGGCAGTAGCGGCACTGGCCGCAGGCGCCGCCCAGCCAGGGCACGCCGACGCGCTGGCCCAGGCGCAGCCCGGTGGTGGCGGCGCCCAGGGCGTCGACGGTGCCGACCACTTCGTGGCCGGGCACCACCGGCCAGCGCGCCATCGGCAGGTCACCATCCTGCAGGTGCAGGTCGGTGCGGCAGACGGCGCAGGCGCGCACCCGCAGGCGCACCTGGCCGGCGCCGGGCTGGGGCAGCGGGCGGCGCTCGACCTGCAGCGCCTGGCGCGCGCCGCGCAACACCATGGCCAGGCTGGTTTCGGTGGGTTCGTTCATGCGGGGCTGTGGGTCAGGCGCTGTCCATGCCGTTGGCGCGCTTGATGGCGGTCAAGTCGGGCGCTGCCAGCCGCTCCAGCAGCGCCTGTGCGGCCTGCGGCTGGCGCGACGCGGTGGGCACGCCGCCGGCAAATACGGTGGTGATCTGGATCGGCTCGGGCAGCGGGCCGAGCACGTCGATGCCGGGCAGGAACATCAGTTCGCTGAGCTGCTGGAAACCCAGTTCCACCTCGCCGCGGGCGATCAGCGCGCCCACCGGCGTGCCGGGCGGCGGCACCACCAGCCGGGCCTGCACCTGCTCGGCGATGCCCCAGTGCTCGAACAGCCGGGCCAGCGCCACGCCGCTGGGTCCGGTGGAACAGCCCACGGTGCGCGCCGCCAGCACGGCGGCCCGCACCGCCTGGGCGCTGCCGATGTCGGGCCGTGGCGCGCCGGCTTTCACCGCCAGCGCCACGCCGGAGCGCACCAGGTCGACCCGGCTGCCGGCGCGCACCTGGCCGTCCGTGATGAGCCGGTCGATGGCGTCGGCACCCAGCACCACGGCATCGAACACCTCGCCGGCGGCCACCCGCCGCGCCGCGTCGACGCCGCCGACCGACTCCACCGTCACCGGCGCGCCGGCCAGCTTGTCGATCAGCTCGCCCAGCAGCTTGCGGGTGGCCATGGAGGAAATCACGGTGAGGGCGGCGGTCATGTCACGCGGGGGTCGGGGAAATCAAATGAATCGGCCATCAAGGCATGACCATCAAGCGCCATAAGCTATCAAACACATAGCGCATGCGAGTACAGTCAGGGCCATTGTGCCGCCAAATCCGAGCCCGATGTGGCGCCGCCGCGGCGTCGGCACAGAATTTGACGCAGGCCCTTCCCAACTGCGCCAAAGTCGGCAAAATGACCGTATCGACGTGTTCATCCCAGTCTTTGCAGGAGAAGCGCCATGCATACCGTTGCCGAGATTCTGAAATCGCGCCAGGGCACGACACTGGCAACGCTGCCGCCCACCGCCACCGTACGCGAAGCGCTGCAGATCATGGCCGACCGCAACATCGGCTCGGTGCTCATCGTGCAGGGTGACGCGCTGCTGGGCATCTTCACCGAGCGCGACTACGCGCGCCGCCTGGTGCTCAAGGGTCTGGCCTCGGCCGACACCCTGCTGGCCGACGTGATGACCACGCGCCTGTACGTGGTCAACCCGCACCAGACGGTGCAGGAATGCCTGGGCGTGATCACCAAAGGGCGGCTGCGCCATCTGCCGGTGGTCGACGGCGGCAAGCTGGTGGGCCTGGTGTCGATCGGCGATCTGGTCAATGCCCAACTGCAGGCGCAGCGCTTCATGATCGAGCAGATGGAGAACTACATCTCCGGCAACCTGGGTTGAGCGCGCGTTGCCGCCACAGGGCGCGGATAATGCCGCGCCATGTCTTCACTGGTTCTGGGCATCGAGTCCTCGTGCGACGAAACCGGCGTGGCGCTGGTGCGCACGCGCGAGCATGGTGTGCCGGAGCTGCTGGCGCACGCGCTGCACAGCCAGGTCGCCATGCACGCCGACTATGGCGGGGTGGTGCCGGAGCTGGCCAGCCGAGACCACATCCGGCGCTTGATTCCCTTGGCAAATCAGGTTCTGGCGCAGGCAGGTCAAGCGCTGTCAGCTATTGATATCGTAGCATTCACACGCGGCCCGGGCCTTGCCGGTGCCTTGCTGGTGGGGGCCGGGGTGGCCTGTGCCCTGGGTGCGGCGCTGGGGCGACCGGTGTTGGGGGTGCACCATCTGGAAGGGCATCTGCTGTCGCCTTTTCTGAGCCAGGATCCGCCGGAATTTCCTTTCGTCGCCCTGCTGGTCAGCGGCGGCCACACGCAGCTGATGCGGGTCGACGGGGTGGGGCGCTACGCCCTGCTGGGCGAAACCATCGACGACGCCGCTGGCGAAGCCTTCGACAAGTCGGCCAAGCTGCTCGGTCTGGGCTATCCGGGCGGGCCGGCGCTGGCGCGGCTGGCCGAGTTCGGTGACGCCACGGCGTTCGCCCTGCCGCGTCCCCTGCTGCACAGCGGCGATCTGGATTTTTCGTTTGCCGGTCTGAAAACCGCGGTGCTGACGCAGGCGCGCAAGCTGGAGCACCAGCCGTGCGAGCTGCAGCGCGCCGATCTGGCCGCCAGCACGCAGGCGGCGATCGTCGAGGTGCTGGTGAAAAAGTCGCTCAAGGCGCTGACCCAGACCGGGCTGCTGCGCCTGGTGGTGGCCGGCGGCGTGGGCGCCAACCAGCGGCTGCGTGAACAGCTGAACGCGGCCTGCGCTGTGCGCGGGGTGCGTGTGCACTACCCCGAACTGGCGCTGTGCACCGACAACGGCGCCATGATCGCGCTGGCGGCGGCCATGCGCGTGCAGGCCGGCATCGAGGCGCCGCGCAGCGACTATGCGTTCGACGTGCGGCCGCGCTGGCCGCTGCACGAGCTGGCGGCGGCCTGATGCGCCAGCGGGGCGACTTTTCTTTTCCCGCGCGGGGTCGTCGCTGCCCTGCCGGGCGTTAGCATTCACGGTTTTCGTCAGGCGGTCGTTTCGGATGTCTTGGGTGGTGATGTGGCGTCGATGGTGGGTGGGGGTGGCCCCGTGGGGGCTGACGGCATGCGTCGGCTGGCCGGCCGCCACGGCGCCCTTGCACGACTACCAGCCCGAGCGCTTTGACGGCGCCGCCTATGTGCGCCACTTCAAGGTCGACCCCACACGTTCGTGCGAGGCGGCGCGGCGCGCCCTGCTGAGCCAGGGCTACGTGGTGACCAGCACGCAGGCCGAGCAGGTGTCGGGCCGCAAGTACTTCCAGCCCAGTCCCGAACACCATGTGCAGCTCGAATTTCGCGTGGTGTGTGCCAGCGAGACCGACGACGCCGAGGCGGCCGTGGTGTTCGTCAGCGGGCTGCGCGAGCAGTACATCGTGCGCAAGAACAAGGAATCGGCCTCGGTCGGCGTGGGCGGCCTGGGCTCGCTGTCGCTGCCGGTCGAAGGCAGCATGGATTCGATGGTCAAGGTGGCCAGCGAAACCGTCACCGACGCTGCCCTGTACCGGCGCTTCTTCGAACTGCTGGGCACCTACCTGGACCGCGTGGCCGTGCCCGAGCGGCGCACGCCGCAGGCGGCGACGCCCGAACGCCTGTCCTGATTGCGGCTTTCCTGCCGGCGTCGTCCGGCCTGCTCCGGCCAACGACGGCCGTGTGTGTTCTTCTGTTGTTCTTGACTCCTTCTCTTCATGTCACATCTCTTGCACCGTCGCGCCGCCCTGGGCGCCATGCTGTCCCTGCTCGGCGCCGGCTCGCCCGCCCTGGCGCAGGCCCGTACACCCGCTGTCGAACCGATCCGACTGGCCTTGATCGAGTCGCTCAGCGGCCCGTTTGCCAACACCGGAGAAGCGGTGCATCGCAACCTGGTCTGGGCGGTCGAGCGCGTCAACGCCCGCGGCGGCGTGCGCACCGCGGGCGGGCCGAGGCCGCTGGAGCTGCTGCGCTTTGACAACAAGGGGCAGACCGAGGAGACGCTGGCCATGCTGCGCGCCGCCATCGACAACGGCGCCCGCGTGGTGCTGCAGGGCAACTCTTCCAGCGCGGCGGCGGCGCTGATCGACACCATCGACAAGCACAACGCGCGCGATCCCCAGCGGCGGGTGCTGTTTCTGAACTATTCGGCGGTCGATCCGGCGCTCACCAATGCCGGCTGCAGCTACTGGCACTTTCGCTTCGACGCCCACGCCGACATGCGCATGACGGCGCTGATGCAGTTGCTGCAGGAAGATGTGCAGCTGGCGCGCATCTACCTGATCGGCCAGGACTACAGCTTCGGCCACGCCGTGCTGCGCGAGGCGCGCCAGCAACTGGCGGCGCGGCGGCCCGACGTGGCCATCGTCGGTGACGAGCTGCATCCCGTCGGCCGGGTGAAGGACTTCATGCCTTATGCCGTGAAGATCAAGGCCTCCGGCGCGCAGGCGGTGCTGACCGGCAACTGGGGCAACGACCTGACGCTGCTGGTCAAGGCGGCGCGCGACGCCGGTTTTGACGGGCGCTTCTACACCTTCTACGGCAACGCATTGGGCGTGCCGGCGGCCATCGGCGATGCCGGCATCGGCAAGGTGGTGGCGGTGGCCGACTGGCTGCCCAACTTGCCCACGCCCGAGAGCGCCGCGTTCTACCGCGCGTTCCGCCAGCGCTTTCCCCGCCCGCAGGACGACTACGTGCACCTGCGCATGCAACTCATGATCGAGGCGCTGGCGCAGGCCATCGAGCGCGCCGGCGGCGACGATGCCGCCATGCTGGCGCAGGCGCTGGAGCAGGCCGACGTCACGCTGGCCGGTCAGCGCGGGCGCATGCGCGCCGACGATCACCAGTTCCAGCAGCCGCTGGCCGTGGGCCTGATGGAGCGCCAGGGTGCGCCCGGCGTGCCGTTCGACGTCGAAGGCTCGGGCTACGGCTTTCGTGTGGTGCGCCGCATCGACGCGCGCAGCGCCGCCATGCCGCACAGCTGCAAGATGGCGCGGCCGGCGCACTGAGTCTTTCCTGAAGTCTGGTTCGCGTCAGGCGGAAGCGGCGGAGGGCCGCTGTCGGCGGCCGGGTTTGCTCGGTGGCACGGTGTGCGCGCGATGGACGACACCGTCCATCAGCGTCGCCACGCACTGCTGGACGATCTCATCGCCCGAACGTTCGCCGCCCGGTTGGTACCAGCGGCCGATCCAGCTCAAGCCGCCGGCGATGGTGAATGCGGTCAGCTTGGGGTCGCAGGGGCGCAGGCTACCTTCTTCGACCCCGGCGGCGACCAGGCGCCGGAACGCCTGATCGATGAGGGACTTCAGGCGGCGCAGCTCGATCCGGCTTTCGACCGGCACCTCCTGGTCACCGACGCGGATCACGCACATGCCGAAGGGCTGCGTGACGACGTGACCGTAGGCCAGCATGCAGGCGCGCAGCTGGTCGATCGCCCGTCCGCCGGCGGCGCGCGATGCCTCGATGCCCTCCAGTGTCAGGTGCAGGCCCTTGCGCACGCATTCGAGCAGGATCTCGTCCTTGTTCTTGACATAGTAGTAGAGCGTCGGTTTGGTCACATGCAGGCGGGCTGCGATGTCGTCGAGCGAAGTGGCATGAAAGCCACGTTCGTTGAACATTTCGGCCGCGGTGGACAGCACCGCGTTGCGTTTGGTCTGGCGCTGCTGCTGGCGCCGGTCGGCCGGGCCCCAGGGCGATTCGACGACAGGCAGGGCGCGCGTGCGTCGGCGCGCGGGAGGGGAGGTTGCAGTCTTCGCCATGTCTGCGTGCTGAGATTCATCGGGAAAACACCGATCCCGGTTGGCCGGTATCCACCGGTATATTTACTTCTGAGTAACTAGTCTACGGTCAAGTAGAGATCGTGGGATACGAATTAACCCCAACACAGCATCATGGCGACGGCGGAGCCACTTGGCAGCTCAGATACGAAGGCGCCTCTGCTTGCGGTGCAAGACCTGACGCTGGCCTTCGGTGGTGTGCGGGCGCTGTCGGGTGTGGGGTTTGACGTCCAGCAGGGCAGCATCACGGCCGTGATCGGTCCGAACGGTGCCGGCAAGACGTCGCTGTTCAACACCATTTCGGGCTTCTACCGGCCAGCCGCGGGTCATGTTCGGTTCAAGGGCCAGGACATCACGCGCGTTCCTGCGCCGCTGCGCGCCCGCATGGGACTGGGGCGCAGCTTTCAGAACATCGCACTGTTTCGCGGCATGACGGTGCTCGACAACATCAAGCTCGGGCGCCACGCGCACCTCAAGACGAATGTGTTCGACGCGCTGCTCTATCTGGGCCGTGCGCGCCGCGAGGAGGCCGAGCTTCGCCGCGACATCGAGGAGCGCATCATCGACTTCCTCGAGATCGACCACATCCGCCACGCCCCCGTCTCGGCCCTGTCCTACGGCCTGCAAAAGCGCGTGGAGATGGCGCGCGCCCTGGCCATGCAGCCCGAGGTGCTGATGCTCGACGAGCCCGTGGCCGGCATGAACCGCGAGGAGACCGAGGACATGGCGCGCTTCATCCTCGACGTGCGCGCCGAATGGGGCGTGACGGTGCTCATGGTGGAGCACGACATGGGCATGGTGATGGACCTGTCGGACCATGTGGTGGTGCTCAACTTCGGCCAGGTGATCGCCCAGGGCACGCCGGCGGTGGTGCAGGCCGACCCCGAGGTGGCGCGCGCCTACCTGGGCTCGGGCGACGTCCATGAACTGCGTCGCAAGCTGCAGGCGGCGGCAGTCGCACACCAGGGGGCGAGCTGATGGACTGGGGCTACCTGTTCGAGGTCTGTCTGACCGGTCTGGCCGGTGGCGGCCTGTATGCGCTCGCGGCGCTGGCCTTCGTCCTGGTCTACAAGGCGACGCGGGTCGTGAACCTGGCCATCGGCGAGTTGTTGATGGCGGGCGGCTACCTGTTCTTCACCTTCGCAGTGATGTGGGCGTTGCCGCTGTGGCTGGCGATTCCGGCGGCGGTGCTGGCCAGTGGCATGCTGGGTGGCCTGATCGAGCGGCTGGTGATCCGGCCCCTGCTGGGCGAGCCTCCGATTTCGGCGTTCATGGTCACCGTCGGTCTGGGCTCGATCCTGGTGGGCCTGGTGGAAATCATCTGGAGCGCCGATCAGCGCCGGCTGCCGGACTTCATGCCCAGCAAGCCCATCATGGTGGGCGACGCGTTCCTCGCGCCCAAGGTGTTCTGGGGCGCGGTGATCGCCGCGGTGTTCATTGCCGCGGTGCTGCTGGTGTTTCGCTACTGGCGCGGTGGCGTGGCCCTGCGCGCCACGGCAAGCGACCAGGCCGCGGCGTACGTGGTGGGCATCAACGTGCCGCGGGTGTTTTCGCTGTCCTGGGTGGTGTCGGCCATGCTGGCGGCGGTGTCCGGGATCATCGTCGGCTCGATCGGTGGCATTTCGTCGTCCATGGGCGTGTTTGGTCTGTCGGTGCTGGTGGTGGTGATCGTCGGCGGGTTGGACAGCGTGCTGGGCGCCCTGGTGGCGGGGTTGATCGTCGGTCTGGTCGAGGGTCTGGCGGCGGCCTACCTGGGCGGTGAGTACAAACTGCTGGCGACCTTCGTGGTGCTGGTGAGCATTCTCATGGTGCGTCCCTACGGCCTGTTCGGCACGCGGGACATCGAAAGGCTGTAGGCCCGTCGTCATGCGCATCGGAACCTTCAAGGAAAGCTACGTCGCCGACGCGGCGCTGTTCGACTCGCGCACGCAGCGCGCGTGGCTGATGGTGGCCGCCGCGGCGCTGGTGCTGCTTCCGTTCGTGGCCAACGACTACTGGCTGTACATGGCCTGCCTGGTCGCCATCAACATTGCCAGCAGCACCGGGCTGAACCTGCTGACGGGCTATACCGGTCTGGTCAGCCTGGGGCAGGCGGCGTTCATGGGCCTGGGGGCCTATACGGTGGCCATTCTGCAGATCCGCTGGGGTACGCCGCTGCTGCTCAACCTGGTGGCGGGCGGCGCAGTGGCCATGCTGGGCGGCATCGTGGTCGGCGTGCCGTCGCTGCGCGTCAAGGGCTTGTACCTGGCGATCGTCACCATTGCCGCCACCTTCATCGCCCATTTTCTGTTCGCCAACTTCGAGTTCACGGGTGGCACCAGCGGGTTGTCCATGTCGCCCGGGCGGTTGTTCGGTGTCGAACTGGACAGCTCGTTTCGCCTGTACTGGCTGATCGTGCCGCTGACGATCCTCATGCTGCTGGGTTCGGCCAACCTGTTTCGCACGCGCATCGGCCGCGCCTTCATCGCCATCCGCGACCGCGACATCTCGGCCGAGGTGCTGGGCATTCCGCTGTTGCGCTACAAGCTGCTGTCGTTCGGGCTGTCTTCGTTCTACGCCGGTGTGGCGGGCGGGTTGTGGGCGTATTTCTTTCGCGTCATCACGCCCGAGAGCTTTCCGCTGTCGATGTCGATTTTCTTCCTGGCCGCCATCATCGTCGGTGGCATGGGTTCGACGCTGGGCAGCATTCTGGGCGCGGCCTTCATGACGATGGTGCCGGAAGTGCTCAAGCTGGTGTTCGACCTGCTGCCCGCCAGCACCGACCTGGCGGTGCTGCTGTCGCCGGTGCGCCTGATCATCTTTGGCGCCCTGATCGTCGGCTTCCTGATCTTCGAGCCGCTGGGTCTGGCCGAGATGTGGCGCCGCACACGACGGTTCTTTCACCTGTGGCCCTTCCGCAACTGAGCGCGGGTCATTTTTTCGCAACGTCCTGCTTCAAGGAGACATTCATGGCTCAGCAATCCTTTTCCAACCGTCGCCGCAGCCTGATGCTCGGCACGGCCGCGGCGGGCGCCGCCGCACTGACGCAGCCGCTGTCGGTGCTGGCCCAGAGCGCCGAGGAGATCGTCATCGGCGGCTCGATTCCGATGACCGGGGTGTTCGCCTTTGCCGGCGTGGGCATCAACGACGGCATCCAGGACTACGTGAAGATCATCAACGACGCCGGCGGCATCAAGGGCCGCAAGGTCAAGTACGTGCCCGAGGACACCGGTTACAAGGTGGACGTGTCGGTGGCGGCCTTCAAGAAGATCACCAGCCAGAACAAGGTCAGCCTGTACTACGGCGATTCGACCGGCTTTTCCAAGACCATCAACCCGGAGCTGGAGCGCAACGGCAACATTCTGATGGCCGGCGCGTCGTTCGCCAGCGAGCTCAACGACCCCAAGAAATACCCGCACCAGTTCCTGGTCGGGCCGGACTACACCGAGATGTTCGGCATCCTGCTCAAGCACATCGCCAAGGAAAAGCCGGGCGCCAAGGTGGCCTTCGTGTACTCGGACTCGGAGTTCGGCCGCGACCCGATCGAAAAGAGCGAGGCCGCGGCCAAGGCCCTGGGTCTGTCGGTGCCGATCAAGATCATGACCGCCGCCGGCAGCGTGGACGTGTCCACCGAAGTCATCAAGCTGCGCCGCGCCGCGCCCGACTACACGATCTTCCACGGCTACATCCTGGCACCCATCCCCGAGTTCATCACCCAGGGCAAGCAGCAGGGGATGACCAGCAAATGGATGGGCACCTTCTGGACCATGGACAGCTCCACCGTCATGAAGATGGGCCCGGACGGAGACGGCTTCATGGGCGTCATGCCCTACCGCTACTACTACGACACCGAGAAGGCGCCGATGCTGGAGAAGATCCGTGCCATGCGGCCGCAGTACCAGAGCACCGCCTACACGCAGGGCATGCTGGCCGCCATGCTGTTCCTGGAGGCGGCCAAGCGCTGCCTGGAAGGCAACAAGCCCCTGACGGGCGTCAACCTGAAAGCGGCGCTGAACTCGATTCGCGATTTCGATACCGGCGGCCTGATCGGCGTGCCGATCAGCATCCCGGGCAACTCGATTCCGGTCGGTCGCGTCTACAAGGCCGACATGAAGGCACAGAAGATGGTGGCCGCATCCGACTGGATCAAGCTGTGAGCCTGACCCGGAACGCCGACCCGGCGTGTTCCCGCCCGGTCGGCGGGGCCAGGGTTGGAACACGTCGAGGCCAGGGGTGACCCCCATGAACCCGCGCACGACCGACCTGATCCTCGAAATCAACAACATCGAGGTGGTCTACAACAAGGCGGTGCAGGCCCTGCGCGGCCTGTCGCTGGCCGTGCCGCGCGGGCAAATCGTGGCGCTGCTGGGCAGCAACGGCGCCGGCAAGAGCACCACGCTGAAGGCCGTGTCCAACCTGCTGACGCTGGAGAACGGGGCGCTGGAGTCGGGCAGCATCCGTTTCCAGGGTCAGGACACGGCGCGCCGTGCGCCGCAGGAGCTGGTGCGTGCCGGCCTGTCGCACGTGATGGAAGGGCGCCACGTGTTCGAGGATCTGACGGTGGAGGAAAACCTCGTCGCTGCCAGCTACGCGTTGACCGGGCGCGCCGGTGCGGCCCGGCCGGATTTCGATCTCGTCTACCACTTCTTTCCGCGCCTGCACGAGCGGCGCAAGGGTCTGGCAGGCTATCTGTCCGGCGGCGAGCAGCAGATGCTGGCGATTGGGCGCGCGCTGATCGCCCAGCCCCAGCTGATGCTGCTGGACGAGCCTTCGCTGGGCCTGTCGCCCAAGCTGGTGGAAGAGATCTTCGGCATCATCGTGCGCATCAACGCCGAGCGGGCGACCTCCATGCTGCTGGTCGAGCAGAACGCCACCGTGGCGCTGGCCGTGGCGCACAGCGGCTACATCATGGAAAACGGCAAGATCGTGATCGATGGCAGCGCCGATCGCCTGGCCAGCGACGCCGACGTGCGCGAGTTCTACCTGGGCATGGGCGGCGGCGGCGAAACCCGGAGCTTTCGCGAGATCAAACACTACAAGCGGCGCAAGAGATGGCTGTCCTGACCCACGCTGGCACCTTGCCCGAACTGACCCTGCCGCAGATGCTGCGCGAGCGCGCCCGGCGCGACGCACAGCGCGTGGCGATCCGGCAAAAGGAATTCGGCATCTGGAAGCCCTACACCTGGGCACAGTATTACGAGCGCGCGAACCATTTCGCGCAGGGTCTGGTGGCGCTGGGCATGGCACCAGGCGGGCACCTGGGCGTGATTTCGGAGAACCGCATCGAATGGGTGCTGGCACAGATGGGTGCCAGCCTGCTGGGTGCCGTCACGGTCGGCGTCTATCCCACCAGCCCGACGTCGGAGGTGGCCTACGTGGTGGGGCACGCCGACATCGATGTCGTGGTCTGCGAGGACCAGGAGCAGGTGGACAAGGTGCTGGAGGCGAGGGCGCAGCTGCCGCGCCTGCGCAGGATCATCATGGTCGAAACCAAGGGCCTGCGCGACTACCCCCCCGAGCAGCGCGCGCTGATCTCCAGCTTCGACGACGTGGAGCGGCTGGGTGCGCAGGCCGGCCACCAGGGCCTGATCGAGGACGCACTGGCGCGCCAGCGGCTGGACGACATCGGCCTGATGATCTACACCTCGGGGTCCACCGGCAAGCCCAAGGGCGCCATGATCTCGTGGCGCAACATGCGGGGCGTGGTGCCCGGGATCGTCGATCGGCTGGCGCTCGACGCGGACGCTTCACACCTGTCCTACCTGCCCCTGTGCCACGTCGCTGAGCAGATGCTGACCACCTTCGTGCCGATCTACCTGGGCTCGCAGGTGAACTTCGGCGAGTCGATCCGCACCGTGCAGGAAGACCTGCGCGAAGTGGCGCCCAGCATGTTCCTGGGGGTGCCGCGCATCTGGGAGAAACTGCACGCCTCGATCTCGATCAAGATGCAGGAAACCGGCGCGCTGCGCCGCGCACTGTTCGAGCGCGCCCTGAGGGCCTGCGCGCCGCTGGCGCAACTGCCCCGGGATCGGTGGTCGCTGGCCGAGCGGGCGCGCTTTGCCTGTGCGTACTGGCTGGTGTTTCGTGCACTGCAGAACTTCTGTGGTCTGCGCAAGGTGCGGGTGGCGCTCACGGGGGCGGCGCCGATCGCGCCCGAAGTGGTGCGCTTCTTTCGCACGCTGGGGGTGCCGCTGATCGAAGTCTACGGTCTGACCGAATCCTCCGGCATGGTCACCGGCCATCGTTTGCACGACGTGGTGGTGGGCACCGTCGGGCCGGTCACCGCGGGGGTCGAACACCGGGTGGCCGACAACGGCGAGCTGCAGATTCGCGGTGAGATGGTGTTTGCCGGCTACTACAAGAGCCCTGAAGCCACGGCGCAGACCATCGTCGATGGCTGGCTGCACACCGGTGACGTGGTGCGCGAGGAGGGCGGTCAGATCAGGATCGTCGACCGCCTGAAGGACATCATGATCACTGCGGGTGGCAAGAACCTGACGCCGTCGGAAATCGAAAACGCGATGAAGGCCAGCCCCTACGTCAAGGAGTGCATCGTCATCGCCGATGGTCGCAAGTTCGTCAGCGCGCTGGTGCAGATCGAGTTCGACACCGTTGCCAAATGGGCCGAGGCGCGTCGCATCGCCTTCACGCATTTCCGTTCGCTGGTCGAGACGCCCGAAGTGCGTCAGCTGATCGAAGACGAGGTGGCGAAGGGCAATGCCCGCCTGGCCCAGGTGGCACAGGTTCGGCGCTTCCACCTCCTGACAAAGGAACTCGACCACGACGACGGCGAAGTCACCGCCACCATGAAGGTGCGCCGCGCCAGCATCTACAAGGCCTACGCGGCCGAGATCGAGGCGCTCTATCGCGCTGCCGCCTGAGCGGTGGTGCCCGCAGCGCGGCTGCGGCGCAGCGCCCGCGCCACTTCGCCCACCAGGCCAGGCCCCCGGTAGATCAGCCCGGTGTAGATCTGCACCGCGTCGGCGCCGGCCTCGATCTTGGCCACGGCGTCGGCACCGCTCATGATGCCGCCCACGCCGATGATCGGGTAGCCGGCGCCCAGCGCCGCGCGCAGCTCGCCTATGACGCGGTTGCTGGCTTCGCGCACCGGCGCGCCCGACAGGCCGCCGGCCTCGTCGGCATGGGGCAAGCCAGCCACGGCCTCGCGCGACAGCGTGGTGTTGGTGGCAATCACGCCGTCGATGCCGTGGCGGCGCAGTGCGTCGGCGATGGCCTGCACCTGCTCGCCGTCCAGATCGGGCGCGATCTTCAGGAACAGCGGCACCTGCCGCCCATGCTCGGCCGCCAGTTCGCCCTGGCGCGACTTGAGGGACGACAGCAGCGCGTCCAGCGCGGCGTCGCTCTGCAGATCGCGCAGGTTCTTGGTGTTGGGGCTGGAGATGTTGACCGTGACGTAGTCTGCAAACGGGTAGACGCCGGCCAGGGCGATCAGGTAGTCGTCGGTGGCGCGCTCGATCGGGGTGGCCGCGTTCTTGCCAATGTTCAGGCCAAGAATCATGCGTTGGCGCCCGTCTGGCGTGCGCGAAGCGCTATGAAAACGGGAGTTTCTGACGTTGCGCACAAAGGCGTCCAGCCCGTCGTTGTTGAAGCCCATGCGGTTGATCAGGGCCTGCGCGGCGGGCAGGCGGAACATGCGCGGTCTGGGGTTGCCGGGCTGTGCCAGCGGGGTGACGGTGCCGACTTCGACAAAGCCGAAGCCCATCGCCGCCAGACCGTCGATGGCGCGTGCGTTCTTGTCCAGCCCGGCGGCCAGGCCCACGCGGTTGGGCAGGGCGAGGCCGGCCAGCGTCACCGGGTCGTCGATGCGGCTGTGGCACCAGGTCCACTGCAGCGGGGTGCCGGCACCGCGCGCCAGCAGGTCGATGGTGAGGTCGTGCGCGGCCTCGGGGTCCATGTTGAACAGGACGGCGCGCGACAGGCCGTAGGGCAGCAGGGCCATTGGATAATTCTTGCTTGAAACGGGAACAGAGGGAAATTGTCGCAAATGACTCAGGACGAACTCAAAGCCATGGTCGGGCGCGCCGCGCTCGAGTACGTCGAGGCGGGCCAGGTGGTAGGCGTGGGCACAGGTTCGACGGTGAACCACTTCATCGACGCGCTGGCGAGCATGAAGGAACGCATCCCCGGCGCCGTGTCCTCGTCGGAAGCGTCGACTGCGCGCCTGCAGGCCCTGGGCATTCCGGTGTTCGACTGCAACGCCGTGGGCGAGATCGCCGTCTATATCGACGGCGCTGACGAGATCGACCCGCGTGGCCACATGATCAAGGGCGGCGGCGCAGCGCTGACGCGCGAGAAGATCGTGGCCGCCCAGTCGCGCCGCTTCGTCTGCATCGCCGACGACAGCAAGCGCGTGGAGGTGCTGGGGCGTTTTCCACTGCCGGTGGAGGTGATTCCGATGGCGGCGCAGCGCATCGTGCGCCAGTTTGCCGCCCTGGGCGGCCAGGCCGAACTGCGCCACAAAGACGGCGCCCCGCTGGTGACCGACAACGGCCAGCACATCCTGGACGTGCGCGGCCTGCGCATCGGCGATCCGCTGGCGTTCGAAAGCACCGTCAACCAATGGCCGGGCGTGGTCACCGTGGGCGTGTTCGCACACCAAAAGGCGCAGATCTGCCTGCTGGGCACGTCCCAGGGCGTGCGGACGCTGCGCTTTGATGGTGCCTGAGTGCGGCAACTGGTCGCTCGCCATCTTCGCGACAGACGCATGACCGCCGGGTCTCGTCGCGTCGATCCCCATCACCGGCCGGGTGAGCATGCCGCGTCCTTGCGGCTTGCCCGCCACCCCGGACACGGCACCGGTGGGCGCGTCCAACGGCCACTCTGCGGCTGAGGGCCCGTCGTCGATCGACACACCATGCCCGGCCCAACCGAGCGGCGACTGTTGACGCTGGCACTGAACGTCATGCTGGCCGTGGCGATTCTGGCGGCCGGGGTGCTGGCGTGGCGGTTTGCTGGCGGGCCGCCGCCCGATGGCCCGCCTGGCGTGCGCGTGGCGCGCCTGCCGCCCGGCAGCTTCGTCTGGGCCAGCGCGCCCGATGACCCGCGCTATCTGCCCGACGGCCTGCGCGCCCAGGACGCCGGCCGTCTGGCGCTGCTGCTGCTGCGCGAGCGCGACGGCAGCCTGCGCGCCTTCTATCTGCCACGCCAGGGTGGGCGCGCCAGCGTGCCGGCGGCCGCCTCGCCAGCGGTGGCCGGCATTCCGTGCGAGGATATGGCCCCGGACTTCGGGCGTGGCGACATCGCCTGTCGGCAGACCAGCGCCGGTTTTGACTTCGCGGCGCGCCATCGCTGGTCGCTGCAAGGTCGGGCCCTCAGCCCAGGCACGCCCGATCTGTACGCGGTGCCGGGGCAGGAACTGGACGGCGACTGGCTGCCACAAGCGCTGCGCCGCTGAGCCATGGGGTATCCCATGGGTGTGCAATGGAAAATGCCTCCAGCGCTTGCTGGGTGTGCGCAACGAGCTATTCAATTTGTAGCTTATGCAACGTCTGGATTTTGGGCCCGTGCGGGTCTATCTGGGTGAAAAATCGGGCAAGTACCCTGACGGAAACCAGGTCATCGTGCAGGGCCGCGATACCCGCGTGGCGTTCGACACGCCGCAGGTGGCGCGCCACATCGGGCCAGACCTGGACGGGGTGGATCTGGTGCTGCTGGGCCATGTGCACGAGGACCACATGGTGGCCCTGGGCCAGCTGCGCCACGCCGCCGTGCAAGTGCATGAGGCCGACCTGGCGGCCGCGCAGTCGTGGCCAGGCCTGGCGCGCCACTACGGCTATCCGGCGCCCGTACTCGAGGCGATGCGTGCCGTGATCGCGCGCGATTTCAGCTACCACCCGCGCCCCGACGCCACCGCCTACACCCACGGCAGCCAGTGGGATCTGGGGGGCGGCGTGCGCGTGCGCGCCCATCACCTGCCGGGTCACACCGCCGGCCATTCGGCGCTGGTGATTGAAAGCGAGGGCATCGCCTTCATCGGCGACATCGACCTGACCGGCTTCGGCCCCTACTACGGCGACGCCAGCTCCGACCTGCGCCAGTTTCAGCGCAGTCTGGCGGCGGTGCGCGAGCTCGACGCGCGCCTGTGGGTCACCTCGCACCACCGTGGCGTGATCACCGAACGTGCCGCCTTCGAACAGGCCTTGGCACGTTTTGCCACCAGGATCGACGAGCGCCATGAGCGCCTGCTGGGCTACCTGAGCGAAGGGCCGCAGACACTCGATCAGCTCGTCGCGCGTCGCCTGCTGTACCCGATCGGGATCGAGCTGCCCTACGTCGACAGCGCCGAACGCCGCAGCATCCAGATGCACCTCGACCTGCTGATCGAGCAGTGTCTGGTACAAGCGGTGGGCGAGGGTGGGTACGCCCTGGCGAGCTGAACGACGGCGCAAAAAAGAGCGGCCCGTGGATCGGGCCGCTCATGTCTGTCCTGGCGGAGAGGGCGGGATTCGAACCCGCGGTGGGCTATTAACCCACACACGCTTTCCAGGCGTGCGACTTAAACCGCTCATCCACCTCTCCGTGCAATCGCGCATTGTAGCGCGGTGCAGGCGCGCCTGGTGCCTGCGTGCAAGTGCGTTCAGCCTTCGCTGCGCTGCTGCGTCTGCACCATCTTCATGGCCGAGCTGATGAGGGCCGAGACTTCAGTCATGTTGCTGGGCACGACCAGGGTGGTCTGGGCCTGGCTGGCGAGCTGGCTGTAGGCCTCGACGGCGCGTTCGGCCACCTTCAGTTGCACCGCCTGCTCGCCTCCAGGCTGGCGGATGGCGGTGCCGATGCGCGCCAGCGCCACGGCGGTGGCGTTGGCCACCTCGGTGATGGCGGCGGCCTGGCCCTGGGCGGTGTTGATGGCGGCTTGCTTGTCACCTTCGGATTTGGCGATGGCGGCCTGCTTCTGGCCTTCGGCCAGGTTGATTTCTTCCTGTCGTTTACCTTCCGAGGTGGCGATGACGGCGCGCTTTTCGCGCTCGGCCGTGATCTGTGCCTGCATGGAACGCAGGATTTCAGCCGGCGGCGTGAGGTCCTTGATTTCGTAGCGCAGCACCTTCACGCCCCAGTTCAGCGCCGCTTCGTCGATGGCCTCGACCACCTTGGCGTTGATCATGTCGCGCTCTTCGAAGGTCTTGTCCAGCTCCAGCTTGCCGATCACGCTGCGCAGCGTGGTCTGCGCCAGCTGGGTGATGGCGACCACGTAGTTGCTGGCGCCGTAGCTGGCGCGCATCGGGTCGGTGACCTGGAAGTACAGGATGCCGTCCACCTGCAGCTGCGTGTTGTCGCGCGTGATGCAGACCTGGCTGGGCACGTCCATCGGGATTTCCTTCAGGCTGTGACGATAGGCCACGCGATCCAGGAAGGGCATGATGAAGTTCAGGCCCGGTGCCAGCGTGCCGTGGTACTTGCCCAGCCGCTCGACCACCCAGGCGTTCTGCTGGGGCACGACCTTGATCGCCAGCTTGATGAACAGCGCGGCGATGATGACGACGATGAGTGCGATTTCCACGATGGCTTCTTTCGTTGAGGTTCGGTGGGCGGGGGTGGCGTGGCGCCGTCAGGCCGGCTCGACCAGCAGGCGGCTGCCCACCAGCTCGATCACGCGGTGCGGGCCCGGGTGGGGCGCGTGGCCGGGTCGCAGCACGGCGGTCCAGGGCGCGCCGCGGTAGCGGATCTGGGCCGTGCCGTCGGCGCCCCAGGCGTCGATCTGCACGGTTTCACCGACGTCGAGGTTGACGCTGCGGTCGGCGCGCGGCGACGGGTCTCCCGGCCGGCGCCGGCGCGCCAGGTAGCTGACCAGCACCGCCACGCCGCCGGTCACGCCGCCGGCGACCAGCTGGGCGCTCAGGCTCAGCCCGGCGTGGGCCGCCAGCGCGCCGGCCGCAGCGCCGATGGCCAGCATCAGCAGGTAGAAGGTGCCGGTCAGCAGCTCGGCCGCCACCAGCAGCCCGGCGGCGATCCACCAGACGGTCGAGTCTGCCATGCATGCTCCCAGTTAATGATTTCGATGTATCACTGATGCGCATTGTCGGGCATCTGCACGCGGCTGCCGCGCCGGGGCGCGGCAATTCCGTACACTTGCGCGCTGTTTTGCCGCCTTCGGCAGGAGTCAGGTCCCATGAAGTTCCGCTTTCCGATCGTCATCATCGACGAAGACTACCGCGCCGACAACATCTCCGGCCTGGGCATCCGTGCCCTGGCCAAGGCGATCGAGGACGAGGGTTTCGAGGTGGTGGGTGCCACCAGCTATGGCGACCTGAGCCAGTTCGCCCAGCAGCAAAGCCGCGCCAGTGCCTTCATCCTGTCGATCGACGACGAGGAGCTGGGCGCCGACGAGGCATCGTCCCCCGCGGTGCAGAACCTGCGCAGCTTCATCGCCGAGGTGCGGCGCAAGAACGACGACGTGCCGATCTACCTGCACGGCGAGACCAAGACCAGCCAGCACCTGCCCAACGACGTGCTGCGCGAGCTGCACGGCTTCATCCACATGTTCGAGGACACGCCCGAGTTCGTGGCCAAGCACATCGTGCGCGAGGCCAAGAGCTATCTGGAAGGCATCCAGCCGCCGTTCTTTCGCGCATTGCTCGACTATGCCGAGGATGGTTCGTACTCCTGGCACTGTCCGGGGCATTCGGGCGGGGTGGCGTTCCTGAAGTCACCGATCGGCCAGATGTACCACCAGTTCTACGGCGAGAACATGCTGCGCGCCGACGTCTGCAACGCCGTCGAAGAGCTGGGCCAGCTGCTGGACCACAACGGCGCGATCGGCGACAGCGAGCGCAATGCGGCGCGCATCTTCAACGCCGACCACTGCTTCTTCGTCACCAACGGCACCAGCACCAGCAACAAGATCGTCTGGCACCACACGGTGGCGCCTGGGGACGTGGTGGTGGTGGACCGCAACTGCCACAAGAGCAACCTGCACGCCATCATCATGACCGGCGCGATCCCGGTGTTTCTCAAGCCCACGCGCAACCACTACGGCATCATCGGCCCGATTCCGCGCAGCGAGTTCGAGCCCGAGACCATCAAGGCCAAGATCCGCGCCAACCCGCTGCTGCAGCATGTCGACGCCGATCGCGTCAAGCCGCGCATCCTGACGCTGACGCAGTCCACCTACGACGGCGTGCTGTACGACACCGAGGCGATCAAGGGCATGCTCGACGGCTACGTCGACAACCTGCATTTCGACGAGGCCTGGCTGCCGCACGCGGCCTTCCATCCGTTCTATGGCAGCTACCACGCCATGGGCAAGAAGCGCGCGCGGCCGCAGCAGTCGGTGGTTTATTCGACCCAGTCGATCCACAAGCTGCTGGCCGGCATCAGCCAGGCCAGCCACGTGCTGGTGCAGGACTCGCAGCAGGTCAAGCTCGACCGCTACCTGTTCAACGAGGCGTACCTGATGCACACCTCGACCAGCCCGCAGTACAGCATCATCGCCAGCTGCGACGTGGCCGCCGCCATGATGGAGCCGCCCGGCGGCACCGCCATGGTGGAAGAGAGCATTGCCGAGGCGCTGGACTTTCGCCGCGCCATGCGCAAGGTCGAGGCCGACTTCGGCAAGGGCGACTGGTGGTTCAAGGTCTGGGGGCCGGAGAAGATCGCCGAAGAAGGCATCGGGCGCGCCGACGACTGGGTCATCAAGAACGGCGCGAAGGACCGCAGCTGGCACGGCTTTGGCAAGCTGGCGCCGGGCTTCAACATGCTGGACCCGATCAAGGCCACCATCGTCACGCCCGGCCTGAACCTGGACGGCAAGTTCGACAAGAGCGGCATTCCGGCGTCGATCGTCACCAAATTCCTGGCCGAGCACGGCGTGGTGGTGGAAAAGACCGGGCTCTACAGCTTCTTCATCATGTTCACCATCGGCATCACCAAGGGCCGCTGGAACACGCTGGTGACGGCGCTGCAGCAGTTCAAGGACGACTACGACCGCAACCAGCCGATGTGGCGCATCATGCCGGAGTTCTGCGCCCAGCACCGGCGCTACGAGAAGATGGGCCTGCGCGACCTGTGCCAGCACGTGCATCAGCTCTACGCCAAGTACGACATCGCGCGCCTGACCACCGACATGTACCTGAGCGAGCTGACGCCGGCCATGAACCCGGCCGACGCCTACGCCTGCATCGCCCGCCGCCAGGTGGAGCGGGTGGAGATCGACCAGCTCGAAGGCCGCATCACCACGGCGCTGGTGACGCCCTATCCGCCCGGCATTCCGCTGCTGATTCCGGGCGAGGTGTTCAACCGCAAGATCGTCGACTACCTGAAGTTCGCGCGCGACTTCGCGCTCGAGTGCCCCGGCTTCGAGACCGACATCCACGGCTTGGTGGAGGTGGAAGACGACCACGGCCATGTGCGCTACTTTGCCGATTGCGTGGCCGCCGATGCCCGTGGGGTGCGCGGCGGTTTATGATGAAGCGTGTGACCACTGAGGAGAACCGATGTTTCCTGAATACCGCGATCTGATCACCCGTCTCAAGGGCGAGGGCTCGAACACCCGTTTCCTGAACCTGTTCGAGCGGCACAACGAACTGGATCACCAGATCAAGGCCATGGAAGGCCACGATGCCGGTGCCATCCACAGCGAGATCGAGACGCTGAAGAAGGAAAAACTGCGCGTCAAGGACGAGCTGTACACGATCCTGCGGCAGGAGGCCACGGTCGGCAAGTGAGCCGTCCATCGCGCGCCGCACAAACCCGCCTCGCCCAGGCGGGTTTTTTGTGGACTTTTATGTGCTCTGGCGCTTATCTGGCAAGCGCCAAAAGCTATCGGATTGGTAGCGTTTCAGAAGCGAATCCCGGCCGGGTTGGTGGCGTTGCGCGGGGGGGCGATGCTGGGCTCGGCCGGCGTTGCCGCGGCGGGGGCAGTGGCTTCGCGGGCCGTACCGGTGGCCGCGGCGGGCACGGGGCTTTGGGCCACCAGCGGTGTGGCGGCCGGGCGCTGATAGGCCGCCGGCAACTGCGAGGTTCTGGGATAGCCGGCGGCGTCGAGGTACTGGCTCCACTCCTGGTCCGAATAGCCGCTCAGGCGCTGGCCGCCGATGGTCAGCACCGGCACCTGGCTGGCACCGGCCAGCCGCTGCAGGGCTGCGATGTCCTCGTTGGACTGCACGGTTTTTTCACTGAACGGCACGCCGCGCTGGATCAGCAGGTTGCGGCCGCTGACGCAGGGCGGGCAATCGGCGGAGGTGTAGAGCGTGACGGGAAAGCGCTGCACGGTCTGGCTGAGCGTGTAGGGCAGCGTGGCGCTGCCGCTGCGCCGGGTATCGCCGCCGAGCGGGGCCACCTGGCGACCCGCCTGTGCGGGAGGCGGCTGGTCGCTGTAGCTGACGCCGCCGGGCCCGCTCGAACGGTACACCTGCGCCTGGACGCCGCCCGCCAGCAGCAGGGCGCTCAAGGCCGTGACGAGAAGCAGAGGGTGACGACGATGCACGGGCGATTCTCCTGCGGGCGGGGTGGACGACAAGGGCTGCGGGCCGGCCGCCGTGCGCCTCAAGCCATGCCCTGGTGGCGCAGCAGCGCGTCCAGGCTGGGCTCGCGGCCACGGAAGGCCTTGAACGATTCCATGGCCGGGCGGCTGCCGCCGGCTTCCAGAATCTCGCGTCGGTATTTTCGTCCGGTTTCGACGCTGGGCAAGCCCTCGGGCGTCACGCTTTCCTCGAACGCGGCGTAGGCGTCGGCCGACAGCACTTCGGCCCACTTGTAGCTGTAGTAGCCCGCGGCGTAACCGCCAGCGAAGATGTGGCTGAAGGTCTGTGCCGTGCGCGCGAACGGTGGCGGCTGCAGCACCGCCACTTCGCGCCGCACCGCGTCCAGCAGCGGCTGGAAGTCCTGGCCGCTGGCGTGCTCGGTGTGCAGCAGCATGTCGAACAGGGCGAACTCGATCTGTCGCACGGTCTGCAGGCCGGCCTGGTAGTTGCGGGCGGCGATCATCTTGTCGAACAGCTCGCGCGGCAGCGGCTCGCCGCTGTCGACATGGGCCGTCATGTGGCGCAGCACTTCCCATTCCCAGCAGAAGTTTTCCATGAACTGGCTGGGCAGCTCGACCGCATCCCACTCGACGCCGCTGATGCCCGAGACGTCGCGCTCGTTCACCTGCGTCAGCAGATGGTGCAGGCCGTGGCCGAATTCGTGGAACAGGGTGATGACGTCGTCGTGCGTGAGCAGCGGCGGCGCGCCATGAACGCCCTCGGCGAAGTTGCACACCAGCTGGGCCACGGGGGTCTGCAGGCGGCCGTTGTCCGGGCGCAGCCAGCGGGCGCGCACGTCGTCCATCCAGGCGCCGCCGCGCTTGCCGGTGCGCGCGCCAGGGTCGAGATAGAACTGGCCCAGCAGTTGCCCGTCGCGCTCGATGCGGTAGAACTCGACCGAGGGGTGCCAGACCGGCGCCGCGTCGCGGCGGATGGCCACTTCGAACAGGGTCTCGACGATCTTGAACAACCCGGCCAGCACCTTGGGCGCCTGAAAGTACTGCTTGACCTCCTGCTCGCTGAAGGCGTAGCGCGCTTCCTTGAGCCGTTCGCCCAGATAGGGCCAGTCCCAGCTCTGCGGATCGGCCAGGTCCAGCCGTTCGCGCGCGAAGGCGCGCAGGTCGGCCACGTCGCGCTCGGCGTAGGGCCGGGCCTTGGCCGCCAGCTGGCGCAGAAAGTCGATCACCTGGCGCGGCGATTCGGCCATCTTGGGCACCAGGGACACGTCGCCGTAGCTGGCGTAGCCCAGCAGCTGCGCTTCTTCGTGGCGCAGCGCCAGGATTTCGCGGATCAGCGGTGCGTTGTCAAAGCGCGTGGCATCGCCCTCGGCCTGGTCGGAGGCGCGCGTGACGTAGGCGCGGTACAGGCGCTGGCGCAGCGCGCGGTCATGCGCGAACTGCATCACCGGCAGGTAGCTGGGCAGCTTCAGGGTGAGCTTGTAGCCGGACTGGCCGTCGGCCTGGGCGGCGGCGCGGGCCGTGGCCAGGACATCGGGCGGCAGGCCTTCGACCTCGGCTTCGCTGGCATAACAGGCGTAGGCGTCGGTGGCGTCGAGCGCGTTCTCGCTGAACTTCTGGCTCAGCTCGGCCAGACGCTCCTGGATGGCGGCGTAGCGCTGCTTGGCTGCACCCTGCAGCTCGGCGCCGCCCAGCACGAAGTCGCGCAGGGCGTTGTCGCGCGCGCGCCGCTGCGCGGCGTCCAGCGGCGCCGGGTCGATGGCCTTGTAGCGGGCGTACAGCCGCTCGTCGCTGCCCAGCCGGGTCCAGAACTCGGTGACCCGGGGCAGGGCGGCATTGTAGGCGGCGCGCAGCTCGGGGGTGTCCATGACGGCGTTGAGGTGGCTGACCACGCTCCAGGCGCGGCCCAGGCGCTCGCCGGGCACGTCGAGCGTGCGCGACAGCCACGTCCAGTCGGCCGGGGAGTCGGGGCTGACGGCGGCCTCCAGCGCCGCCTCGGCTTCGGCCAGCAGCTGGTCGATGGCGGGAGCCACGTGTTCCGGGCGGATCTGGTCGAAGCGCGGCAGGTCGGAGAAGTCGAGCAGGGGATTGGTCATGGCGCTTCAGCTGGGGACAAGGCGGTGTTTGTCAAGCCGCAAAGTATCAAAATGATAGCTTCTGGCGCTTTGTGGACAAGCGCCGCAGGCCATTTTGCTTAAAGATCGAGGGTCTGCGGGCGGCCGGCGCCGCGCGGCCCCGGGTCAGGCGGCGGCGCGCTCGGCGGCCTCGATGGTGTTGACCAGCAGCATGGCGCGCGTCATGGGTCCCACGCCGCCGGGCACCGGGGTGATCCAGCTGGCCACCTGGCGCACCCCGGTGAAGTCCACGTCGCCGCACAGCTTGCCGGCGTCGTCGCGGTTCATGCCGACGTCGATGACCACCGCGCCGGGCTTGACCATGTCCGCCGTCAGGACGTTGCGCTTGCCGACGGCGGCCACCACGATGTCGGCCTGGCGCGTCAGCGCCGCCAGGTCGGAGGTGCCGCTGTGGCAGACGGTGACGGTGGCGTTCTGCGTCAGCAGCATCATGGCCATCGGCTTGCCGACGATGTTGCTGCGCCCGATCACCACCGCGTGCCGGCCCCGCAGATCGTGCAGGCCGATCGACTGCAGCATGCGCATGCAGCCGTAGGGGGTGCAGGGGCGAAAGCCGGGCTGGCCCACCATCAGCGCGCCGGCGCTGGCGACGTGAAAGCCGTCCACGTCCTTGGCTGGGGCAATGGCCTCGATCACCGCATGCGCGTCCATGTGTGGCGGCAGCGGCAGCTGCACCAGGATGCCGTGCACGGCCGGGTCGGCGTTGAGGGCGGCGATGCGCGCCAGCAACTCGGCCTGCGGCAGCTCGGCCGGGTAGCGTTCCAGCGTCGCCGACAGGCCGGTCTGCTGGCTGTCGGCCACCTTGCTGCGCACGTAGACCTGGCTGGCCGGGTTGTCACCGACCAGAATGATGCTCAGGTGCGGTTGCACGCCGCGTGCCTGCAGCGCCTGCACGCGGTGCGCCACCTCGGCGCGGACGGTGGCCGCCAGGGCGTTGCCGTCGATCAGTTGGGCGGTCATGTGAAGAACCCGTCGGATACCAATGAAAAAGCTGCCTGGCGCTTGATGGATATGCGCCGGCAGCTATGAAAACGATAGTAGCTCAGACCTTGGCGGTTTGCTGCCCCAGGGCGATCTTGAGCAGGTCGGCCACGGTGTTGGCGCCCAGCTTTTCCATGATGTTGGCGCGGTGCGCCTCGACGGTCTTGATGCTGATGCCCAGGTCGTCGGCGATCTGCTTGTTCAGGCGGCCGGCGACGATGCGTTCGAGCACCTGCGCTTCGCGGCCGGTGAGCTTGGCCAGCAGCGCGTCGCGGCTGGCGGCCTGCTGGTGTTCGGCGAAGCTCGTGCGGGCCTGCTCCAGCATGCGCTCGACCAGGGGCATCAGGTGGTCTTCGTTGAAGGGCTTCTGGATGAAGTCCATGGCCCCCTTCTTCATGGTGTCGACCGCCAGCGGCACGTCGCCATGGCCGGTGATGAAGGCCATCGGCAGGGGCGAGTGGCGCTCGTTCAGGCGGTCCTGGAGCTCCAGCCCGCTCATGCCGTCCATGCGAATGTCGATGATCAGGCAGGCCACTTCGCGCGGGTCGTAGCGGGCCAGAAAGGCCTCGGCCGACTCGAAGCAGCGTACGCGGTAATCCTGGCCTTCCAGCAGCCACTGCACCGAATCACGCACCGCCTCGTCGTCGTCCACCACGTAGACCGTGCCTCGTTTCGGAATCAGACTCATGCAACTTCCCTGAGGTTGTGGTCGGACGGGCGGGCATCCTGTGCCGGACCGACCGGGATCCAGAAACTGAAGCGGCAGCCCACGACCTGGCCGGCATTGTAGAGGTTCTCGGCGTGGATCCGGCCCTGGTGCGACTCGACGATCGAGCGGCACAGATTGAGGCCGATGCCCAGGCCGTCGCTCTTGGTGGAGAAGAAGGCTTCGTACAGCCGCGCCAGCGCCTCGGGCGCCAGACCGCGCCCGCTGTCGGTCACGCTGAACTGCACCGTGGGCTGATCTTCGATGTCGCGTTGCACCACGCGCAGCTCGATCAGGCGCTGGCCCGGCGCACGCTGGGCGACGTCGATCGATTCGGCGGCGTTCTTGATCAGGTTCATCAGCACCTGCTCGATCAGGATCGGGTCCACGTACAGGGCCGGCAGGTCGGTGGCGATCTGGCGCACCAGCCGCACGTTGCGGCGGCGCAGTTCGATCTCGGCCAGCTCCAGCACCTGCTCGACCATCGGCGTCACCTCGGCCCAGGCACGGCGCGGCTCGCTGCGCTTGACGAAGCTGCGGATGTGCTGCACCACCTGACCGGCGCGCTGCGCCTGGCGGGCGGTCTTGTCGAGTGCGCCGAGCAGATCGTCACGGCTGATCTGCCCGCTGCGCACGCGCGAGATCATGCCGGTGCAGTAGTTGCTGATCGCCGTCAGCGGCTGGTTCAGCTCGTGGGCGACGCTGGAAGCCATCTCGCCCATGGTGATCAGGCGGCTGGCGGCTTCGGCGCGCTCGGCCTGCGCGGCGGCCTGCTCCTCGGCCTGCCGGCGCGCCGTGATGTCGGTGGCGATCACCATCTGCACCAGGCGGCCGTCCACCCAGTTCAGGTAGCGCGAGCGCACTTCCAGCCACTTGTTCAGGCGTTCGATGTAGACCTCGGCATGCTCTGCCAGCGGCGCGTTGGCCAGGCTGTCGACCGGCAGACCGACCAGGGAGTCGACCGTGTCCAGGCTCTCTTCGGACGCCTGGGTTTCGGGCGTTCCGGCGCGCTCCACCAGCTTCAGATGGCCGGTGGTGGTGCCGTCGAACCACTGGCGATACAGCTTGTTGGCAAACAGCAGCTCCTGGCTGCCCAGCGGCGCCACCGACACCGAAGCGTCCAGCGCTTCCAGCACGGTGGTGAAGCGCTCGTACGAGGCCGACAGCTGGCGCCGCACCCGGTTCGGTTCGGTGATGTCGGTCATCGACGCCATCCAGCCGGCATGCTTGCCGGTGGCGTCGATCAGGGGCGAGACGTACAGGCGGGCATCGAACAGCGAGCCGTCCTTGCGCTTGACGCTCATCTGGAAGCCGGCCGGGTCGGCCGTGCCGCGCAGCTCCTCCTTCAGGCGCGACGACAGCTCGGCGCGATCGGCGTCGGGCCAATAGCTGAACGGCTCGGCCTGGCCCAGCAGCTCGTCCTCGCTCCAGCCCGTCATCTGGCAGAAAGCCGGGTTGACGTAGATGATGCGCCCCTGCAGATCGAGCGCGCGCATGCCGGTGAGCATGGAGTTTTCCATCGCCCGACGGAAGCTGGTTTCGGCCAGCAGCGCATGCTGCGCCTGCTGACGGCGTTGCGACTGGCGCCAGTTGGCGATCAACATCCATGCCGTCATGCTGGCCAGCACCGCCACCAGCCAGAACAGCGTGCCACCGACCACGCCTTGTGAGGTGCGCCAGGCCTGGGCGCGCAGCACCAGCCCGTTGCCGACCGGGGAGACCGGGCTGTCGAAGGCGTTGACCTGCTCGCTCCAGGGCAGGTACTCCGACAGGCCGGTGCGGTCCGGGATGGTCTGGCCGGCCAGCAGCTGGCCCTTGGCGTCCAGCAGCGACACGGCGTATTTGGCCAGCACCTCCGACGGCACGCCATAGCGCAGCAGGCCATCGACCGAGTATTCCGCCAGCACCACGCCGGCGAACTGCGCGCGCGGCGTGATCGGCACGTGCAGGTACAGCACCGCATCGGCGTCCTCGACGGCCAGCGGCTGGTTGTACACGGCCTGGCGCAGATCCTGTGCCAGGCTGTAGCCCTCGCTGACCTCGCCGGGCTTGAGCCGGCCGTCGGCGATCCAGTCGGGCTGGGGCGACACGCTGGGCGAAGTCTGCGTGGTGCGCAGCCGGCGCTGGCCGTCGATCCAGCTGACCGCGCGCAACTCCGGGTACTGCGCCACCATGGCCTCGGCGCGGGCGTCGAATTGCAGCGCCGTCATTTCGCGGTCGGCCAGCTCGCGCGCCAGCCGCATCAGCTGCTCCTGGCGCTCCAGCAGGCGCAGGCGCAGGCGTTGCTGGCTGTATTCCACGTCACGTTTGACGGCCTCCTGCTCGCGCCGCGTTTCCTCCAGGCGCAAGTACCAGAAGGCCGACACGATGGCCGCCAGAAACAGCAGCACCGCCGCCAGCGGGGCCAGCTGGGCGATCGGATCCTGACCTTTGAGCAGGCGCTGCCAGCGTGTCCGGGGCGGACCGGAGTCGTACAGGGTGGAGGCAAGTTCGGACTGCATGCATGTCCAGTGTACGTGGCTGAAGACGGCCGTGGCGGCGTGGGTGCGCACTCCGGCCCGTCAGGGCCGTCGAGGCGCTGGCTGGAGATGCGCTGCGGACAAGGGTGCGACCGATCAGAATTGCGTATTATGAGATAACAAATTACTATTTGAAATTGCGCCGATTTGTGCGATCATCGCCGCTGGTTGGGTCACAATGACTTCGACAACATGAGAGGAGACGCGAAGATGTCCAACAATCCACAGGCGCAGTCTGCTGCCGAACTGGATGCCCAGGAAACCCGTGAATGGCTGGACGCGCTGACGGCGGTCATCGAGCGCGAGGGCCCCGAGCGCGCCCACGCGCTGCTGGAAGGCCTGCTGGAGCACGCCCGCCAGGCCAGCATCGACCTGCCGTTTTCCGCCAACACCGGCTACGTCAACACGCTCGAGCCTGAGCAGGAGGCGCGTTGCCCGGGCAACATCGCGATCGAAAAGCGCCTGCGCGCCTACATGCGCTGGAACGCCATGGCCATGGTGGTGCGGGCCAACCGCATCGACCCGCCCGAAGGCGGCAGCCTGGGTGGCCACATCGGCTCGTTCGCTTCGCTGGCCAGCATGTGGGGCGCCGGCTTCAACCATTTCTGGCATGCCGAGAGCGAACACCACGGTGGCGACTGCATCTACTTTCAGGGTCACAGTGCGCCCGGCATCTATGCCCGCGCCTACCTGGAAGGTCGCATTACCGAAGAGCAGCTGGAAAACTTCCGCCAGGAGGTCAAGGGCAAGGGCCTGTCCAGCTACCCGCACCCGCACCTGATGCCTGGCTTCTGGCAGTACTCCACCGTGAGCATGGGCCTGGGGCCGATGATGGCGATCTACCAGGCGCGCTTCATGAAGTACCTGCACGCGCGCGGCATCGCCAACACCGAAGGGCGCAAAGTTTGGGTGTTTCTGGGCGACGGCGAAATGGACGAGCCCGAAAGCCGCGGCGCCATCACGCTGGCCTCGCGCGAGAACCTGGACAACCTAATCTTCGTCATCAACTGCAACCTGCAGCGCCTCGATGGGCCGGTGCGCGGCAACGGCAAGATCATCCAGGAGCTGGAAGGCGACTTCCGTGGCGCCGGCTGGAACGTCATCAAGCTGCTGTGGGGCAAGGGCTGGGACGACCTGCTGCGGCGCGACAAGGACGGCAAGCTGCGCCAGCTCATGATGGAAACGCTGGATGGCGACTACCAGACCTTCCGCGCCAAGGATGGCGCCTACATCCGCCAGCATTTCTTCGGCAGGTACCCCGAGACGGCCAAGCTGGTCGAACACCTGACCGACGATGAAATCTGGGATCTGCGCCGTGGTGGCCACGATCCGGAGAAGGTGTACGCCGCCTTCCATGCCGCCAATGCGCACCAGGGCGAGCCCACGGTGCTGCTGGTCAAGACCGTCAAGGGCTACGGCATGGGCAGGGCCGGCGAGGGCCGCAACACCGTGCACCAGACCAAGCTGCTGGACGACGAGGACATCCGCTACATCCGCGACCGCTTCAACATCCCGATTCCCGACAGCGAGCTCGACAAGCTGCCCTACTACAAGCCGGCCGACGACACGCCGGAGATGAAATACCTGCACGAGCGCCGCCAGGCCCTGGGTGGCTATCTGCCGCACCGGCGCGAGAAGGCCGACGAGAGCTTCACCATCCCCTCGCTGGAGACCTTCAAGGCGGTGATCGAACCCACCGCCGAGGGCCGCGAGATATCCACCACCCAGGCCTATGTGCGCTTCCTCACGCAGCTCTTGCGCGACAAGGCGCTGGGCCCGCGCGTGGTGCCGATCCTGGTCGACGAGGCGCGCACCTTCGGCATGGAGGGGCTGTTCCGCCAGATCGGCATCTACAACCCCAAGGGTCAGCTCTACACGCCGCAGGATCGCGAGCAGGTGATGTACTACAAGGAGTCGGTCGACGGCCAGATCCTGCAGGAGGGCATCACCGAAGCCGGTGGCATGTGTTCGTGGATCGCGGCGGCGACCTCGTACTCGACCAACAACCGCATCATGATCCCGTTCTACATCTACTACTCGATGTTCGGGTTTCAGCGTTTCGGTGACCTGGCCTGGGCGGCGGGTGACATGCTGGCGCGCGGCTTCATTCTGGGCGGCACCTCCGGACGCACCACCTTGAACGGCGAGGGCCTGCAGCACGAGGATGGCCACAGCCACATTCTGGCTGGCACCATTCCGCACTGCCTGACCTACGACCCGAGCTTCGCGCACGAGGTGGCGGTGATCCTGCACGACGGCCTGAAGCGCATGGTCGAGAAGCAGGAAAACGTCTTCTACTACATCACCCTGCTGAACGAGAACTACGCCATGCCGGGCCTCACGCCGGGCACCGAGCAGCAGATCCTGCAGGGCATGTACCTGTGCAAACCCGGCGCCGAGGGCGAGCGGCGCGTGCAGCTGCTGGGCTCGGGCTCGATCCTGCGCGAATCGCTGGAGGCGCAGAAGCTGCTGGCCACCGACTGGGGCGTGCAGGCCGATGTGTGGAGCTGCCCGAGCTTCAACCAGCTCACGCGCGAAGGCCAGGACGTCGAACGCTGGAACCTGCTGCACCCGCTGGAGCAGCCGCGCGTGCCCTTCGTGGCGCGCCAGCTGGCCGGCCACCCGGGCCCGGTGGTGGCGTCGACCGACTACCTCAAGAACTACGCCGAGCAGATCCGCCCCTTCGTGCCCAAGGACCGGCCCTACATCGTGCTGGGCACCGACGGTTTCGGTCGCAGCGACTTCCGCGCCCGCCTGCGCGAGCACTTCGAGGTCGATCGCCACTACATCGCGGTGGCGGCGCTCAAGGGTCTGGCCGATGCCGGCGCGCTGCCCAGGCAGAAGGTGGCCGATGCCATCCGCAAGTACGGCATCGACACCGAAAAGATCAACCCGCTGCACGCCTGAGGGAGACGAGTCATGGCACTGGTGGAAGTCAAGGTCCCGGACATCGGCGACTTTTCGGACGTGGCGGTGATCGAGCTGCTGGTGGCGCCCGGCGACACCGTGAAGCTCGAACAAAGCCTGATCACGGTGGAGTCGGACAAGGCGTCGATGGAGATCCCCTCCAGCGCCGCCGGCGTGGTCAGGGAGCTCAAGGTCAAGATCGGCGACAAGGTCAGCCAGGGTTCGCTGGTGCTGTTGCTCGAATCCGCGGATTCGGCATCAAAACCGGCTCCGGCGCAGGCGCAGCAAGCGCCAGCAGCTATTGATACAATAGCAAACGCGGCGCCCCCGGCGGCTGCATCGGTGGCCAGCGGGCCGGTCGAGGTGCGCGTGCCCGACATCGGTGACTTCAAGGACGTGGCGGTGATCGAGGTGTTCGTCCAGCCCGGCGACACGATCAGGGTCGAACAAAGCCTGATCACGGTGGAGTCCGACAAGGCCTCGATGGAAATCCCCTCCAGCGCCGCCGGGGTGGTGAGGGAGATGAAGGTCAAGGTCGGCGACAAGGTCAACCAGGGCGATCTGCTGGCGCTGCTGGAAGGCGCCGCACCGGTGGCCGCAGCGCCGGCCGCGGCGGCGCCGGCCAACGCCCCGGCGCCCGCCGCCGTGTCGGCCCCGGCGGCGCCGCCGTTGGCGGCCGCACCCGCGCACGAACCCACGCGCGCGCCGCTCGGTCTGCCGCATGCCAGCCCCAGCGTGCGCAAGTTCGCGCGCGAGCTCGGGGTGCCGCTGGCCGAGGTCAAGGGCAGCGGCCCCAAGGGCCGCATCACGCAGGAAGACGTGCAGGCCTTCACCCGCGCCGTGATGAGCGGCGCGCAGCGCACGCAGGCGCAGGGCGCGGCCGGCGTGTCCGGTGGCGGCGTCACCGGCGGCGGCGAGCTGAACCTGATCCCCTGGCCGAAGGTGGACTTTGCCAAGTTTGGCCCCATCGAGCGCAAGGAGCTCAGTCGCATCAAGAAGATCAGCGGCGCCAACCTGATGCGCAACGCGGTCATGATCCCGGCCGTCACCAACCATGACGATGCCGACATCACCGACCTGGAGGCCTTCCGCGTGGCCACCAACAAGGAAAACGAGAAGAGCGGCGTCAAGGTCACCATGCTGGCCTTCCTGATCAAGGCCTGCGTGGCCGCGCTCAAGAAATTCCCCGAGTTCAACAGCAGCCTGGACGGCGACGCCCTGGTCTACAAGAACTACTGGCACATCGGCTTTGCGGCCGACACGCCCAACGGCCTGGTCGTGCCCGTCATCAAGGACGCCGACAAGAAGGGCGTGCTGCAGATCAGCACCGAGATGAGCGAGCTCGCCAAGAAGGCGCGCGACGGCAAGCTGGGCCCGGCCGACATGAGCGGCGCCACCTTCACCATCAGCAGCCTGGGCGGCATTGGCGGGCGCTACTTCACGCCCATCATCAACGCGCCCGAGGTCGCCATCCTGGGTGTGTGCCGCTCCAACATCGAGCCGGTGTGGAATGGCGAGAAGTTCAAGCCGCGCCTGATGCTGCCGCTGTCGCTCACCTGGGACCACCGCGTGATCGACGGCGCCGCGGCCGCGCGCTTCAACGCCTATCTGGGCCAGATCCTGGCGGACTTCCGCCGCGTGCTGCTGTGAAGGAGACGCGGACATGGCCGTGATAGACATCAAGGTGCCGGACATCGGCGACTTCGCCGACGTCGGCGTGATCGAGCTGCTGGTGAAGCCCGGCGACACCGTCAAGGTCGAGCAGAGCCTGATCACCGTCGAATCCGACAAGGCGTCGATGGAGATTCCGTCCAGCCACGCCGGCGTGGTCAAGGAACTCAAGGTCAAACTGGGCGACAAGGTGAGCGAAGGCTCGGTGATTCTGACGCTGGAGGCCGCAGGGGCCTCGGCCACCTCTCCCGCCGGGGCGGGAGAGGGCAGGGATGAGGGTGGGGTTCAAGCGGGAGCGCAACCTTCACCCTCACCCCAACCCCCTCCCGCCAGCGGCAGAGGGCGTGAACCCGCCCCCATCGCCAGCAGCTTTGCCGGCACGGCCGATCTGGACTGCGACGTGCTGGTGCTGGGCGGCGGCCCCGGCGGCTATTCGGCCGCCTTTCGCGCCGCCGACCTGGGCCTCAAGGTGGTGCTGGTCGAGCGCTACGCCACCCTGGGCGGCGTGTGCCTGAACGTGGGCTGCATCCCGTCCAAGGCGCTGCTGCACGTGGCCGCGGTGATGGACGAAGTGGGCCATCTGGCCGCGCTGGGCGTGGACTTTGGCAAGCCCAAGCTCGACATCGACAAGCTGCGCAGCCACAAGGAAAAGGTGATCGCCAAGCTGACGGGCGGCCTGGGCGCCATGGCCAAGATGCGCAAAGTTACGCTGGTGCGCGGCTACGGCAGCTTCGTGGGCGCCAACCACCTGCAGGTCGAAGAAACCACCGGCAGCGGCCAGGACAAGACCGGCTCTAAGCGCGTGGTGCAGTTCAAGCGCGCCATCATCGCCGCCGGCAGCCAGGCCGTGCGCCTGCCCTTCATGCCCGAGGACCCGCGCGTGGTGGACAGCACCGGCGCGCTCGCGCTCAAGGCCGTGCCCAAGAAGATGCTGATTCTGGGCGGCGGCATCATCGGCCTGGAGATGGGCACGGTGTACAGCACGCTGGGCGCGCGCCTGGACGTGGTGGAAATGCTCGACGGCCTGATGCAGGGCGCCGACCGCGACCTGGTCAAGGTATGGCAGAAGATGAACGCGCCGCGCTTCGACCACATCATGCTCAAGACCAAGACCGTGGGTGCCAAGGCCACGGACAAGGGCATCGAGGTGGTGTTTGAAGGCGAGGGCGCTCCCGCGCCGCAGACCTACGATCTGGTGCTCCAGGCCGTGGGCCGCAGCCCCAACGGCAAGAAGATCGGCGCCGACCAGGCGGGCGTGGCCGTGACCGAGCGCGGCTTCATCGACGTCGATATCCAGATGCGCACCAACGTGCCGCACATCTTCGCCATCGGCGACATCGTCGGCCAGCCCATGCTGGCGCACAAGGCGGTGCACGAGGCGCATGTGGCGGCCGAGGTCATCGCCGGTGAATTGAAGGGCGACGAAGCCCTGGCGCGCGCCGCCTTCAATGCCCGGGTCATCCCCAGCGTGGCCTACACCGACCCCGAGGTTGCCTGGGTCGGCCTGACCGAAGACCAGGCCAAGGCGCAGGGCATCAAGGTGAAAAAGGGCCTGTTCCCCTGGAGCGCCTCCGGCCGGGCCATTGCCAACGGCCGCGACGAGGGCTACACCAAGCTGCTGTTCGACGAAGCCACGCACCGCATCGTCGGTGGCGGCATCGTCGGCACGCACGCCGGCGACATGATCGGCGAGGTGGCGCTGGCCATCGAAATGGGCGCCGACGCGGTGGACATCGGCAAGACCATCCACCCGCACCCCACGCTGGGCGAGAGCATCGGCATGGCCGCCGAAGTCGCGCATGGTTCATGCACCGACGTGCCGCCGCAACGCAAATGAAGCTATTACATATTTAGCTGGCCGCGCAGTGCCAGAAAGGGCTGCGCGGCTTTTCTCCCGCAAGAGCGGCGGCTGGCGAAACACGCCGTGCCGGCGACGGCATGGCGCCCGCGGAACGTCGATCCCATGTCAGGCGGGGCAGATCTCCTTCCGTGCCTGAGCCGCATTTGCGGCGCTGAGCGATTCAGTCCGCGTGGCTTGGCGGTGGGGCTAGAACGTTTGACCCACATCATTCACGCTCTGGGTTGCAGGCCAGACGTCCCACAGCCGCGTGGCCGAACTCGTATCCTTGGTCAACGGGCAGAGACTGTGTCGCTTCGCCGCGGAAGTCGAAGATCACCCGAGCATGACTTGACGCCATGGCGGGCGCGTTCCAGGTTATGCTGGCGCCACCCTGTTCGACGCAAGAGGCCGACATGGCATGGCACACTTGGCTGATCTATTTTGTAGCGGCGCTCGGCCTGTCGCTGTCGCCTGGGCCCAACGGGCTGCTGGCGCTGACGCACGGTGCCTTGCATGGGCGTCGTAAGACGCTGTTTACCGTCGCCGGTGGCGCGCTGGGTTTTGCCACCGTCATCGCCTTGTCGATGTTCGGCATCGGGGCCCTATTGCAGGCCTCGCTGGTCTGGCTGACCGTGCTCAAGTGGGTGGGTGGCGGCTATCTGGTTTGGCTGGGCGTGCAGGTGTGGCGCGCCCCGCCCATTGCTGCGCTGGCCCTGCAACCGCAGGGTGAGGTCAACGGCTGGTCCTTGTTTCGACAGGGCGCGCTGTCGGCGCTGACCAATCCCAAGGGCATTCTGTTCTTCGCTGCGTTCCTGCCACAGTTCATCGATCCGGCACGCAGCCTGCTGCTGCAGTACTTCATCATGGCCGGCACCTTCGTTGCCATCGAATTCATCACCGAGGTGCTGATAGCAAGCATGGCGCAGCGCATCAGCGGCTGGCTGGCGCGCGTGGGACGCGGTTTCAACCGCGTGTGTGGCGGCATCTTTGCTGCGATCGGGGTGGCGCTGCCGCTGCGCGCCTGAGCGCGGTCGTGGCGGCGCTGTGCACCCGTCAGGTGTGCCGCAGTGGTGCTGCCGGGTACGTGGCGTGCGCAACCACCAGCTGAAGATCAACGAAGCAACCGGACCCGGTGTTCCACCGTCGCTCACCAAGATGGCGAGCGGTCAATTGCCGTTCCTGGGGGTCATGTGGATGGTGGCGTCATCGCCAGATGGCGGTGACGCTCCAACCATTGCATCAACGGCAAGGCGAGCGCGATTTTCTCCTGGGTGCCGAGGCTGCTGTTCCAGATTTCGCGCATGCATGCGGCATGCACCTCGAAGTACTGCGGCTGTGAAAAATCCCAGCTGCGCGACAGGCTGCCCGGTTTGTAGAACTTGTGACACAGCAGCTCGGGCACCCGCACGAAGCTGCCCAGCAGGGCCAGATGGAGGACCCAGGGCCAGTCGGCCGAGAACTCGCCCGCGCCGTGCTTCTTCAGTCCGCCGATCTGGCGAGCCATCGACAGCCGGAACAGCCCACGGTTGGGCACCCACCACTTGCCTCTGCGCTCCAGCACGCGCACGCCGCGGATGAACGCCGATCGCTCGCCATCCAGCGTGGGGTAGCTCCAGAACTCCTGACCTCCCTGGGTGTCGGTCAGCAGCACGTCCGAGAAGGCCACGCAGGCCTGAGGATCGGCATCCAGCTCCGCCGCCAGGCGGGCAATGTAGGTGGGCGCCAGCAGGTCATCGTGGAAGGCGAACAGCGCATAGTCGCCCTGCGCCTGCGACAGCAGGAAGTTGCTGTTGCCGACCCAGCCCAGGCGCGAGGTCTGCCTGACGACGCGAAAACGGGGGTCGCGCAGCGCATGGCGCTCGCAGATCGCCTGGGTGTCGTCGTCGCAAAGGTCCACCGACACCAGCACGTGTAGCGCAGGATGGGTCTGCGCCGACAGGGCGTCGAGCGTGGGTTGTATGAATTCGGCAGCCTGGTAGGCGGGTACCAGCGCGGTTACGGCCGATGGTGAGATCGTGCTCATGGTGCAGCGGCCCCATCGGGATCGACGTCGGTCCAGGTCTGTGCCAGCGCCGTGCGCTGGCCCAGCAACAGGTCGGCCGCCTGCACGGCGTACCAGGGGGCGGTCGTGAGCTTGCCGCTGTCCACGCTCAGATAGCGGGCATCGCCGCGGGGGCCATTGAAGGACCGCGCATGCAGACCGCTGTCGAGCCGATCCACATCTTCGCGCCCATAGGCGAAGATGGCGCCCGCGTCCACGTTCAGCACGGTGGCGCGATGCAGGCCCGGGTACCAGCGATCGGCCGCGCGCAGGATCGCCTCGGCCAGTGCCTGGGCCTGATCGGGCGGTACATCACCACGGCAGGGCCCATCCCACTCGGGCGGCGGTACCAGGGCTTCACTCCAGCCGCGCAGGCCTTCCGGGTACCAGGAGACGAAGGCCGTGCCATTGGGGCGCATCACCACGTCGCCATAGCGGCCCAGCACCATCGTGACCGAACTGAGGTGCTCCCAGCCTGCAGGCAGCCGGACGATGACCCGGTACTTGAGTCGGTGCAGCCAGCCGGGTGCCGGCTGCAGTCCCATGCTGGCATCCAGCCCCAGGCGCTGCTCCCAGGTGGCGTTCACCACCTGCCGTGCACAGGCCTCCAGCGGCTCCAGCGGTTCGCCGCCGGACCCCAGCACCTGGCCGTGGAGGGTGACACCGTCCGGAGCCGGTGCGAACCGGGTGATGCGCCGCCCAGGCAGCCAGTCGATGAGTGGATGGGTGATCACCGCACGCCGCAGCGCAGCGGCCAGCGCGTCGGTGTCGATCGCGCGCTCGGCGGTGGTGAACACCGATTCGCCGGGAGCGAGCACCAGGCCCTGGTGCTCGTCCCGAGATGCCGGCCAGGCCAGCCGCGTGGGGCGCTGGCCCAGGTAGCTGGCCTCGGGGTGCTGGGTCATCCAATGCTTGTACAGCGCCTGCACGCGATCAAAGTGACGCGCCAGGGTGGGCGCCGGCAGGACCGAATCGCGAGCCACGAGGTAGGCGAACGGGGTGGACAGCGGCAAGGCCGCGGCCACCGGCCGACCCAGCCAGCGCTCCAGCAGGTGCTGAAACACCAGTGCGCCGCGTAACTGCACGCGGGCCGTCGCGCCGCTGGCGTCGGCAGCATAGATCAGACCCAGATGAATCTTGCCTTCGTTGCGCAGGCTGGCGCGGTTCATGGGCAGCGCATCCTGATCCAGCAGCACCACGGGCTGACCTCGGTGCGCAAGCTCCAGCGCGATGGCGCAGCCTTGCAGGCCGGCGCCAACCACCCACACGCGGGAATCGGGAACGCTGCGGCTCATGGCTCGTGCAAGAGTGACCGCTCATCGCCCGGCGTTGGTCGTGGTGCGCGCCTGCCCTGGCAATTGCCATGCGCCTGCATCCACGTCGCGAGCATCGCTGGTCCCGTCATAGGCGTGCCAGGCGAGCAAGTGCGTTGTCGAGCGTGCCGTCCTGTTTGGCGAAGCAAAAACGAATCACCTTCTGGTCGAAGCCATCACCATAGAACGCCGACAGCGGAATCGCTGCCACGCCGATCTCGCGTGTCAGCCACTGGCAGAAGTCGGCTTCGGACAGGTCACGCTCGGGCACCGAGAGTTCATCGATCGCCGCGCACTGGAAATACGTGCCTTCGCAAGGCAGCAGCCGAAAGCGCGTCTGCGCCAGGCCGGCGCGAAACAGGTCGCGCTTGGCGGCGTAGAAGGAGGGCAGTTCCAGGTAGGGTCGGGGGTCCTGCATGTACGCGGCAATGCCGTACTGCATCGGTGTGTTGACAGTGAACACGTTGAACTGGTGCACCTTGCGGAACTCCGCCGTCAGTATGGCCGGTGCAGCTACGTAGCCGACTTTCCAGCCGGTGACGTGACAGGTTTTGCCAAAGCTGCTGACGATGAAGCTGCGCGCCGCCAGGCCGGGGTAGCGCGCCGCGCTTTCGTGGCGCAGTGGGGCGTAGACCATGTGCTCGTACACCTCGTCGCTGATCACCAGCGCGTCGGTGGGCGCCAGCAGCTCCTGCAGGCGCAGCATGTCCTGCGCTGACCAGACCATGCCGCTGGGGTTGTGCGGGCTGTTGATCAGGATGGCCCGGGTGCGCGGCGACAGAGCGGCGGCGAGGCGGTCGAAGTCCGGCCGAAAGCTGCCGGGCGTCAGCGGCACGCGCACCACGCGGGCGCCGCTGAGTTCGATGTTCGGCACGTAGCTGTCGTAGCAGGGCTCCAGCACGATCACTTCGTCGCCCGGGCCGGCGCAGCACAGGATGGCGGTCAGGATGGCCTGGGTGGCGCCGGCGGTGACGGTGATTTCGGCGCCGGCATCGTAGTGGCGGCCGTACAGCGCCTCGATCTTGGCTGCGATGGCCTCGCGCAGCGCCGGCACACCGGGCATCGGCGGGTATTGGTTCAAACCCTGCCGCATGGCCGCCGTCACGGCGTCGACCAGCGCCGGGTCGCAGTCGAAGTCCGGAAAACCCTGGCCCAGGTTGACGGCCTGGTGCTGCGTCGCCAGCGCCGACATGACGGTGAAGATGGTGGTGCCGACGTTCGGCAGGCGCGAAGGGACGGCCGGCGTGCGCTCAGAGTTCATAGTCGTTCAGGTGGCCGCTCATGGCCTTGAGAATGAGGTCCTTGTCCAGCCGGTCGGACAGCAGGCTGGCAAAATGGTAGACGAAGTCGCGCAGCCAGGCGCCGCGCTTGAGCGCGATGCGCGCCACGTTCTGTCCCAGCAGCGGACCCAGCGGTCGCGCCACCAGGTCGCCCTGGCGATCGTCGGCCATGGCCATCTCGGCGACGATGCCTATGCCCAGGCCCAGCCGCACGTAGGTCTTGATGACGTCCGAATCGATCGCCTCCAGCACCACCCTTGGCGTCAGCTGGCGCTGGGCGAACGCGGCATCGACCCGGGTGCGCCCGGTGAACGAGGGGTGGTAGGTGATCAGGGGCTGTGCCGCAATGTCCTCCAGCGCCAGGCGCTCTTTTTTTGAGAGCGGATGGGTGGCCGGCAGGACCAGCACATGCTGCCACTCGTAGCAGGGCAGGGTGACCAGTTCGGGGTAGCTGGCCAGCGACTCGGTGGCTACGCCGATCTCGGCCGTCTCCTCGATCACCATGCGCGCCACCTGATCGGGCGCGCCCTGGTGCAGGCTGATGTTGACTTTGGGGTATTGCTCACGCAGGCGCGCCACCGGCCTGGGCAGCACGTAACGTGCCTGAGTGTGGGTGGTGGCGATCGACAGCGTGCCGGTGTCCTGCGCGCTGTACTGCTCGCCGATGCGCTTGAGGTTGCCGACCTCGCGCAGGATGATGGCGATGCTGTCCAGCACATGCTGGCCCGGCTCGGTGATGCGCTTGAGGCGCTTGCCGTGGCGCGTGAAGATGTCGATGCCGAGCTCTTCTTCCAGCTCGATGATGGCCTTGGACACGCCCGGCTGCGAGGTGTGCAGCGCCTTGGCGGCCTCGGTCAGGTTCAGGTTGCGTCGGGCGGCCTCCTGAACGAAACGGAACTGATGAAGATTCATGGAGATTCCGAATATAGAACTCCATCATTATGGCTGAATCGCTCTAAGACGAGGGCGTATCCAGCATCGCATGGGCCATGGCGGCCAGCACCTCGGGGTGCTCCGAGATCGCCGGCTGCAGGCTGAAACGCACCTGCGGGTGCTGCGTGCGCAGCACCTGCAGCAACCGCGGCAGGTCTTCGCGCGCATGGCGGCCGACGCCCAGGAACATGGGCCAGACGGTGACGGCGTCGGCACCGCCGGCCAGCAACCGGTCCACGGCGGTGGGCAGATCGGGCGCGGTGTGCTCCAGATAGGCGCAGGCCACCGGGCGGCCCGGCGCAAGCTGGCGGATGCGCTCGGCCACGGCTTCGATCGGCGCGCGCCATGCCGCTTCGCGCGAGCCGTGCGCGAACAGCACGATGCCGTGGCGATCGGGCCCTTGCATGGCTATTGCCGCAGCACCAGCCAGCCGAAGGCGGCCAGCGACAGCACCGAATAAATCACGCCAGGCGCCGCCGCCGCCAGCCAGGGCTCCCAGTTGCGCAGATTGCCAATGAAGCCGAACACGTTGTTGAGCAGGAAGAAGCTGATACCCACCAGCACGCCGACGAACACGTAGCCGGTGATGTTGCCGGTGCGAAAGTGCAGGTAGGCGAACGGCAGCGCCAGCACCACCATCACCAGGCAGCTGAGCGGGTAGAACACCTTGCGCCAGAACTCGATCTCGTAGCGCTGCGCGCTCTGCTGGTTGCTCTGCAGGTGGCGGATGTAGCGGAACAGGTCCAGCGTCTGCATGCGGTTGGGGTTGAGCAGGGCGGCGGCCACGGTGTCCTGCGACAGCGCGTTGGGCCAGACCCATTCGTCCAGACGCTGCACTTGCACCCGCGGTTCGGCCTGCGGCACCTGCTCGAAGTTGCGCTGCTCCACAGCCTGCAGCGTCCAACCCTGATCGCTGAAATGGCCACGGCTGGCCTTGGTCATGGTCAGCAAGCGTCCGTCGGCGATGCTGAACTGAAAGATCTGCACTTGGTTGAGCGTGCCGTCGGCCGACATGGTGCCCACGTTGACCGCGTACTGGCTGTCGTCGCGCCGCTCCTTCAGCCAGGCGCCGGTGCGCCCCACCGTGATGTCGCCCAGAAAGCGCGCCTGCAGGTTCTGCACCGCGCGGTTGGCCTCCGGGGCCACGTAGTCGCCGCACACGAAGGTCAGCGCCACGAAGCCCAGCGCCAGCACCAGCAGCATGCCCAGCGCCCGCAACGGCCCCAGACCGCTGGTGCGCAGGATGGTGAACTGCGAGCTGGCGGCCAGCTGCGCCATCACGTAGATGGTGCCGATCAGCACCGCGATCGGCAGCAGCTCGTACAGGTGGCTGGGCACCTGCAGCGCCACGTTCAGCAGCGCGTGGCCTGCGTGGTAGCCGCGTCCGGCGCCGCGCTCAAGCTGACCCAGGGCGTCGACCAGGTCGAAGAAGAAGAACAGCGCCAGAAACGCCAGCGCCACGAAGCCGACGGCACGCAGCACCTCCCGGTAGATCAGATGGCGGATGGTGTTCACGCGCCACCCCCGTTCAGCCGGCGGCGCCAGGCGCTGCCCCAGCCGTGGTGGCGCGCCAGCAGCCAGCCAAGCGACAGCAGCAGCACGCCGCCGTGCAGCAGCAGCAGATAGGCCACCAGCCCGACGCGGCCCCGGGCGATCCAGCCTTCGCCGAACGTCAGCAGGTTGTAGTAGGTGGTGAAGGCGAACAGCGCGAACACCAGTCCGGCGCTGCGCCCCACGCGCGGGTTCACGCGCGTGGCGGCGAGCGCGAACACCGCGCAGTTGAGCGCCGCCAGGATCAGCCCGATGCGCCACGACAACTCACCCTGATGGCGGGGCGTGGGCTGGCTCAGCAGGGTCAGCGTCGGCTTCATGGTGGGCGAATCGTTGGCGGTCGGTCCCACCAGGCGCGTGCTGATGCGGTTGCCGTATTCGGCGAACTCGCTCACCCGCGTCTGGCCAGTGGCGCTGTCGAGCTCCAGCCGGTGGCCGTGGTCGAGCACCACGAAGCGTTCCCCCTTGATCACCTCCAGGCGCCCGCGCTGCGCCGTGGTCACGGTTTCCTTGCCGTGTTCGTTGGTGGCGATGAAGATGTTGTGGCCGGTCTCGGCGTCGGCACGGTCCTTGTCGATGAAGAACACGCGCTGCCCCCCGGCCGACTCGATGAAGCGCCCCGGCGCCACCCGCTCGATGTCGCCACGCGCCTGGTAGCGGTCGCGCAGCTCGCGAATCTGGTGATTGGCCCAGGGCCACACCGCCAGCGCCAGCACCGCCACCACCAGCAGCACCGGCCAGGCAAAGCGCAGCACGGGCCTGAGAAACGCCGCCAGGCCCTGGCCGCTGGCGAACCACACCACCATCTCGCTGGCCGCGTACATGCGCGTCAGCGTGGCGGTGATGGCGACGAACAGGCTCAGGGTGAGGATGGTGGCCAGGTGCCCGAGCACGGTGTAGCCCATCACCAGCATCACTTCCGAGGGGTTGACGCGGCCGGCCGAGGCCTGGCCCAGCGTGCGGATCAGCAGCACCGTCATCACCACCGTGACCAGCACCACCAGCGTGGCACTGAAGGCCCGGCCGAGCTCCTTGCGAATGGAGGAATCGAATAACATCAGTCGAAAGGAAAACGGCAATTATGGACTTCGAGCTTCAATCCCTTCGTCTGGCCGACGCGGCCGCCCGCAAGTCGCCCGCCCTGATGGTGCTGGTGGCCGACGGCTTCGCCGGTGGCGAAGATGCGCTGTCGGCGCTGATCGCGCGCACTGTGGCCAGCGGCGACTTCAAGACCGAGGCCGGCGCCCAGCTGTTCGTCTATGGCGCGGCAGGCATCGTGCCCGAGCGCGTGGTGCTGGCCGGCATCGGCGACGGCAGTCCGGCCCGGGTGCGCAAGGCGGTGGGCACGGCCATGGGCGCGCTGCGCGGTGGCCCGGCCAAGGCCGTCACGCTGTGCTTTGCCCAGCCCGCCGAAGCCGATGCGCTGCGCGCCGCCGTGCTGGCCCTGGCCGACGCCAGCTACACCTACAGCGCCACCAAGAGCAAACCGAATGACAAGAAGGAGCCGCCGCGCATCGGTAAGGCCGTGCTGGGGGTGCCGGAACCGGGCCCGCTGCGCGAGGCGTTGCAGCAGGCGGTGGCGGTGGCGCGCGGCGTCGAACTGGCGCGCGAATGGGCCAACCGGCCAGGCAACCATGCCACGCCGACCCTGCTGGCGGACGCGGCCCGGCAACTGGGCAAGCTGCCACGCATCGGCTGCGAGGTGCTGGGTCCGAAGGAGGTGGCGCGCCTGGGCATGGGCGCCTTCCAGGCGGTGGCGCAGGGGTCGCGGCAGGAGTTGCGCTTCATCGTGCTGCGCTACGACGGCGCGCCCCGGTCGCAGGCGCCGGTGGTGCTGGTGGGCAAGGGCATCACCTTCGACACCGGCGGCATCTCGATCAAGCCGGCGCCCGAGATGGACGAGATGAAATTCGACATGAGTGGCGCCGCCAGCGTGCTGGGCGTGTTCCGCGCGCTGGCCGAGCTGAGGCCGGCGCTCAACGTGGTGGGCCTGATCCCGGCCTGCGAGAACATGCCCGACGGTGGCGCCATCAAGCCGGGCGATGTGGTCACCAGCATGAGCGGTCAGACCATCGAAATCCTGAACACCGACGCCGAAGGACGGCTGGTGCTGTGCGACGCGCTGACCTATGCCGAGCGCTTCAAGCCATGTGCGGTGATCGACATCGCCACCCTGACCGGGGCCTGCGTGATCGCCCTGGGCGGCGTGCGCAGCGGCATGTTTGCCAGCGACGATGCGCTGGCCCAGGCCCTGCAGAGCGCTGGCGAGCAGGCGCTCGACCCTTGCTGGCGCATGCCGCTGGACGACGAATATGGCGAGGCGCTCAAGAGCAACTTTGCCGATGTGGGCAACGTGGGCGGGCGCCCGGCCGGCGCAGTGACGGCGGCCAAGTTCCTGCAGCGCTTTGCCGACAAGTTCAGCTGGGCTCACCTGGACATCGCCGGTACCGCCTGGAAGGGCGGCAGCGCCAAGGGCGCCACCGGCCGCCCGGTGGGGCTGCTGGTGCATTACCTGCTGATGCAGGCGGGACGGCCGGTCAAGGCCGGTGGCGAGCCGACCAAGCGTGCCAAAACCAAGGGTCAGGCCGGCGCCAGGGCCGGAAAAGGCGGCAAGGCCTGACACATGCTGCCGACCCGGTGGCCGCGATGACCGCAGTGGCGTTTCACTTCAACGTGCCGGACAAGCTGGGCTACGCCTGCCGCTTGCTGCGCAAGGCGTACGCAGCCGGTGGCCCGGTGGGGGTGGTGGCGCCGAGCGGGATGCTGAGCGAGCTCGACACCCGGTTGTGGGCCTTTTCCGCGCTCGATTTCGTGCCCCATTGCCTGGCCGACGCGCCGGCATCGATGCGGGCGGTGACGCCGATCGTGCTGGCCGAAGATTGCGCCCAGCTGCCGCCGGCGACCGCGGTGCTGGTCAACCTGGGCCCTCAGGTGCCGGACGGCTTCGAGCGTTTCGGGCGTGTGATCGAGCTGGTCACGGGTGACGATGACGATCGCGCGCAGGCGCGCCAGCGCTGGCGCCACTACGCCGGGCGCGGACTGGAGATTCAACGCCATGATCTGGCCGCCGGAGCGTAAGCCATGAACCCGGACGACGAACCGTCGGCGCGACCGCCGCCGCGTGGGGTGCCGACCCTGACCGAGGTGGTGCAGGCCGCGGCGCCGCCGTCTGAAGCGCCTGCGCCCGCGAGCCTGCCGCAGCCGGACTCGCCGGTCTCGCCGACCTCGCATGTGGCCCTGGAGCCGGCCGTGCCGGCGCAGGACCCGGTGGATGCGCTGCTGGAGCGGCTGGGGCCCGAACTGGAGCGCCAGATCGCCGAGGCGGTCGGCCGTGTGCTGCACGAACAGATGCTGGGTTTCAACAGCCGAGTGCGCAAGGCGGTGGCCGATGTGGTGCGCGACACGGTGGCGGCCAGCCTTCTGCAGGCCGGCGGGCGTTCGGATGTCAGTGAAAACCCTGAGAATCAGCCTTCCGACACCTAGCGTGTTCCCTAGTGGCCGGTAGCCCAAAAACCTCGTATCGTTCGCGCCCCAGAAGCCCAGTCGTGGGCTTCATTTCATCGGAGGTATTTCCCATCATGCAGGTTCAACTGAAACTGACCGTGGCCGCTGCTCTGGCCCTCGTTGCCGGCCTGGCCAGCGCCCAGGAACAGGTCGTCAAGATCGCCAGCGTGGCGCCCATGTCGGGCGGCCAGGCGCACTATGGCAAGGACAACGGCAACGGCGTGACGATGGCGATCGAAGACCTGAACAAGCAGAACATCACCATCGGCGGCAAGAAGATCAAGTGGGAAGCCGTGATCGAAGACGACGCCGCCGATCCCAAGCAGGGCGCTGCGGTGGCGCAGAAGCTGTGCGACATGAAGGTCAACGGCGTGGTCGGTCACCTGAACTCGGGCACCACCATCCCGGCGTCCAAGATCTATCACGAGTGCGGCCTGCCCATGGTCACCGGCGCCGCCACCAACCCCGACCTGACCAAGCCGGGCTACAAGCAGATCTTCCGCATCATCGCCAACGACAGCGCCCTGGGCGCCGGCATGGCGCGCTATGCCAAGGACGTGCTCAAGCTGAAGTCGGTGGCCGTCATCGATGACCGCACCGCCTACGGCCAGGGTCTGGCCGACATCTTCGCCAACACCGCCAAGTCGCTGGGTCTGCAGGTGGTCGAGCGCCAATTCACCACCGACAAGGCGACCGACTTCATGGCCATCCTGACCGCCATCAAGGCCAAGAAGCCCGAAGGCATCTTCTTTGGCGGCATGGACCCGCAGGCCGGCCCGATGCTGCGCCAGATGGATCAGCTGGGCATGAGCAAGACCCCGTTCATGGGTGGCGACGGCGTGTGCACCGTGAAGCTGGCCGAGCTGTCCGCTGGCGCCAAGTCGCTGGCCAACGCGGCCTGCGCCGAGGGCGGCACCTCGCTGCAGAAGATGCCCGGCGGCATGGAATGGAAAAAGCGCTACGACGCCAAGTTCCCGAACCAGTATCAGGTCTACAGCCCCTACACCTACGACGCCACCATGCTGCTGGCCGACGCCATGAAGCGCGCCGACTCGGTCGATCCGAAGGTCTACCTGGCCAAGCTGGCCGAGTCCAACTTCAAGGGCATCACCTCGACCATCGCCTTCGAATCCAACGGCGAAGTCAAGAACGCCGCCATCACCATTTCCACCTACCCGGGTGGCAAGAAAACGCCGCTGCAGTGATCGGCGTGACGACCCGGTCGTCCTGAAAAGCCGCCTTCGGGCGGCTTTTTTCATCCTAGGTTCAACCTAGAAACGGCGGTTGGACGCGCCCGCCCGTGCCGTGATCGGCGTGCCAGGCAAGACGCGACGCCGCCGCGGGCTCGTGCCCGCAAGCAGGAGCAACGCCGCATGGCGCGCCGAGCGCGGTGCGGGTGGGTGCGTAGCGTGCTCACCCAGGAGGTGAAGGCCATCGCAGCCGCCAGACCCCGCATCGATGCGGTCTGCCCGAAGTTGACCAGCGGTCAACTGCCGCTTCTAGGTTCAATGGTTGAAGCGCCAGCGTGGCCACAGCAGGTTGAGCGCCAGCCCGCCCATCACCAGCGCGGCGGCGGCCAGCTTCCAGGCAGGCAGCGGCTCGGCCAGCAGCGCCGCCGAAGCGCCCATGCCGAACACCGGCACCAGCAGCGAAAACGGCGCCACCGTCGCCGCCGGGTAGCGTGCCAGCAGCCAGGCCCAGACGCCGTAGCCGAAGATGGTGTTGCCGACCGACTGCCACAGCACGGCGGCCCAGGTGGCCCAGTCCGCCTGCACCAATCCGGCGGCGATGCGTGGCCAGCCCTCCAGGGTCAGGCTGAGCACGGCCAGCGGTGGCACCGCCAGCAGGCTGGACCAGGCCACGTAGGCCAGGACGTCGACCGGGCCGGCGGCGCGGCTGGCAATGTTGCCGACCGCCCAGGACAGGGCGGCGGCCAGCGTCAGCGCCAGTCCCAGTGGCGTGGTCTGGCCGTCGGTACGGCTGGCGATCAGCACGATGCCGGCGACGGCGATCAGCGCCGCCACCACCTGGTAGGGGCGCACCCGCTCGCCGCTCAGCAGCATGGCCAGCCCGACCGTGAAGAACACCTGCGACTGGATCACCAGCGAAGCCAGCCCGGGTGAGATGTGGCGCGTCATGACGAAGAACAGCAGCCCGAACTGGCCGACGCCGATGGCCAGCCCGTACAGCGCCAGGTTGCCCCAGGACACCGGCGGGCGCCGCACCAGCAGCACCAGCGGCACGGCGGCCAGGGCAAAGCGCAGCGTGGCCAGCAGCAGCGGCGGCAGGTGCGCCAGCGCCAGCTTGATGACGACGAAGTTGCTGCCCCAGATGGCGACCACCACCAGGGCCAGCCACAGGTGGCGCGCGCTCAGCGCGGTACGGGAAGGACTCATGACAGGAACCGTTCGGCACGCAGGCGTTGCGCCAGCGAGCGCGCCAGCGGCAGCGGCTCGCCGTGCAGCCCGGCCGCCAGCAGCTCGCCGCACAGCACCGCCAGGGTCAGGCCGCGCGCACCCAGGCCGGTGCACAGCTGCAGCGGCAGGCGCGCCGTGGGTGCTTCTGAATCAATAGCTGCTGGCGCTTGCTGGTAGGGCGCTGGAGCTGGTTTTGGCATCAAATCCGGCGGTGCTTGGCTCGGCCAGGCGCCGACCGCCGGCAGGCGGTCGGGCAGGGTGGCGCGCACCGCCGCCCAGGCTTGGGCCCGGCCGTCGGACCATTGCGCGTCCAGCGCGGCGGCGGCCGCCGGCAGCAGCTCGGCCAGGCGCTGGCGGTTGCTGGCGTGGTCGGCGTCGGTGCAGTCGGGCAGCGTCCGGGCGCGCTCGAAGGTAGAGCCGGTGATCCACCAGGGGCCGTCGGCGCCCGGCAGGTGGCCGATCAGGCTGCCCAGCCCGTTGACCGGAAAGGCTGGCAGCGCCGCGTCGGCCGCGCCGCCCGGCATCGGCCCGAAGGCGACTTGGCCGCGCAAGGCGTGCAGCGGCAGCGGGGCGCCGGCCAGCGCCAGCGAATCGAAGCCGGCGGCCACCACCACCAGATCGGCCGCGGCCAGCAGGGTGCCGTCGGCGCCGCGCAGCTGCCAGCCGTCGGCGGCGGGCTCGATGCGCGCCACCGCCGTGTTGGCACGCCACACAACGCCGGGCGCCTGCAGCATGGCGCGCACCAGCGCCGGTGGGCGGATCCAGCCGGCGTGTGTGTGCCACAGGGCGCGCCGGTGTGGGTCGAGCGGTACGCTGGCGGCGGCGGCGCGCTGGCGCGTCAGCGGGTGGTCCGCGTCCAGGCTGTCGTGGGCGACGGCGTTGGAGCCTTGCGCCGGCTCGGGCAGGCGCCGCGCGCCGGGCGCGTGGCGCTCCAGCACGCCGCTGGCGGCGAAGTCGATGCCGCCTTGCAGCAGCAGCGCGGCGCGTGCCAGCGTGGCGCGCGCACCGGCCTGCGTCAGGCGCGAGAGCGGGCGCTCGTCGGGCGAGACATGGGGCGCGATCACTCCGGCCGGCAGGCCGCTGGCACCGCGGGCCGGCTGCGCGGCGCGATCCAGCACCGTCACCTGCCAGCCGCGCTGCGCCAGGCTCCAGGCCACCGAGGCCCCGGCCAGGCCGGCGCCGATGACGGCGCAGCGGCCCGGGCGCACGGCCGGCGCGGCGGTGCGTTCCAGGGCGGTGGGCCAGCGCGGGGCGTAGCGGGCGCGCAGGGCGTGGCGCTTGGGTGGCAGGCCGGGCACGCGTTCGACCTCGAAGCCGCAGGTCTGCAGGTCCCGGCGCACCTGGGCGGCCACGCACCAGGTGGCGGCGCGGGCGCCGCGCCGCAGCAGCCGGGCCGCCGCCTTGAGGGTGTGCAGCTGCCACATCTCGGGGTTGCGGGCGGGACTGAAGCCGTCCAGCCACAGGCTGTCGTGACCGCCGCCGAGTTCGGCCAGCGCTGCCTGGACCTCACCTACCGCCAGCGTCAGCTGCACCTGCTCGGCGTCGAAGCCCAGCCGATGCACGCCCGGCCGCAGGCCATGCCACTGCGTCGCCAGCTGCTCGGCCAGCGGCCGCAGCTCGGGATAGGGCGCGGCGCTGCGCCGCAGGTCGTCGGCGGTGGGCGGCCAGGCTTCGACCGCGCTGTAGAACAGCCGCGCAGGCCGCTGCGGATCCTGTCGCCAGGCCTGCCAGGCGGCCAGAAAGTTCAGGCCCAGGCCGAACCCGGTTTCCAGCACCGCCCAGTGCGCGGCACCGGCCCAGGCTGCGGCGGCGTCGCCCTCGGGCAGCAGGCCGCAGCCGCGCAGGAACACCTGCCGTGCCTGCGCCAGCCCAGCCTGGCCGTCGCTGCCGGCGCTGCGGTACACATCGTCGAAGCGCGTGCTGGTGGGGGTGCCGTCGGCGCGCCAGTGGACGATCGGGTCAGGCATGAAATACTATCAAAACAATAGCTGTTGGCGCTTGTTGCGAGCGCGCCAGAGGCTGATTTGACCATGAACTTGGTGCGGGCCCGAGGGCCTGCCGGGGCCATGCCGACGCAGACGGCGGCGCGTCACCCACGAACCCTGCTGCAGCCAGGCAGCGCGCGTTCGGGCCCGATGCGGAGCGCGCCCGCCTCAGCTGCCGGGCGGCACGTAGCCGGCCACGTGGTCGGCGCCGGCGCCGAAGAAGTGGTTTTCCATCTGGCGCTTGAGGTAATCGCGCGCCCTCTGGTCGGCCATGTTGAGGCGGTTTTCATTGACCAGCATGGTCTGGTGGCGCAGCCATTCCTGCCAGGCCTGCTTGCTGACGTTTTCCCAGATGCGCTTGCCCAGCTCGCCCGGGTAGGGCGGAAAGTCCAGGCCCTCGGCCTCGGTGCCGAGCTTGATGCAATGAACCATGCGTGCCATGGGAAGGTCCTTGTGAGGTTCGACGGTGTTCGCGTTGGGGACGACCCGCTGGCGCGGGCGCGGTGGCGGAACTGTAGCAAGCTTTGCCGCCCGCACCGCGCGCGTGGCCTTGCCGCAAGCCTTGTTCTGGCTTCTATAGGTACCTGACAGCGCTAGACTGTCGGCTCGGGTCGGGCCACTGGCGGTGGCTCGGCCAGACCCCATGGATTCTTGAACAAAAATGGCTGTAGCGCGCATCCAGCAAGCGCCGGCAGCTATGTTCAATGTAGCAATTTCGGTGTTCCAAGGAGTTCCCTCATGTCGCAGCAATGGAAGTTTGAGACCCAGTCCGTTCATGCCGGCTACACGCCGGATCCGACCACCAAGTCGGTGGCGGTGCCGATCTACCAGACCGTGGCCTACGCCTTTGACAGCGCGCAGCACGGCGCCGACCTGTTCGATCTGAAGGTGCCGGGCAACATCTACACCCGCATCATGAACCCGACCACCGACGTGCTCGAAAAGCGCGTGGCGGCGCTGGAAGGTGGCATCGGCGCGCTGGCGGTGGCCAGCGGCCAGGCGGCCATCCTGTACGCGCTGCAGACCATCACCGAGGCGGGCGACAACATCGTCAGCAGCACCGCGCTGTACGGCGGCACCTACAACCTGTTTGCCCATACCTTGCCGCAGTACGGCATCCAGACCCGCTTTGCCGATCACCGCGACCCGGCCAGCTTTGCCAAGCTGATCGACGAGCGCACCAAGGCGGTGTATGTGGAAACCATCGGCAACCCGGCCGGCAACATCACCGACATCGCCAGCGTGGCCGCCATCGCCCACCAGCACGGCGTGCCGCTGATCGTCGACAACACCGTCGGCACGCCCTACCTGATCCGGCCGTTCGAGCACGGCGCCGACATCGTGGTGCACTCGCTGACCAAGTACATGGGTGGGCACGGCACCACGCTGGGCGGGGCCATCGTCGACAGCGGCAAGTTTCCCTGGGCCCAGCACAAGGCGCGCTTCAGGCGCCTGAACGAGCCGGACGTGAGCTACCACGGCGTGGTCTACACCGAGGCGCTGGGCGCGGCGGCCTACATTGCGCGCGCGCGCGTGGTGCCGCTGCGCAACACCGGCGCTGCCATTTCGCCCTTCAACGCCTGGCAGATCCTGCAAGGCATCGAAACCCTGGCGCTGCGCATGGACCGCATCTGCGACAACACCCTGAAGGTGGCGCAGTACCTGAGCCAGCATCCCAAGGTCGCCTGGGTCAGCTACGCCGGGCTGCCCGACCACGAAGACCACGCACTGGCCCAGCACTATATGCAGGGGCGCGCCTCGGGCCTGTTCACCTTCGGCGTCAAGGCGGCGCAGGGCGGGCGCGAGGCCGGCGCGCGCTTTCTGGACGCGTTGCAGCTGTTCACCCGACTGGTCAACATCGGCGATACGCGCTCGCTGGCCACGCACCCGGCCAGCACCACGCACCGCCAGCTCTCGCCCGAGGAGCTGGCCAAGGCCGGCGTCAGGGAAGAGACGGTGCGCCTGTGCATCGGCATCGAGCACATCGACGACCTGATCGCCGACCTGGATCAGGCGCTGGCCAAGGTCTGATCCTATTGAAGATCTCGGAATTCATGACATCGCCAGAGCGTAGCCTGCATCCAGCACGCGGCGATGATCGACGGTCGCTTCTGGGCGCTTTTGAGCTTGTTGCGTGTGGCGGTGTGCAATTCGCTCAGGCCAGCCCGGCCAGCAGCGTGAGCAGCAGGGCGGCCACCAGGTTGTGGGCCAGCGCCAGCGGCAGCGGGAAACCGGTGGCTGCCAGCAGGCTGCCCAGCGTGAGTTCCAGCACCAGCAGCACAAACACGCCGATGGCCGGGATGCTGAAGCCCTGGCGCAGGGCCTTCCACGCCAGCGTCGCCAGCACGGGCACCAGCAGCAGGGCGCCGAGCCGATGCAGCAGGTGCAGCCAGGCGCCACGCGCCTGCGGCGCCAGCTCGCCTGCGGCGCTGGCGGCGGGCCAGGGCGACAGCACACGCCAGTCCCAACCGGCGGCGCGCGCCAGGTCGGCGCATTCGGACAGGTGCTGGCAGCTGCTGGCGGCGTGCCGGGCGTCGATCAGGCCGCCGAAGGCGGCCTGAAAAAACACCAGCAGCATCGCCCACCAAGCCCAGCGCCGCAGGGACGGTGCGGGCGCCGTGCGGTCGCTGCCACACACCAGCAGCCGCCCACACAGGGCCAGCGTGGCCAGGCCACCCAGCAGGTTGCCCAGCACCACCGCCGGCGCACTGGCGCCGCGCATCAGCGCGCCCAGGCCGGCCAGCCACAGGGTCAGCAGCAGCACCCCCAGCGCCAGCCGGCGCTCGTGGCGCAGGTCCGGCGTGCGTCGCCCCGTGGCCACCAGCAGACCCAGCACCACCAGCAGCATTGCGCTGGCCGTCACGCGGTGGGTGGCGCGCGCCAGCCCCAGCCATGGGTGGGCGCTGGCGTGTCCGGCCGCCTGTTCGTAGCAGACCGGCCAGTCTGCGCATCCCACGCCCGACTGCGACAGCCGGATGAAGGCGCTGACGGTGATCACGCTCAGCATCAGCAGCCAGGCCAGCGCTGCCAGCGAGCGTATGCGTCGGCGGCGGCGCTGCAACGGATCGAGATGCTCGGGCTGGGTGTCGGGCAGGGGCTGGGGGGTCGGCACAGGAGCGGTGTTGGGCATGGGTGGCGCGCGCCTGGGTGTGGGCGGCAGCGGGTGGAGCGCATGTTAGCGGTGGCACGCCCCTACTGGAAAGATGGTCAAGCCGGGGTTTGCCCGAGGGGGCACTGGCCGGTCTGACCGGGATTTGTTGATCTGCGGCAAGTCCGATTGGTTTGGTCGGGTAAAGAATGCGATCCGGCGCTGAGGAACCGCTGCTCACGCGCCCACCCCTCCGGAGGAGAACCCATGAGCCCGCATGACCATGACGCCCTGAACGACCCCAACGCCCCAATCCCGTGGATGCAGCAACTGCTCGACAGCCCCTTTCTGTTGCTGTTGCTGGGGGTGCTGATCCCGATGGTTCTCTACAACCTGTGGGGGGTGGTTGAGATCCTGCTTCTGCCCGTGGCCAAGTAACTCCAGGAGAACACTCACATGAGCGCCATTCTTCCCCCGTCAGATCGGCTCTGGTACAAGCACCCGATCGACCGCGTCGAGGGCACCTGGCTGGCCATTGCGCTGGTCTGGTGTCTGATTCTGTTTTTCATGATGGTCGGCTGGCACATCTGGGGCAAGCAGAACCTCTCCACCGAAACCTATCGCACCACACCCGACAAGTTCATGGCCAAGGCACAGGCCGTGGTCGACAAGTACACGGTGCGCACCGAGACCGACGAAAAGATCCCGGTGGTGGCTCCGCCGCCTGGCAGCGACGTCTATCTGCTGGGGCGCCTGTGGTCGTTCTGGCCGATCTTGGAGCTGGAAAAGGGCAAGACCTACCGCCTGCACATCACGGCCATGGACTACAACCACGGCCTGTCGCTGCAGCCGGCCAACATCAACATCCAGCTGGTGCCCGGCTTCGAGCATGTGGTGACGGTGACGCCCAACCAATCCGGCACCTATGGGCTGGTGTGCAACGAATACTGCGGCATTGGCCACCATCGGATGGTCAGCCGCCTGTACGTGAAATGAGGAGACAGGGATGACCGCCGTGGCAACCACTTACCGTACCTGCCCTCGCTCCGGGCTGCAGTTCGAGCGCCAGGCCGAGATGCTGATCAAGGCCCACGCCTTCGTGGGCGTGGTCTGGCTGCTGATCGGCGGCCTGCTGGCGATCGGCGTCGTGCTGACGCGCTGGCCGGCCGTGCGCTGGCTCGAGGCCGACACCTTCTACATGGTGCTGACCGCACACGGTCTGGACATGCTGATCTTCTGGATCATCTTCTTCGAGATCGCGATCCTGCATTTCTGTTCATCGACCTTGCTGCGCTGTCGCATCGCCACGCCCAAGATCGCCTGGCTCGGCTTTGCGCTGATGCTGATCGGCTCCATCCTCAACAACGTGGCGGTGTTCCGTGGCGGCTCCAGCGTCATGATGACCAGCTATGTGCCGATGATGGCCGAACCCAGCTTCTACCTGGGCATCATCCTGTTTGCCGTCGGCGCCCTGATCGGCTGCTTCGTGTTCTTCGGCACCCTGGTGGTGGCGCGGCGCGAAAAGACCTATGAAGGCTCGATTCCGCTGGTGACCTTCGGCGCCCTGACGGCCGCCATCATTGCCGTCTTCACGCTGCTGTCGGGCGCCATGATCATCGTCCCGGCCTGGCTGATGTCGCTGGGCCTGATGAACGTCGACCCGCTGATCTACCGCACCGTGTGGTGGGCGCTGGGGCATTCGTCGCAGCAGATCAACGTGGCGGCTCACGTGTCGGTCTGGTATCTGGTGGCGGCCATCGCCCTGGGCGCCAAACCCATGAGCGAGCGCGTCAGCCGCACCGCCTTCCTGCTCTACATCCTGTTCCTGCAACTGGCCAGCGCCCACCACCTGCTGGCCGACCCGGGCGTGGGCACGGCCTGGAAGGTCGTCAACACCAGCTACTTCATGTACCTGGCGGTGCTGGCCTCGATGCTGCACGGTCTGACGGTGCCGGGCGCGATGGAAGTGGCGCAGCGCCAGAAGGGCTACACCAAGGGCCTGTTCGAGTGGCTGCGCAAGGCGCCCTGGGGCAACCCGACGTTCTCCGGCGTGTTCATCTCGATCATCGGTTTCGGCTTCCTGGGCGGCATCACCGGCGTGATGATGGGCACCGAGCAGCTCAACCTGATCATCCACAACACCATCTATGTGCCTGGGCACTTCCATGCCACGGTGGTGGTGGGCACCACGCTGACCTTCATGGCGCTGACCTACTACCTGATCCCGGTGCTGTTCAAGCGCGAGATGATCGCGCCCAAGCTGGCGCAGTGGCAGCCGTACCTGTTCGGCTTCTCGATGTATTTCTTCTGCCTGGTGATGATGGGTGCGGGTACCCTGGGCGTGTCGCGTCGCCACTGGGACATGGCGTTCCAGGGTGCCGCGCTGGCCTATGAATGGCCGGGTGCCGCCTACCTGATGATGGCGCTGGTGGGCATCGGCGGCATCGCCGCGATCGCCGGCGGCGCCATCTACATCTACATCACCGTCGGTTCGCTGCTGTGGGGACGCAAGCTCGACGCCGGCGCCAGCAGCCCGAAGTTCACCCCCCTGGCGCGTGCCACGCCTTCGGTGGTGGCCCAGTCCTACGGGTCCAGCGGCTTCGTGGCACCCGGCACCTTCGTGCTGGCGATGGTGTTCCTGGTGGCCTTCGTGCTGTACTACTTCATCAACTGGAAGTACCTCTCGACCCTCTGGGGCCTGAGCTGATGGTGGGGCGTGACCCTCGTCCGGCGTGACGAGGGTCGCCAACGAGCAGGAGGCGCACATGAACCGAGTCGACCCGTCAGCCGCCGCCATGGTTATGGCGACACGGCCCGCCACCGCCGGCTGGCGGCTGGTGCTCAGTGTGTTCAAGCTGCGCATCGGCACGCTCATCATGCTCACCGCCATCGCCGGCCTGGCGATCGTGCCCGACGGCGGCGCAACGCCGTGGCAGTCTCTGGTGCTGGCGCTGTCGGTGCTGGTGGCTTCGGCCAGCGCCGGCGCCTTCAATCAGTATGTGGAGGCCGACAGCGACCGCCTGATGGCACGTACCCGCACGCGGGCCTTTGCCAGCGGCGCCCTGCAGCGCGGGCCGGGCTGGCTGGTGCTGATGGCCGCCATGCTGGCCGGGGCGGTCGGCGCCGCCGCGTGGTGGGTCAACCTGCCGGCGGCGCTGTTCGTGCTGCTGGGCGCGCTGACCTACGCCGTGGTCTACACCTTGGGTCTGAAGCGCCGCACGCCGTGGAACATCGTCATCGGCGGGGCCGCCGGCGGCTTTGCGGCCCTGGCGGGCGCGGCGGCCGCCAACCCTCAGGTGGGGCCGCTGGGTCTGCTGCTGGCGCTGGTGCTGCTGCTGTGGACGCCGCCGCATTTCTGGAGCCTGGCGATCGCCAACGAGGCACAGTACGCAGCCGCCGGTGTACCCATGCTGCCGGTGGTGGTGGGCAAGGCGCGTGCGGCGCGCACCGTGCACCGCTGCACGGTTGTGCTGGTGGCCGTGTCGCTGCTGCCGCTGGCGTTCGGGGCGGGCTGGGCCTACGGGCTGGGGGCGGTCGTGGGCGGGCTGAACTTCCTGCGCAAGACCGCAGCGCTGGCGCGTGCCCCGCATGAACGGGCCAGGGCGATGGGCGCGTTCTTCGCTTCGATGATGCAACTGAGTGCCATCATCGCCGGGGTGCTGATCGATGCCGCATTGCGCTGAGCAGGCTCGTCCGCAGCGCGTGGCCACACGCCTGCTGCGCGGCTGCGTAGCCGTGGGGGCGATCTGGCTGGCGCTGGCTGGCGGGCCGGCGCTGGCGGACGGTCCGGGGGCGGCGGCGCGGGCGCCCGGCGAGGTGCCCTCGCTCGATGTGGGCGAAGCGGTGCGCCTGGCCGAGGCTGCCGTGGGGCGCACGGTGCCCGACTTCGAGATGCGCGATCGGCGCGGCAAGCCGGTGCGCCTGTCGGACTTTCGCGGCAAGCCCTTGCTGGTCAGCTTCATCTACACCGGGTGCTTCGAGATCTGCCCGACGCAGACACGGACGCTGTACGAATCCGTCAAGGGACTGGACGTGATGCTGGGCCAGGACCAGTTCAACGTCGTCAGCATCGGCTTCAATCAACCATTCGATGCGCCGGAAGCGATGCGCGCGTTTGCCGCCCAGCACCGCATCCAGCATCGCAACTGGGAGTTTCTGAGTCCCCGTGCGGACCAGGTGGACGCCTTGACGCGTGCGTTCGGCTTCAGCTGGGTGGCCACCCCCGCCGGCTTCGATCATGTGCTGGGGGTCACCGTGGTCGATGCCGATGGGCGCATCCACAGTCAGGTGCTGGGCGACATCGTGCGGGCCGATCGCCTGGGTGTGCCGCTGCGCCGGCTGCTGCTGTACGACCAGCCGCTGCCGGCGCTGGGGCAGTTCGAGAACATCGTCGAGCGCGTGCGCATCCTGTGCACGGTCTACGACGAAGAAACCGGCGAATACCGCTACGACTACAAGCTGATCCTGGTCGTGCTCAGCGGCGTGTTGTTCTTTCTTTCCACCTTGATCTATCTGGGGCTGGAGTGGCGCAATCAGCGGCGCCAGCGGCGCCAGTTGCGAGCGCCATGTCCGAGCACGCCCCAGCCAGCATCCGGTCATGGGGTCTGAGTGGCTGGCGGGCGCTCGAGCGGCTGTTCGACTCTGCATTCGGTTCCGGCCTGAACCCGCTGCGGCATCTGGGCGCGCTGGGGTTTCTGGCGCTGTGGCTGCTGGTGGCCAGCGGCATCGTGCTGTTCATCCTGTTCGACACCTCGGTGACGGGCGCCTACGCATCGGTCGAGGGGCTGGCTCGGCTGCCGCTTGGGCTGGGCCATCTGTTGCGGGGGCTGCACCGCTATGCGGCTGACGTGCTGATGCTGGTCATGCTGCTGCACATCGTGCGCGAGTGGCTGCATGGGCATGAGCGCGGGGTGCGCCGCTTTCACTGGCTGACCGGCGTGCCCCTGGTGGCGTTCTGCTTCGTGAGCGCCATTGGCGGGTTCTGGCTGATCTGGGATCAGCTCAGCCAGTATTCGGCGCTGGCGACGGCCGAGTGGCTCGATCGGCTGCCTTTCCTGACCAGCCCGCTGGCGCGCAATTTCCTTACCGCGCAGGCGGTCAGCGACCGTCTGTTCTCGCTCTTCATCTTCATCCATCTGGGCGTGCCGGTGCTGCTGCTGTTCGGCCTGTGGTTTCACATCCAGCGGCTGGCCCACGCCACGGTGCTGCCGCCGCGCGCCCTGATGCTGGGCCTGCTGGGCGTGCTGGCGCTGCTGGCGCTGGCCCGTCCGGTGGTGAGCCATGCGCCCGCGGCGCTGGGGCGGGTGCCGGCCGCGTTGCAGCTCGACTGGCTGCTGCTGTGGCTGCATCCGCTCACCGACGTGACCTCGGCCGCCTTCACCTGGGCGCTGGTGATCGGTGCCATGCTGCTGCTGCTGGCGCTGCCCTGGCTGCCGCAGCCGGCACGCGCGGCGGTGGCGGTGGTCAACCCCGACCACTGCAGCGGCTGCCGGCGCTGCCTGGTGGACTGTCCCTACGCCGCGATCACCATGGTGCCCCATCCCGATCGGCGGGCCGGGCGCGAGCTGGCCCAGGTCGATGCGGACCTGTGCGTCGGCTGCGGCATCTGTGCCGGCGCCTGCCCGTCGTCGACGCCGTTTCGCCGCATCGAGCAACTGGTGACCGGCATCGATATGCCGCAACTGCCCGTCGATGCCCTGCGCCAGCGCCTGCGACAGGACCTGAGCAGGGCGACCGCCGCGCAACCGCTGGTGGTGTTTGCCTGCGACCACGGGGCGGCGGCCGGTGGCGCCGCGGCAGGCGACGTCAGCACCTACAGCCTGCTGTGCACCGGCCAACTGCCGCCGTCCTTCGTCGAATACGCGCTGCGCGATGGTGCGGCCGGCGTCGTGGTGGCGACCTGCCGGGCAGGCGGCTGCGAGTTTCGCCTGGGCCAGCGCTGGACGCTGGAGCGCATGCAGCGGCAGCGCGAGCCGCACCTGCGCCAGCACATCCCCGCCGAGCGCCTGGAGCTGGTGGCGGCGGGTCCGGGCGATGCGGTCGAGCTGCGCGCCGCGGTCGAGCGTTTGCGCGTGCGCGTGCATGGGCTTTCCGATCTTCCGAGAATCCACCACGATGACTACACCCTCCAGACCTGAACCCCGTGAAGGCCGCTCCACCGCAGCGCCGGGCGCCGCCCAATGGGCGGGCCAGGTGCTGCTGTATGGCCTGTTCGCGCTGGCGATCGGCGTGTTTTCTCAGTGGCCGACCTACCGGCCAATCGACAGTGATCAGGCGGTCATCAAGATCAGCGTCACGCGTCTGGGTCAGCCGGTGGGCGAATGCCGGCGCCTGAGTCCCGACGAGCTGGCCAAGCTGCCACCCAACATGCGCGATCCACTGCAGTGCCCGCGCGAGCGTTCGCCGCTGACGATGGAGGTCGATGTCGGCGGCCAACGCGTGCTGCAGCGCGTGGCGCCGCCATCCGGCCTGTCCAAGGACGGCTCGGCGTCGATCTACGAGCGCCTGGTGGTGGCCGCCGGCCCGCAACAGATCGACGTGCACTTCAAGGACGACGTGCGCCCCGGCGCGGTGACCTACCACCGCCAGGCCAGTGTCAATCTGGTGCCCGGACAGGTGCTGGTGGTGGACTTTGACGCCGAGAAAGGCGGCATCACGCTGCAATGAACCCCGATACCGCATGGACCCCGAAGAATCTGCGCCTGCCGTCACCCACCGTGCGCGCCGAGCGCGTGACGGCTTCGACGCCGGCGCGCTTCGAGCTGCCGGCCGTCACCGCGGCCGGGCGCTCGCTGGCGCGTGGCTGGCTGTGGCTGGCGCTGGGCGCGCTGCTTGGATCTGGTCTGTTTTCGGTGCTGCTGGTGCTGGCGCGCACGCCCGGCATCAATGCCTGGCTGCCGGCCGGAGACTTCTTTCGTGTGGCGCTGGTGGTTCACGTCGACCTGTCGGTGCTGGTCTGGTTCGTGGCCATCGCCGGCCTGCTGTGGAGCCTGAACCAGAGGCCGCCCGGCTCGCCGCGCAGCCGCCTGCTGCTGCGCGCGCCGCTGTGGCTGTGCGGTCTGGGCGCGCTGGGCATGGGGCTGGCCGCGTTCGTGGACCCCGGCGAAGCGGTCATGGCCAACTACATCCCGATGCTGGACAGCGCCGGGTTTCGCGCCGCGCTGTGGGTGTTCGCCGCCGGCGCGCTGTGGCTGGTGCTGCTGACCATGGCGCGCCCGGTGCCGATCGGTCCGGCGGTCGATGGCACGGGCGCCTTGCGCTTCGGGCTGCATGCCGGCGCGGTGGCCGCGGGCGTCGCCCTGCTGGCGTTTGCCTGGTCGCTGGTGGTGGTGCCGACCACGCTGCCGGCCAAGGCTTATTACGAGATTCTGTTCTGGGGCGGTGGTCACGCACTGCAGTTCACCTGGACGCTGCTGATGCTGGTGGCCTGGCTGGTGCTGGTGCAGTCCTGCGGCGGGCGGGTGCCGCTCAGTCCGCGCATCGTGGTGGTGCTGTTCCTGATCGCCCTGGTGAGCGTGTTCGTCACGCCGCTGGCGTATCTGATGCATGACGTGAGCAGCGTCGAGCATCGCGACATGCATACCTGGGGCATGCGCTTCGGTGGTGGCGTGGCCATCGCGCCGCTGGTGCTGGCGGTGCTGCTGGCGCTGCTGCCGATGCGCGGGCTGGCGCCGGTGCAGCGCCCGTTGCGCGCGGCGGTGCTGGCGTCCATGCTGTTGTTCATCGCCGGCGGCGTGATCGGGCTGACGATTCAGGGCAGCAACGTCAAGATTCCGGCCCACTACCACGGCTGCATCGTGGGCGTCACGCTGGCGCTGATGGGCCTGGTGTACCGGCTGCTGCCGGAGCTGGGCTACGCCGCGCCCCGGGGGCGGCTGGCCGTCGCCCAGCCCTGGCTGTACGGGGTGGGGCAGTTGCTGCACATCGTCGGCCTGATGTGGTCGGGCGGCTATGGCGTGCAGCGCAAGGTGGCGGGTGCCGAGCAGGTGCTGCGCAGCACCGGCGAGATCGCCGGCATGGGGCTGATGGGGCTGGGCGGGCTGCTGGCGATCGTCGGCGGCCTGCTGTTTGCCCTGGTGGTGGTGCGGGCGATGCGGGCCGAACCCACGGCCGGTCTGGACAGGAGGGCCGCGCCATGATCGGCATCGTGCAACGCGTGCTGCGAGCCGGCTTCATGGGCGCCGAAGCGGTGTTCAACCGCGCCTTCGGTGACCGCATGAACCCCTTCTACCACCTCGGCAAGATTTCGTTCTTCCTGTTCTGGATCATCGGCGCCACGGGCCTGATCCTGTATGCCTTCTTCGACACCAGCGTGGAAGGCGCCTACCAGTCGGTGGAGACCATCACCCACAGCCTGTGGGGACTGGGCGGCGTGCTGCGTTCGCTGCACCGCTACGCCTCGGATGCGATGGTGCTGACCATGCTGCTGCACATGTTGCGCTACTTTGCCTTCGACCGGCTGCGCGGGTTCCGGGCCTTTTCCTGGGTCACAGGGGTCGGTCTGCTGTGGCTGACCTACGTGGCCGGGGTGAACGGCTTCATGCTGCCCTGGGACCGGATGGCCCAGTTCGTCACCCAGGCCAGCTTCGAGTGGATGGACTGGCTGCCGGGCTTCAAGGGGCGCCTGATCCGCAACTTCATCCTGCCCGAGCATGTCAGCAATCGCCTGTTCTCGCTGCTGGTGTTCATCCACATCGGCGTGTCCCTGCTGCTGCTGCTAGTGATGTGGATCCATGTGCAGCGGGTGCCCAAGGCGGCCATGCATCCGCCCCGGCCGATCACCGTGGCCCTGTCGGTCACGCTGCTGGTGCTGTCGCTGGCGGTGCCGGTGTTCAGCCAGGGGCCGGCCGATCTGCACACCATGCCGCTCAGGCTCAGCTTCGACTGGTTCCTGCTGACGGTGTTTCCGCTGATTCAGTCCGGTGCCATGGGCGCGGTCTGGGTGCTGCTGGTCGGCAGCACCGCGTTTGGTGTGATGCTGCCGTGGCTGACCCTGCGGCGCAGCGCCCATGCGCCGCGGCAATTGACCATCCACCCCGGCCCGGCGCGCGTGATGGCGCGCGCCGGCGAAACCCTGCTGGACGCCGGCCTGCGCGCCGAGCTCGCCTTGCCCTACGACTGCCGCGCAGGCGGCTGCGGCGTGTGTGTCTGCACCGTGCTCAACGGCAAGGTGGACCTGGGTGCATACCAGGACGCGGTGCTGACCCCGGCCATGCGGGCGCGCGGCCAGGCCCTGATGTGCTGCGCCGTGGCGCTGGAAGACGTGGAGATCGAGGTCGAAGGTGTGGCCACGCTGGCGCGCGACGAAGCCAGCGAACTGCGCCACCTGCAGGCAAGGGTGCAGCGGCTGGAGCGCATTTCACCCACGGTGATGCGGGTGGTCCTGGCGCTGCCGGCCGGCCAGACGCTGCCTTTCACCGCCGGGCAGTACATCAACATCATCCTGGAAGACGGTGCCAAGCGGGCGTTTTCGTTCGCCAACGCGCCGGCCGATCCGGCGCAACCCTTTCCGCTGCCGACCGACAACCTGATCGAGCTGCACGTGCGGTTGATCGAGGGCGGGCGCTTCACCACCCACGTGTTCGAAGCCATGAAGGAAGGCGACGTGGTCGACTTCGAAGGGCCGATCGGCCGCTTCACCCTGCGCGACAGCGAGCGCCCGATCCTGATGATCGCCGGGGCGACCGGGTTCGCACCCATCAAGAGCATTCTGGAAGACGCCTTCCGCCGCGGCATTCGCCGCCCGATCGAGCTGTACTGGGGCGTGCGTTCGCAGGAGGATCTGTACCTGCAGGACCTGCTGGCGCAGTGGCAGGAGCGCCATGCGAACTTCCGCTACGTGCCGGTGCTGTCCGATCTGGCGCCGGACGACCCCTGGCCGGGCCGGCGCGGGTTCGTGCACCAGGCGCTGCTGGCCGATCACCCCGATCTGACCGGCTACGAGGTCTATGCCTGCGGCTCCACCCGGATGGTCGAGGCGGCGGTGCCCGACTTCATCGCGCATGGCCTGGGCGAGCAGTTCTGCTTCTCGGATGCCTTCCTGCCCACGGCGGGGCAGGGGAGCTGAGCGGCGCGTGGCAAGCGCCAGTAGCTATGAAAAAAATAGCGGCAGCGATCGGGCTGCCGCTCTCGTCGGGGTCTGGCGGATCGTGGATCGGCTCAGTGCGGGCCGACGCGGCCGCTGCCGTCGTGCATCCAGCGGGCGTGGGTGGGGGCCTTCTTGGTGCGGTCCCATTCCTCCAGCATGTCCCACTTCACGTCGTCGAGCGCCTTGTCCATTTCGGGCGTGGCGGTGTTGACGGCCAGCTCCAGCCGGTGGCCCGATGGGTCGCGGAAGTAGATCGACTTGAAGATGGTGTGGTCGGTCGGGCCGATCACCTCGATGCCGTCGGCTTCCAGTCGCGCCTTGGCCTTCATCATGGTGTCCAGGCTGTCGACCTTGATCGCCAGGTGCTGGGTCCAGGACGGGGTGTTGGCGTCCGAGGGCGCGATCATCGGCGCCCGGGTGGGCAGCTCGAAGAAGGCCAGGATGTTGCCGCCGCCCAGGTCGATGAAGATGTGCATGTAGGGGTCGGGCTCCTTGGTCGAAGGCACTTCGTTTTCGGCGATGGCCAGCACGAACTCGGCGTCCAGGTACTTCTTGTACCACTCGACGGTTTCCTTGGCGTTCTTGCAGCGATAGGCCACGTGGTGGACGCCTTTCAGCATGCTCATGGGAGTCTCCTTGCTTGGGTCAATGGTTGGGGGTGGCGCGGTTATACGCCTTCGCGCGCGATCTGCATGGCCTGGCGCAGGATGCCGATGTCGCCGATGTGGTTGGCCAGCAGCAGGATCAGGCGCGCGTTGACCATGGCGCTCTGCTCGTCGCTCAGGTCGCGGTGGGTGTCGATCAGCGCTTCGTAGAAGTCGTCGCCAGGCGAGTAGGCCTGAAAGTAGCGGCGGCCGGCTTCGCTGAAGTTGGGTTGGGTGTTCAGGGGCATGGTGCGTGTCTCCTGGGGTTCGGGGCTCAGGTGTTGCCGGTGGCGCGTGCCAAGGCGGCCTTGACGCTGGCGGCGTTCAGGGTGCGCCAGCGCGCGGCCACATGCTGGTCGGGGCGCAGCAGGTAGGTGGTGCCGGGTTGGAGGTCGTAACGCTGGGCCATGCAGCCCTTGCCATCGATCAGGGTCCGGATGCCGGCCGGTGCCTGGCCCCGGCGAGCCACCACGATGGGTTCGACGTCGATGCCGTGGCTGGCCAGCTGACTCAGCGCCCGGGTGGTGTCCGTGTCGAGCGCGGCGGCGTCGTCCACGTAGTGCAGCGCCTGGAAGCGGTTGCCGACCTGGTGCAGCAGCCAGCCGTCGCCGCCGGCGGTCCGCACGGGGGCGTCGGCCATCGGCGCGCCGGGGATCATCTGGCCCTGGAAAGCGTCGGTGTCGGGCGTGTTCAAGCTGGAGCTGGCCAGCCAGCTGGGCACCGACAGCCGCCCCGAATTGACCAGCGCCCGGGCGAACGGGTGCTGCGCTGCCAGCTCCAGCACCGCGTTGCGGAAGGTGCGGCTGGTGTTGCTCTTGGGTGTGATGAAGTCGGTCGAACGGGTCGAGTTCATGATGTTCTCGTCCGCCGCGAAGCCGCGCTCTTCGGTGTAGCTGTCCAGCAGGGTGGGCGGCGCCTTGCCGTCCATCACCAGCTTGAGCTTCCAGACCAGGTTGTCGGTGTCCTGGATGCCGCTGTTGGCGCCGCGGGCGCCGAAGGGCGACACCTGGTGCGCGGCGTCGCCGACGAACAGCACGCGCCCGTGGTTGAAGCTGTTCATGCGCCGGCACTGGAAGGTGTAGATGCTGACCCATTCGAGCTCGAATTCGCGTTCGTCGCCCAGCATGGCCTTGATGCGCGGGATCACGTTCTCGGGCTTGCGCTCTTCCACCGGGTCGGCCTGCCAGCCGAGCTGGAAGTCGATGCGCCAGACGTTGTCGGCCTGTTTGTGCAGCAGCACGCTCTGGTTGGGGTGGAAGGGCGGGTCGAACCAGAACCAGCGTTCGGCCGGGAAGTCGGCCTTCATCACCACGTCGGCGATCAGGAAGCGGTCCATGAAGATCTTGCCCTCGATGTCCAGCCCCATCATGGTGCGGATCGGGCTGCGCGCGCCGTCGGCCACCACCAGCCAGTCGGTGGTGAGCGAGTAGGGGCCGTCGGGCGTTTCCACACGCACGGTGACCTTGTCGGCGCCCGGCACCACCGAGATCACGTTGTTCTTGAAGCGCATCTGCAACTGCGGCAGCTGGCGGGCGCGCTCGATCAGGTATTCCTCAAGGTAGTACTGCTGCAGGTTGATCATGCCCGGGCGGTGGTGGTCGGCCTCGGGGCGCAGGTTGAAGTTGAACACTTCGCCTTCGCGCAGGAAGGTGCGGCCGACGTCCCAGCTCACGCCCTTGTCGACGAACTTGTCGCCGCAGCCCATGCGGTCGAGCACCTCCAGCGCGCGCTTGGCATAGCACACGCCGCGCGAGCCGATGGAGACGGTGTCGTCGTTGTCCAGCAGCAGCACGTCCTGGCCGAGCTGGGCCAGGTCGATGGCGGCGCTCAGGCCCACCGGGCCGGCACCGACCACGACGATCGGGTAGTGACCCGGCTTGCCGTCGGCCAGCTCGGGCGGGCGCACGAAGTCGAACTTGGGGTAGGTGAAGGTCTTTTGCACCGTCTGTCTCCTCGGTGGATGGTCTTCGATGAAGTGATAAATCAGCCGCTGGCGCTTGTATGGCGTGCGCCAGCAGCTATCAGAACGATAGTATTTGGGCGATCAATCCTGCAGCGCGTGCCACATCTGCCGGTCGCGCTCGGCGGTCCAGATGCGCGGATCGCGGATGCCGCTGGCTTCGTCGTGGGCGCGCGTGACGTTGAACGGCAGGCAGTGCTCGTAGATGAAGACGTGGCCGAACTTCGGGTCCATCAGCTGGCGCGCGTGCGCCATGGTGGCCTTCAGGTCCTTGCCCTGGGCCACGGCCTGTTGCGCCGCCTGGTACAGGGTGCCGACGTAGTCGCGCGTGTAGGCCAGGCCTTTCTGCACCGCCTCGGACGTCATCAGGGTGGGGCCACGGCCGGGCACCAGCTTGTCGAACTTCATGGCGGCCAGCCGCTCCAGCGTCTGTGGCCACTCCGACAGGTAGGCGTCACCCGAGTAGCAGGCGGCGTCGGCTTCGACCAGATCGCCCGAGAAGCAGATGTTCTGGCTCGGCAGGTAGACGATGGTGTCGCCCTTGGTGTGGCCGCGGCCGATCTGCTGGATCTTGACTTCCAGCTTGCCCAGCCACACGGTCATCTGGCCGGTGAAGGTCATGGTCGGCCAGGTCAGGCCGGGCACGCTTTCCACCGCCTGGAACAGGCGCGGAAAGCGCCCGATCTCGGAATCCATGTCCTGCTGGCCGCGCTCGACGATCAGGTCCCAGGTGTCCTGGCTGGCGATGATCTGCTCCAGCCCTTCGTTCTTGTAGCCCGACGCGCCCAGCACGCGCACCGCGTGGTAGTGCGTCAGCACCACGTACTTGATGGGCTTGTCGGTGATCTCGCGGATCTTCCTGATGACGCCCTGCGCCGCCACGGGGGTGGCGGTGGCGTCGATGATCATCACGCCGTCGTCGCCGATGATGACGCCGGTGTTGGGGTCGCCTTCGGCGGTGTAGGCGTAGGCGTTGTCGCTCAGCTTGTCCCAACTGATCTGCTTTTCTTCGACGTCGGCGTGGGAGGCGAATTTCTTCTCGGACATGGGGTGGTCTCCGGTCTGTGAAACGATGGCGCGATTTTAGCTAAAGATAATGGATTTATCAATATCTAATTTGTCCGCAAGACAACCGGTGTTGGCGGGCGCACCGGCGCGGCGTCGGGCCAGGCGCGCGCGGCCGGCTCGACCCGGCCTGATGGACGGGTCTGTGCAAGGCTGATGCAGGCTCGCCACCCCGGCTGCCGGGGCGCGAAGCGGTCCTGACGCAGGGCCGGGGCGCCGCCGCGGCCAAGGCCGGTGCCGCCTCAGGCGCGGCTGTGCCCGGCGCGCGCGCCCAGGCGCTCCGACACGCGCGCGGCCGACGCGCGCAACAGGGCCGCAATGGGGCCGTGCGGATCGGGGTCGAACACGCCATGCGGCCCGATCACCGAAATCGCCAGCACCATGGTGCCGTCGCCGTCGAACACCGGTGCGCTCAGGGTGTTGACGCCCGGCAGCGGCAGCCCCACGCCGCTGCCGACGCCGAGCGTGCGGATGTCGGCCAGCGTGCGCTGGATCTCCGGGCTGTCCAGCCAGCCCAGCCCGCCCTGCGGCCGCGCCACACCGGCGCCGCTGCGGCCGCCGATCACGCGTTCCTGTTCGCCCGCCACCATGGCGCGCACCATCGCGTCGGGCAGAAAGGCGGCAAACACGCGCCCGGTGACGGTGCCCAGCATGGACATCACGGTGCCCACGCGCAGGTTCATGTGCAGCGGGTAGCGCGGCTCGTCCAGCCGCACCACCGTGGGTCCCAGGTTGCCGCGCACCACCAGCGCCACCGACAGGCCGGAGTCGGCGGCCAGCTGCGCCGCTTCGCCGCTGGCTTCGGTCAGCGGGTCGAGCTGCTCCAGCGCCGCCAGGCCGAGCTGCAGCGCCTTCGGCCCCAGCTCGTACAGGCCGGTCAGCGGGTGCTGCTTGACCAGCCCGACGTTCATGAAGCTGACCAGGTACGGGTGCGCCTTGCCCGGCGGCATGGCGGCACGCTGCGCCACTTCCTTGAGCGGCAGGGCCTGGCCGGCCTCGGTCAGCACGTCCAGCACGCGCATGCCGACCTCGATCGACTGGATGCTGCGCTGGCGCCGCGGCGTGTCGGTGCTGTCTTCGGGCCGGTGGGCGGGGGGCGTGACTTCGGACATGGCGCCATTATCCGGATCGCGCATGCGGCGCCGCCGGCGCCCGTGGGCGGGCGCCGAGCTTGTGGATAAAATAGGCACCTGGCGCTTTATGGGTAAGCGCGAGCAGCTATGAAAATCATAGTTGTCTGCGGCCTGCCGAGGCCCGGCCCGGGCGCCGCTGCGGAACTTGTGGCGGGCTGGCGCACTCCAGCCCAGGGCCCGTACTGGTTCAGCCTTCTCTTCCCGTTCCCCATCGTGATCGATTCTCTGTTTGCCCGTCCCCGGCTGGTGTTTGCCAGCATCGCCGCCCTCTGCGCCGCCATGCTGGCGTTCGGCATCCTTTACCTGCAGAACGTCGTGGGGCTGGACCCTTGCCCGATGTGCATCGTGCAGCGCTACGCCCTGATCATCGTCGGCGTCTGCTGCGCGCTGGCGGCGCTGTCGGGTCGGCGGGCGCTGCAGCGCCTGTGGGGCCTGCTGGCGGTGGGCATGGCGGGATTTGGCGCCTTCACCGCAGCGCGCCAGAGCTGGCTGCAGTGGAACCCGCCCGAGCTGGCCACCTGCGGGCGCGACCTGTACGGCATGATCGAATCCTTTCCGCTCAAGCGCGCCATCCCGATGATCTTCAAGGGCAGCGGCGACTGCAGTGCGGTGGACTGGACGTTTCTGGGCGGCACCATCGCCAACTGGTCGTTCGTCTGGTTCGTGATTTTTGCGCTGCTGATTCTGCTGACGCTGGCCAAGACGCCGGCGCAAGCGTCCCGGTCCTGAGCCGGCGCCTCTGGCGGCGTGCACCGGGCGCGTCAGCGCCTCAGGGGGGTGCCCTTATTCAAGCAATCACCGTCTGCTCGACCACCCGGTCGTCGCCCAGCACGATCAGGGCGAACAGCAGCTCCTCCAGGTTCTGCGCGCGCTCGGTCTTGCGCGCCAGCAGCGGCGTGGCCCTGGGGTTGAGCAGCACGAAATCGGCCTCGGTGCCGGCCTGCAGGGTGCCGATCACGCCCTCCAGACCCAGTGCACGCGCCGCGCCGCCGGTGTGCAGCCACCACAGGTGCGACGGTTGCAGGCTCAGGCCCTGCTTGGTCTCTCCTTCGCGCCCGACGAAATAGGCCGCCAGCATGGTGTGGAACGGGCTGAAGCTGGTGCCACCGCCCACGTCGCTGGCCAGACCGTGCAGAAACCCGACCCGCTGCGCCCCTGCGAAGTCAAAGAACCCGCTGCCCAGAAACAGGTTGCTGGTGGGGCTGACGGCGGCGGCGGCGCCGCTGTCGCGCAGCAACTGGCGGTCGGGTTCGTCCAGGTGGATGCAGTGCGCGTACACCGCGCGCTCGCGCAGCAGGCCGAAGCTGCGGTACACGTCCAGGTACGAGCGCGCCTGCGGGTACAGCTCGCGCACCCACCTGACCTCGTCGCGGTTTTCGGCCACGTGGGAATGGATCCAGGTGTCGCGGTAGCGCGCCGCCAGCTCGCCCGCGCCGCGCAGCTGCGCCGCGCTGCTGGTGGGGGCAAAGCGTGGCGTGATGGCATAGCCCAGCCGGTCCTTGCCGTGCCAGCGGCGGATCAGCGCCTCGCTGTCGAGCAGGCTCTGCTCGGTCTCGTCGCGCAGGCCGTCGGGCGAGTGGCGGTCCTGCAGCACCTTGCCGCCCATCATGCGCAGGCCGCGTTTTTGTGCAGCCTCGAAATAGGCGTCCACCGACACCGGGTGCGAGGTGGCAAAGGTGAGCGCCGTGGTCACGCCGTGGCGCAGCAGCTCGGCAAAGAACACGTTCGCCATCTCGGCCGCATAGGCCGGCGAATCGAAGCGGGCCTCGGCCGGGAAGGTGTAGTTCTCCAGCCAGGGCAGCAGGCCGTCGGCCGGCGAGCCGATGATGTCGGTCTGCGGGAAATGCACGTGCATGTCGATGAAGCCCGGCGCGATCAGGCGACCGGGCCAGTGTGTCACCGGCACCTGCGGGTGGCGCGCCGCCACCGACCGGTAGGGGCCGGCGTCGATGACGCGCTGCACGCCATCGACGCCCAGGCCCACCACCAGCAGCCCGTCGCTGTCGTGCAGCGGGGCGCCGTGGGGGTCGAAACGCAGCAGCTCTGCCCGGTACGCGTTCACGGCGACTCAACCTCCCGGAATGTAGAAGAACTTGAACAGGAACACGGCAGCGATCAGCCAGACCATCCAGTGCACTTCGCGCACCCGGCCGGTCAGCAGCTTGATGGCGGCGTAGGTGATGAAGCCGAAGGCCAGGCCGTTGGCGATGGAGTAGGTGAAGGGCATCATCAGCGCCGTCACCGCCGCCGGGATCACTTCGGTGGAATCTTCCCATTCCAGCTCGGTCAGGTCACGCATCATCAGGCAGCCGACGAAAAACAGCGCCGGCGCCGTGGCGTAGGCTGGCACCGCACCGGCCAGCGGTGCGATGAACAGGGCGGCCAGGAACAGCACCGACACCGTCAGGGCCGTCAGGCCGGTGCGCCCGCCGGCCTGCACGCCCGAGGCGCTTTCGACGTAGGCGGTGGTGCTGGACGTGCCCAGCAGCGAGCCGGCAAAGATGGCGGCGCTGTCGGCGAACAGCGATTTGTTGAGCCGGTCCATGCGGCCCGGCACCAGCAGGCCGGCACGCCGCGCCACGCCCATCAGGGTGCCGGTGGCGTCGAACAGTTCGACCAGGAAGAACACCAGCACCACGTTCAGCAGACCCTTGGTCAGCGCGGTCATGATGTCGAGCTTCAGAAATGTCGGCTCGATCGATGGCGGGGCCGAGAAGATGCCGCGAAATTCGTTGCCGGCGAAGAAGAACGAGGCGATGGTGACGGCCACGATGCCGATCAGGATGGCGCCGCGCACCCGCAGCTTGTCCAGCGCCACCATCAGCAGAAAGCCCAGCACGGCCAGGATCACGCTGGGCTGGTGCAGATCGCCCAGGGTCACCAGGGTGGCCTTGCTGCCCACCACGATGCCCGCGCTCTTGAGCGCGATCAGCGCCAGGAACAGGCCGATGCCCACCGTGATGGCGTAGCGCAGCGACTGCGGAATGCCGGCGATGATCAGGCCGCGGATGCCGGTCAGGGTGACGAACAGGAACAGGCAGCCCGAAATGAACACCGCCCCCAGCGCCGCCTGCCAGGTGAAGCCCATGTGCAGCACCACGGCGTAGGCGAAGTAGGCGTTCAGCCCCATGCCGGGCGCCAGCGCGATCGGGTAGTTGGCGTAGAAGGCCATCACCGCCGTGCCCAGCGCGGCGATCAGACAGGTGGCGACGAACACCGCGTCCTTGGGCATGCCGGCGTCGCCCAGGATCGCCGGGTTGACGAAGATGATGTAGGCCATCGTCAGGAAGGTGGTCAACCCGGCGATCAGCTCGGTGCGTACGTTGGTGCCGTGTTCTTCCAGCTTGAACAGGCGCTCGATCCAACTCGTGCTCATTGTGGTGGTCTCCTCGTCATGGCTTGTGGGAAGGGGTGGACGGGTGGCGTGGCCCCCCGGTGCGCAGTTCGCTGATCACCTGTCGTGTGCGTTCGCGCAGCCAGCGCGCAGCGTTGGCGTGCTGACTGCGGGTGTGCCACAGCATGTAGTACAGCAGCGGCGGCATGGCGACCGGACAGGGCAGGATGGTGAGCGGCAGCTGCCTGGCGTAGCGCTCGCAGTACTGCCGGCCCGTGGTCAGCACCAGCAGGCTGTCGGCCACCATTTGCGGTATCAGGCCGAAATAGGCGCAGCGCACGGCGATGCGCCGCTGCAGGCCGCGCTCGTCGAGCACCTGGTCGATGATGCCGCGTGCTCCCGGGTAGTTGGGCATGGGGGCGATGTGCTCGGCCTCCAGCCAGTCGGCTTCGCTCCAGCCGCGGCGCGCGGCCGGGTGGCGATGGCTGACCAGCGACACCACTTCGTCGCTGAACAGATGCGCCATGTGCAACTCGTCGGGCGGTTGCAGCCAGTTGCCGATCACCAGGTCGATCTCGCCCTGCGCCAGCTGCGCGCGGTAGTCGGCCTCGCCCGTCAGCGCATGGATCTCCACCCGCGTCAGTGGCGCCTGGCGCTGGATGTCGGCCACCAGATGGGGCAGAAACAGCGGGTCCAGGTAGTCGCTGGCGGCGATGTGAAAGCGCTGCGTGCTGGTGCGCGGATCAAAGCGCTGGGCCTCGGTGAACAGCGTCTCGGCCGTGCGCAGGATGCTGGCGGCGGGCTCGATCATGCGGCGTCCGGCATCGGTGGCCACCATCTGCGCGCCATGGCGCACCAGCAGCGGGTCGCCCGCCAGATCGCGCAGGCGCTTGAGCGCCGCCGACACCGCCGGCTGGTGCATGCCCAGGCGCAGCGCGGCGCGCGAGACGCTGCCTTCGGTCAGCACGGTGTGCAGCACGCGGATCAGGTGCAGGTCGATGCGCTCCAGCGGCCCGCGATCGCCCGTCGAGCCGGCGGGCGCAGGGTTGGGCGCGACATCCTTGGTGTTCATGAACGGGCAACTCCGGATTCGATGCGGCGGCAAGACATGGCGCCAGCGGCTCAGGCGCGCACCGCCTGCAGCGCGCGCAGGATGGCTTCGCTGGTGGCGGGCGCCTGCAGCGGCGGGTCGATGCGGTGACCGCCCGCCGCCGAAACGGCGTCGCGAATCGCAAAGAACACCGAAAACGGCAGCAGCAGCGGCGGCTCGCCCACGGCCTTGCTGCGGTGGATGGCGTCTTCGGCGTTGCGGCCCTCGAACAGGCGCACGTTGAACACCGGCGGGCAGTCGTTGGCCGTGGGAATTTTGTAGGTGCTGGGCGCGTGGGTGCTCAAGAGGCCGGTCTTGGGGTGCCAGACCAGCTCTTCCATGGTCAGCCAGCCCATGCCCTGGATGAAGGCACCTTCGACCTGCCCGATGTCCAGCGCCGGGTTGAGCGAGCGGCCGGCGTCGTGCAGCACGTCGGCGCGCAGCAGCTTCCACTCGCCGGTCAGGGTGTCGACCAGCACCTCGCTCACCGCCGCGCCGTAGGCAAAGTAGTAGAACGGGTGGCCCTGCATCTTCTCGCGGTCCCACGACAGACCGGGCGTGGCGTAGAAGCCATCCGACCAGAGCTGCACGCGGTCCAGGTAGGCCTCGCCGACCACGGTGGCAAAGTCCAGCGTCCGGCCACCCACCTGCACCTGGTCGTTGGCAAAGCGCACCTCGGCGGCCAACCCGCCGTGGCGCCCGGCGGCGCAGGCGGCCAGCCGTTCGCGGATCTGGCGCGCCGCGTCCTGCGCCGCCTTGCCATTCAGGTCGGAGCCGGTGGACGCCGCCGTGGCCGAGGTGTTGGCCACCTTGCTGGTGTCGGTGGCGGTCACGCGCACGCGCTCGAAGCCCACGCCCAGCTCATGCGCCACCACCTGCGCCACCTTGGTGTTCAGACCCTGGCCCATTTCGGTGCCGCCGTGGTTGACCAGGATCGAGCCGTCGGTGTAGACATGCACCAGCGCGCCGGCCTGGTTGAAGTGCCTGACGTTGAAGCTGATGCCGAACTTCAGCGGCGTCAGCGCGATGCCGCGCTTGAGCACCGGGCTGCCGGCGTTGAAGGCCGCGATGGCGGCGCGCCGGCCGTCGTAGTCGCTGCTGGCCTCCAGCTGATCGACCAGCTCGTGGATCACGTTGTCGCGCACGGTCTGGCCGTAGGGCGTGACGTTGCGTTCGCTCTGCCCGTAGAAGTTGGCCCGGCGCACCGCCAGCGGGTCGCGGCCCAGCCGGCGTGCGATGCTGTCGAGGATGTATTCGATGGCGATCGCCCCCTGTGGGCCGCCAAAGCCGCGAAACGCCGTGTTGCTCTGCGTGTGGGTTTTGCCACAGTAGCCGTGCATGGCCACTTCGGGCAGCCAGTAGGCGTTGTCGAAGTGGCAGATGGCGCGCGTCATCACCGGCGCCGACAGGTCGGCCGAATGGCCGGCGTGCGACACCATCTGCAGGCAGGCGCCCAGGATGCGGCCCTCATCGTCGTGGCCGACCTCGTACTCGTACCAGAAGCCGTGGCGCCGGCCGGTGACCATGAAGTCGTCGTCGCGGTCCAGCCGCAGCTTGACCGGGCGCTGCAACGCCTGCGCCGCCACCGCCGCGATGCAGGCAAACTGCGCCGACTGCGATTCCTTGCCGCCAAAGCCGCCGCCCATGCGCCGGCATTCCACCAGCACGGCGTGCGCGGGCACGCCCAGCGCATGCGCCACCAGGTGCTGCATCTCGCTCGGGTGCTGGGTCGAGCAGTGCACGTGCATGCCGCGCCCTTCCTTGGGGATGGCGTAGCTGATCTGGCCTTCCAGGTAGAACTGCTCCTGCCCGCCCACGTCCAGGCTGCCGCTCAGGCGGTGCGGGGCGCGGGCGATGGCGGCCCGGATGCCGGCCTCGTCCAGCCCGCTGGCGCTGCGCACCAGGTGCATGGGTGGCACCACGTACTGACCCTTTTCGTGCGCCTGGCGCGGGGTCAGCACCGGCTCGGCGGCGTCCACCCGCAGCACCTGCCTGGCCAGCGCCGCGGCGCGGCGTGCCTGCTCGCGCGTTTCGGCCACCACGGCAAACACCGGCTGGCCCAGGAAGCGGATCTCGCCGTCGCACAGGATCGGCTCGTCGTGCACGATCGAGCCGCAGTCGTTGACGCCCGGGATGTCGGCCGCCGTGAGCACGCGCACCACGCCCGGCATGGCGGCCAGCGCGTCGCGATCGAAGCCCTGCAGGCGGCCGGCGGCCACGGGCGACAGGCCGAGCGCGCAGTGCAGGGTGCCGGCCAGCTCGGGCAGGTCGTCAATGTAGGTCGCGCCGCCGGTCACGTGCAGGGTGGCCGATTCGTGCGGCCGGCTGATGCCCACGCGCGCGCCGGCTTGCTCGGCCTGGGCTTCGGCGGCGCTGTCCAGGCGGGCCTGCTGGTTGTGGCGGTAGTCGGCAAAGGGCAGGGCGGCGTGCAGCAGGGGGTCGGCAACAGGGTGGTTCATGGTCGGGCTCCCGGTAGCCGCTCAGGCCGCGGCGTGCGGCATGAGGTGGAACACGCTGGTGGCGGCCGGTGGCAGCGGGTTTTCGGGCCGGGTTTCCAGCCACAGGCGCTGCAGCAGGTTCTGCGCCACCTGCAGGCGATAGGCGCTGCTGGCGCGCATGTCGGTCAGCGGCGTGAAGTCGCGCGCCAGCGCCTGCTGGGCGGTGCGCACGGTGGCTTCGCTCCAGGGCTGCCCGGTGATGGCCGCCTCGGCCTCGGCGGCGCGCCGGACGGTGGCGGCCATGCCGCCGTAGGCCAGGCGCACGCTGCGCACCACGCCGGCGTCCAGTTCGATCGCCATGCCGGCGCACAGCGCCGAGATGTCGCAGTCGAAGCGCTTGCTGACCTTGTAGCCGCGCAGCTGGCGCCGGAAGGCGGCGTCGGGCACGACGATGGCCTGCACGAACTCGCCGTCTTCGATGGCGTTCTTCATGTAGTCCAGGTAAAGCTCGGTGAGCGGCAGGCGGCGCACGCGTTCGCCCCGGCGCAGCTCGACCGCGGCGTCGAGCGCCATCAGGATCGGCGGCGCATCGCCGATCGGCGAGCCGTTGGCCACGTTGCCGCCCAGGGTGCCAGCGTGGCGGATCGGCAGCGAGGCAAAGCGCAGCCAGACGTCGGTCAGCGTCGGGGCGCGGCGCACCAGGGCGCGCCAGGCGTCTTCCAGTGCGGCGGCGGCGCCGATCCACAGTGCGTCGCCGCGCGCTTCGATCGCGCGCAGCTCGGCCACGTGGCCGACGTAGATCAGGTCGCCCACGTCGCGAAACTGCTTGTTGACCCACAGGCCGATGTCGGTCGAGCCGGCCAGCAGGCGGGCCTGCGGTTTGGCCAGGCGCAGCTCGGCCAGCTGCTGCAACGTGCGCGGGGCGTGGAAGTGGTCGGTGCGCGGGCCCGCGGGCGTGGGCTGCGGCGCCGCGTAATGGAGCGCCGGCTCGCGCTGCAGGGCACGCAGCGCCTCGGTCACGGCCTGACGGTCAAGCGCCACCGGCGGCAGGTCGAACATGCGTTGGCCGGCGTCGAGGATGGGACGGTAGCCGGTGCAGCGGCACAGGTTGCCCGACAGGTCGTCGGCCAGCTGCTGGCGCGTGGGCTGGGTGCCGGCCTGCTGGTGGCGTTCATAGGTGTTCCACAGCGACATCACGATGCCCGGCGTGCAGAAGCCGCATTGCGAGCCGTGGCAATCCACCATCGCCTGCTGCACCGGGTGCAGGGCGTCGGGCGCGGCGCCGCCCAGCGCCTGCAGGTCTTCGACCGTGAACAGGGCCTTGCCGTCCAGCGTGGGCAGGAACTGGATGCAGGCGTTCACGCTGCTCAGGCGCAGCTGGCCGCTGGCGTCGAGTTCGCCCAGCACCACGGTGCAGGCGCCGCAGTCGCCTTCATTGCAGCCTTCCTTGGTGCCGGTCAGGCGCCGCTGCTCGCGCAGCCAGTCGAGCACGGTTCGGGTGACCGGCACGCCGTCCACCGACACCAGCGTGCCGCGGTGATAGAAGCGGATGGCCCGGGGGCTTGCGGTCGGGGGACTGAGGGTCGTCATCTGCGGCTCCGGCGGTCAAGGTCTGCCCCGGGGATGGGTCAGCCAACCGTTGCGCCCGCGATGGTGCGCGGGCTGGCCGCCCCGTGGCATACAGGGGGCACGATAGCGGATGTATGGGTCGCGTTATGACTCGGGGGTTAACCCCGAGAGGGGCGCAGGGTCGGCGGGCGCTGGGTGCTGCCGGCGTTCACAGGTGCTTGACCAGCACCTGGCTGCGGCGGTCCCAGTTGTACTTGCGCTTGCGCGCCTCGGGCAGCCAGTCGGGGTCGACCTGCTGGAAGCCGCGCTTGATGAACCAGTGCATGGTGCGCGTGGTCAGCACGAAGATGCTCTTGAGCCCCATTTCGCGTGCGCGCTGCTCGATGCGCCTGAGCACCTTTTCGCCGTCGCCCTGGCCCTGGCTTTGTGGCGACACCGTGAGCGCGGCCATTTCGCCGGTGGCGGCTTCGGGGTAGGGGTAGAGCGCGGCGCAGGCGAAGATCACGCCGTCGTGCTCCAGGATGGTGTAGTTGGCGATGTCGCGCTCGATGTCGGTGCGGCTGCGCTTGACCAGGGTGCCGTCCTTCTCGAACGGCTCGATCAGGTGCAGGATGCCGGTGACGTCGTCGGCGCCGGCTTCGCGCAGGCTTTCCAGCTTCTCGTCGACCACCATGCTGCCGATGCCGTCGTGCACATAGATTTCCAGCAGCAGCGCGCCGTCGGTCGCGTAGGGCAGGATGTGGCTGCGCTCCACCCCGTGCAGACAGGCGCTGACGCAGTGGCGCAGGTAGAACGCGGTGTCGGTGGGCTGCTCGGGGGCGGGCAGCCGCGCCAGCAGCGCCTGCGCGTCGGCCAGCGGGATTTCGGTGTCGATCGGGTTGTCTTCGGCGGCCGGGCTTTCGGGGTGCACGCGGATGCCGGGCACCTCGGTCAGGAACAACAGCTTGTCGGCCTGCAGGGCGATGGCCACCGACGTCGCCACTTCTTCCATGCGCAGGTTGAAGGCCTCGCCCGTGGGCGAAAAGCCGAACGGTGAAATCAGCACCAGCGCGCCCGAATCCAGCGAGTGGCGAATGCCGGCGGCGTCCACCTTGCGCACCACCCCGGTGCTCTGAAAGTCGACGCCGTCGATGATGCCCATGGGCCGCGCGGTGAGGAAGTTGCCCGAGATCACGCGCACCCGCGAGCCGGCCATCGGCGTGTTGGGCAGGCCCTGGCTGAAGGCGGCCTCGATCTCGTAGCGCAGCTGCCCGGCGGCCTCCTGGGCGCAGTCCAGCGCCACCTCGTCGGTGATGCGCATGCCCTGCGCATAGCGCGGTTCGTGCCCCTTGGCCTGCAGCTGCTCGTTGACCTGGGGGCGAAAGCCGTGCACCAGCACGATCTTCACGCCCATGCTCTGGATCAGCGCCAGATCGGTGGCGATGGCCGCCAGCTTGCCGGCGGCGATGGCTTCGCCCACCACCCCCACCACGAAGGTTTTGCCGCGGTGCATGTGGATGTACGGCGCCACCGAGCGGAACCAGGGCACGAAAGTGAAGTTGAAGACGGTGGACATGCGCGGCCTGAAGGGGTGCGTGAAGCCCGGCCCAGGGGCCGGCTGCCGCACAGTGTAACGATCCGCGCGCACCGGCGGCGGCCCTCGCGGTGCTGCACAACTATGAAAACAGTAGCTGGTGGCGCTTGCCAGACAAGCGCCAGAGGCCAATCTGACGGTGCAACGCGCCAGCCCGGCCGGTGCGCCCCGGTGGCCGTCAGTGACCGCCCGACTTGCCCGCCGTCAGGCGGTCCATCACGGCAAACAGCACGCCCGAGAGCACAAAGGTCATGTGCAGCGCGATCTTCCAGGCGATCTGCTGGTTGCTGTGGCTGTCGATGTTGACGAAGGCCTTCAGCAGTTCAATGCCCGAAATCGCCACGATCGAGCCGATGAGCTTGATCTTCAGGTCGGAAAAAGTGACGTGCCCCATCCATTCCGGCCGATCCTCGCTGTCGCCGGTGTTGATCTTGGAGACAAAGTTTTCATAGCCGGCAAACACGATGATGAGCAGCAGATTGGCCACCAGGGCCACGTCGACCAGCGTCAGCACCCCGACCATGACCTGCCCGCCCTCCAGCGTCAGCACCTGCGGCAGCAGGGCGACGAACTCCTTCACGAACTTGACCAGCAGGATGGCGATGGCGCCCACCAGACCGATATAGAAAGGCGCCAGCAGCCAGCGGCTGGCGAACATGACGCGTTCCAGAAAATGTTCCATTGATTTCATGATGCAGTGCATGCCATAGGTTCAAGCCCCGGCGCCGGGGAAGGGCCACGGCCCACCTGGCGCAGTCGCCACGGCAAGCCATGCAGTGCCGCCAGGGCGGCTCGACACTTCTGAAATGATAGCTTCTGGCGCTTGCCATGCCCGGGCTGGCGGCCAGAACGACCCGTGATTCGCAGACCAACCCGGGCGGTCCGTGCCCGCGTGCCCGCCCGCAGGGCCCGGGGGCGCCCCGATGGCCGATGGCTGCCCACGGCAGGCGCAGGTCGGCGCCACCTTGCGGAGGCGGGCGCAGGCGGCCCCTACGGCGTCACCACCCCCTCCATCCGCACCACCTCGAAGTGGCGGCCCGCCACCTGGCCCAGCTCGCTCACCAGACGGTCGTTGTTCCAGCGCTCGTCGGGCGCGCCGCTCAGGTACCAGTTGGAGCCGTTGTCGGCCACCATCATCCCGTAGGTCTTCAGCGCCGTGAGGATGGCGCGCGTTTCGGCCGAGAAGCCGGCGGGGATCACGTAGCTGGCCTTCAGCCGCACGCGCATGCCCATGGGCGGCAGGTCGGCGCTGGTGTTGCTGGATGCCCAGTGCGTGGCCGGCGGCACGTAGGCGCGGCGCGTGCGGCTCACCGTAAAGCGCAGGGCGTGCCGGATGCCGCCCGGGCCCAGCGCGGCTTCGTCGTAGCGCACCAGGCCGGGAAAGATGGGCAGGCCGGCCGCGTCGGCGCTGGTCCAGCCCGGCTGGGCGGTGGGGCGTACGGCGTTGCTGTCCAGGTGGAACACCGCGCCGCCCGAGGCGCGCCAGCTCCCATCTGCCTGCGGGTAGCTGTTGCCCATCTCGTACAGGCGGCCCGCGTCGCGGTCGATCACGATCACGTGCCGGTCGCCGCTGCTGGCCGGCCCGCCCTCGATCGGCGCATCGGGCGGAATGGGGTAGGGGCCGGGGTCGCTCTCGTCGCCATAGTCGGTGAACTGCACCGCCACGCGCGGCTGCGTGCCCGGCACCACCACGTAGGGGATGCCGATCGGCTGGCCCTGGTACAGCCCGGCGCCAAAGTCCGGGTGCAGGCCGCGGTCCAGCCCGATGCTGGCGATCAGCGCGTCGGAGTTCGGATCGACCGGGCGCGCGCTGATGTCGGTGTTCCAGGCGTTGTCGGCCGGGAAGGGCAGCGCCCCGTTCAGCGACGCGCCCACGCCCAGCGCGGCGGCGCGCAGGTCGCCGTAGGTGGCGTTGCCGGGGGAGGGTGCGGGTGCCGGGGCCGGGGACGGGGCGGGAGCGGGAGCGGGAGCTGGCGTGGGTGCTGGAGCGGGCGGCGTGGCGCCATCCCCGCTGCCACCACCGCAACCTGCGATCAGCGCGCCCAGGCTGAGGATGGCGATGCCACGTTGCAGGGTGCGCAAGCGGCATGCGCGGGTGGGTGCAGGAGAGGGAGTCATGGGCGTCATCTTGAAGGATGGCGCAGTGTGCCCGAGCCGGCGCCTTCGCCACCGCGTGGATGCGTTTCGTGCGCGGTGGAATGGTGAGAAAGCGTGTAGAGTCCGTAGATTCTTCAACCCAAATCGGCCTCCAGAGCTTTACCATCAAGCGCAAGCAGCTATCAGTTCAATAGTAATTGGCTTTGCCGCGATGGTCCCTCCCATTCCCCGTTCCGCCGTGGGAGTGGCGGCACACAGCAGGGGTAATCCCAACCCAATCAGCCAGCCGGATGCGGTAACATGACCTATCAAAATGATAGGAACCAATGTTTGGCCACCCCATCTATCAGGCGGCTCGAAAAGCTGATCCAAAGCGGCGCCGCAGACAGCCATCATGTTGCCTTTACCAAGCACGCGCTGGCGCGCATGAGGCAGCGCGGCATCACGCGAATTGTGGTGCTGGATGCGCTGCGGCTGGGGTGCATACGCCAGCAGCCGGAGCCAGACATCAGGCACCCCGGCGTCAAGTGCCGCATGGAACGGCTGGTTTCCGGCGTGCTGGTGGGAGCCGTGGTGTATCTGGAGTATCCCGCCCCTGATTTGACAGTAGTCACGGTGATTGATTTAGGAGTCTGAGCATGTACCACTACACCGACGGCGGATTGCGCAACGTGTGGCTTGGCAACGGCTACACCATCCGCGACACACCCTACGGGCAAGCCGTTGCCATCCAGGACCTGGAGGGCCTGACTGCGGCCATCTGCGATGCCTTCGTGCGGCAACCCAAGCCCCTCACGCAAACCGAGTTTCGCTACCTGCGCACCTCCGGACTGCAACTGTCACAGCCAGCGCTGGGCGCAGCGCTGGGGGTTGACGCGCAGACCATTGCTCGCTGGGAGAAAGGGGCATATATCCCCAAAATGGCCGACAAGCTCGTGCGGCTGTTCTACCTCAATCACGCCAACGGCAACGTCCGCCTGAGCAGCGCATTCGAGTCCCTGCGCGCCGTCGAGCGCGCCGCGCACGGGCCGCAGCCCATGCGGGTCATTGCCGAGGCCAAGGGTCGGCACTGGGGAGCCCGCCTGGAAAGCGACGGTGATCCCAACCCCCAGGCTGCCCCGATTCGTCGGCGAAGGCAGCCGTCCACTACCCACTGAACTTTCCGTAGTTCCCAAGCCCAACTCGCCACCACCAGCCCGCAGTCGAGCGGGCTTTTTTGCGTAGCTTGCACCGATATGACTCGGAAAATTGTCATCTGACCCCAATTTCCCCGCGTAGCCTTCTCCCTCGAACTCGTCCAGGCGCGCCCAGTGCGCCGGCAACTCGGGCGAACTGAAGATGAGGCCCGGAACCCCCCGCCTTCGACTGACAGCACGATGCCCGGATAACCCAGCGCTGCCCCCCAACCCTCCGGGAACAGCGTTCCCCGAACCGTAGCCGGCTCCCAGGTGCCCGGGACCGTCGCAAGAACGTGCGCGTTGGACCGGCCTGGTGCGAGGGTGCCGTAGACGAACAGGCGGTCAGGCATGGCGTTTCGAATGGTAGATCAGGTCAATCTCGACTCGCCTAAATTTTCATCTGACCCCAATTTCCCCTTGATCTGATCGCAGTCTCCCATGAATCAGTTCAGGTGTTGTTTGAATTGACAACAGTTCGCTACGTTGTCAGAATCACCAACATGAAGGCCACATTGCTCCTCAAATCCCGCGAGGTATTGAGCACGACGGCTTTCGTGGAGCGTGTGCTGTGGTTGTTGCCCGAACCGCTGTCGGGCAGCACGCACCGACTCAAGTACCGCCTGGCCTTTGTGGTGGATGGCGTCTGCGTCGTGCGTTACGACAACGAGCGCGGCAAAGGCGACCATCGGCACGTGGGCGATTTGGAATCGGACTATCCCTTCAGTACGCCCGAGGTGCTGCTGAACGACTTCTGGCGCGACGTGGCGCAGTGGAGGCAAACCCATGAACACCGTGACGATTGAACTGACCGACCGCCAGACGCAGGACGCGCGCTTCCTGCAGGCGTTCAAGACCGGCCGGCCCCAGGGCGCGTCGATTGCTTTCGATTCGGTCGAAGTCCTGTGGCAGGTGCTCACGCCCAAGCGCTGGCAGATCGTTCGCACCCTGTGCGGCGCAGGCCCGATGTCGCTGCGCGAAGCCGCCCGCCGCGTGGGCCGCGACGTCAAGGCAGTGCACGGCGACGTGCATGCCCTGCTGACGGCCGGCGTGCTGGAGCGAGACGCTGCGGGCCGAATCGTGTTTCCGTACGACGCCGTGCACGTGGATTTCACGGTGCAGCCGGAGAAGGCGGTGGCTTGAAGGTTCCGACACAGTTGCCGAGGGGAAATTGGCAGCTGACCCGACGCATGGGCACCAGCAATTCTTCAAGCCAAATTGGCCTGCAACGCTTTACCAGCAAGCGCGAGCAGCTATCAGTTCGATAGTGACTGACTTTGCCGCGATTGCCCTGCCGGGGAGTACAGGCCCTTGCAAAAGTGAAAGGGATGCCGATCCGCGAAGCGGCCGAGGTTGTCGAGGACCGTGACGATACGGCACGATGCAGTTCCGCCGTTCTTCTCGCCGCGCAACCCCCGGCCGACCATCTGCATGTAGCGCACGGGGCTGAAGACCTGGCGTGCAATCAGGACCATGTCGGTCCTGGGTGCGTCGAAACCTGTGGTCAGTACGCTGTGATTGCAGAGCACGCGAATTTTCCCGTTCTGGAAGCGATCAAGGAAGTAGCGCCGCGCAGCGTTCGGCGTGTCGCCGCTGATGGCTGCCGCGCCGATGCCCGAGAGATTCAGGCGTGCGGCCATCTCTTCCGCATGGGTGACGGAGTTGGTAAAGAAGAGGATCGAGTGTTCAGCACTGGCCCTTATGCACTCCACCAATCGCTCGTTGCGCTGGGCATCGTCAGCCAGACGTTGGTTGATCGACTCCAGCAGGTTCTCGAAATCAAGGCCCTCCCAAGGCTCGCGCAGTTGTCCGAGCTTGTGCAGTTCCTCGTCTGTCAGATCAGCGCCGGTTTCAAGCGATTCATATTGCGCTTGCGCGAGTACGCCTTGCGCACGCAGGCGCGCATAGAGCTGCTCCTGGTTAGAGGGTAGCCAACGGTTGTCGAACCGGCGCGCTAGGCGCTGGCTCTCTTCGTCATCTGTGCGGAATGGCGTTGCGCTTAGGCCCACGATCGGCGGTTCATCCTTGGGGGTCGCGCCGGGTCTGGGTGCCTCAGCATCCAACCACCGCAGCAACTCGCTGTAGCTGGGCGTGATGGCATGGTGGCATTCATCGATGACCACAAGGCCAAGCTTGCGCAGCCAGGCGAGTTCCGCCTGGCTGATGCGGCTGTTCAGCGTCTGAATGGACGCTACAACGACAACCGGTTTATCCGAGTCCGATGGCGTTGGGTTGCGGTTTCCGCCCCAAAGGCGGGCGATGCGTAAGCTTGTTTTCTGGGCGCCGAGATTGACCCAGACCTGACGAAACGCCTGTACCGCCTGCTCGCACAACTCGTCAGTCTGGGCGATCCAGAGGACGCTGCGTGTCGTGTTCTCCGGTGCGAGCACGAGTTGTACGGCTGCCTGTACGGTCACGCGGGTTTTGCCCCCGCCTGTGGGCAAGCTGACAACAGCCCGCCGTCGTTGCGTTCCGTTCGCAAGCAGAGATCTCAAGCCGTCGAACACCTCCTGTTGGAAGGCGTGTAGTGGTGGCAATTCGATCGGTCCACTCACCAACTCCTCCGGCTCGCGCCGGGCTTGAGATGCCGACGCGAATTCAGGAGGAAAGCCGATGGCTGCCACGAACCCGAGTGCATCTGCGCTGTTCCAGCGCGCGGGTGGTTGTAGCCCTTCATCCCGCAGCGTGTCTTTCAAGGTGCTCAGCGCGGCCGGCCCCAGTTGAGCGAGCACCAGATCGGCGAGCTGGTTAGGCGTGCATTGGCGAACGAAGTCCACGTCGCGCAGCCGCTGGCCCAAGGCGTCCAGCAGCGGTTCGACCCGATTGCCCGCTGCGCGCAGCAAGCGTTCGGCCAACGTCGCGCCCTCTCTGACGTATGTACGACATTTGTCGACACCAGTGTCGCCGAGGCGGGCAAGCGCATCCTCAGGCGAGTCGTCGAGCCAGCCGGATGGGGCGATCTCAGTGAACAGCCGCTTCAGTCGCTCCGCCCGCGAGAGCGGTGCCAGTTGCTCAGCATCCAGGAACAATACGCCGTCTCGCATCAGGCAAGGAGCCGCTTGTGCCGAGCCGGCGATGCCCAGGCAGAGTTTGGTCACGCGCTGGCAGCGCGCTGCGTCGCGAATATCTGCTCGCAAGACATCGCCCAGCTCAGGCATTACATCTATCAGGCGCTCAAGTGGGCCTGCGATGTCGCTCCATTCCGTTCGGATCAGGCTCGCGAGATCTTGCGCGCCAGCCTTCTGCCAGAGCTGCATCGTAGGTTGATCGAGTACCACGACCACGCGCTCTGGAGTCCGAGCGCGCTGTGCCAGATCGGCGGAGGTGGTTACGAATGCCGCGCTCAGTGGAACGTGGCCGGTCAGCGAAGGTAGTTCGATTGGTACGACGCCATCCTTGGCGGCGCCGAGCCAGAGGTCGGTTAACACATCGCTTTCAAGCGAGTGGGGGGTGATGATTGCTTTGAACATTGCAACCCAAAAGGTGCGCAGGTCGGATTGCGTCACCGTCACCTCAGGGAAGTCAACATTCAACAGGTGAAGCTTCGCGGCGGTGCACTCCCACTCCGGTAGATGTTTCAGGATCGGTTGATCGCGGCGTAGGAAGACGGCTTTGAGGGGTGCCGAGAGCGTGCCTATCTGCAGAGCGCCATGATCGTGCACGTACCACAGCAACGGATGGGGTACGTCGATCTTTGGGTAGACCGACATTGTGCTATGGCCAAAGGGGATGGATTTTTGATAGGCAGGTTCCGCGAGACGATTCAGTAGTTGATTTGTATAACGGGTCTTTGGGACGCCGGTTAGTTCAGTTAGCAGTCTGAAACCCCGTGGCATGGAGAACGGATAGGGCTTGAGGTAGTGCCAAGAAGCAGAATTCTGATGCGTCTCCTTGTAGCGGCTGCGACACTCTTCAAGCCATGGATTTAGCCAAGTTTCGCCCGTAAACTCAGGGAATCGGATGGGTCCAACGTCGCCCGCAGGCACACGCAACACACCCAGAGATTCCAACGACGCTCGATCCTTTGCGTGCGTATCAGGATCGACGAGTATGTTCACATTTGGCACCGATTCGCCATCACTTACCAACTCGCCAGGGAATACGACGCGATCCGCTTTCACCCAACTTCCATCGCGGCGGCGCACGCGCACACTCTCGCTGTGCGTGCCTAGGAACCGATTGCGTGCTCCTGCTGGCGCATTGCGTAAACATTCCCAGAATGTTTCCCAACCCTCTTCTTCGGTTATGCTGGACCAGTTCGAACTCGGCAGAGCCTCACCGAGGATCGATATCCACACTGCGTCGTCCAAATCACGGACAAGAAGCGCACTTCTCAGAATCTCCCGCGTCTCCGGGTTGAATTGGAGTTCGGCGGTGATCAAATCCCGACCGGGTACGGGTACGCCCACCGGAGTGAAGACAACCTGGGACGCCGTGGCCAGCTTACCTGACTGAGTGGGAATGATTGTCAGAGTAGGGCGAATTTCGCCCCACTCGTCAGCGTTTACTCGGGAGAACGCCTTCGCCAGATGTAGGACACCGATCGCAACGTCGGTCTGGGTTGATGCAACTGCGCGAAACCAAGCGGCAGGTCTGCAGCGGCGAAGTTCCGGAGAGGTTTGTTCAGTCGTTTGCGCCTCGATGCGCTCCGCCAGCGCATTCAACCGGCTGGCGCGCTGGCGCTGCAGACAGGATGCATGTATCAACTGGCGCTGCTGCTCAGGACCCGCGAGTGACTGCCATTCAACTGCTAGCGCAGGATCGTCATTTGGGTGGCGCCAAAGCTCATTTGCGCTTCGCAGAGCGCCGGTGCCGTCTGATATGACGACGGCCGTCTCCAATCGAGCCCAAAGTGACTGAACGAGTGGTACTGCAATCTCGTCTTTCCGTTCCAGTTGACGGGGAAAGGCATCGAGCGGCCGTGCAGGGTCATCCGACGTAGCCAAGTTAGGCATCATCTCGGCGATTAAGCTCGCTGCCTCGGTCATCAGCGCCGCATTCCACTCGCCACCAATGATGGCATTGCGGTCACTGTTCAGCTTCCACGGCGCATTCAAGATTCCAGGCAAATAGGTCTGCGTATGTGTTGGGAAGAAGGCCCAGAACCGGCCGGACTCTTCGCGACGTCCTTCGAGCGGCATGGCCCATGAAAGGGGCACGCATTCACGAGCGTGAATGTGCGTAGCGTCTGCAACGGCACGCGATTCAGTGATACGAACGTCACGCGTGATGATGTTCCACAGTGAAGTGGCCTCCCCATCCTGCAGGATGGTTTCGCCACGATGCTTGACCACGCGAACTGTACGTATGTTTTCCTCGCCAAAATCAAGAGTTAGCGTGACCGCAATCGGAAGAAACAGCAGGAACTCAGCCGGAAATCCCCGAATTTCGTTTTGCAGGTGCAGTAATAGTTCTGCTGAATCGACTTCGGCGCGAACGATCGTCTCGGCCCATGCAAGCTCAGCGCAAATTGGATCCTTGGCGCGCTCGTCTGGTGGCAGAGGCCATACGAGCCGCAAGCCAGGTGCCTGTTTCACGTTAAATTGGCGACGAAGTTCGTCTCTGCACCTTTCTGGATCGAACCGAATCGCTCCCGAAGACCGCGTAAACACATCAATCTGTCCGTTGAGCTTCAGGAGTGACTTGAAGCCCAATCCGAAGCGACCAATTTGGTTGCGGCGCTTCGGTGACGAATGTGATCGAAGAAGCGCATCCAAGCCTTCTTCACTCAGCGGCGCACCGGTGTTGGCGACATAGAGTCGCGATCCATGTAACTGGACGTGGATACGCCCGTCACTGGACTGAGGGCCGCCACTCTCTTTGGCTTCCAGCAATGCGTCGGCACCGTTTTGAACGAGCTCAAGAATTTGCCGATAGCCGTAACCGCCTGCTAACACCGTCTCCTCGATACCGGCGTGCTCTCTCAGTAGGCCAGAGTCCGCTTCGTAGGAGCGGAGGCGGTTATTGTTGAATTGCTGAAGTGCAGCATGGAGCACGAATCGAACCTCCTCATTTGCTTGAGCGTCAGCCCATCAATTCCTCATACCTTGCTTCCCCCCGCCAATCTCCGATACATCGTCGCCCGGCTCACCCCCAGCGCCTTGGCGGCGACGGCGACGCGCCCGCCGGCGTCGCGCACGGCCTGGTGGATCAGCTCGGTTTCCAGCGCTTTCAGTGAACGTGGCGCGGCGGCACGCGCGCCGGGGCTGGCGGCGCTGGCGGGCTGAGTGCTGCGCTCGGCCCGCACCTGCACACGCAGGCCGGACCACAGGGGCACAGTGTGCGGCTGGCCGTGCGCGGCGAGATCGAACAGGCTGGCCCAGGGCAGGGCAAACAGTTCGCTGGCGTGCAGCGGGCCGCTGTGCAGGGCGTGCAGGGCGGGCAGCATCTGGCGCGCGGTGCCGTTGGCGCCGGTGACCTGGCCGTCGGCGTCCAGGCACAGCAGGGCGGCGCCCTCGCTGCCGGCGCCGCTGACCTGCCAGCCGGCGGGCCAGGCCAGGTGCAGGCGAAGTTGATGCGGGCGCGCCAGCAGCAGGGCGTCTTCGATCTGGCGGGCGGATTGGGCCACCAGGTGCTTGAGTTCGGGGCGCTCGGGCGCGTTGACGCCGGTGACGTCAATCATGCCCAGGCAGGCGCCGTCGGGGCCGAACAGGGGCGCGCCGGCGCAGCTGTAGACGCCGGTGTCGGCAAAAAAATGTTCGCCGCGGTGCAGCCACACAGGCTGGCGCTCGGCCAGCGCTGCGCCGATGGCGCTGGTGCCGATGGCCGCTTCCGACAGGTCCACGCCCACGCGCGCGATGGCGTGGCTGGCGCGGTTGCGGTGGTCGATGGCGCCTGCGGTGTCGATGACGGTGCCCTGCGCGTCGGTCAGCAGGGCGAAATAACGGATGGGCGCGATCTGCGCGGCCAGGCGCTGCAGCTCGGGGCGGGCGGCGGCCAGCAGGGCGGCGTGCTGCTCGGCGCTGCGGGCGCGGGCGTGGGGCGAGACGGCGTCGAACACCACCGGCGCCTCGGGCCGCGCGCCACGCGCCAGGCAGCGGCGCCAGCTTTGCACGATCCAGGCGCGGTCGAGCCAGGCGCCGACGAGCGCCTCGGTCAGCTCCATGCCCTCGGCCAGCACGGTCTGGCGCGCCAGGGCGATCTGGTGTTGGCGGGGGTCGGGGCGCATCATGGTGGGCGAGCGGTGCGACGGGCCGGTGGGTCGGCCCGAGTGTCTCATTCTGAGATTATTCGAGCCGCTTCCGGCCAACCGAGGGTATTTCCTAGGTGCAGCGGCGCGGCTTGTTCCAAGAATGACCGCTTTCAGTGCAAACCGACAAACCCCACGACAAAAGGAGACGCCCACGATGAAAGTCGAGCTCAAGGTCAATGGCAAGGCGGTCACGGCCGACGTGCCGCCCAACACGCTGCTGGTGCAGCTGCTACGTGAACACCTGCGCCTGACCGGCACCCACGTGGGCTGCGACACCGGCCAGTGCGGCGCCTGCACGGTGATCGCCGACGGCAGCGCCATCAAGGCCTGCAACGTGCTGGCGGCGCAGATGCAGGGCGCCGAGGTGACCACCATCGAAGGTCTGGCGGCGGCCGACGGCACGCTGCACCCGATGCAGGCGGCCTTCAAGGAATGCCACGGCCTGCAATGCGGTTTCTGCACGCCGGGCATGGTGATGAGCAGCGTCGATCTGCTGGCGCGCCACCCGCAGGCCAGCGAGGCCGAGATCCGCGCCCTGCTGGACGGCAACCTGTGCCGCTGCACGGGTTACCAGAACATCGTCAAGGCGGTGCAGACCGCCCAGAAGGCCATGGCCGCCTGACGGCCCCACCGAGGAGACAAGACCATGGGTGCCAATGAATTTGCCAAACTGCCGCACATCGGCGAATCGCTGAGGCGCAAGGAAGACGTGCGCTTTCTGACCGGTGCCGGCAACTACACCGACGACGTCGACCAGGCCAACCAGAAATACGCCGTCTTCGTGCGCTCGCCGCACGCCCATGCCCGCGTGAAGGGCGTCGACACCGCCGCCGCCGCCGCCATGCCCGGTGTGGCCGGCGTCTTCAGCGGCAAGGACATCGAGGGCAAGATGGGCGGGCTGCCCTGCGGCTGGCTCATCAGCAACCCCGACGGCTCGCCCATGAAGGAGCCGCCACACCCCATCCTGGCCATCGGCAAGGTGCGCTACGTGGGCGACCACGTGGCCATGGTGGTGGCCGATACGCTGCAGCAGGCCAAGGACGCCGCCGAGGCGGTGCAGGTCGACTACGAAGAGCTGGCGCCGGTGATCGACATGCGCACCGCCCGCAACGGCCCGGCGCTGCACGACGAGGCGCCCGACAACCACTGCTACAAGTGGACGCTGGGCGACAAGGCCGCGGTCGACGCCGCCTTTGCCGGCGCCGCCCACGTGACCAAGCTGGACATCACCAACAACCGGCTGATCCCCAACGCCATCGAGCCGCGCGCCGCCAACGCCAGCTACAACCGCGCCACCGACGAATACGTGCTGTACGTGGCCAACCAGAACCCGCACGTCGAGCGCCTGCTGATGACCGCCTTCGTGCTGCAACTGCCCGAGCACAAGGTGCGCGTGGTGGCGCCCGACGTCGGCGGCGGTTTTGGCTCCAAGATCTTTCTGTACGCCGAGGACGTGGCGCTCACCTGGGCGGCCAAGCAGCTCAACTGCGCCATCAAGTGGACGGCCGAGCGCAGCGAATCGTTTGTGAGCGACGCGCACGGGCGCGACCACATCACCCACGCGGAAATGGCGATGGACAAGGACGGCAAGTTCCTGGCCATGCGCGTGCACACCGACGCCAACCTGGGCGCCTACCTGTCCACCTTCGCCTCCAGCGTGCCGACCATCCTGTACGGCACCCTGCTGGCGGGGCAGTACGCGGCGCCGCAGATCTACGTCGAGGTGGACGGCTGGTTCACCAGCACCGCCCCGGTCGATGCCTACCGCGGCGCCGGCCGGCCCGAGGCCACCTACGTGGTCGAGCGCCTGGTCACGCGCTGCGCCTGGGAGCTGGGCCTGTCGCAGGACGAGATCCGCAAGCGCAACTTCATCACCCAGTTCCCCTACCAGACGCCGGTGGCGCTGCAGTACGACATCGGCGACTACCACGCCTGCATGAACGACGCGCAAAAGCTCGCCGACGTGGCCGGCTTCGACGCCCGCCGCCAGGCCAGCGAGGCCAAGGGCCTGAAGCGCGGCATCGGCTACAGCAGCTACATCGAGGCCTGCGGGCTGGCGCCCAGCAACATCGCCGGCGCCCTGGGCGCGCGCGCCGGCCTGTTCGAGGCCGGCGAAGTGCGCGTGCACCCGACCGGCAGCGTGACGGTGTTCACCGGCTCGCACAGCCACGGCCAGGGGCACGAAACCACCTTTGCCCAGCTGGTGGCGGCGCGCTTGGGCATAGACCCATCGCAGGTCGATATCGTGCACGGTGACACCGGCCGCGTGCCTTTCGGCATGGGCACCTACGGCAGCCGCTCGCTGTCGGTGGGTGGCACGGCCATCATGAAGGCGCTGGACAAGATCGAGGCCAAGGCCAAGAAGATCGCCGCGCACCTGATGGAAGCGTCGGACGCCGACATCGACTTTGCCAACGGCGAATTCACCGTCAAGGGCACCGACAAGAAGATCCCCTTTGCCCAGGTGGCGCTGACGGCCTACGTGCCGCACAACTACCCGCTCGACAAGCTGGAGCCGGGCCTGAACGAAACCGCCTTCTACGACCCGACCAACTTCACCTTCCCGGCCGGCACCTACATCTGCGAGGTCGAGGTCGATCCGGCCACCGGCGTGGTGCGGGTGGACCGCTTCACCGCGGTGGACGACTTCGGCGTCATCATCAACCCGATGATCGTCGAAGGTCAGGTGCACGGCGGTCTGGTGCAGGGCATGGGTCAGGCCCTGATGGAGCACGGCGTGTACGACGAAGGCAGCGGCCAGCTGCTCACCGGCAGCTACATGGACTACGCCATGCCGCGCGCGCACGACTTCCCCGAGTTCCGGCTCGGCCATGTCTGCACGCCCTGCACGCACAACCCGATCGGCAGCAAGGGCTGCGGCGAAGCGGGCGCCATCGGCTCGCCGCCGGCGGTGATCAACGCCGTGCTGGACGCGCTCAAACCCCTGGGCGTGAAGGATCTGGACATGCCCGCCACGCCGCACCGCGTGTGGCAGGCGATTCAAGCGGCCAAAGCCTGAGGAGACACACATGTACGCATTCACCTACGAGCGTCCCACCAGCCAGGCGGACGCCGCCAGGCTGGCCAAGGCGGGCGGCAAGCTGCTGGCCGGCGGGCAGACCCTGCTGGGATCGATGAAACTGCGCCTGGCTTCCCCCGAGCAGGTGGTGGACCTGGGCGCCGTCAAGGATCTGGCCGGCGTGCGCAAGGACGGCAACGCGCTGGTCATCGGTGCCATGACGCGCCACGCCGACGTGGCCGCGAGCGCCGACGTGCGCGCCACCATCCCGGCGCTGGCGCAGCTGGCCAGCGGCATTGGCGACCGCCAGGTGCGCGCCATGGGCACGCTGGGCGGATCGGTGGCCAACAACGACCCGGCGGCCGACTACCCGGCGGCCGTGCTCGGCCTGGGCGCCACCGTGGTCACCAGCACGCGCCAGATCGCCGCCGACGACTACTTCCAGGGCCTGTTCGCCACCGCGCTGGACGAGGGCGAGCTGATCACCGCCATTCGCTTTCCGCAGCCGCGTCGCGCGGCCTACATGAAGTTCCGTCAGCCGGCCTCGCTGTTCGCGCTGATCGGCGTGTTCGTGGCGCAGACCGACGCCGGCGTGCGCGTGGCCGTGACCGGCGGCGGCAACGGCGTGTTCCGCCACGCCGGACTGGAGCAGGCGCTCAGCCGCAACTTCAGCCCCGAGGCGGTGGCCGGCGTCACGATCGATGCCGGCGAGCTCAACGGCGACCTGCACGGCAGCGCCGAATACCGCGCGCACTTGATCGGCGTCATGACGCAGCGCGCCGTCGCCAAGGCGCTGGCCTGACCCTGGGTGCGGCTGCGGCGCCTGGCGCGGTCAGGCGGAAGGCGGCGACGCCGGGCGGGCGGCAGCACGGCAGCTGCTGCCGCCGGTCGCCAGCCGCGCCCCTGTGCGAACAGGCCTCGCCCCGGGGCCGCAGCGGCGCGCCGGACTTCATGAATAAAAAGTTGCTCCGGCGCGCATCCAGCAAGCGCAAGCAGCTATCGAATTCGTAGTATCTTCCATTCACCTTCGCAAGCTTCATGTCACCCACCCCGGCGTCCACCGCGTCCGACCCGCTGTCGTCCATCGACGCACTCATCGCCGCGCTGCAGACCGCGGGCTACTTTGCCGACCGGCGCCTGGCCACGGCGGTGTTTCTGGCGCTCAGGCTCCAGCGCCCGCTGTTGCTCGAAGGCGAGCCGGGCGTGGGCAAGACCGAGCTGGCCAAGGCCCTGGCCCAGGTGCTGGGGCGCGAGCTGCTGCGCCTGCAGTGCTACGACGGCCTGGAGCAGCGCGAAGCCCTGTACGAATGGAACTACGCCGCGCAACTGCTGCACCTGCGTGCGGCGGAAGGGCGCGGCACGGTGGAGGAGGCCGAGCGCGAGGTCTACCAGCCCCACTACCTGATCCGCCGCCCGCTGCTGCAGGCGCTGCAGGCACCGGCGCCCGGTGCCGTGCTGCTGATCGACGAGGTCGATCGCGCCGACGAGCCGTTCGAAGCCTTCCTGCTCGAATACCTGGGCGAGTACCAGGTCAGCATCCCCGAACTCGGCACCGTGCGCGCCGTCGCCACGCCGCTGACCGTGCTCACCAGCAACCGCACGCGCGAGCTCAACGACGCCGTCAAGCGCCGCTGCCTGTACCACTGGCTCGACTACCCCGAGCGCGAACGTGAGCTGGCCATCGTGCGCGCCCGCGTGCCCGAGGCACCGGCGGCGCTGGCCGAACAGGTGGCCGGCTTCGTGCACCGGCTGCGCAGCGCCCCCTACGCGGGCCACTTCCAGCGCGCCCCCGGCATCGCCGAAAGCGTGGAATGGGCCAAGGCGCTGGTGGCGCTGGACGCGCTGCTGCTCGACCCCGAGGTGGTGCAGAGCACCGCCGGCGTGCTGTTCAAGCAGCGCGAGGACGTGGCGGCGCTGTCTGCCGAGCTGATCACCGAGGCGCTGTCGCCGGAGGCCGCGTGACCCGCGTGGCGCCGGACGCGCCGGCCCGCCGTTCGCTGCTGGGCGACGCGCGCCGCGGCAAGCTGGCCGACAACGTGGTGGCCTTTGCGCGCGCGCTGCGCCGCGCCGGCGTGCCACTCGACGCCGCGCGCATCGCGCTGGCGCAGCAGGCGCTGCAATGCGTGGGGGTGGAGCGGCGCGGCGACGTAGGTGCGGCGCTGGAGGCCGTGCTGGTCAGCTGCGAGCAGGACCGCGCCGTGTTCCGCGAGCTGTTCGACGCCTTCTTTCGTGACCCCGACCTGGCCCACAAGCTGCTGGCCCAGATGCTGCCGCGCGCCGAGGCGCCGGCGGCGCCGCCGCCCCAGCGCCCGCGCGTGCGCGAGGCCCTGCAGCCGCCCAGGCCGCCAGGGGCGGCGCCGCGCACCCAGCCCGACCAGAGCGTCGATCTCGACGCCGCTATGACGGCCAGCGAGCGGGTGCGCCTGCGGCAGGCCGACTTCAACCAGCTCAGCGCCAGCGAATACACCCTGGTCGAACGGCTGGTGCGCGACATCGCACTGGCCGTGCCCGAGATGCGCGCCCGGCGCACGCGCGCCGGCTGGCGCGGTCCGCGCGTGCACTGGGGCCGCACGCTGCAGGGCGCCGCCCACAGCGGCGGCGAAGTGATGGCGCTGCATCGCCTGCAGCGCCGCCGCCAGCCGCTGCCGCTGCTGCTGCTGGTCGACGTGTCGGGTTCGATGGAGCGCTACGCGCGCCTGCTGCTGGCCTTTCTGCACGCCGCCACGCGCCAGGTGCAGGGGCAGCGCGTGCGGCGCGACGTGTTCACCTTCGGCACCCGGTTGACCGACCTGACGGCGGCCTTCCGGTGCAGCGACACCGACGCCATGCTGCAGCAGGCTGGCGGCGCCATCGAGGACTTCGCCGGCGGCACGCGCCTGGGCGATTCGCTGGCCGTGCTGCGCCAGCGCCATGCGCGGCGCCTGGTCGGGCGGCGCACCTTGGTGCTGATCGTCAGCGATGGCCTGGACACCGGCGAGCCGGACGTGCTGGCGCGCGAGCTGGCCTGGCTCAGGCGCCACACGCGCCGCCTGCTGTGGCTCAACCCGCTGCTGCGCTTCGACGGCTACACCCCCAGCGCGCGCGGTGCCGCCGTGCTGCACCGCGCCTGCGACGGCATGCTGGCGGTGCACAACATCAGCCGCCTGCACGATCTGGCGCGCGGCATCGCCCAGATCCTGAAGACTTGAAAGGAAAGGACCCACCCCATGGAAATGCAAGGCAGCAAGGCCCTGGCCATCACCCAGCAACAGGCCTGGGACGCGCTCAACGACCCCGAGGTGCTGAAACTGTGCATCCCCGGCTGCGACAGCATCGAGGCCACCGGCGAGGGCGCCTATGCGCTGGTCAACGCTATCAAGGTCGGCCCGGTGTCGGCCAAGTTCAAGGGCTCGCTGCAACTGGCCGATGTGCAGGCGCCCGACAGCTACACCATCCATTTCGAAGGCAGCGGCGGTGCCGCCGGCTTCGGCAAGGGCAGCGCCCAGGTCACCCTGGCGCCCAACGCCACCGGCTGCGAGCTTGGCTACACCGTCAACGCCACCGTCGGCGGCAAGATCGCCCAGGTCGGCCAGCGGCTGATCGACGGCGTGGCCAAGTCGATGGCCGAGAGCTTCTTCAAGCGCTTCGAAGAGGAGATGCAGCGCCGCCACCCGGCGGCCGAGGCGGCGGTGCCCGCCGCGCCCGCGGCGGCGGCGGCCGACGGCGCCGGCGTGCCGCTGTGGGTCTGGATTCTGGTGGCGATTGTGGCCATACTGGGTGTGGCCTGGGCGCTGCGCTGACCGGGTCACTGGCCACAGGAGGTGTCGCATGGAAAACCTGGATGTCACCGTGCTGCGCGCCCTGCGCGACTGGCGGACGGCGGGCCGGCAGGCCCTGCTGGTCACCGTGGTGCGCACCTGGGGCTCGTCGCCACGGCCGATCGGCTCGATCATGGCCTTGTGCGAGGACGGCGCGGTCATGGGCTCGGTCTCGGGCGGCTGCATCGAGGACGACCTGATCGCGCGCTACGCCCACCCGGGCGGCGCCGACGCGCTGCCGCGCAGCGGCCCGCCGCAGTTCACCAAGTACGGCATCACCGCGGACGAAGCGCACCGCTTCGGTCTGCCGTGCGGTGGCACGCTGGAGCTGCTGCTGGAGTTCGACCCCGATGGCGCGGCGCTGAGCGAGCTGGTCCGTGGCCTGGACAGCGGCCGCCTGATGCACCGCCGGGTGCGCCTGGCCGACGGCAGGGTGAGGCTGGAGCCGGCCGACAAGCCGACCGAACTGGTGCTGACCGACACCGAGCTGGTCAACACCTTCGGCCCCGAGTACCGCATGCTGATCATCGGCGCCGGCCAGATGAGCGAGTACCTGGCCACCATGGCGCTGTTCTGCGGCTTTGCCGTCACCGTGTGCGACCCGCGCGACGAATACCGCAGCAGCTGGAGCGTGCCCGGCGTGCGCGTGGTGGCCAGCATGCCCGACGACACCGTGGCCGAGATGCAGCCCGACGCGCGCACCTGCGTGGTGGCGCTCACGCACGACCCCAAGCTGGACGATCTGGCGCTGCTGCAGGCGCTGGACACGCCGGCGTTCTACATCGGCGCCATCGGCAGCCGGCGCAACAACGCCGCCCGCCACCAGCGGCTGATCGAGCACATGGGGCAGACCGAGGCCTCGCTCAAGCACCTGCGCGGCCCGATCGGCATCTACATCGGCAGCAAGACGCCGCCCGAGATCGCCGTCAGCGTGATGGCCGAGGTGCTGGCCGTGAAGAACGGCGCGCCGCTGCCGCGCGACCTGGACGTGGCCTACGTCAAGGACCAGCAGGGCCAGACGGCGGCCGGCTCGGCCTGCCTGCTTCCGTGAACCGACCGCCGCCGCCGGATCACCCGCCTGCTACCGAACCGATAGCTGCCATCGTCATGGCGGCGGGCGCCGGAAGCCGTTTTGGCTTCAGGCCCAAGGGCCTGCTGCAACGTGACGGCGAAGCGCTGCTGGCGCGTCAGCTGCGCCTGCTGGCGCAGGCCGGGGTGTCGCGTCGGGTGGTCGTGCTGGGTCATCACGCGGGCGACATCACGGCCCTGCTGCGGAAGCTGCGCGCACAGCCGGCGCAGGCCGGGCTGAGCTGGGTCGTCAACCCCGCGCCCGACGACGGCCCCGGTTCTTCCCTGCGCTGCGGCCTGGCCAGCCTGCCCGAAGATCTGGACGGCGTGCTGGTGCTGCTGGGCGATCAGCCGCTGCTGGAGCCGCAGGACCTGCGCGCCGTGCTGCAGGCCTGGGCCGAGCGGGCGCCCGGCATCGAGCTGGTGCTGCCGCTGCACGCCGGCCAGCCGGGCCATCCGCTGGTGTTCGGCCCGCAGGCGCGCCAGGCCGTGATGGCGGCGCAAGGCGGCGCCGGCCTGCGCGAATGGCGCCGCGCGCACCCCGAGCAGGTGCAGGCGCTGCCCGTCGATCACCCACGCTGCACCACCGACATCGACACCGAGGCCGACCTCTCCACGCTGGCGGCCGCGCACGGGGTGCACCTGCGCTGGCCCGCCGGCCCCGCGCGCGATCAGCACAGGAATCAGTGACCGTCGCCCCGGCGCAGCGCCTGCTGCAGCGCCACCCGGTCGGCGCGGCGCTGCGCGCCGGTGGCGCGCTGGTGCCGGCCGGCCGCGCCGCTGCCGGCGCGCGCGGCCAGCGCCAGCGCAACGTGGTTGCGCGGCGCCGGGGCGGTCTGGGGTGCGGACGGACGGGTTTTCATGGCAGGAACATGACTCCATCCGGCGCCCGGAGTTCCGCACGCGGATAATCCCCAGCCCCATGAGCAACGCGCCACCCCGCCTGACCATCGATTTCCCCGACAGCCTGCCGGTGTCGGCGCGCCGCGCCGAGATCGAGGCCGCGCTGCGCGCGCACCAGGTGGTCATCGTGTGCGGCGAAACCGGCTCGGGCAAGACCACGCAGCTGCCCAAGATCGCCCTGGCCATGGGGCGCGGGCGGCTGAACGCGCGGCCGGGCGAGCGCGGCAAGCTGATCGGTCACACCCAGCCGCGCCGCATCGCCGCCACCAGTGTCGCCAAGCGCATTGCCGAAGAACTGCGCACGCCGCTGGGCGAGGTGGTGGGTTACAAGGTGCGCTTTGGCGACCGCCTGACGCCGGGCGCCAGCGTCAAGCTGATGACCGACGGCATTCTGCTGGCCGAGACGCAGACCGACCCGCTGCTCAACGCCTACGACACGCTGATCATCGACGAGGCGCACGAGCGCAGCCTGAACATCGACTTCCTGCTGGGCTACATCAAACAGATCCTGCCGCGAAGGCCCGATTTGAAGCTGATCGTCACCTCGGCCACCATCGACGCCGACCGCTTTGCCCGGCATTTCGCGATGCCCCGCCCGGCGCCGGGCCGCCCCAAGCCGGGCGTGGCCCCCTCGGGGGGCAGCGACCCACACGAAGTGGGGGAGCGTGGGGGCCTTGTCCCGGCGCCGGGCCGCCCCAAGCCGGGCGTGGCCCCCTCGGGGGGCAGCGACCCACACGAAGTGGGGGAGCATGGGGGCCTTGTCCCGGCGCCAGGCCGCCCCAAGCCGGGCGTGGCCCCCTCGGGGGGCAGCGACCCACACGAAGTGGGGGAGCGTGGGGGCCTCGTTCCTGCGCCGGTGCTGCAGGTGTCGGGGCGCATGTACCCGGTGGAGCAGCGCTGGCGCCCGTTCGAGGAAAGCCGCGAACACGACCTGAACGACGCCATCGCCGCTGCGGTGGATGAGCTTTGGGTGGGCCCTCCGCAAGGGGACATCCTGGTGTTTCTGCCCGGCGAGCGCGAGATCCGCGAAGCCGCCGACCACCTGCGCGCGCACCTGTCGCACCGGCCGCTGACGCGCGGCGCCGAGGTGCTGCCGCTGTTCGCGCGGCTGTCGCAGGCCGAGCAGGACCGCGTGTTCGAGCCGCACGGCGCGCCGCGCATCGTGCTGGCCACCAACGTGGCCGAGACCTCGCTCACGGTGCCGGGTATCCGCTACGTGATCGACCCCGGCACGGCGCGCGTCAAGCGCTACAGTTATCGCAGCAAGGTGGAGCAGTTGCTGGTCGAGCCGATCAGCCAGGCGGCGGCGGGCCAGCGCGCCGGCCGCTGCGGGCGCGTGGCCGACGGCATCTGCATCCGCCTGTACGACGAGCAGGACTTCGCCGGCCGCCCGCGTTTCACCGACCCGGAGATCCTGCGCTCCTCGCTGGCGGCCGTGATCCTGCGCATGAAGAGCCTGCGCCTGGGCGGCGAGGGCGGGCGGGTGGAGGACTTTCCCTTCCTCGACATGCCTTCGGGCCGGGCCATCGCCGACGGCGTGCAACTGCTGCAGGAGCTGGGCGCGCTGGACGAGGCGCAGCAGCTCACCGCGCTGGGCACGGAGCTGGCGCGCCTGCCACTGGACCCGCGCGTCGGCCGCATGATTCTGGAGGCACGCGCGCGCGGCGCGCTGCGCGAGGTGCTGGTGATCGCCGCCGCGCTGAGCGTGCCCGACGTGCGCGACCGGCCGCTGGAGCAGCAGGCCCAGGCCGATCAGGCGCACGCCAAGTTCGACGACGAGAAGAGCGAGTTTTCCGGCTACCTGCGGCTGTGGAAGTGGCTGCACGACGCGCGCGGTGGAACAGGCCCCCACGCTTCGCGCTTCGCTGCTGCGCTGCCCCCCAGGGGGGCCGCGGCCGGCTTGGGGCGGCCCGGCGCCGGCCGGTCACTGCCTATGACCCGCGCGCAGATGGCAGCCAGCGAAGGGCAGACGGCCGCGCGCAAACCCGCCAATGCGGCCGCGCTGCCAGTGGCCCAGCGCGCGGCAGCGGCCCTTGCCCAAGCACGCCAGACACTATCAAAAAAGGAGCTTCCGGCGCTTTCTGGACAAGGGCTTGATTCCGATTTGATTCAGAACGCCGAAGCGTCGGCGGTGCACAAGCTGAGCAACCGCCAGTGGGAGCAACTGCTGCGCCAGAACTTCATCAGCGTGCGCCGGGTGCGCGAGTGGCGCGACATTCATACCCAGTTGCACACCGTGGTGGCCGAGCACAAGTGGCGCGAAAACGACCAACCTTCGGGCTACGAGGCGCTGCACAAATCGCTGCTGGCGGGGCTGCTGGGCAACGTCGGCTGCAAGCTGGAGGGCGATGACGCCCAGAGCGGCGAATACCTGGGCGCGCGCGGCATCAAGTTCCACCGCCATCCGGGCGCGCACCTGAGCAAGCGGCCGGGCAAGTGGATCGTCTGCGCCGAGCTGGTGGAAACCACCCGCCTGTTCGGCCGCGGCATCGCCGCCATCGAGCCGCAGTGGCTGGAAGAGGTCGGCGGCCATCTGCTGAAAAAGCAGCTGCTGGAGCCGCACTGGGAAAAGAAGGCGCAGGACGTGGTGGCGCTGGAGCGCGCCACGCTCTATGGCCTGCTGGTCTACGGCGGCCGGCGCCGCAGCTTCGGTGCGGTCGATCCGCGCGCCGCGCGCGAGATCTTCATCCGCGCGGCGCTGGTGGGCGGCGACTGGCCCGAGGAGTGGGCGCGGCGCCTGCCCTTTCTGCTGGCCAACCAGCGCACCATCGCCAAGGTCGAGGAGCTGGAGCACAAGAGCCGCCGCCAGGACGTGCTGGTCGACGAGGAGCTGATCTACGCCTTCTACGACAGCCAGGTCCCGGCCGACATCTGCAACGGGCGCGACTTCGAGCGCTGGTGGCGCGAAGCCAGCCGCGCCAACCCCAACCTGCTGCTTCTCACGCGCGAGGAGCTGATGCGCCACGAGGCCGCCGGCATCACCACCAGCGCCTTTCCCAAGATGGTGCGCCTGGGCGGCGTGGACTGCGCCGCCAGCTACCTGCACCAACCGGGCGACGCCAGGGACGGCCTGACGGTGACGGTGCCGCTGTTCGTGCTCAACCAGGTGAGCGAGGCGCGCTGCGAATGGCTGGTGCCCGGCATGCTGAAGGACAAGATACAGGCGCTGCTGAAAAGCCTGCCGCAAAAGCCGCGCAGCCGCTTCGTGCCGCTGCCCGACAGCGCCGCCCGGCTGGCCGAGATCCTGGGCGCGCCCGAGGTGTTCGGCCACGGCAGCCTGACCGACGCGCTGCTCAGGCGCGTGCGCGAGGCCACCAGCCTGGATGTCAAGCGCAGCGACTTCAAGCTCGACATGCTGCCGGCGCACCTGTTCATGAACTTCCGCGTGGTTGACGAGCACGGCCGCCAGCGCGGCATGGGACGCCATCTGGCGGCGCTGAAGGCCGAGCTGGGCGGCGAGGCGCGCGGCGCCTTTCAGGCCCTGGCGGCGCTCAAGGGCGCCGTCCCCGGGGCCGCGCCGGCGGCCGCGCCAGGCCCGCAGGATTCAGAGCAAAATCAGGCTCCAGCGCAGGCTGGGAAAGCGCCAGCAGCTATCAAGAACGTAGTAACCGAGATCGCCTCCACCGACATCCGCTACACCGGCTGGGACTTCGGCGTGCTGCCCGAGCTGATGGAGATCCGTCAGCGCGGTCAGGTGCTGGTGGGGTTTCCGGCGCTCATCGACGCCGGCGACGCCGTCACCATCGAGGTGTTCGACGAGCCCGAGCTGGCCGCCGCGCGCCACCGCCAGGGCCTGCGCCGCCTGTGCGCATTGCAGATCCGCGACGCCCTGAAGTACCTGGAAAAGAACGTCCCCGATCTGCAGAAGATGGCGGTCGCCTACATGCAGGTCGGCCGCACGGCCGACGGCGCCGGTGGCGGCACCGCCGAGGAGCTGCGCCAGCAGATCATCGACGTGGCGCTGGAGCGCGCCTTTCTGGTCGAGCCGCTGCCCGCCAGTGCCGATGCGTTCCGCCAGCGCGTCGACGAAGGCCGCGCGCGCCTGACCCTGATCACCGGCGAAGTGGCGCGACTGGCTGGCGCCATCCTGGCCGAGCACGCCGTGGCGCTGCGCAAGATCAAGGACACCAAGGGCGCGCCCGAGGCGACGCGCGACGCGGCCGAGCAGCTGCAGCGGCTGATGCCCAGGAACTTCATCGCCGCCACCCCCTGGCCGGCGTTGCAGCACTTCGTGCGCTACCTGAAGGCCATCACCTTGCGCCTGGACAAGCTGCGCGCCGACCCGGCGCGCGACGCCCAGCGCATGGCCGAGGTGCGGGCGCAGGACCAGCGCTTCGGGCGCCTGGTGGCCGCCCGCAAGGGCCAGCAGGATGCGCGCATGCAGGAGTTGCGTTGGCTGCTCGAGGAGCTGCGCGTGAGCCTGTTCGCGCAGGAGCTGCGCACGCCGCAGCCGGTCAGCGTCAAGCGGCTGGAAAAGGTGTGGGCGCAGATGGCAGGTTGAACGGGGCCACCTCAGGACGCCGCCGGCTCACAGCATGTGGGCCAGGAAGGCGCGGGCGCGCTCGTGCCGGGGCGCGGCGAAGAAGTCGGCCGCTGGCCGGTCTTCGACGATCTGGCCGGCGTCCATGAACACCACGCGGTGCGCCACCTCGCGCGCAAACGCCATCTCGTGCGTGACCACCAGCATGGTCATGCGCTCTTCGGCCAGCTGGCGCATGGTGCGCAGCACCTCGCCGGTGAGTTCGGGGTCGAGCGCGCTGGTCGGCTCGTCGAACAGCAGGATGTCGGGCTGCATGGCCAGCGCCCGCGCGATCGCCACGCGCTGCTTCTGGCCGCCCGACAACCGGCCGGGGTAGACGTCGCGCTTGTCGGCCAGACCCACCTTGGCCAGCAGCGCCTCGGCGCGCGGCACGACCTCGGCGCGCGCCAGCTTGCGCACCGTGATCGGCGCCTCGATCAGGTTGCCCAGCACGCTCAGGTGCGGGAACAGGTTGAAATGCTGGAACACCATGCCGGTGCGCTGGCAGATGCGGCGCACTTCGCTATCAGAAGGATAGCTGCTGGCGCCCGCCGCATCGGCGCTGGCGAGCGTTTCGCCTGCGATCTCGATGCCACCGCGCTCGATCGTTTCGAGGTGGTTCAAGCAGCGCAGCAGGGTCGATTTGCCCGAGCCCGACGGCCCCAGGATGGCCACCACCTCGCCGCGCTCGACCGTCAGCGAGACGCCGCGCAGCACATGCAGCGCGCCAAAGTGCTTGTGCAGGCCGCTGGCGCGCACCATGGGGGGGCGTTGTTCAGGCGACATGGGCGGCGTGGCGGCGCTCCAGGCGCTGAAAGATCCAGGTCAGCACCAGCGTCATCAGCAGGTAGAAGGCGGCGGCGACCACGAAGGGCGTGATGCTGAAGTCGCGCTGCACGATGCCGCGCGCGGCGCGCAGCAGGTCGTTGAGCGCCAGCACGTAGATCAGCGAGGTGTCCTTGACCAGGGTGATGGTCTCGTTGGCCAGCGGCGGCAGGCTGCCGCGCCACACCTGGGGCATGACGATGCGGCGCATGGTCTGGGCGTAGCTCATGCCCAGCGCCTTGGCGCCTTCGTACTGGCCGCGGTCGATCGACTGGATGCCGGCGCGCAGGACTTCGGCAAAGTAGGCCGCGTAGTTGAGCGTGAAGGCGACCACCGCCGCCGGGTAGTCGGGCAGGCGCACGCCGATCACCGGCACGAAGGGCAGGGCGTAGTAGACGAACAGCAGCTGCAGCATCAGCGGCGTGCCGCGCATCAGCCAGACGAAGCCGCTGACGGCGCGGCGCAGCGCGCCCCAGCGCGACAGCCGCGCCAGCGCCAGCGCCAGGCCGAGCGGCAGCGACAGCGCCAGCGTGACCACGAACAGGCCCAGCGTGACGCCGGCGCCTTCGAGCAGCGGTGGCAGGATGCGCAGCAGGTAGTCCATCACCGATGCTGGTGCGGTTTTTGGGGGTCAGGTGGTTGACCCGAAACGAGTCGCGTGGCTGCGGAGCACGCCATGCCCGCGGCAGCCGTGGCCGGGGTTTGCCTGGCCACAGGCTGCGCCCCCTTGAGGGGGGAGGCGCAACATCGCGCAGCGCGTGGAGCCATGGGGGTGGGTCACTTCAAGATGTTCTTGCCAAACCACTGCTCGGCAATCCTGGCGCCGCTGCCGTCGCCCTTCATGGCCGTCAGTACCTCGTCCAGCCGCGTGCGCAGGGCGGCATCGTCCTGGCGCAGGCCGACGCCGTAGTCCTCGGTGCCGAAGTGCTCGTCCAGCACGGCGTATTCGCCCGGCTTCTTGGCGCTGTAGTAGCGGCCCACCACCTCGTCCAGCACCACGGCGTCGACGCGGCCGGCCGACAGGTCCATCAGCGCCGTCACGTTGTCGCCGTACTTCTTGAGCTGTTTGAAGCTCTGGGCGGTGGCGGCGTCTTTCTCGATGGCCTCGACGGCGCTGCTGCCGTCCTGCACGCCCACCACCTTGCCGGCCAGATCGGCCTTGGCCTTGATCGCCGCGTCGGCCTTGACCACGACGATCTGGTGGTTCTGCATGTAGGGCGCGGTGAAGGCGATGTTTTTCTTGCGCTCTTCGGTGATGGTCAGGCCGTTCCACAGCACGTCGACGCGCTTGCCGCTGAGTTCGGCCTCCTTGGCGTTCCAGTCGATCGGCTTGAACTCGACTTCGATGCCCAGGCGCTTGCCGGCCTCGCGCGCCAGGTCGATGTCGAAGCCGACCAGCTGGTTCTTGTCGTCGCGAAAACCCATGGGCGGGAAGTTGTCGTCCAGGCCGATGACGATTCTGGCCGGCAGCCCAGGCGCAGTGGCGGCCGCGGGCGCGGCAGGCTCGGGTGCGGCCGGGGCCGGGGTTTCGGTCTTGCTGCAGCCCCACAGCAGGGCGGTGGCGGCGGCGCTGGCCAGCAGCAGGCGGCGGGAAGGGGAGGCAAGCGGGTTCATGCTCAGGCTCGGGGGATGGGGAATCGAACGGGGCGCGCCGCAGCGCGCTACGGGAAAACCCGTAATGTTAGTGCAGTGTTTCGCGCTGTCAGGTACTTATAGCGAGTCGCCAAGGGGCCAGCTGCGCGGCGCGTGGCCGCAGGCATGGTGGAGCCATGTCAAGGCCACGCAACAAGGCAGATGGCCCCTTGGCGGCTCGCCCTGCGGGAAGCCAGAAAAAGGCTTCTACAAGTGCCTGACCGCGCGAAACACTGCACTGGCCGCCGGGGCGGCGGGCGCGGTGCCGTGGCCGGTGTCGGTCAAGTGCTTTTTGCGCCTCCACGCCTTATGCAGCAAGCGCCAGCAGCTATCGAAACAGGAGTTGTCAGGCCGGCTCCAGCACGTCCAGCAGTTCCTGCTCGATGGCCAGCTGGGTGCGTGCGTGCTGCAGCTGGGCCCCTTGCAGCAGAAAGCTGTCTTCCACGCGCTCGCCCAGGGTGGTGATCCGGGCCAGCTCGACGTCGATCTGGTGCGCCGCCAGCACGCGGGCAATGCCATACAGCAGGCCCATGCGATCGCTGGCGGTGACCGACAGCAGCCAGCGCTGGCCCTTTTCGTCGGGCCGCAGGTCCACCCGCGGGGCCACCGGAAAGCTCCTGACGCGCCGCGACAAGCGCCCCAGGCGCGGCGCCGGCAGCGGCCCCTGGCTGTCGATGGCGGGCGGCAGCTCGGCCTGCACGGCGTCGATGAACTCGGCGTAGTCCTCGGGCGCCTCGGGGCGCACGATCTGGAAGGTGTCCAGCGCCCAGACGTCGCGCGTGGTGTGGATCTTGGCCTCCAGGATGGAAAAGCCGCTGCGCTCGAACCAGCCGCAGATGCGCGCGAACAGGTCCGGCCGGTCGCTGGCGTGCACCAGCACCTGCAGCCCTTCGCCCACCGGCGACAGGCGGGCGCGCACCGTGGTGGCACGCAGCGGCTGGTCTGGCGCCGTGGCCGCGCTGCCGGCGAGGGCGGGCGACAGCTCGCGCGCATGCCAGGCGATGTCGCCGGCGTCGTGGCGCATGAAGTAGCTGACCTGCAACTGCTCCCACAGCGGTGGCGGCAGGGCGGGCGGGCCGCCGGCGGGGGTGAGCTCGCGCAGCGCCTCGCGCTTGCGCGCCTCGATCACGGCGTCGGCGTCGGGCGCTCGCCCGCCCAGGCTGCGCACCGTCAGGCGGTACAGGTCTTCCAGCAGCTTGCCCTTCCAGGCGTTCCACACCTTGGGGCTGGTGCCGCGCAGGTCGGCCACGGTCAGCAGGTACAGCGCGGTGAGCTGGCGTTCGTTGCCGACCTGGCGCGCGAAGGCGGCGATCACCTCGGGGTCGCTCAGGTCCTCGCTCTGCGCGATGCGGCTCATGCTCAGGTGCTCGCGCACCAGAAATTCGAGCAGTTCGGCGTCGGCGCCGGCCACGCCGTGCTCGGCGCAGAAGCGCCGCACCTCCAGCGCGCCCAGGCGCGAGTGGTCGCCCCCGCGCCCCTTGGCGATGTCGTGGAACAGCGCCGCCACGTACAGCAGCCAGGGCTTGTCCCAGCCGGCCGCCAGCTGCGAGCAGAACGGGTATTCGTGCGCGTGCTCGGCCATGAAGAAGCGCCGCACGTTGCGCAGCACCATCAGGATGTGCTGGTCCACCGTGTAGACGTGGAACAGGTCGTGCTGCATCTGCCCGACGATGCGCCGAAATACCCACAGCGTGCGCCCCAGCACGGAAGTCTGGTTCATCAGCCGCATGGCGTGGGTGATGCCCTGCGGCTGCTGCAGGATGGCCAGGAAGGTGCGGCGATTGACCGGGTCGGCGCGGAAGGCGTGGTTCATCACGCTGCGCGCGTTGTAGAGCGCGCGCAGGGTGCGCGCCGACAGGCCCTTGACGCCGGGCGTCTGGGTGTAGAGCAGAAAGGTTTCCAGCACCGCGTGCGGCTGGCGCTGGTAGAGCTCGTCGCTGGCGACTTCGATCAGGCCGTCGCGGTCGAAGAAGCGCGGGTTGATGCGTCGCAGCGCCGGCGCCGGCTCGCCGTGGGCGGCGCGCAGGTGCTCTTCCAGGTTCTGCAGCAGGATCTGGTTGAGCTGGGTCACCGCCTTGGCGGCCCAGTAGTAGCGCCGCATCAGCACCTCGCTGGCGCGCAGCAGCACGCGGCCGTCGGCGGCCAGGCGGTGGCTCAGGCCGAAGGATTCGGCCACCGCGTTCTGCAGGTCGAACACCAGCCGGTCTTCACGCCGCCCGGCCACCAGGTGCAGGCGACAGCGGATGTTGGACAGCAACGCCTCGTTGTGGCGCAGCTGGCGCAGCTCGTGCGCGGTCACCAGGCCGGCGCGGTGCAGGTCGTCCCAGCGCCCGCCGATGCCGGCGGCGCGCGCCGTCCACAGGATGATCTGCAGGTCGCGCAGGCCGCCGGGCGATTCCTTGCAGTTGGGCTCCAGGGCGTAGGGCGTGTCTTCGTACTTGACGTGGCGCTGGCGCAGCTCCAGCCGCTTGGCGCTGAAGAAGTCCAGCGGCGCCAGCGCCGCCTGGTGGCGCTGGCGGAAGGCGTCGAACAGTGCGCGGCTGCCGGCCACGCAGCGCGCCTCCAGCAGCGCGGTCTGCACCGTCACGTCTTCGGCGCCGGCCTGCAGGCAGTCGCCGATGCTGCGCACCGCCGAGCCGATTTCCAGCCCGGCGTCCCAGCAGTCGGTGATGAAGCCTTCGATGCGCGCGCGCAGCGCCGCGTCCTGCGCCGCATCGCAGCCGTCCGGCAGCAGCAGCAGCACGTCGATGTCGGAGTAGGGGAACAGCTCGCCGCGGCCGTAGCCGCCCACCGCCAGCAGGGCCGGCCCATCGTCGAAGCCGCGCTGCGCCCACAGCGCGCGCAGCGCGTCGTCGGCCAGCGCGCTCAGGCGGGTGAGGGCGGCGCGCACGCCGCGTGTGCCGGGGCCGCTGGCGCGCAGCGCGTCCAGCAGCGCCTTCTTGCGCCCCCGGTAGTCGCCGGGTGGCGCCTCGGCGCAGGAGGAGGCGGCGCGCTCGGACATGCGGGAGGGGTTCAGAAGGTGGGACGGAGGGTTGATCCGTGCTCAGGCGGCGGCGCGCGCCACGCCCTTGACGAAATCGGGAATCGCCGGCGCGCCGGCCGACAGGCTCAGCACCTCGTAGCCGGTGGGCGTGACCAGCACCGTGTGCTCCCACTGCGCCGACAGGCTGCGGTCCTTGGTGACGATGGTCCAGCCGTCGGGCAGTTCCTTGATGTCGCGCCGGCCGACGTTGACCATGGGCTCGATGGTGAAGATCATGCCCGGCTCCAGCTCCACCCCGGTGCCGGGGCGGCCGTAGTGCAGCACCTGCGGCTCTTCGTGGAAGTTCTGGCCGATGCCGTGGCCGCAGAACTCGCGCACCACCGACAGGCCGTGGCCTTCGACGAACTTCTGGATCGCGTGGCCGATGTCGCCCAGGCGGGCGCCGGCGCGCACCTGCTCGATGCCCAGCCACATCGCCTGGTAGGTCAGGGCGCACAGGCGGCGGGCGGCGATCGAGCAGTCGCCGATCTCGAACATGCGGCTGGTGTCGCCGTACCAGCCGTCGGGCGTGATGACGGTGACGTCGACGTTGACGATGTCGCCCTTCTTGAGCGGCTTGTCGGCCGGGATGCCGTGGCACACCACCTGGTTGACCGAGGTGCACACATGCGCCGGGTAGGGCGGATAGCCGGGCGGCTGGTAGCCGACGGTGGCCGAGCGCGTGCCCTGGGCGGCCATGGCCTGGGCGGCCAGGCGGTCGATTTCGAGCGTGGTGATGCCCGGCTGGATCAGCGGCGTCAGGGTGTCCAGCACCTCGGCCGCCAGGCGGCAGGCTTCGCGCATGGCGGCGATGCCGGCTTCGTCTTTGATGGTGATTGACATGGGGCAAATTATCCCAGAGGGGCGCGCCACGCGCCTGCGCCGTCCAGGTCGCGCCCGGGGCGGCGGATAAAATCGACGGCTTCGCGTCTGGCCCCAGTCAGCGGCCAGTCGCCCCGACCCGGCGCCGCGCGCCACTGCCCCACCCAGGCCTCCCGACGTGACCCTGCACATCCACTTCTTCGACGGCGGCAACGCCCTCAGTGACTTCCGCCTTCGCCAGCTGCTGCCCCGCCTGCAGGCGGTGGCACCGGCGGTGGAGGGCGTGGCCGCGCGTCACGTGCACCTGGCCGGCTTCGACACCGCCCCCGCCGCCGCCGAGCTGGAGCGCCTGGCGGCCTTGCTGGACGGCGGCGACGCCCCCGCGGGCGAGTGGCCGCAGGGCGAGGGGTTGGTCGTCACGCCGCGGCTGGGCACGGTCTCGCCCTGGGCCAGCAAGGCCACCGACATCGCCCGCAACTGCGGTCTGGCGCTGCATCGGTTGGAACGCCTGGTTGAATACCGAATCTGGCTCAAACCGGCTCTGATCAAGCGCCAGCAGCTATCACATCAGGAGCGCACCGCGATCGCCGGGCTGCTGCACGACCGCATGACCGAAAGCGTGCTGCCCGACCGCGAGGCGGCGCGCGCGCTGCTGTCGACCCTGGCGCCCGAGCCGCTGGCCCAGGTCGATGTGCTGGGCGGCGGCCGCGCGGCGCTGGAGCGCGCCAACCGCGACTGGGGCCTGGCGCTGGCGGCGGACGAAATCGACTACCTGCTGGACGCCTTCACCCGCCTGGGGCGCAACCCCACCGACGTCGAGCTGATGATGTTCGCCCAGGCCAACAGTGAGCACTGCCGGCACAAGATCTTCAACGCCCAGTTCAGCATCGACGGCGTGGCGCAGGAGCGCAGCCTGTTCGCCATGATCCGGAACACGCACCAGGCCAGCCCGCAGCATACGGTGGTGGCCTACAGCGACAACGCCGCCGTGATGGAAGGCGGCGAGGTCCAGGCGTTTCAAGTCAAATCGCCGTTCGAAGCCGATCAGGCAAGCGCCGGCAGCTATCAAAAACAAAGCATGCGGCGGCATGTGCTGATGAAGGTGGAAACCCACAACCACCCCACGGCGATCAGCCCGTTTCCTGGCGCCAGCACCGGCGCCGGCGGCGAGATTCGCGACGAAGGCGCCACCGGCCGCGGTGCCCAGCCCAAGGCGGGGCTGACCGGCTTCAGCGTCAGCAAGCTGTGGGACAGTCCGCACGGGCGCCCCGAGCACATGGCCAGCGCGCTGCAGATCATGACCGAAGGCCCGCTGGGCGGGGCGGCCTTCAACAACGAGTTCGGCCGGCCCAACCTGCTGGGCTACTTTCGCGAGTACGAACTGAACGTGGGGGCACCCGGCCACCAGGTGCTGCGCGGCTACCACAAGCCGATCATGATCGCCGGCGGCCTGGGACACATCGACGCGCGGCTGACGCACAAGCTCGAATTCCCCGCCGGCAGCCTGCTGATCCAGCTGGGCGGGCCGGGCATGCGCATCGGCATGGGCGGCGGCGCCGCCTCGTCGCTGGCCAGCGGCGCCAACGCGGCGCAGCTCGATTTCGATTCGGTGCAGCGCGGCAACCCCGAAATCCAGCGCCGCGCGCAGGAAGTCATCACCCAGTGCCAGGCGCTGGGCACGGCCAACCCCATTCTGGCGATCCACGACGTGGGCGCGGGCGGGCTGTCCAACGCCTTTCCGGAGCTGGTCAACGACGCCGGACGCGGGGCGCGCTTCGATCTGCGCGCCGTGCCGCTGGAAGAATCCGGCCTGGCGCCCAAGGAAATCTGGTGCAACGAAAGCCAGGAACGCTACGTGCTGGCCATCGCGCCCGAGTCGCTGCCGCTGTTCGAGCAGCTGTGCGCGCGCGAACGCTGCCCGCTGGCGGTGGTGGGCGTGGCCACCGACGAGCGCGAGCTGATCGTCGCCGACGACGATCGCGACCCGGCGCCGGTGCGGATGCCGATGGAGGTGCTGCTCGGCAAGCCACCCAAAATGCAGCGCGACGTGCAGCGCGTGCAGCGCCAGTTCACCCCCCTGCAGCTCGATGAGCTGAAGCTGCAGGACGCCGTGATCGAGGTGCTCAGCCACCCCACGGTGGCCAGCAAGCGCTTTCTGGTCACCATCGGCGACCGCACGGTCGGCGGCCTGACGCACCGCGACCAGATGGTCGGCCCCTGGCAGGTGCCGGTGGCCGACTGCGCCGTCACCCTGGCCGACTACGCCGGCTTCGCCGGCGAGGCCATGAGCATGGGCGAGCGCACGCCGCTGGCCGCGCTCGACGCCCCCGCGTCGGCGCGCATGGCGGTGGCCGAAGCCATCACCAACCTGCTGGCGGCGCCCATCGAGCTGCCGCGCGTCAAGCTGTCGGCCAACTGGATGGCCGCCTGCGGCGAGCCGGGCGAGGACGCCGACCTCTACGCCGCCGTGCAGGCGGTCGGCATGGCGCTGTGCCCGCAGCTGGGCATCGCCATTCCGGTGGGCAAGGACAGCCTGTCGATGCGCACCCAGTGGCAGGACGCCGACGGACACGCGCGCAAGGTGGTCTCGCCGGTCAGCCTGATCGCCAGCGCCTTTGTCAGCCTGGCCGACGTGCGCGGCACGCTCACGCCCCAGCTCGACCGCCATGAGCCCGACAGCAGCCTGATCCTGATCGACCTGGGCCACGGCCGCCACCGCCTGGCCGGCAGCGTGCTGGCGCAGACCCTGGGCCAGAGCGGCTGCCCGCAGGTCGACGGCGTGCCCGACCTGGACGACCCGCAGGACCTCAAGGCCCTGGTCGCCGCCATCAACCAGCTGCGCGCCGAAGGCCGGATCCTGGCCTACCACGACCGCAGCGACGGCGGCCTGCTGGCCTGCGTGGCCGAAATGGCGTTTGCCGGCCAGGTCGGCGTGGCGCTCAACATCGACCTGCTGGTCAACGAGGGCGACGGCATCAGCGACAGCCGCATGGAATCGGGCGAGGGCAAGGACTGGGCGCGCCAGGTCAGCGGCCGGCGCGACCTGCTGACGCTCAAGGCCCTATTCGCCGAGGAACTGGGCGTGGTGCTGCAGGTGGCCACCCGCGAGCGCGACGCCGTGCTGCAGGTGCTGCGCGCCCACGGTTTGGCGCGGCTCAGCCATGTGATCGGCAAGACGCGGCCCGAGGCCTCGCCCATCGCCAAGGGCAAGGGCTGCCTGAGCGTGTGGCGCGACACGCGCGAAGTGTTCAGCGCCAGCCTGCACGATCTGCAGCAGGTGTGGGACAGCGTCAGCTGGCGCATCGCGCGCGAGCGCGACCACCCCGACTGCGCCGACGCCGAACACGCCGCCGCCGGTGCGCCGGGCGACCCGGGCCTGCATCTGGCCCTGTCCGAAGAATTCAAACAAAAACTGGCTCTGGCGCAGTCGGAACAAGCGCCGGCAGCTACAAAAAACATAGTCATCGGCGGTGCCCGGCCGAAGGTGGCGGTGCTGCGCGAGCAGGGCGTCAACTCGCACGTCGAAATGGCCTGGGCCTTCAGCGAAGCCGGCTTTCAGGCCCACGACGTGCACATGACCGACCTGCAAAGCGGTCGCGTGCGGCTGGCCGACTTCCGCGGCCTGGTGGTGTGTGGCGGCTTCAGCTACGGCGACACGCTGGGCGCGGGCGTCGGCTGGGCGCGCTCCATCACCTTCCACGCCGGGCTGTCGGCGCAGTTTCAGGCCTTCTTCGACCGCCGCGACACCTTCGGGCTGGGCGTGTGCAACGGCTGCCAGATGTTCGCCGAGCTGGCCGACATCATCCCCGGCGCCCAGCACTGGCCGCGCTTCACCACCAACCGCAGCGAACGCTTCGAGGCGCGGCTGTCGATGGTCGAAGTGCTGGACAGCCCCAGCATCCTGCTGGCCGGCATGGCCGGCAGCCGGCTGCCGATCGCCGTCTCGCACGGCGAGGGCTACGCCAACTTCAGCCGCCGCGGCGACGCCGGCCAGGTGATCGCCGCCATGCGCTTCGTCGACCACCACGGCCAGCCCACCGAGCGCTACCCGTTCAACCCCAACGGCAGCCTCGGCGGCCTGACCGCCGTCACCACCGCCGACGGCCGCTTCACCGCCATGATGCCGCACCCCGAGCGCGTGTTCCGCAACATCCAGATGAGCTGGACCGACGGCGACCGCAGCGACTTCAGCCCCTGGATGCAGATCTGGCGCAATGCGCGGCGCTGGGTGGGGTGAGCGCCGCAGGTCGGTCGACCCGGCCGCCGTGGCGCGCCGGTGCCCGCGCTCCCTCGGGGGCGGGCGCCGTCGCCATGCGGTGACATGCACTACATTTGCCCCTTTGTTGTCACCCCGGGAGACCGATTCATGCGCCGTACCGTTCTGAAGACCCTGCTGGCCGCGCCGGCCGCCGTGGCGCTGCCGCGCCTGGCTTTTGCCCAGGGCAAACCCGAGAAGTCCAAGCTGACCATCGCCGTGGGCGGCAAGAACCTGTTCTATTACCTGCCGCTGACCATTGCCGAGCAGCTGGGTTACTTCAAGGACGAGGGCCTGCAGGTCGAGATTCCCGACTTCGCCGGCGGCGCCAAGGCCTTGCAGGCGCTGGTGGGCGGCAGCGCCGACGTGGTGTCGGGCGCTTACGAGCACACCATCAACATGCAGGCCAAGAACCAGCCCATCATGTCCTTCGTGCTGCAGGGCCGGGCGCCGCAGATCGTGCTGGCGGTGTCGACCAGGAACATGCCGGGCTACAAGTCGATTGCCGACCTGAAGGGCAAGAAAATCGGCGTCACGGCGCCCGGTTCGTCCACCGCCATGATGGCCAGCTACGTGCTGGCCAAGGCGGGGCTGAAGGCGAGCGACGTGTCCTTCATCGGCGTGGGCGCGTCCAGCGGCGCCATCTCGGCGGTCAAGTCGGGGCAGGTCGATGCCATCGCCAACCTCGACCCGGTGATCACCATGCGGCAGCGCGACAACCTGATCAAGGTGGTGGCCGACACGCGCACGCTCAAGGACACCCAGTCGGTCTACGGCGGCCCGATGCCGGCGGCCTGCCTGTACACGCCGGTGAAGTTCGTGCAGGACAACCCCGGCACCACGCAGGCGCTGGCCAACGCCATGGTGCGCGCGCTGCGCTGGCTGCAGAAGGCCGGCCCGTCGGACATCGTCAAGACCGTGCCCGACTCGTACCTGCTGGGCGATCGCGCGCTGTACCTGGCGGCCTGGGAGCGCGTGCGCGAAGCCATCTCGCCCGACGGCCTGATGCCCGAGGCCGGCCCGGCCACCGCGCTGCGCATGCTGCAGACCTTCGAGGACAGCCTGAAGGGCAAGCCCATCGACCTGGGCAAGACCTACACCAACAACTTCGCCCGCAAGGCGGCGGCCAAGTACGCCTGACCACGCCGGCGGCCGGCACGGCCCCGGGGTGGGGCCGAGTTACTATCAATTTCGTAGCTGCCGGCGCTTGCCCTGCCTGAGCCAGCGCCTTGTTTTGCTTATGACACCTTCTTCCGCCGCCGCGCTGGACCTGCAGGACATCACCTGCATCTTCACCAGCCGCGACGCCCCCGGTCAGCGCTACACGGCGGTGCAGGGCGCCAGCCTGGCGGTGGCGCCGGGTGAATTCGTGTCGGTGGTGGGGCCCACTGGCTGCGGCAAGAGCACGTTGCTGAACGTGGGCGCCGGGCTGCTGGCGCCATCCGGTGGGCAGGTGCAGGTGTTCGGCCAGCCGCTGGCGGGGCTGAACCGGCGTGCCGGCTACATGTTCCAGACCGAGTCGCTGATGCCCTGGAAGACGGCGCTGGACAACGTGGTGGCCGGGCTGGTGTTTCGCGGCACCGACGCCACCGAGGCCGACCGCCTGGGCCGCGCCTGGCTGGCGCGCGTGGGCCTGGCCGGCTTCGAGGACCGCTACCCGCACCAGTTGTCGGGCGGCATGCGCAAGCGCGTGGCGATGGCGCAGACGCTGATCCTCGACCCCGACATCATCCTGATGGACGAGCCGTTTTCGGCGCTCGACGTGCAGACCCGCCAGCTGATGGAAAACGAGTTGCTCGATCTGTGGGCCGCGCCCTCGGCCAGCGGCAGCGCGCAGGGGCGGGCGGTGCTGTTCATCACGCACGACCTGGACGAGGCGATCGCCCTGTCCGACCGCGTGGTGGTGCTGTCGGCCGGCCCGGCCACGCGGCCGATCGGCGAATTCGCCATCGACCTGCCGCGCCCGCGCAACGTGACCGAAATCCGCAACGCGCCGCGCTTCGTCGAGCTGCACGCGCAGATCTGGGCCGTGCTGCGCGACGAAGTGCTCAAGGGCTACGACCAGCAAAAAAGGAAGGCCGCATGAACCGCGTGGTGCTGCGCGCCTGGCAGTTCGGGCTGCTGCTGGTGCTGCTGCTGCTGTGGCACTTTGCCTCGCAGGGCTCGGACACCGTGGCCTTCTTCTTCGGCAAGCCGCTGGAAGTGGCGCAGCGCCTGTGGCGCTGGTTCGTGACCGACGCCGACATCTACCGCCACCTGTGGGTGACGCTGCTGGAAACACTGCTGGCCTTCGTGATCGGCACCCTGGCCGGGCTGGCGGTGGGCCTGTGGCTGGCGCTGTCGCCGTTCGCGTCGGCGGTGCTGGACCCGTACCTGAAGGCCGCCAACGCCATGCCGCGCGTGATCCTGGCGCCGATCTTCGCCATGTGGTTCGGGCTGGGCATCTGGTCCAAGGTGGCGCTGGCGGTGACGCTGGTGTTCTTCATCGTGTTCTTCAACGTCTACCAGGGCGTGCGCGAGGTCAGCCCGGTGGTGCTGGCCAACGCGCGCATGCTGGGCGCCAACGCGCGCCAGCTGATGCGCCACGTGTACGTGCCCAGCGCCATGAGCTGGGTGTTTTCGAGCCTGCACACGTCGGTGGGACTGGCCTTCGTGGGGGCGGTGGTGGGCGAATACCTGGGCTCGGCCAGCGGCGTGGGTTACCTGATCCTGCAGGCCGAAGGTTCGTTCGACATCAACACCGTGTTCGCCGGCATCGTGCTGCTGACGGTGTTTGCCCTGGTGCTCGACGGCCTGGTCGGTCTGGCCGAGCGGCACCTGATGAAGTGGCAGCCGAGCAGCGGGCAGACCGAAAAGCTGTGAGCGCTGCGGCTTGCTGCCCTGGCCCCTCTGGGCAGAGGGCGGGGTGAGGGGTGGCGGTGGATGCCGGAGCCTCTGCTGGCCGGGATGTGCGCCCGGTGGCGCTAGCACTGGAGCCCGACATCCTTGGCGCGGCGGTAGCCCAGCCATGCCACAAAGAAGGAAGCGGCACCAAACAGCAGAAGGAACCACCCGAGGTCTCGCGCTTTGAACCACGCAAAGGCACCGAAGCCGCTGAACAGGGCGCCAAACAACAGCCACATGATCACCCCGCTGGGGATCTTCGGACGGGCAACCCCGATGCCGTAGATCTTCTTGCCGCGCTGGTTCATTTCGTGGATGGCGGCTGCCTCGGTGGCGCATGCCTGGGTACAGGCGACGGCGAACCCCAGATCGATGGCGCAGGTGCGGCACACCGCCTTGCCGCAGGTCTTGCATATTCCCACTGAACTGGAACCCGGATGGGTAAAGCATTCCATTGGAAATCACTCCTGACGCCCGGGTGGGATCGCACGGCACCGGAGCACCGAAGCGCCCGAATCCGCAGCGGGCCAAAAGCGGACATGTTAGCGGTCGGCGCCACCCTATGGGTTCGGCCTATTGATCCGGTCCTTTGAAGTCTCAAAATCCGTTCGGGCTGAGCTTGTCGAAGCCCTTCGACAGGCTCTGGGTGAACGGTTCCAATGTCAAGGTTCCGAAGCCAAAGAGACTCAGGCTACGCGCGACTTGCGCAGCAGCCAGGCTCCGAGGCCACCGAGGAGCAAGCCCAGCACCGCGCACACCGCCACCGGCGCCCAGAGTTGACCGGAGCTGTCGACCATGGCCCGCCGCGGGTTGGCCGGGTCATACAGAACGCGAACCGTGTCGCCGATCTGGAAGGCGGGAGGGTAACTGCCGACGGGGGACACGAACTCGTGCTCGACGGCATCGAGGACGAAGCGCACGCGCGGGGCGTAGGCATCCGCTGCAGAGAGGCGGCCCGAAGCCATGCGCACCATCTCGATCACCGTTCCCGGCGCGCTCTGGGCGACAGCCAGCAGGGCCAGTTGCCGCCCGGCGATGGCCACGCTCAGAAGCAGCCCGAGCAGTCCCACCGCCAGCAGGAACCGGCCCCATCGGCGTCGACGCCGTGCCTCTTCTGGTAGGGGGCTAGTCCGAGCCGTCATGGATGGTCAACATGGGGTCGAGTGCCGATGGTGGCGCAACGGCAAGCTGCTTGCCTGACTCTGTCGACCGCCTGCGGTCGCCTGGGTGGCTGGCTGATCGACTGCGGCGTTCGAGTCGAGCCCGCGAGCCCCGCAGCGCAGCGCCGGCGCGCTCCACCGGTCGGTCGCGGTCAGTCCTGCTGCGGTTGGGGCGGCGGTTTGACCAGCAGCACGGGCACCGGCGCGTCGTCCAGCAGCCGGCGCGAGGTGGAGCCGCCTTCGAGCATGCGGCGGATCGGGCCCAGGGCGCGCGCGCCCATCACCACCATGTCGCAGCCGTGCAGCTCGATCAGCTCCAGCATGGCGTGCGCCGGATCGCCGGTGATGACCGCCGTCTCGAAGCTCACGCCGGCTTCGCGCAGCAGGCGGGCGGACGGCGCCATCAGGTCTTCGCCGGCTTCCTGCGCGGCGCTTTCGATCAGGCCCGGGTTCTGCGAGGTCACGATTTCGTAGAACGAGGCCGGCTCCTGCACGTTGGCCAGCACGAAGCTGGCGCGCAGGCCTTCGCGCACCAGACGCAGCGCAAAGCGGGTTTCATGCAGGGACAGCTCGGTGCCGTCGACGGGGAGCAGGATCTTCATGGTTGGGTCCTCGATCAGATGCTATAAACAAGATAGCTGCTGGCGCTTGCTGGTAGCGCGCCAGCGGCCCATTTCATTCGAATGACCGGGCCCCCCGCGGAGGCGCGCGGTAAAAGCGCAGGGCGTGTTCGGCGGCTTCGCGCTCGGCGCGCTGCACCACGCCGGGCTTGATCCTGCCGACCACGTGCATCTCGCACGGCTTGCAGTCGAAGCGCAGCGTCAGGCGCTCCTTGCCGTTGATGAGCTGCAGCGGCTCGGCCCGGATGGTGCCCTTGACGCCCACCACGCCCTTGGCCTGCTTGGGGCACAGGCTGAGGCTGTAGCGCACGCAGTGCTTGGTGATCATCAGGCTGACTTCGCCCGGTTCCTGGTGGCTTTCATAGGCGGCGTCGATGACGCGCACGCCGTGGCGCGCGTAGAAGTCGCGCGCCTTGTGGTTGAACACGTTGGCCAGGTAGCTGAGCGTGTCTTCGGGGTAGGGCGTGGGCGGCTCCACCGGTTGGGCGCGCGGCAGGCGCTGCCAGGCGGCGGCGCGCGCCGCTTCGAGTGCGGCGATGGCGTCGCGCCGCAGCGCATTGGCCACGCTGGACGGCACGAACCAGGGGCGCGGCAGCGCGAGCGCGATGCCCAGCGGCGCGAACAGGGTTTCGCCCAGCCGCGCCAGCGCTTCGCGCAGCGCGTGCTCGGCCGCCGCCGGCTGGCGCGGCGCGGCCCAGGCCAGCGCGACCTGGGCGGCGCCACTGTGGCCGTCTTCATCGATGGCGCTCAGGCTCAGACCGTCGGCCGTTTCGCTCAGGGTCAGCCAGACGTCGATGCGGCGCTCGGCCGACTTGCGCTCCAGCGCGCGCACCCAGTCCATGCTGCGGTTGCGGTGCACCGGCGTGCCGCGGCGCAGCTCGCGCAGCTGGGCCATCGGGTCCTTGGGGAACACGCGCCAGCGGCCGTCGCCCAGCGCCTCGACGCGGTTGGCCTGCGCGCCCACCAGGGTCTTCAGCGGGTCCCAGAAGCACAGGCCGTCGCCATTGGCCAGGGTCAGCGCCGGGTCGTCGGTCTGCAGCTCGAAGTGATCGCCCGCCACGCGCGTGACGTGGCCGATCGGCTGGCCGGGGTTCTTGGGCGTGTCGAAGGCGCCGACGTCGATCTGGCGGCCGTGCACGAAGTAGTCGGTGAACTCGCGATTGAAGTTCTGCAGCGGGTCGGGTGTGAAGCCGAACCGGCAGCGGCCGCTGCTGGCGCGCGCCAGCTCGGGGCGCTGCTCCAGGATGTCGTCGAACAGGCGGCGATAGTGGGCGGTGATGTTCTTCACGTAGCCCATGTCCTTGTAGCGCCCCTCGATCTTGAAGCTGCGCACGCCGGCGTCGATCAGCGGGCCCAGGTTGAGCGACTGGTTGTTGTCCTTCATGCTCAGCACGTGCGCGTCGTGGGCGACGAAGCGGCCCTGAGCGTCCACCACCTGATAGGGCAGGCGGCAGGCCTGTGAGCAGTCGCCGCGGTTGGCGCTGCGCCCGGTGTGGGCGTGGCTGATGTAGCACTGGCCGCTGTAGGCCACGCACAGCGCGCCGTGGATGAAGAACTCGATGCCGCAGCGCGCCGGCTCCAGCACGTCGCGGATGGCGGCGATCTGGGTCAGATCGAGCTCGCGCGCCAGCACGATCTGGCTCAGCCCCGCATCCTGCAGAAAGCGCGCCTTGGCCGGCGTGCGGATGTCGGTCTGGGTGCTGGCGTGCAGCTGGATCGGCGGCAGGTCGAGCTGCAGCAGGCCCATGTCCTGGATGATCAGTGCGTCGGCGCCGGCGTCGTACAGCTGCCAGGCCAGGCGGCGCGCCGGCTCCAGCTCGTCGTCGCGCAAGATGGTGTTGAGGGTGACGAAGATGCGGGCGTCGAAGCGGTGCGCGTGGCGCGCCAGGCGCTCGATGTCGGCCACCGGGTTGCCGGCGCCGGCGCGCGCGCCAAAGCCCGGCCCGCCGATGTAGACGGCGTCGGCGCCGTGCTGGATGGCCTCGATGCCGATGTCGGCGTCGCGCGCGGGGGCCAGCAGTTCGATCTGGTGCGGCTGGGGCATGGAGCGGATTATCCCCAGCGCCGCGGGCGCCGGTTCAGTCGGGCGCTTCCAGCGCCAGCAGCGGCACCGGCGCGCGCCGGCTCAGCCACAGGCCGCCGCCGGCGGCGCGGAAATGGGGCGTCAGGCCGCGCCGGTACAGCGCCGCGCGGTGGCGGTACAGGCGCGGGTCGCTCAGCTCCAGGTCGATGGCGTCGCGTTCGTAGTCTTCCAGCGTCACCGCTTCCAGGTACAGCGCGCCGCGGCACAGCCGGTCCAGGTTGGCCAGCGCGCGCCGCAGGTCGCTCGGGTTCAGGTAGGCCAGCACGCCCTGGCAGATCACCAGGTCGAACGGCTCGTCGGCGCGCCAGTCGACCACCGAGCCGCGGCTCCAGCCGTAGCGCTGGCACAGGTGCTCGCTGTATTCCACGCCCAGGTAGCTGGCGCCGGGGAACAGCCGCGCCACGTGGTCGCGCCACAGGCCGATGCCGCAGCCCATGTCGAGCACGCGCCGCACCGGCAGGCGCAGGTGCGCCAGGTAGCTGGCGACGAACTCGCCCAGCCGGCGCATCTGCTCGGCATCGACCACGCGCGTGCGCGGGTCGTGGTAGTAGCGCTGGTAGTACGCCTCGTCAAACCATGCGTCGCTGGCCGATTGCATGTTCCGGGATTCCTGATGAAATTGGGCTCTGGCGCCCGACAGGAAAGCGCCAGAAGCTATCGAAAGGATAGTAATTTGATGACTGGCCAGCAGGCCCGCCGCGGCGCCGGTGGCCGCTGGCGCCGCCTGTCAGGCTTATACCCTAGGCGCCATAGGTACCTGACAGCGCGAAACACTGTGCTGGCGCCGCGGCCGCGCATTGCACCGATACTCGCGGCATGCATGCCCCCGACGTTCCGATCGCCATGACCGACCCCTGCGCCGCCAACCTCGAGCCGCTGCCGGCCGAACTGCTGCTCAACCCCGCCGTGCGGCGCGATCAGGCCTACGGTGCGCAGCGCGCGGCGGTGCTGGGGCAGGCGGCGCTGGCCGAGGCGCGCGCCGACATCACGCGCTGGCCCGGTTACGCGCCCACGCCGCTGCGCCAGCTGCACGCGCTGGCGGCGCGCCTGGGCGTGGCCGAGCTGGCCTACAAGGACGAGGGCGGGCGCTTTGGCCTGGGCAGCTTCAAGGCGCTGGGTGGCGCCTACGCCGTGGCGCGGCTGCTGCAGCGCGAGCTGTCGGCCCGGCTGGGCCGGCCGGTCGGCACCGAGGAGCTGCGCGGCGGCACGCTGGCCGAGCTGGCGCGCCAGTTCACCGTCACCTGCGCCACCGACGGCAACCACGGGCGCTCGGTGGCCTGGGGTGCGCAGCTGCTGGGCTGCGGCTGCGTGATCTACCTCCACGCCACCGTCAGCGCCGGGCGCCAGGCCGCCATCGAAGCCTTGGGCGCCCAGGTGGTGCGCACACCCGGCAACTACGACGACGCCGTGCGCCAGGCCGACGCCGACGCGCGGCGGCTGGGGCGCCATGTGATTTCCGACACCTCCTACCCCGGCTACATGGATGTGCCGCGCGACGTCATGCAGGGCTATCAGCTGATGGTGGACGAAGCCGTGCAGCAGCTCGGCCAGCGGCCGACCCACGTGTTCGTGCAGGGCGGCGTGGGCGGGCTGGCGGCGGCCGTGTGCGGCTGGTTCTGGGAGCGCGACGGTGGTGCCCGCCCGCGCCTGGTGGTGGTCGAACCCGAACGGGCCGACTGCCTGCTGCGCAGCGCCCGCGCCGGCCGGCCGGTGGCGGTGACGGGCGCGCTCGACACGCTGATGGCGGGCCTGGCCTGCGGCGAAGTGTCGCTGCTGGCCTGGGACATCCTGGCCAGCGGCGCCGACGCCTTTGCCAGCATCCGCGACGCCGCCGCCGTGCAGGCCATGCGCCTGCTGGCCGCGCCGACGGGGAGCGACGCGCCCATCGTCGCCGGCGAATCGGCGGTGGCCGGGCTGGCCGCCGCCATCGCGCTGGCGCAGGTGCCGGCGCAGCGCGCGGCGCTGGGCATCGACGCCCGCTCGCGCCTGCTGTTGTTCGGCAGCGAAGGCGCCACCGACCCGGCCCTCTACGCGCAGCTGGTGGGGCGCACGCCGCAGCAGGTGCTGGCCGGGCAGGTCCGCTGACCCCGCGCATCCCGCGCATCGCCCATGCCGCCCCCCGGCCCCCGCTTCGACCGCCTGGACGCGCTGCGCGCGCTGGCGCTGCTGTGGATGACGGCCTACCACTTCGCCTTCGACCTCAACCACTTCGGTCACATCCGCCAGGACTTCTACGCCGATCCGCTGTGGACCGGCCAGCGCACCGCCATCGTCAGCCTGTTCCTGCTGTGCGCCGGCGCCGGGCAGGCGCTGGCGGTGCAAGCCGGCCAGAGCGCGGCCCGCTTTGCGCGCCGCTGGGCCCAGGTGGCGGGCTGCGCGCTGCTGGTGTCGCTGGGGTCGTGGTGGATGTTCCCCAAGAGCTGGATCAGCTTCGGCGTGCTGCACGGCATGGCGCTGATGCTGCTGCTGACGCGCGCGCTGCTGCGGCGTGGCGCGCTGCGCGGCCGCTGGCCGTGGCTGGGCGGCCTGCTGCTGATCGCCGCCGCGCCGCTGGCCGGGGCCTGGCTGCGCCAGGCCGGGCCGCCGGCGCTGGCGCAGGCGCTCGATGGCCGCTGGCTGAACGGGCTGGGCATCGTCACGCGCAAGCCGATCACCGAGGACTACGTGCCGCTGCTGCCCTGGCTGGGCGTGATGTGGCTGGGCGTGGGCGCGGCCCAGTGGGCGCCGCTGCGCGCCTGGCTGGCGCGCCCGGCCGGCGCCGCGCTGCGCGCGCTGGCGCCGCTGGGGCGCTGGAGCCTGAGCTACTACATGCTGCACCAGCCGGTGCTGATCGGGCTGCTGCTGGCCTGGGCGGCGCTGCGGGCTGGCTGACGCCCGGCGGTGCGCGCCGGCGCGGCCCCGCTCAGCGGCGAAAGCGCGCCTCGTCGGCGCGCACGCGCAGAAAGCTGGCAAAGCGCGGCAGGCCGCTGCCCGCATGCAGGCCGCGGTAGCGGTACGTGACCCAGCTGCCCACGGGCGGCGGGTCGGCGCGCTCGGCGTCGCTGAAGCCGGCGCCCAGCGCAAAGCGCCGGCCATCGGGCGTTTCGACCCACAGCGCGCCCAGCCGGCCGGCGTGGCGGCCGCGCCCGGGCAGGTGGGCGATGACGCGCGCCTCGGCGTCGTCGTGCGTCTTCAGCTTGCGCAGGTCGTCGCCGCGCCCGGCGCGGTAGTGCGAGCTGCCGCGGTGCAGCATCAGGCCTTCGCCGCCGCCCGCCACCACCTGGCGCAGCAACGCCTGCAACTGCGCCTGGCTGGCCACGCGCCGTTGCGGCACGGCCTGCACCCAGGGCTGGTCCATGGCGGCGACGGTGGCGCGCAGGGCGGGCAGGCGCTGATCGAAGGTGCCGGGGTGGGCCGGCAGGTCGAACACCATGTAGCGCAGGCGGCGCCAGGCCGCGTCGTCGGGGCTCTGGCGCGCCACGGTGGACTGCACCTGCTCGAAGCCGCCGCGCCCGGCCCACAGCTCGCCGTCCAGCGGCGTCGCGGGCCAGCCGGCGGTGAACCAGGGCGGGGCGGCGATGCGCTCGCCGCCGCGCGTGCGCAGCGTGCGGCCGTCCCAGAAGCCGCGCACGCCGTCGTACTTCTCGCTCACCCACCAGTCGGTCAGGTCGGTGCCGGGCTGCCACGGCTGGGCCAGCAGCAGCGCCGGCGCCTGGTCGGCCGGACCGGCCCATGCGCGCGTGCCCAGGGCCAGGGCGCCGAGCAGCAGGGTGCGTCGCTTCACACTATCAAATCAATAGCTCTTGGCGCTCGCCAGACAAGCGCCAGAGGCTGATTTGGCTTGCGGCCGATGGGCTCAGCCGACCATGTCGGCCGACAGCCCTGCGGTCTGGCTGAAGCCGCCGTCGACGTAGGTGATTTCCGCCGTCACGCCGCTGGCCAGGTCGCTCATCAGGAAGGCGGCGACGTTGCCGACGTCGTCGATGGTGACGTTGCGGCGCAGCGGCGCGGCCTGCGCCACGTAGCCCAGCAGCTTGCCGAAGTCCTTGACGCCGCTGGCCGCCAGCGTCTTGATCGGGCCGGCGCTGATGCCGTTGACGCGCACGCCGCGGCCGCCCAGGGCTTCGGCCATGTAGCGCACGCTGGCTTCCAGGCTGGCCTTGGCCAGGCCCATGGTGTTGTAGTTGGGGATGCTGCGCAGCGCGCCCAGGTAGGACAGCGTCAGCAGCGCCGCCTTGTCGCTCAGGTAGGGCAGGGCGGCCTTGGCCATGCCGGGGAAGCTGTAGGCACTGATGTCGTGCGCGACGCGGAAGTTTTCGCGCGACAGACCGTCGAAGAAGTTGCCGGCAATCGCCTCGCGCGGCGCAAAGCCGATGGCGTGCACGAAGCCGTCGAACCTCGGCCACACTTGGGCCAGGTCGCGGAACATGCGCTCGATCTGCTCGTCGCTGCCGACGTCGCAGTCGAACACCAGCCTGGAGTCGAACTCGGCGGCGAATTCGGTGATGCGGTCCTTGAAGCGCTCGCCCACGTAGCTGAAGGCCAGCTCGGCCCCCTGTGCGCGGCAGGCGCGGGCAATGCCGTAGGCGATGGACCGGTTGGACAGCACGCCGGTGATCAGCAGTTTCTTGCCCGTCAGAAAGCCGGTGGGGGTGGTCATGCGCTAGCTCCTCGAAAATCAGCGGCAGAATTGTCGCATGCGCCTATTCCCCGCCGTGCTGCTGGCGGCCTTCAGTCTGCCCGTCTGGGCCGCCCACGGTTACGCGCTGTGGGGCGAGCTGAAGTACCCGCCCGGCTTTGCCCATTTCGACTACGTCAACCCGGCCGCGCCCAAGGGCGGCGAAATCCGTCTGGTGGGCAATTCGCGCGCCTCCACCTTCGACAAGTACAACCCCTTCACCATCAAGGGCAGCGCGCCGACCTACCTGGCCGATCTGCTGTTCGACAGCCTGCTGGCCGGCTCGCTGGACGAAGCCGGCGCTGCCTACGGCCTGCTGGCCGAAGACGTGAGCGTGGCGCCCGACCGCCTGTCGGCCACCTTCCGCCTGCGCGCCCAGGCGCGCTTTCACAACGGCGACCCGGTGCTGGCGCGCGACGTGCAGCACAGCTTTCAGACCCTGATCGGCCCGCACACTTCGCCCGCCTACAAGACGCTGCTGGCCGAGGTGGCGGGGGTGGACGTGCTGGACGAGCGCACCGTGCGCTTTCGCTTTCGCCAGCCCAACCGCGAACTGCCGCTGACGGTGGGCGGCCTGCCGGTGTTCAGCCACAAATGGGGGCAGGGCAAGCCCTTCGATCAGGTGGTGATGGAGCCGCCCATCGGCAGCGGCCCCTACCGCATCGGCCCGGTGAAGTTCGGCAAGGACATCACCTACGTGCGCGACGCCAGCTACTGGGCGCAGGGCCTGAACGTGCGCCGCGGCACCGGCAACTTCGACCGCGTGCAGGTCAGGATCTACCGCGACAACACCGCCCGGCTGGAGGCGCTGAAGGCGGGCGAATTCGACCTCATGGCGTTCTATTCGGCCGGCGACTGGGCGCGGCGCGTCAACGGGCCGAAGTTCCGCAGCGGCGAGCTGGTCAAGGGCGAGTTCCGCCACCGGCTGCCCACCGGCTTTCAAAGCTACGTGCTCAACAGCCGCCGGCCGCTGCTGCACGACGTGCGCGTGCGCCAGGCGCTGGGCCTGGCGATCGACTACGAATGGATGAACCGGCAGATGTTCTACCAGTCGTACATGCGGGTGCGCGGCATCTTCGGCAACACCGAATGCGCCGCCAGCGGCATGCCCGACGAGGCCCAGCTGGCGCTGATGACCCCGTTTCGCGCTGACATCCCGCCGGCGGCCTTCGGCCCGGCCTTCGAGCCGCCGCGCACCGACGGCAGCGACAACGGCCTGCGCGAGAACCTGCGCCAGGCCCAGCGCCTGCTGGCCGAGGCCGGCTGGCGCGTGCAGGGCGGCGTGCTGACCAACGCCCAGGGCCAGCCCCTGGTGCTGGAGTACCTGGACAGCAACGAAGGCGGCGCGCGCGTGGTCACGCCCTGGATGCGCAACCTCGAAAAGCTGGGCATCCGCCTGAACTTCCGCCCGGTCGACTTCGCCCTCTACCAGCAGCGCTTGCAGAAGTTCGACTTCGACATCACCACCATCGCCCACCAGGGCACGCTCAACCCGGGGCAGGAATACGCCGACCTGTTCGGCAGCCGCGCCGCCGACACCGAGGACTCAGGCAACCTGGCTGGCGTGAAGACCCCCGCCATCGACAGCCTGATCAGCCACATGGTGGGCGCGCGCACGCACCCCGACTTTCTGGCCGCCTGCCGCGCGCTGGAGCGCGTGGTCAGCCACAGCCACTACCTGCTGCCGCAGTGGTATTCACCCGTGCACCGGCTGGCCTACAACGCCTGGCGGCTGGACAAGCCGGCCGTGGTGCCACCGTACTTTCGTGGCGAGGCCTGGGCCATCGACACCTGGTGGGCGCGTCGGCGTTGAGGGCGCCAGACAGCGCCGCCGGCCGTCGCCTTGAGCAGCGGCGCTCGCGTCTTGCGCGCCTGGGCGCCCCGATGCCGATCTGCGCGGGAATCTCAGTTTCGTGTCCGCTTGCGCTGAAGCGCCGTTCCCAGCATGATCAGCGCAACCAATCCGGCCAGCCCGCCCAGCTCCAGCGTCGGCACGGGTGTAACGACCGCAGGGGCCGCAAAGGTCACGCGAAAGTTGTCCAGCAACATCCCGTCCCCGCCGGGGCTGGTCACTTGGCTGACTTCCACGCGACGGATGTTGGCGCCCGTCACCGTCACCGTATAGAACTCACCGACGCCAACGCCGGTCCCAAAGACCTGCTGCGTGGCCACCTGGGTGCCACCGGTCGGGGCATCAAAGGCCGTGATGACCAACCCCTGGGTGCCGACATCAATGCCATCGACGCTGACCGAACTTGCCGGTTGGGCAAATGTGGCGATGACCGGTGTGGATGGCCCCCACGTGAAGCCGCCGGTCGCGTGGTAGATGCCCATCGTTCCGGACATGCCCGGAAGTCCGCTTCCCATGTTGACCCATCTTGCATCTTGAAAGGTGATGCCTTGGGCGCTGTAGTGGCCGCCGACCAGCGAACCCGCCGTGCCATCGTCGAAATTGAGAGTGACGGTTTGAGCCAGCGCGGGCAGTGCCAGCAGCCAGCCGAACAGCAGACCGGCAATGGTCAGAATGCGTTTCATCAGTCTTCTCCTTGGACAACTTGCAACGTGTGGGATACAAATTGTCCTCGGATTCGATGGCAGCCGGCATTTCGTGTGGCTTTCGAGCAACGCGACATCGGCCTTCTGTCAGCGTTGGTACGCCGTTCGGTCATGGCCAAGAGAGCTGGTCAGTCCCGTGCGGCGGCCTGCACTGCGTCCGCGTCGTTGGCCGGCGCCCGGATTCGTTGTGGTGGAACCCAGTCTCAAATATCCTCGCGCAGCGCGTACGGAATGTGCAGGTCGCGCAGCGGCACGCCGGCGGCGTGGCCGATGGCCAGCGCGGTGGGCAGCGCGTCCAGCCGCAGCGCGGCGATCACCGCCGTGCCGCCGGCCACGGCGGCGGCCTGGGCGATCAGGCCGGCCGGCTGCTCGGGCTCGCTGGCGCTGAACACTTCCTGCCCCGCCTGCACCGCGCCGTCGGCCCAGCCGACGAAGGCGCGCCGCTTGATGGCGCCGCGAAACTGGCTGCGCGCCACCACCTCCTGCCCGGGGTAGCAGCCTTTCTGAAAATGCACCCCGTCCACGCTTTCGTAGTTGAGCATCTGCGGCACGAAGGCCTCGACCACCGGCCGCGTGATGCGCGCCACGCCGGCGCGCACCTCGGCGGCCAGCCAGTCGGCCTCGCTGAGTTCGGCTCCGGCCGGCGGCGGCGTGCCGGCCGCCGCCAGCCAGAGCGCGCGCGGTGCGCCGTCGGCGGCCGGCAGGGAGATCGTGAATGCTGGGTCGTTTTGGGCTCCAGCGCTTGTCTGATGGGCGCCAGCAGCTACTGAAGTGGTAGCGTTTCCGAGCAGGCCGCGCAACGCCAGTTCGGCCGTGGCATCGCTCAGCTTCAGCCTGGCGCGCAGCACGAACATGCTCAGGCGCTTGAGCGTGGCCGCCAGCGTGTCGGCGCTGGTGACCAGCAGCAGCTCGTCGTCGGCGCGGCGCAGCACCTGAAAGCTGGCCAGCATGCGCCCCTTGGGGTTGCACAGCGCCGCCAGGCGCGCCTGGCCCGGCTTCAGCACCGTCACGTCCTGCGTCAGCTGGCCCTGCAGAAAGTGCGCCGCGTCTTCCCCGTGGGCGCGGATCACGCCCAGGTGGGGCAGGGGAGCGATGCCGTGCAGGGCCGAGGCGGTGAAGGAAGCGGTTGCGGTGTCCGACATGGGCTGAATTATCATGGCCGGTTCCCATTCACGCCCTGCGCCGACCCGTGCGAACCCTGCTGAAACTGCTGGCATTGCTGCTGGCGCTGGCCCTGGCGGCCGGCGCCGGGGCCTGGTGGTGGACGCAGCAGCCGCTGCCGCTGGCCGCCGACGCGCTGGAAATCAGCGTGCCCGAAGGCGCCTCGCTGCGCACGGCGGCGCAGCGCGCGGTGGACGGCGGCGTGCAGACCCCGGCGGCGCTGCTGGCGGGCTACTTCCGGCTGGCGGCGCGCGGGCAGACCATCAAGCCGGGCGACTACGCGCTGACGCGCGGCATGACGCCGGCCGAGCTGCTGGGCAAGCTGGTGCGCGGCGAACGCATCGTGCTCACCGTCAAGCTGCTGGAGGGCTGGACTTTCCGCCAGTTGCGTCAGGCGCTGGCGCAGGCGCCGCGGCTGCGCCACGACACCCAGGACATGACGCCGGCGCAGATCATGCAGGCGCTGGGCCGGCCCGGTGTGGCGGCCGAGGGGCGTTTCTTTCCCGACACCTTCCATTACTTTCGCAACGCCAGCGAACTGGACATCCTGCGCCAGTCGATGCAGCTGATGGAGCAGCGCCTGCAGGCCGCCTGGGACGCGCGCGCGCCCGACCTGCCGCTGAAAAGCGCCGACGAGGCTCTGGTGCTGGCCAGCATCGTCGAAAAGGAAACCGGCCGCGCCCAGGACCGGGCCGAGATCGCCGGCGTCTTCATCAACCGGCTGCGCATCGGCATGCGGCTGCAGACCGACCCGAGCGTGATCTACGGCCTGGGCGAGGGGTTCGACGGCGACCTCAAGCGCAGCCACCTGAGCGCCGACACCCCCTACAACACCTACACCCGCGCCGGTCTGCCGCCCACACCGATCGCCATGCCCGGCAAGGCGGCGCTGCTGGCGGCGGTGCAGCCGGCGGCCACGCAGGCGCTGTATTTCGTGGCGCGTGGCGACGGCAGCAGCCACTTCAGCCGCACGCTGGACGAACACAACTGCGCCGTCCAGCGGTACCAGCGCGGGGGGAGCCGGTGATGGCGCAGCACGGGCGGTTCATCAGCTTCGAAGGCATCGACGGGGCCGGCAAGTCGACCCACATCGAGGCGCTGGCCCAGGCGCTGCGCGAGGCCGGGCGCACCGTGGTGCGCACGCGCGAACCCGGCGGTACGCCGCTGGCCGAGAAAATCCGCGCGCTGGCGCTGCACGAGGCGATGGACGCGCTGACCGAAACGCTGCTGATGTTCGCCGCCCGGCGCGACCATCTGACCCAGGTGATCGTTCCGGCGCTGGCGCGCGGCGAGGTGGTGCTGTGCGACCGCTTCACCGACGCCACCTTCGCTTACCAGGGCGGCGGGCGCGGGTTCGACTGGGAGTCGCTATCGTTATTGGAGCGTCTGGCGCAGACTGTGCAAGCGCCAGGGGCCGATTTGGCCCATGAAGGAATGGTCCAGCCTGACCTCACCATCTGGTTCGATCTGCCGCCCGCGGTGGCGGCCGAACGGCTGGCCGGCACCCGCGTGCCCGACCGCTTCGAGGCCCAGCCGGCCGCCTTCTTCGAGGCCGTGCGTGCCGGCTACGCGCGCCGCGCCAGCCAGCAGCCGGCGCGCTTTGCCCGCATCGACGCCGACCAGCCGCGCGAGGCGGTGTGGCGTGCCGTCCACGGCGCCGTGCAGGCGCGGGGTTGGCTGTGAGCGGCGCCGCCCTGGCTCCCTGGATCGCGCGCCAGCACGCGACGCTGCGGGCCCAGCGCGGCCACGCCTGGCTGCTGCAGGGGCCGTCGGGCCTGGGCCAGTTCGAGCTGGCGCTGGCGCTGGTGCGCGCCTGGCTGTGCGACCAGCCGACGCCGGACGGCGCCTGCGGCCTGTGCCCGAGCTGCCACGGCATCGACGTGCACACCCACCCCGACCTGGTGGTGCTGATGCCCGAAACCGAGATGCTGGCGCGCGGCTGGCCGCTGCCCGAGAAGGCGCAGGCCGAGATCGACGACAAGAAGCGCAAGCCCAGCCGCGAGATCCGCGTCGACGCCATGCGCGAAGCGATCGAATTCGCCCAGCGCACCAGCGGCCGTGGCCGGGGCAAGGCGGTGCTGGTGTACCCGGCCGAGCGCATGAACGCGGTCACCGCCAACGCGCTGCTCAAGACGCTGGAGGAGCCGCCGGGCGACGCCCGCTTCGTGCTGGCGACCGACGCCGCGCACCTGCTGCTGCCCACCATCCGCAGCCGTTGCCTGAGCCACACCCTGGCCTGGCCGCCGGCCGACGAGGCCCTGGCCTGGCTGGCCACCCAGGGTCTGGCGGGCCCGCAGGCCGCCGCCCTGCTGCAGGCCGCCGGCGGCCGACCGGCCGAGGCGCTGGCGCTGGCCGAAGGCAAGGACAGCGCGCGCCGCTGGTCGCAGCTGGCGCCGGCGCTGGCGCGCGGCGACGTGGCCGCCCTGGCCGATTTGCCGCTGCCGGAGGCGGTGGCGCGGCTGCAGAAGCTGTGCCATGACCTGCTGGCGCTGCAGGTGGGCGCGGCGCCGCGCTTTTTCGCGCCGGCCGATCTGCCGCGCCAGCCGCTGTCGCTGCTGGCGCTGACGCGCTGGTGGCAGCAGCTGGCGCAGTCGGCGCGCACGGCGGAACACCCATTAAATGCCGGTTTGGCGACAGAATTCCTGGTCAGCAGCGCCCGTCAGGCCCTAAACTCCGGCCGCTGACCCTTCTGTCGCGCCCACGCCCATCGCCATGTCGACCACCCCGAATGCGGCGGCTTCCACGCCCCGGCCCAGCGTCATCCAGCTGGCGATCAAGGAAAAGGCGGCCCTGTACGCCGCCTACATTCCCATGTTCGCCGAAGGCGGCATCTTCATTCCTTCGACGCGCGACTACCGGCTGGGCGACGACGTCTACGTGCTCATCACCCTGCCGGACGACCCACAGCGTTTCCCGATCGCCGGCAAGGTGGCCTGGATCACGCCCGCGCGCTCGGTCGGCAACCGCACCCAGGGCATCGGCATCCGCTTCCCGAAAGACGAAAAATCGGCCCAGCTCAAGACCAAGATCGAACAGATCCTGGGTACCGCCCTGGGCTCCGACCGCCCCACGCAGACCATCTGAACGCCCGGGTTCCTGCCGGGCTGCTAGCATCGGCGCCGCGTTCTGATGCGGCCCCTGGCCGCAGGCGCGGCCATCCGCATGTTCACCGATTCCCACTGCCACCTGACCTTTCCCGAACTGGCGGGTGACATCCCCGCCGTGCGCGCCGCCATGGCCGCCGCCCGCGTGACGCGCGCGCTGTGCATCTGCACCACGATGGAAGAGTTCCCCGCCGTGCAGGCGCTGGCCAGCGGCCACGACAACTTCTGGGCCACGGTGGGCGTGCATCCCGACAGCGAGCAGGTGCATGAACCGGACGTCGAGGAGCTGGTGGCCGCCACCACCCGGCCGCGCGTGGTGGCGGTGGGCGAAACCGGCCTCGATTACTACCAGATGGACGAGCGCAAGGGCGGCCGCAGCATTGCCGACATGGGCTGGCAGCGCGAACGCTTTCGCACCCACATCCGCGCCGCGCGGCGGGCCCGCGTGCCGCTGGTGATCCACACCCGCGCCGCCGCCGACGACACCCTGGCCATCCTGCGCGAAGAAGGCGAGGACGGCAGCGCCGGCAGCGCCGGCGGGGTGTTTCACTGCTTCACCGAGACCCGGGCCGTGGCGCGCGCCGCGCTCGACATGGGTTTCTACGTCTCGCTGTCGGGCATCGTCACCTTCAGGAATGCGCGCGAGCTGCACGAGGTGGCGACCCTGATCCCCGACGACCGCCTGCTGATCGAAACCGACGCGCCCTATCTGGCGCCGGTGCCGCACCGCGGCAAGCTCAACACGCCGGCCTACGTGCCCCTGGTGGCGGCGCGGCTGGCCGAGCTGCGCGGCACCCGCACCGAACGCATCGGTGAACTGACCAGTGCCAACTTCACCCGCCTGTTTTCGAGGGTTGCCCCATGAGCGCCATGCTTCGCCGCCTGTTCCTGACCGCCCTGCTGGGCCTGTGCAGCGCCGCCGCGCTGGCCGACGCCCACAGCGACGAATTCTTTCGCGCCATCCGGCAGGACAACGACGCCGCCGTGCGCAGCCTGCTGGCGCGCGGCTTTGACCCCAACACCAAGGACGAAAAAGGCACGCCCGGGCTGGTGATGGCGCTGCAGGAAGGCTCGCTGCGCGTGGCCGACCTGCTGATCGAGCACCCGCGCCTGGTGCCCGAGAGCCGCAACGCCGCCGACGAAAGCCCGCTCATGATGGCGGCGCTGAAAGGCCACACCGAGCTGGTGCGCCGGCTCATCGCGCGCGATGCCGACGTCAACAAGCCCGGCTGGGCGCCGCTGCACTACGCCGCCACCGGCGGGCACTTGGACATCATGCGCCAGTTGCTGGAAGCGCATGCCTTCATCGACGCCGAATCGCCCAACGGCACCACGCCGCTGATGATGGCGGCCTTCTACGGTACGCCCGAGGCGGTCAAGCTGCTGATCGAGGCCGGCGCCGACATCGGCATGCGCAACCAGAAGGGCATGACGGCGCTCGACTTCGCCCAGCGCGCCGAGCGCCAGAACTCGATCGAGCTGCTGCAGACCGCGCTGCGCTGGAAGCTGCGTGGTGGCGCACCACGCGGCCAGTGGTGAACGCCGGCGCCGGGCGCGCTCAATCGGCGGCCAAGGGCGGCCGCAGTGCCGCCGGCGCGGCCGCGTCCAGCGGTTCCTCGCAGCCGGTGCCACCGTCGGTGCGCGGCCCGCTCAGGTGGCGCCAGGCAAAGCCGGCGTAGAGCAGCCAGGCCACGGCCCAGGCCAGCGCCGCCAGCCACCACGCCGCCAGCGTGCCGCCCGCCGCCCAGGGCGTGCTCGCCAGCACGCGCGCACCCACCGCCGCCACCAGCAGGGCGCTGGCCACCACGCGCCAGCGGCGATCGTCGAGCGGCAGGCCGGCGTGGATGCGGCCGGCGATGTTCATCACCGCCAGCACGCCCAGGCCCATGCTGCCCACGGTCAGGGCATGGCGCCCGGCCGAAGGCGCCCACGGCGCCCCCAGCCAGGCCAGGCCCAGCAGGGCATAGCCGGCCGCCATGCACAGGTAGACCGCGTAGAGCGGCCACACCCAGCGGTGCCCGAGGGCGCGGCCGAAATGCCATTCACTCATCAGCGCCAGCACCGCCGCCGACGCCGCCAGCGCCAGCCAGCCCAGCGTGGGCTCGGCCACGCCCAGCAGCTCCGTCCCCGTCAGCAGCGCGATGCAGAAGATCGCCAGCCGGCGCCGGGGTGGAGGTGCGCGGTAGTCGGCCTGGTGCACGCCCAGGTGGTCCAGCATGCCGCGCAGCAGGCGCATGGATATGCGGCTTTGCGCCAGCACGATCAGCACCATCATCAGGCCGACGCAGGCGTTGACCCAGGGCATGGCGTCGCGCCCGCCGAGCGCGGCCCACCAGAAGCCCGCCTCCACGCCCAGCAGGGCCAGCAGCGCCAGCGCAAAGCCCTGGTGCGGGCGCAGGGGCTGGCGCAGCAGGCGCGGCAGGCTGCGCCAGGCCAGGCTGGCGACCAGCGCCAGGTTCAGCGCTGCCGTCAGGGGCACCCACAGGGCGGGCAGCAGGGCCAGGCCGACCAGCCCGAACAGGCGCGCCGCCAGCCAGAGACCGAACAGCAGCGCGGTGTCGCGCCGCTTGAATTCCGGCGTGGCGGTGAATTCCGGCACCGCCGTCAGCAGAAACCCCGTCACCGCGGCCATGCCGAAACCCCACACCATTTCATGGGCGTGCCAGGCGCTGCCGCTGAGCGGCCCCGGCACCAGCGGCAGGGTCGTGGTCAGCATCAGCATCCACAAGCCCATGGCCAGCGCCGCCCACAGCGCCGCTCCGAGAAAGAAGGGCCGAAAGCCGCAGCACAGCAGTGGCGCAGCCCACAGACGCGCAAGCAAGGGGCGCGGGGCCGCGCCGCGGGGTTCAGCCACAGCCATGGCGACGCACCTGCTGGGGGATGTCGGGGTGGGGGCTGGCCCGCAGCGCCTCGTGGGCCGGCAGCGCGGCCGGCGCATCCACCGGCGGCGGCAGGTTGAAGGCTTCGCGCACCAGTCGGTGCGCCAGCAGGCGCGCGGTCTGCCGGTAGACCCAGGCGTCGTCGCGCGCGGCCAGCGGCCTATCCAAGTGAAAGCGCGCCAGCACGCGGCCGGGGTCGGGGCGCAGCAGCACCAGTTGCTGTGCCAGGCGCACGGCGTCCATCAGATCGTGCGTGACCAGCAGGGCGGCGCAGCCGCGCTCGCCGACCTGCCGCGCCAGCAGGGCGTGCATCTCGGCGCGCAGGCCGACGTCGAGCGCCGAAAACGGCTCGTCCAGCAGCAGCAGCGCCGGATCGACCGCGAACGCGCGTGCCAGCGCGGCGCGGCTCTGCATGCCGCCGGACAGCTCGGCCGGGAACTTGGCGTGGTCTTCCGGGCGCAGGCCGACCTGCGCTGCCAGCGCGGCGGCGCGCGCGTGGCATTCGCTGCGCGGCAAGCCGCGCGCCTTCAGGCCCAGCGCGATGTTGTCGAGCAGACGCTTCCAGGGCAGCAGGCTGGGTTGCTGGAACACGATGGCGCTGCGCGAGAAGTCGGTCTGCATCTGACCCTCGGTGGGCGTCAGCAGGCCGGCGGCGATGCGCAGCAGTGTGGTCTTGCCGCAGCCCGAGCGGCCCAGCAGGGCCAGCACCTCGCCCGGGGCGATTTGCAGGTCGATCCCCTCCAGCACCGTCTCGGGGCCGAAGCGGTGGCCCACGCCGCGCAGCGCCAGCGCCGTCATGCCGCGCCTCCGCCGTCAGCGCGCCAGCGCTCCATCTCGCGTCGGATCGGCTCCAGCAGCAGGTACTCGGCCGCCAGCAGCAGGCCGACCACGGCGCTCACCCAGGCCAGCGTGCCGCCCATGTCGAGGTGGCTGCGGGTGGCCGCCAGTTGCGCGCCGGCGCCGTCGGAGGTGGCCAGCAGCTCGGCCATCAGCACCACCTTCCACGACACCCCCAGCGCCGTGATGCAGGCGGCGAACAGGTAGGAGGCGATGTGCGGCAGGTAGACGTCGGCAAAGCGCTGCGTCAGCGGCAGGCGATAGGCTTGCGCCAGCTCGCGCAGACGGCCGTCGAGCGTGCGCGTGCCCTGCAGGGCGCCGACGAAGATGATCGGGAAGCAGGCCACGAAGACGGTGAACACCGGCGTCGCGTCGCCGCTGCCGAACCACAGCAGGGCCAGCACCAGCCAGGCGATCGGCGGCATGCCGATCAGCAACGTGACCAGCGGCCGCGCCATCATGGTGGCGGTGATCGAGGCGCCGGCCGCCATGCCCAGCACGGCGCCGGCCAGCACCGACAGGCCGTAGCCGTAGAGGGCGCGCCGCGCCGTGGCTCCCAGGTCCAGCCAGGCGGCGGGCGATCGCAGGATCTGGGTCAGGCTGGCCAGGGTCTCCTGCGGCGTCGGCAGCACCAGCGGCCCCAGCTGGCGCGCCAGCGCGTCCCAGGCGGCCACCAGCAGCAGCACGCTGGCGGCGCCGGTCCAGCCGCTCCACAGATAGTGGCCGACGCGCGCCGGCCAGCGGGCGCGGCGGGTGTCGGTCAGGTCGGCGGCGGTGCGGCGGTCGGCCATCGATGCGCTTCAGGCGCCGGCAAGGAAGCCGGCGTCCGGCAGTTTGCCACCCAGCAGCTGTGGGTGGCGCTTGAACAGGCGCTCGAACAGGAACAGCAGCTCGTCGCGCGCCTGCGCCGCCGGCACGGCGTCCAGCGGCGCGGCGCCCAGGCTGTCGGCCACGGCTTCGGCCGACAGGCGCGACTCGACCGCCGCCACCTCAGCGCCGCAGGCGGCGCGCTGGCTCTGGCACCAGGCGGTGGCGCCGGCGTAGGCGTCACGGAAGCGGGCAATCAGCGCCGCGTCCTGCGCTGCCGCCCCCAGCGCCACGATGCCGGCCTGGGCGATGCGCGGCCGGCGCCTGAAGGCGCGTGCCCATTCCTGCTGGATGTCGACGGCGCGATGCAACTCGGGGGCGATGGCGCTGACCGGGAAGGACTGCGTCTTGCGCAGCGCCATCGACACCGCCGGCTCGGCCAGCAGGGCGTGGCGCACGCGCCGCGTGATGAGCAGCTGCATGGCGTCCAGCGGCGAGGCGACGTAGCGCAGGCGGAAGTCCTTTTTCGGGTCCAGCCCCAGGGCCTGCGCCGCTTCCTGAAACACCAGATCGGGCATGTCCTCGCGAAACGGCATGGCGATTTCCTCGCCGCGGAAGTCGGCCAGCGTCCGGCGTTCGGCATCGCGCGAGACCAGGAACAGGATGCCCCACACCGACACGTTGACCAGCTTCAGCGGCACGCCCCGGTTGTACAGGTTGGCGGCGACGTTGGTCGGCATGGCGACGAAGTCGGCCTCGCCACGCAGCGCCAGCGCGCGCAGCTGGTCGGGGTCGCGCCAGGGCAGGTAGCGCACGCGTTCGGCCAGGCCGGGCACGCGGCCCTGGGCGGCCAGGTGGATCAGCGGGTTGCTGACGCTGGCCGGCGGGCCGGACAGGCGCAGCTCGGGCAGCGTGGCGGCACGCGCCCCCAGCAGCGCGCCGGGCGCGGCACCCAGCAGCGCGGTGCATTGCAGGAAACGACGTCTACAGGTCATGGCGATTAGAACTGGAGCTGGTAGCTGACGACCAGCGAGCGGCCCGGCGCCGGCACTTCGCGTCCTGCCAGGCCCTCGGCCAGGTGCTCATGGTATTTGCGGTCGGTCAGGTTGGTGACGGCCAGGCGCAGCTGGTGCGGGCCGCGCGCCCAGGTGGCGCCGATATCGAGCGTGGTGAAGCCGGGCGTGGCGTCTTCCAGCCCACGTGCGAACACGGTGGCGACGCGGTCCTGGCGCCAGGCGTGGCGCACTCGCGCGTCGGCGCTCCAGCCGGCGCCCAAGCGGCCTTCCCAGCTCAGGTTAAGCTCGTCGGCGGGCATTTGGTAGAGCGGTTCGTTGAAGTCGTTGTTGCGGCCGCGCAGACGGGAATAGCCCAGGCCCAGCCAGTGGCCACGCGCAAACTGCCAGCGGGCGCCCAGCTCCAGGCCGGAGATGCGCACGCTGCCCAGGTTGATGGTCTGGCGCACCGGGGTGCCGTTCTGGGTCTGGCCGGTGGCGCGACCGGTGATGTAGTCGCTGATGCGGTTGCGGTAGACGGCGGCGAACCACTCCAGCTGCTCGGACTTGCCCTTGACGCCGATCTCGATCTGCTGGGCGATCTCGGGCCGGATCTGCGGGTTGCCCAGGTAGAAGTAGCCGTCGCCGCGCGGCGAAGCCTCGAAGCGCTCGCGCATCTCGCCCGGCCGGAAGCCGCGCGACAGGCTGGCGTAGGGGCGCAGCAGCGGGTCGAGTTCGTAGATCAGGCCCAGGTTGCCCGACACGGCGCCGTCGCCGCGCTTCAGACCGGTGGTGACGCTGCCGTTGGCCACCGAGGCGGCGTTGCCCTGCACCCGGTCGTAACGCAGACCGGCCACCACGCCCAGCGCGCCGAAGCGCATGTCGTCCTGCACGTACAGGCCGGCGGCCTGCACCCAGCCGTCCTCGAACGGGTTGTTGCGCACGTAGCTGCCGTTGTTGAAGATGCGGCGGTCGGGCGAGCCCGTCATGCGCCAGCCGTTGAAGCCGACGCTGATCAGATGGTGTTCGTTCGCCGCCCAGTCGGCGCGGACGTCCAGGCCGGTGGTGTCGAAGGCGACGTCGTTGGTGGTGGTGTCACGCTGCAGCGGGCCGTTGGCCCAGGCGTTGATGGTGCGATCGACGCTCTGGCGGTACAGCCGTGCATCGAAGTTGACCGGCCCGCGCCCCTTGTGGCTGTAGCCGATCTCCATCAGCTGGCGCGACTGGCGCGGCGAGTGAATGGTGGTGGAGCCCACCATGGGGTTGGCGTTGGGCTGGGTCGAACCGGGGTACCAGACGTCGTTCAGGTTCTCGCGCTGCAGCGACAGGCGGATCTGTTGGGCGCCGTCGATGCGGTAGCGGTACTGGCCGATCAGCGCGTGCTGCTCGTAGCCGGTGCGCTCGACGCGCTGCCCGCCGGCGCGGTAGTTGCCGTGGTCGGCACCGGCAGCTCCCAGCATCAGGGCGTGGTCACCGCCGCTCCAGTTCACCACGCCGCTGGCACCGACGCTGCGGTCGCCACTGGCCGCGCGCAGGCCCAGGCGGCCGGAGACGCCGGCGTCGAAACGCGCCTGGGGCAGCAACACGTTGATGGCGCCGCCCAGCGCGCCCGAGCCATACAGCACCGAGGCCGGCCCGCGCAGCACTTCCACCCGCTCGGCCAGGCCGAGCGAGACGAAGCTGCCGATGGCGCCATAGGGCTGGGCCGAGTTCAGGCGCATGCCGTCGACCATCAGCGCCAGCGATTCCTTCTTGAGCCCGCGCACCACTGGGTTCAGGCTGGCGCTGCCGTCGCTGGTGGCGGCCAGGCCGGGCTCGCCCTGCAGGGCCTGGCCCAGGCTGGTGGCGCCCTTGCGCCGGATCTCCTGGGCGTCGATGACGTCGATCGACGCCGGGGTGTCCAGCGTATCTGCCGCGTAGCCCTTGGCCGTGACGGCGATTTCGGGCAGCTGGTTGTCGGCTGGCGCTGGCGCCGCGGTCTGGGCCTGCGCGCTGGCGCACAGGCCAAGCAGCGCCAGGGCAAGCGGGGTCGGGCGAAGATTCGGCAGTGGTCCGCGGGGCCGGCGGAAGGTGAGCTTGGCTCGGCTGGCGTCGGTGGGCGTCGGGCAGGCGGTGGGCAGCTTCATGGGAGGGTCCGTAACGGCGATGGAGGAAGGGCAATCGCTGGCGGACAGACCGGGCTGCTGGCTGGCTGATGAAGGTCACCGATGCCCCGGCGGCGCGCGCTGAGCGCTCGCATGCCGCCAGCGGGCGCACGCCCGCGCGCCCATGCCGTGGCAGGGGTGGGGCGATCGGGGGCTGTCGGGTGCATCGGTTCGAATGCGAATGATTATCATTGAATCATTCACCATTCGACACCGTTCAACCTTGATCTGAAACAAGTTCACCCGAGAGTGGGGCGTGAAAGGGTGGCCGTGGCGCCAGGGGCCGCGGCGGGGCCGGGCGCCTCCGTGCCGGGCGGCATGGCCCACGTCACGCAGCGGACAAGCGCAGCGCAGGGGGCGCCCCATAATCGGCGCGATGTCCACCCTGCGCAACACCCTCGACTTTCTGCTCTACGACTGGCTGGCGGCCGACCGGCTGACCGAGCGCCCACGATTTGCCGACCACTCGCGCGAGACTTTCGACGCCGTGCTCGACACCTGCGAGCGCATCGCGCGCGAAAAGTACGCCCCTTTCAATCGCCTGGTCGACACCGAAGAACCACGCACCGAAACCGCACCCGATGGCAGCCTGCGCGTGGTGCTGCCACGCGCCACCCACGAGGCGCGCACCGCCTACGCCGAATCCGGCATGCTGGCGGCGGCGCAGGATCATGAGCACGGCGGCATGCAGCTGCCCTACCTGGTCGAGGCGGCGGCCAACGCCTTCTTCGGCAAGGCCTCGATCAGCATCGGCGGCAACCTGCTCACCGTGGGCAACGCCAACCTCCTGATGGCGCACGGCACGCCGCTGCAAAAACAGGTGTTTGCCGCCAACGAATTCAATGGCCGCTGGGCCGGCACCATGTGCCTGAGCGAGCCGCAGGCCGGCTCCAGCCTGAGCGACATCGCCACGCGCGCCGAGCTGGAAGACGCCAGCGACCCGCTGGGCCCGCGCTACCGCCTGCGTGGCAACAAGATGTGGATCTCGGCCGGCGAGCACGAGATGACTGAAAACATCGTGCACCTGGTGCTGGCCAAGATCCCCGGCGCCGACGGCAAGCTGGTGCCGGGCGTCAAGGGCATTTCGCTGTTCATCGTGCCCAAGCGGCTGGTGGACACCGAAGGCCGCCTGACCGGCGTGCGCAACGATGTCGCCTTGGCCGGCCTGAACCACAAACTGGGCTGGCGCGGCACCACCAACACGCTGCTCAACTTTGGCGAGGGCAAGTTCCCGGTCGACGGCCAGCCCGGCGCCGTGGGCTACCTGGTGGGCCAGCCGGGCGAGGGCCTGCGCTGTATGTTCCACATGATGAACGAGGCGCGCATCGGCATCGGCATGGCCGCCACCATGCTGGGGTTGGCCGGCTACGAGGCTTCGCTCGACTACGCCAAGACGCGCATCCAGGGCCGGCCCATCGGTGGTAGCGGCAAAGATGCCGCCCAGCCGCCGGTGCGCCTGATCGAGCACGCCGACATCCGCCGCATGCTGCTGGCGCAGAAAAGCTGGTGCGAAGGCGCGCTGGCGCTGCTGCTGTACTGCGCCCGTCTGGTCGACGAGCAGCACACCGGCGCGCCCGAAGCGGCCGACGAGGCGCGCCTGCTGCTGGAGGTGCTGACCCCCGTGGCCAAGAGCTGGCCGAGCGAAAACTGCCTGGAGGCCAACAGCCTGGCCATCCAGATCCACGGCGGCTACGGCTACACGCGCGACTTCCCGGTCGAGCAGTACTGGCGCGACAACCGCCTGAACATGATCCACGAAGGCACGCACGGCATCCAGGCCATGGACCTGCTGGGGCGCAAGGTGCGCATGGAGCAGGGCCGGGGGCTGGCGCTGCTGGCCGCGCGCGTGCAGGCCACCATTGCGCGGGCGCAGACGCACGCGGCGCTGCAGCCCGACGCCGCCGCGCTGGGCGCCGCGCTCGATCGCATTCAGCAGGCCACCCGCGCCGCCTGGGCAGACGCCGACGCCAACGCCGCGCTGGCCAACGCCGTGCCCTACATGCAGGCCTTCGGCCATGTGGTCATCGCCTGGATCTGGCTGGAGCTGTCGCTCGCTTCAAGTACTACAAAAACAATAGCTGCTGGCGCAGGTGTGGCGGGCGCCAGAACCTATTTTTATCGGTATGAATTGCCCAAAATCGACGCCTGGCTGCGCGTGGTGGAAAGCCGCGACCTGACCTGCGCCCAACTGCCCGAGGAGGCCTTCTGATGCTCAAGCACATCGTCATGTGGAAATTCAAGGACCAGGCCGAAGGCGCCGACAAGGCCGCCAACCTGGCCAAGGCCGTCGCTCTGCTGGAGGGTTGTGCCGATCTGGTGCCCGGCACGCTGCGGCTCGAGGTGGCGACCGCCCAGCCGGGGCTGGAAGCCACCTACGACCTGGTGCTCTACAGCGAGTTTGAAGGCCGCGCGGCGCTGGATGCCTATCAGAACCACCCCACCCACGTGGCCGTCAAACCCTTTCTGCGCGCCGTGGTGAGCGAGCGCCAGTGCATGGACTACGAGCTCTGAACCCGCGACCAGGATCCGACATGACCCGCACCGTACAGCAACTGTTCGACCTTAAGGGCAAGACCGCCCTCATCACCGGCGGCTCGCGCGGCCTGGGCTTGCAGATGGCGCACGCCCTGGGCGAGGCCGGCGCGCGCCTGATGCTCAGCTCGCGCAAGGCGGGCGACCTGGAGCAGGCCGTGGCCGAGCTGCAGGCCGCCGGCATCGACGCGCGCTGGATCGCCGCCGACTGCAGCAAGGAAGAAGACACGCGCCGCCTGGCCGACGAAACGCTCGAACGCATGGGCGCCATCGACATCCTGGTCAACAACGCCGGCGCCAGCTGGGGCGCGGCGGCCGAGGAGCACCCGGTGGCCGCCTGGGACAAGGTGATGAACCTGAACGTGCGCGGCTACTTCATCCTCAGCCAGCAGGTCGCCAACGGCTGGATGATTCCCAACAAGGCCGGGCGCATCATCAACATCGCCTCCATCGCCGGCCTGAACGGCAACCCGCCCGAGATGAAGACCCTCGCCTACAACACCAGCAAGACCGCCGTCATCGGCTTCACGCGCACGCTGGCGGCCGAGTGGGGGCGCTTTGGCATCACCGTCAACGCCATCTGCCCGGGTTTTTTCCGCACCAAAATGGCCAATGGCCTGATCGACCAGCTGGGCGAGGGCAAGATGGCCGCCGCCGCGCCGCTGGGCCGCCTGGGCGATGAGGAAGACCTGAAGGGCATCACCCTGCTGTACGCCAGCGACGCCGGCAAGCACATCACCGGCCAGTGGCTGGCGGTGGACGGCGGCGTCAGCGTGGTGCTGGGGGCGGCATGAATCTGGCACCCACGCTCCTCCCCCGCTGCGCGTGGTGCGCTGCCCCCCGAGGGGGCTCCGGCCGCCTTGGGAGCGGCTCGGCGGCGGCCGGGCTGCCTTTCACAAGCGTCAACTGAACTTTGACCATGAGCCTGGACTTCGGCGCCCACATTCCCTTCGTCCATCACCTGGGCTTCACGCTGGAGCGCTTCGAAGGCGGCGCATCAACGCTGCACTTCGCGCCCCGGGCCGAGCACTGCAACTCCTTCGGCGTCGCCCACGGCGGCGCGCTGATGACCTTTCTGGACGTCGTCATGGCCACCGCCGCGCGCAGCGCCAACCCCGGCAGCGGCATCGTCACCATCGAGATGAAAACCAGCTTCATGCGACCGGCTCCGGCGGCCGGCGGCGTGCTGGTGGGGCAGGGCCGGCTGGCGCACCGCACGCGCAGCATGGCGTTCGTCGAAGGCTCGGTGTTCGATGCCGAAGGTCAGCTGTGCGCCCAGTCCACCGGCACCTTCAAGTACGTGCCACGCGCCCAGCCGACGGGCCAGCCCGCCGGGCCATTGCCCACCGACTGACGCTGCTTTCAGGTTTTTTCGGCCGCCAGCGCCCACCAGACAAGCGCCAGCAGCTATTCTTTCCATAGTCCACCGATCGAGGACCCGCATGCCCACCAACCGCCAGATCCTGCTCGACAACCGCCCGCAGGGCGAAGCCACGGCCAGCAACTTTCGCCTGGTGTCCAGCGAAACCCCAGCGCTGCGCGACGGCCAGGTGCTGGTGCGCCACCATTACCTGAGCCTCGACCCGTACATGCGCGGTCGCATGAACGAAAGCAAGAGCTACGCCCAGCCCCAGCCACTGGGCGAGGTGATGATCGGCGGCACGGTGGGCGAGGTGCTGCAGTCGCGCCACCCACGCTTTCAGCCGGGCGACGCCGTGGTGGGCATGGGCGGGTGGCAGGAATACAGCGTGGTCGATGCCGACCAGCCCGGCCTGCTGCGCAAGGTCGACACCACCCATGTGCCGCTGTCGTACTACCTGGGGGCGGTCGGCATGCCGGGCGTCACCGCCTGGTACGGGCTGACGCAGATCATCGCCCCGCAGGCGGGCGAAACCGTGGTGATCAGCGCCGCCAGCGGCGCCGTCGGCAGCGCTTTCGCGGCCGTGGCCAAGGCGCGCGGCTGCCGGGTGGTGGGCATCGCCGGCGGCCCGGAAAAGTGCCGCTACGCGCAGGAGGAGCTGCACTTCGACGCCTGCATCGACTACCGCCAGCACCCCGATATCAAGTCCATGGCGCAGGCGCTGAAGGCCGCCTGCCCGCAGGGCGTCGACGGCTATTTCGAGAACGTCGGTGGCTACTTGCTCGACGCCGTGCTGCTGCGCACCAACGCCTTCGCGCGCATCGCCGTGTGCGGCATGATCGCCGGCTACGACGGCCAGCCGCTGCCGCTGCAGAACCCGGCTTTGATCCTCATCAACCGGCTCAAGGTGCAGGGCTTTATCGTCAGCGAGCACATGGACCTCTGGCCGCAGGCGCTGCAGGAGCTGGGTTCGCTGGTGGCGCAGGGCAGGTTGCGCCCGCGCGAATCGATCGCCCTGGGCATCGAAAGCGCGCCAGAGGCCTTTCTGGGCTTGCTCAAGGGCCGCAACTTCGGCAAGCAACTGGTGAAACTGATCTGATCGACCGTTTGCCTTCGGAGACCCGCCCATGAGCACCGTCACGCACGAGGTACTGAACCAGCCCACGCCGCTGCAGGACATCAACCTGTTCGAGGGCCATCAGGCCCTGCGCGACGCGCTGCGCCTGCATGCCCCCGGGCTCGACACCGCCAGCCTGGCGTCCCTGGGCAAGCTGGCCGGCAGCGCCGAGATGCAGCGCCACGCGCGCCTGGCCAACGTGCACACGCCCGAGCTGCGCACGCACGACCGCTTTGGCCACCGGGTGGATGAGGTCGAGTTCCACCCCAGCTACCACGCCCTGATGTCGGCCGCCACCGCCGCCGGCCTGCATGGCACGCCGTACGCGGCCGACGCGCAGGCCGGCGGCCACGCCCACCTGCGGCGCGCGGCGGCGTTCATGCTGTTCACCGAGCTCGAACCCTCCATCCTGTGCCCGATCTCGATGACCTACGCCGTCACGCCCGCGCTGCGCGACAACCCGGCCATCTACCGCGACTGGTCGCCGCAGCTCACCAGCCGCGCCTACGACCCGGTGCTGCGCCTGTGGCGCGACAAGCCCGGCGTCACCATGGGCATGGGCATGACCGAAAAGCAGGGCGGCTCCGACGTGCGCGCCAACACCACCCAGGCGCTGCCCGACGGCCACGACGACTGGGGCGCGCGCTACCGCCTGACCGGGCACAAGTGGTTCATGTCGGCACCGATGTGCGACGCCTTCCTGGTGCTGGCGCAGTCGGCCGGCGGCCTGTCGTGCTTCTTCCTGCCGCGCGTGCTGCCCGATGGCACGCGCAACGTGCTGCGCATTCAGCGCCTGAAGGACAAGCTGGGCAACAAGGCCAACGCCAGCTCCGAGGTTGAATTCGACGCTTCGCTGGCCTGGCTGGTGGGCGAAGAAGGGCGCGGCGTGCCGCAGATCCTGGCCATGGGCGTGATGACGCGGCTGGACTGCGCCCTGGGCACCAGCGCCCTGATGCGCCAGGCGCTCAGCCAGGCACTGCACCACACGGCGCAGCGCGCGGCCTTCGGCAAGCGGCTGATCGAGCAGCCCCTGATGAAGAACGTGCTGGCCGACCTGGCGCTGGAAAGCGAAGCCGCCACCGCCCTGGCGCTGCGGCTGGCCTGCGCCTTCGACCGCCCGCACGACGAACACGAGCGCCTGCTGGCGCGCGTGCTGACGCCGATCGCCAAGTTCTGGATCTGCAAACGCGGCAGCCACTTTGCCCAGGAAGCCATGGAATGCCTGGGCGGCAACGGCTACGTGGAGGAGGGCGGTGAAGGCGTGCTGGCGCGCATCTACCGCGAGATGCCGGTCAACAGCATTTGGGAAGGCTCGGGCAACATCATGGCACTCGATCTGCTGCGCGCGCTGCGCAAGGGCGACGTCGCCGCCGCCCTGGCGCGCGAGTTGGCGCCCGCGCGCGGCCAGCATGCGGCGCTGGACCGGCTGATCGAAACCCTGCCCACCCGCGTGGACCAAGGCGCCGATGAGGTCGGCGCCCGCATCCTGGCGCGCGACGTGGCGCTGGCGGTGCAGGCCGCGCTGCTGGCGCAAACGGCGCCGGCGGCGGTGTTCGGCGCCTTCTGCGCCTCGCGCCTGAAACAGCCGCACGACGTGTTCGGCACCCTGCCCGGTGGCACCGATTTCGACGCCCTGATCCGGCGCGCCATGCCGGCCTGAGCCGGTTCAAGAGGAACCCACATGATTCAAGACTTCAAGGGCAAGACGGCGGTGCTGACCGGCGCCGGCTCCGGTTTCGGGCTGGAATGTGCGCGCATCGGCGCCGCCCGGGGCATGAACCTGGTGCTGGTGGACGTGCAGCAGGACGCCCTGGAGCGCGCCGCAGCCGAGATGACGGCCGCAGGCGCCCAAGTGCTGGCGCGCCGGGTCGATGTATCCAGCGCCGAGCAGATGCAGGCCCTGGCCACCGAGGTCAAGGCGCACTTCGGCGCGCCGCACTTCGTCTTCAACAACGCCGGCGTGGGCGCGGGCGGTCTGGTGTGGGAAAACACCGTCGCCGACTGGAACTGGGTGCTGGGGGTGGACCTGTGGGGCGTGATCCACGGCGTGCGCCTGTTCGTGCCCATGATGCTGGAGGCCGCGGCGCAGGACCCGGCCTGGCGCGGCCACATCACCAACACCGCCAGCATGGCCGGTCTGGTGGCGCCGCCCAACATGGGCATCTACAACACCGCCAAGGCGGCGGTGGTCAACCTGACCGAAACGCTCTACCACGACCTGAACCTGGTCACCGACCAGATCGGCGCCAGCCTGCTGTGCCCGTATTTCGTGCCCACCGGCATCACCCACAGCCAGCGCAACCGACCCGACAGCCAGGCCGCGGCCACCCTGACGCGCAGCCAGCAGATCGGGCAGGCCATGACCGAAAAAGCCGTCACCAGCGGCAAGGTGTCGGCCGAGCAGGTGGCGCAGAAGGTGTTTGCCGCCATCAGCGCCAACCAGTTCTACGTCTTCAGCCACGAAAGCCCGCGCGCCCTGGGCAACATCAGCAGCCGCATGCAGAACATGGTGGAGATGCGCAACCCGGTCGACCCATTCATCGAGGCGCCGGAAGTGGGTGCCCGGTTGCGCGCGGCGCTGCGTGCTCCGGCCAGCTGAGGCCGCCGGGTTGCGCCGGCTCAGGACGATGGCACGCTCGTGAGGGCGCGCTGCCACGGCTCGGGCAGCAGGTCGAACAGCGGCGTCGGGTCGCGGTACATCATGGTCGACAGCGAGCGCGTATCCAGCCTGGGCAGGGTGCTGGAGCTGTCGAGCCAGGCCAGCTGGGCCATCCAGGCCAGGTTGACGGTGCCGTCCGGTTGCAGGCGCGAGGTGATGAAACCCAGCATGCGCCGCGCGGCGGCACTGCCCTTGCTGGCGGCGGCCTGATACAGGCGCAGGGCCTCGGCGTAGTTGGGTGGGCCGCCGATGCCGCGATGCGCCCGCCGGGCGCGTTCGTACAGATCGTCCGCTTCCGAAGGGGCGGACGCGGCCCCCTGGGCGGCTTTGGCCACCTGCAGCTCCAGCAGCTTCAGGTTGGCGGCCGCGGCGCGCGAGCGCGGTGCCGCCGCTTCCAGATGGCTGCGCGCGTCCTTCAGGTTGCCGTTGGCCACGGCTTCCAGCCCCAGCTCGATGCGTGCCTGCGTGTCGCCGGCGGCGGCAGCGCTTTCCAGCAGTTCGTGAAATGGCAGCAGCAGGCTGTTGACGCCTTCCGGGCCGCCGTTGATGCGCACGTTCATCGGCTGGGTGCGGGTGTCCAGCAGCCATTGCAGATACAGCGCCCGGCCGCGGTGGTGCGGTCGAAGCTGGGCCAGGGCCTGCGCCGCGGCCGAGGGGTCCGGGCGACCACCGCAGCCGTCGATGGCACACCAGGCCAGACCGGCGTAGGCCAGCGGCTGGCGCCCGTAGCGCGCCGCGCGCTCGAACCAGACCAGCGCCTGCGCGGGCGAAGCCGGCGCCAGGCCCCCGTGTAGCTCGATCAGACCCAGGGTCCAGGCGGCGTTGGCGGCGGCCTGGGTGGAGCCGAAACCACTGCGCGGCTCGGCCAGGCGGCGCAGACGGATCAGCTCCTGCTGCTGTGCCGGGTTGAGGCGCGGCGCGCCGCTTCGGGCCGTAGGCAGCGCCGGCGACGCGGGGCCGGCATGCGTGTCAAGCTGCGGTGAGGGCAACGCCTGGGGGTTGGCGACCGGATCGGCGGGGGGCATGCCCGCGCTGCCGGGCAGTTGGATGGCCGGCACCTGCGCCAGCACGGTGGCGGGCGGTTGGGAAGCTGCGGCTGGCGTCATGGTGATGGCCGGCAGGATCGTCGCCCGCACGGTCGCTGCCTGCGCGGTCGCGCCCGCGATCAGCAGACCGAGCAGACACCCACCGGCCCGCCAGGCCCTGCGAACCCGCCTGGCAAGCACGGTCGGCCATGCCTGGACCAGTTCACCCATGACGCCCCAGCAGGTCATTTCTTGCCACCGTTGGCGGCCGCGGGCGGGGCCGGCGGCGGTGGGAGGATCCGCCACTGGAGCGTCTGCGCCACCATCTTGTCGGCACCGACGGCGGTTTCAAAATGTTTGCGCATGTCTTCTAGCGTACCGACCCCGCGGATAGGCGTCAAGGCGCTGGCGTTGAGCTCCTGTGGCATGCGCGTCATCGGGTCCTCGTTGGCGGCGACGCACATCAGGGCTTCGCTGCCCTGCTTGCCCGAGGTCAGCACGAACGCCGGGTAGGGCACCATCCAGTCGGGCAGGCGAATCGCCTGATTGGCAGACACCAGCGCGTCCGGGTGCAGGACGTTGGGCAGCAACTTGACGATGTTGCCATGGGTGTCGTTCAGGTAGCAGTACAGGTAGGCCGCCCGGGAGACCGTGACCGAGGCAAAGATGTTGGTGCCGGGCGGGAACGCCGTGCGGTCCTTGACGGTGTTTTCGATCTGCATGCTGATCGCCAGCGGCACCGGCTTGGTCTCGCCGTTGGCGAGCTCGGTCCAGCCGATGCGTGTGAGTTGCCCATCCTCGCCGACGGCAACGAAGTCGCGCAGGGCGCGCTCGTAGACATCGAAGCTGATGTCACCCGTCACCACGGCGCCCACGTCCGCCTGAAAGCGGCCGACGGCCTCGCGCAAGACGGCGCTGTTGGGCAGCAGCGGCTGCTCGAACGCCGGCAGGTAGCCCCGCGCGACCAGGTAACGCTGCACCAGCCGGGCACGCGCCGGCGCGTCGCCGGCGTCGTACCACTCGCGCAGCTGGCGCCTGAATTCCGGATGGGTGTTGTCGAGCGTCAGGCAGCGCCAGTAAGGCAGGTGCGTCCACTTGCCGGCCAGCTCGATCAGGGCCAGGTCGACCAGGGTGCGCATGGCGGCGCCAGTGCCCTGGGTCAGATCACGCCCGACGTTGAACTGCACGCCGTAGCTGCCGATGCGTCCGGCCAGGTCAAGCCCTTGGCCCGAGTTGCCCACGATCACCTCGTTGGCCGAATCCAGGCCCGGAATCAAGGTGCGCGTGCGAAAGTCGCCCAGGTGCATCTCCAGCCCGACGATGGTGGCGCCGCGGCTGCGGTCGTAGCCAACTTCCACGCGTGAGCCCGACACGCCGGCGCCGTGCCGTGTGCTGAGCACGTTCTGATCGACGAAGGAGATGCCCCCTGAAACATACAGCGCTGGACGCTGCAGCTCCATCTGGTTGTTGTTGAGCAGGATGGTGGTGAGGTTCTGCACCGTATCCTGGCGCGCGATGTCGACTTCGAAATCGACGTAGCGGAACGCATTGGAGCGGCGCGACATCTGCGACAGGGCGGTGATCACCATCTGCTTGGCGGCCACCGGCACGCGGCCCGAGAAATCGGGGATGAAGGTGCTGGTGATGAGCATCGTCGGCACTTCGGCCTCGCGCATCATCTCGTCCATGCAGGCCAACGAGTCGCTGAAGCTCGACATCGAGCGCACCGGCCGCGTGGCCGGGCGATCGCTGGCACTGGCGTAGGACTGGAACAGCGCGTCTTCCTTGGGAGCCAGCGGCGTTGCGCAACCGGCGACGAAGGCGGCACCGGCAACGGCCGACAGCAGGAGCATGCGTGCACGGGCAGGCCGCGACGAGGTGGCACTCGAAAAGCGTGTGGGCTTGTTCATGTCGGTTCTCCTGCCGTTTGCGAACATCAAAAAAAGAGGGATCTGGCGACGCTGCGGTCGGTACCAGATCCCTTTGGGCTCGGCCGGCGAAAGGCTCCGTCGTCGAGCTCTCTACTTGCAGATCGTCACCACATCACCTCGCAGCACGGCAATCTGGTCACCACCGGTTCCAGGTCCGTAGCGGCCACTGGGGCCGACGGCCGGCGTGATGGTGTTGCTGGCCACATCGGTGGTGCAGGTGCGTTCCAGCGCATTGCCGGTCTGACGGCTGATCACGTCGCGCTCGGTATAGATCGTGCCGTCCTGCCCTGCGAGTTCGGCATAGGTCTTGGCTTCGATGCGCGCGATCTTGGCGCTCAACCCGGAAGGCATTCCCGTGTTCTGGTCAAGCCCCTCGGAGGCTCTGAACGGTGCGGTGGGCATAGCCAGATAGCGTACCGGCGCGTTCAACACGATGGGGTCGGTGCCCGGGGCTCCCTGGGCCCAGACGCCCTGTCCCAAGGCCGATGCCGCCACCGACAGCGTCAGGAGCACAAGGTTGGGTTTCATGGCGCGTTCCCCTTGTGGTTGGAAGCATCGACGGAACCGGCGCACAGCCTTACGGCTCCGTCGGGCTTCAGGCCATCAAAGCATCAGTTGGGCCGCGGTCCCCTGCGTGCGTGCGGGTTGCAGTCGAGGCAGGCGTTGTTGGTCGAGAAATTCTGCACTGCCGTGCTGTGGTCGTTCGAGTAGGCGCCGATGTAGGACAGGCCGCTCGTGGTCACTGTCTGCTGCTGGTTGGCAGCCACCGCCACCGAACCGATGTTGCTGGCCAGGTTGTTCTGCGCGAATCCATATTCGCTTGCCATGGCCAGAACGCCGGTGCCATTCAGGTTGGTGGTCTGTTCAGACTTGGCCTTGATCAGCACACCTTTGGTGTTGCTCGACATGTTGTTGTTGGCGATCGAATCGTCCTTGGCGCTGGCCACCGAGAAGCTGTTGTGCAGCGATGTGCTCTGGATCTGCGGGCCCTTGATGACGATGTCGTGATCGCAGACGTCACAGATGTCGGGGCCGTGATGCCCACCGCCGCCGCCACGACCACCACCGTCTGCCCAAGCACTGGTTCCGACGACCACGGCTGCCAGGATCGCAAGTTGCGTTTTCATGATGAAGTCCTCCAAAGGTTGTCAACCAGGTGACCCGGGTCGCCGGCCCATTCCGGCGTCTCGGAGCTTGACGTCGCCGTGTCTGGCCTCCCTTGGGTGGTGGTGTTCTGCTTCCGGCGTCGTCGGGGGTCAGTGTCCGGGTGGCTTTGGGGTGCGGCAATCACTTCGATGGACTACCGGCTCCTGCGGATGGAGGACGCATGCGCCGGCACTCGACTGCGGTCCGGACGATTGGATCAAGCCGGGCCCACGCTATCAGGTCCGCAGCAAAGGCGTCGCGTGGGTTGGGTAGGCTTGAAAGAATACAAGTGTGAAATAGTGTGAGTTTCGACCAATTCTCGACTTTTTGTCGTGTCGGTGCTACTGTTCCACGTTCAATTTGGTCACAAACCGGATCAAAATGAAAACTCCGGATCAAAATGAAAACTCGGCAGCCGGTTTGCGATGCATCAATGGGGTGATTCGGTATTCGTGTTAGAGGCATTGCAAAGGGTTGCGAAGCAACGAGGACGACGTCATGAACACGCCAGCACCGCTCACGTCCGAGCCAAGCATCGGCGCCGTGCCGACCACGCGCAGCGCCACCTATTCTGCCGCGTCGTCGCTGTGGCCGCACTTTCTGACCGGCCAGGCCGAGCAGCCGGTGCGGGTGATCCTGGTCGACGACGACATGCACATGCGGCACGTCATTGCGCAGGAGTTGTTGGCCGATGCCCGCATTCATCTGCTGGGCCAGGCCGGTTCGCTGCGCGAGGGCAAGCGGCTGGTGGCCACCCACGAGTTCGACGTCATGCTGGTGGATCTGAACCTGGGCGATGGCACCGGCTTTCAGCTGATCGAGTACATGAAGATCATGCATCCGGTGGCTGAGGCGGTGGTGGTGTCGGCCATGGAGGACGAGGAGCATGCCCTGCATGCCTTCGAGCTCGGCGCCACCGGCTATGTGATCAAGAACTCCTGGTTCGGCAACTTTCCGCAGGCCGTGCTGCAGGTGGTCAATGGCGGGGCGTCGATCACGCCTAACCTGGCGCGTCGCCTGCTCAAGCGGCTCGATGGCGGCGCGGTGCGCGCGCCGTCGGCGCCCCGGGTGCGCAAGGGCTCCGGTGGCGAGAAGCTGTCGGAGCGCGAGCGCGAGATCCTGCGCCTGGTGGCTTCGGGTTACACCAGCTGCGAGATCGGCAAACGCCTGGGCATCAGCGACCAGACGGTCAACACCCACATCAAGAACATGTACCGCAAGCTCCAGGTGCGTACGCGTGCGCAGGCGGTCAGCCTGGCGTCGCAATGGGGCTGGCTGTCCTGACCGCGCCCCGGTCAGGCCACTGCCGCGTCTGACCGGGGCCCCGTTCGCATCGGAGGGCGTTGTTCGCCATGCTGCCTGCTTCGGTCGCCCTGCTGATCGCCATTGTGCTGGCCACGGGCGCGCTGGTGGCCGCGTTGCGCAGTCGACGCCGGATCGATTGGCTTTATTGCGCGGTCACATTGCCGTTTGCGTGTCTGGCAGGGGCGGAACTGCTGGCGCTGCACGGTGGGGTCGAAGGCGAGCGCTTCAGCATCGTCAGTCGGCTGATCTATCAGCTCATGATCCTTGGGGTGACGGTGTTTCTTGTGATGGCCCTCAGGGGAGGGCGCCCGCTTGCCCGTCTGCTGATCGCCGTGCAGACCCTTGCTGGCCTGCTGCTGGCGGTGTGGCGGCCGCTCGGAGGGTGGGGCTGGGAGATCCTCAACATCGCCTGCGGTGCGGCACTGGTGCTGATGCTGGCGCACACGCTGTGGCGCCACGGTGGCGGCCGGGCCTGGACGGTGCTGTTGGCGGCCATCGCCGCGCTGGGGGTGATGCTGACGGATTTGCACTCGGCCAGGGGAGCGGCCGTCGCCATCTCATGGGCGCAGTTGCTCTACACACCGATGCTGTTCGTGGTGTGGCTGACGCTGACGCACCGCATCGGCGGCGCAACCGACTTGCGCCGGCACGGCGGGCTGGCGACGTTGGAACGCCAGCAACTGGCGCAGGATCTGCACGACGGTGTGGGCTCGCAGCTGACCACCATCATTTCGGCGCTGGATCGCGGCTCACCGCAGGGGCGCGCAACCGCCGCCGCTTTGCAGGAGGCCTTGATCGACCTCAAGCTGCTGGTCGACGGGGTGGATGAGGATGCGTCGCTTGTCAGTTTGATGGCGTGCCTGCGCTATCGCATGAGTCCTCTGCTGGACGCCGCCGGCATCGAAATGGTCTGGCATGTGACCGACGAGAACCGACTCGAGCAGGTGCGAGGCGCACCGGCGCGTGAAGTGTTGCGCATTGCGCAGGAAAGTGTGGCCAACGCGGTGCATCATGCATGCGCCACCGAAGTGACGGTGCGCATGTGTCACATGAAGACACGGGACGCGTTGTGGCTGGAGATCGTCGACAACGGTCGGGGGTTCGGTCGGCCGTCTGACGGCTCTGCCGGCGCCGACGCCCGCATATCTGGTAGCCAGCTGCCCGGTCGTCCAGGCGGCAAGGGATTGCCTGGCATGCGGCGGCGTGCGCAGCACCTGCGTGGCCGCCTCGACATCGAGAGCGTTGCGGGCGAAGGCACGCGGGTAACCCTGCAGGTGCCCATGGAGTCACTGACGTTCCCGGAGACGGTCTGATGTCGTGTGAACGGATCCCGCATACCGGCATTCATCGCCTCAACCCACCCGTCCGGTAGTGACCGCAATCGCCGCACTCTGAGAACCTGTCCGCAGGCCATGGGGTGCTGCGCCGGGGCGCCCCGTTCGGGTCGTCGGCAGGTCTTCACATCCCCTGGGTCCTGCGCCGTCGCAGGCGCCGATGCCTGTGGCAAACTCGCCAGCTTTTTTTGGCGCCACCCACCCCGTGCGCGGGGCAGGGGCGCGAGGCTGGCATGCACACCATCACGTCACAGATCGCCGCAGAGCTGAAAGTCCGCCAGGCCCAGGTCGAGGCCGCCATCACGCTGCTCGATGGCGGCGCCACGGTGCCCTTCATCGCCCGCTACCGCAAGGAAGCCACGGGCGGCCTGGACGACGTGCAGATGCGCGAGCTGGAGGCGCGCCTGGCCTATCTGCGCGAGCTGCACGAACGGCGCGCCGCCATCCTGCGAAGCATCGAAGAGCAGGGCAAGCTGACAGCGCAATTGCGCGCCGCCCTGGAAGCCGCGCCGACCAAGCAGGAGCTGGAAGACCTGTACCTGCCCTACAAACCCAAGCGCCGCACCAAGGGCCAGATCGCGCGCGAATTCGGCCTCGAACCGCTGGCCGACCGCCTGTGGGGCGACCCGACGCTGGACCCCGCCCGTGAGGCGCAGGGTTTCACCCGGGCGGAAAAAGGCGAGGGCGGGGAGGACTTCGGCACCGTGCAGGCGGTGCTGGACGGCGTGCGCGACATCCTGAGCGAGCGCTGGGCCGAAGACGCCGCCCTGGTGCAGTCGCTGCGCGAATGGCTGTGGGCCGACGGCCTGCTGCAGAGCAAGCTGGCCGCCGGCAGGAACGAGGCCGATGCCGAGGTGGCCAAGTTTCGCGACTACTTCGATTACGACGAGCCGATCGCCCGCGTGCCCAGTCACCGGGCGCTGGCGGTGTTTCGCGGCCGCCAGCTCGAAATACTGGATGTGAAACTGGTGATTCCCGACGCGGAGCCTGCGCCAGCAGCTACCAAAACCGTAGCATCGATCGGGCTGGCCGAAGGGCGGATCGCCCTGCATCTGGGCTGGTCGCACCAGGGCCGCGCCGCCGACGACCTGCTGCGTCGGTGCGTGGTCTGGACCTGGCGCGTCAAGCTGCAACTGTCCACCGAACGCGAGCTGCTGGCCCGCCTGCGCGAAGACGCGGAGCAGGTGGCGATCAAGGTGTTCGGCGACAACCTGCGCGACCTGTTGCTGGCCGCGCCGGCCGGCCACAAGGTCGTGATGGGGCTGGACCCGGGCATCCGCACCGGCGTCAAGGTGGCGGTGGTCGACGCCACCGGCAAGCTGCTGGCAACCGCCACCGTCTATCCGCACGAGCCGCGGCGCGACTGGGACGGCAGCCTGCACACCCTGGCGGGCCTGGTCGCGCGGCACGGGGTGCAGCTGATCGCGATCGGCAACGGCACCGCCAGCCGCGAAACCGACCGGCTCGCCGGCGACCTCATCAAACTGGTGAAAAAACAGGCTGCAGCGCTTGCTGGGCAAGCGCCAGCAGCTATCGAAAAGATAGTTATCAGCGAAGCCGGTGCCTCCGTCTACAGCGCCAGCGAATACGCCAGCCAGGAGCTGCCGGACGTCGACGTGAGCCTGCGCGGCGCCGCCAGCATTGCGCGTCGCCTGCAGGACCCGCTGGCCGAGCTGGTGAAGATCGACCCCAAGGCGATCGGCGTCGGCCAGTACCAGCACGACGTCAACCAGAGCGCGCTGGCGCGCCAGCTCGACGCGGTGGTGGAAGACTGCGTCAACGGCGTCGGCGTGGACCTGAACACCGCCAGCGCGCCGCTGCTGGCGCGGGTGTCGGGCCTGAGCCCGGCGGTGGCGCGCGCCGTGGTGCGCTGGCGCGAGCAGCACGGGGCCTTCAGGAGCCGCCAGCAGTTGCTGGAAGTCAGCGGCCTGGGGCTCAAGACCTTCGAGCAGAGCGCCGGCTTTCTGCGCATCCGCGGCGGCGACAACCCGCTGGATGTGACCGGCGTGCACCCTGAAACCTATCCGCTGGTCGAGCAGATCATCCTGAAGGCCGGGCGGCCGATCGAGCAGCTGATGGGGCGTGCCGAGCTGCTGCGCACGCTCAGGCCGGAGCAGTTCGTCACCGAGGCGTTCGGCGCCGTCACCGTCAGGGACATCCTGGTCGAGCTGGAAAAACCCGGCCGCGATCCGCGCCCCGACTTCAAGGTGGCGCGCTTCAACGAGGGCGTGGAAGACATCGCCGATCTGAAGCCCGGCATGGTGCTGGAAGGCACCGTCAGCAACGTGGCCGCCTTCGGCGCCTTCGTCGACCTGGGCGTGCACCAGGACGGGCTGGTGCATGTGAGCCAGCTGGCCCACAAGTTCGTGCAGGACGCGCGCGAGGTGGTCAAGACCGGTCAGATCGTGAAGGTCAAGGTGCTGGAGGTGGACGCGGCGCGCCAGCGCATCAGCCTGACGATGAAGCTGGACGCCGCCGCGCCGCGCCGTGACGCGCCGCGCGACAACCGCTTCGAGCCCGCCGGGCGGCCGGCGCGCCCGGGCCACGCGGCAGGGCGCGAACGCGGCTCGGCGGCCGCCACCGCCATGGCCTCGGCGTTCGAGAAACTGCGCGGCCAGCAAGCCAAATAGCCTTGTAGCGCGCTTGCAGCATGCGCCAGCAGCTATCGAAATGGAAGTGAACGGGCTCGGGCCAGGGCGGTCACCAAAGGCATCAGGGCTTGGTTCACACCGCCTCACCCCCTCCAGCGCAGCATGCGCAGACCGTTGAACACCACCAGCAGCGACGCCCCCATGTCGGCGAACACCGCCATCCACATGGTGGCGCTGCCCAGCACCGCCAGCAGCAGAAACACCGCCTTGATGCCCAGCGCCAGGACGATGTTCTGCCACAGGATGGCGTGCGTGCGGCGCGACAGGCGCACGGTTTCGGGCACGCGGCGCAGGTCGTCGTTCATGATCACCACGTCGGCGGCCTCGCTGGCCACGTGCGTGCCGCCCTGACCCATGGCAAAGCCCAGCGCCGCGGCGGCCAGCGCCGGGGCGTCGTTGATGCCGTCGCCCACCATGCCCACGGTGCCAGGGCTGTGCGCGTTCAGCGCCGTGATGGCCTCCAGCTTGTGTTGCGGCAGCAGGCCGGCGCGCACGTCGCCGATGCCGGCCTGAGCGGCGATGGCCTGCGCGGTGGTCGGGTTGTCGCCGGTCAGCATGATCGGCTCCACCCCCAGCGCGCGCAGCTGCTGCACGGCGGCGGGCGTGTCGGGCTTGAGTGCGTCGGCCACGGCGAACAGCGCCAGCACGCCACGGTCGTCGGCCAGCAGGCTGACGCTGCGGCCCAGCGCCTCGTGCGCCTGCATGCGGGCTTCCAGCGCGGGCGAACACTGGCCGCGCTCCTCGATCCAGCGGTGGTTGCCCAGCACCAGCGCCTGATCGTGGATGCGACCGTTGCTGCCACGCCCGGCGGCGGCGCCGAAGTCGTGCACGGCGAGCGGTTCGTTGCCCAGGCCCTGCGCGATGGCGCGCGACACCGGGTGGTCGGAGCGCGCCGCCAGGCTGGCGGCCAGCTGCCAGACGCGGGCTTCTTCCTGCCGGTCATCGACCAGCTCGCGCGCCACCAGGCGCGGCCGCCCTTCGGTCAGGGTGCCGGTCTTGTCCAGCGCGATGTGGCGCAGCCGACGCGCTTCTTCCAGGTACGCGCCGCCCTTGATCAGAATGCCGCGCCGTGCCGCCGCTGCCAGACCGCTGACCACCGTCACCGGCGTGGCGATGACCAGGGCGCAGGGGCAGGCGATGACCAGCAGCACCAGCGCCTTGTAAAGCGCCGTCAGCCACGGCCAGCCGGCCAGCCACGGCCCGAGCAGCGCCACCGCCAGCGCGATGGCGAACACCGTCGGGGTATAGACGGCGGCAAAGCGGTCCACCAGGCGCTGCGTCGGCGCGCGCGTGCCCTGGGCCTGCTCGACCGCGTGGATGATGCGCGCCAGCACCGTGTCGCTGGCCGGCGCGGTGACTTCGTATTCCAGCGCGCCGTGCTGGTTGATGGTGCCGGCAAACACCTCGTCGCCGGGCGCCTTCTCGACCGGCACGCTTTCGCCGGTGATGGGGGCCTGATCGATGGCGCTGTGGCCGGCGGTCACGCGCCCGTCCAGCGCCAGCCGCTCGCCCGGGCGCACGCGCACCAGCGCACCGCTCGCCACGCTGTCGGCGCGCTGCGTCAGCCAGCCGCCGTCCGGCTGGCGCACCTCAGCCAGCGGCGGCGTCAGCGCCAGCAGGCCGCCGATGGCGTGGCGCGCGCGATCGACGGCGCGCGCCTCGATCAGCTCGGCGATGGAATACAGCGCCATCACCATGGCGGCTTCGGTCCACTGGCCGATCAGGAAGGCGCCGGTCACGGCCACCGTCATCAGGGCCGAAATGCCCAGCTGGCCGCGCGCCAGCGCCGCCAACCCCTTGCGGTAGACACCAAAGCCCGACAGCGCAATGGCCAGCGCCGCCAGCGCCATGCTGGCGAACTGCCAGGGCCGGGTGTCGGGGGCGACGAAGTGCAGCAGCTCGGCGCCCAGGGCCAGCAGCAGGGCGGCGGCCAGCTGGGTGGCCTGGCGGCGCTGGCGGCGGCGCGTGTCGGCGGCGCTGGTCGGCTGGCTCAGGCGCTCGGTTTTCAGGCCGGCGGCGGCGATGGCTTGCTCGACGGCCGACCAGGCGCTGTCGGGCGCGTCCACCGCCAGCGTGCGCGCGCCCAGGTCGAAGCGCAGGCCGCGCACCGCGGCCTGGCCCTCCAGCGCGCGGCGAATCTGCGCCTCTTCGCTGGCGCAGTCCATGTCGGGAATGCGCAGCAGCAAGGCGCCGCCCGCCGCCAGCGCCGAGAAGTCGATCGGCCGCGCCGCCACTTCACAGGCGGCGCCGCCGCAATCGTGGTCGGCGTGGGGATGGTCGTGCCCATGCTCATGCGCGTGGTCGTGCGCGTGGCGGTGCGGGTGGACGTGGGGGTGGGCGGTGCTGCTGCTCATGGGGCGATTCGGTGGCGGTCTGGCGAACCTTCGGGTATATTGAAAGCGCTGTAGTCACTACAGAGTCAAGCATTGCGTTGTCTTAACCCCACCCCAGGTGCGTGATCATGAAAATCGGCGATCTGGCCCAGGCTTCGGCCACCGGCGTGGAAACCATCCGTTACTACGAGCGTCAGGGCCTGCTGCCCGCGCCGGCGCGCACGGCGGGCAACTTCCGCGTCTACGACGAGGCGCACCTGGAGCGCCTGCGCTTCATTCGCCAGTGCCGCGGCCTGGACATGTCGCTGGACGAGGTGCGCGAGCTGCTGGCGGTGCGCGATGCGCCGGACGCCGACTGCGGCGCCGCCAACCGGGTGTTGGACGAGCACATCGGCCACGTCAGCCGCCGCATCCGCGAGCTGCGTGCGCTGGAGCGCCAGCTCAAGGCGCTGCGCGCCAGCTGCGCGGCGGTGCAGCCGTCGGGTGACTGCGGCATTCTGGTCGGGCTGTCGTCCGCGCTCGAACGGCCCGTCGACGCGCCGCTGCGCAGCGCGCGCCACCTGGGCGCGGTGCATGGTCAGGGCGGGGGCTGATCGCCCGCCTGTTACAGAATGATATCGGGCGCCGGCGCTTACCAATCGTGCGCCAGCAGCTATTTATTTGATAGCTTTTGGCGCCACCCGAAGTTACATCGAGGCGTGCAGCATGCGCCGGTAGTCGTCGGCGCTGGCGATGCGCGGGTTGGTCTTGTGGCAATGGTCCAGCAGGGCGTGCGCGATCACGCCGTCGAACTGGTTTTGGCTCACGCCCATGGCGGCTAGGCCGCTGGGCAGGCCCAGGCGCGCCGTCATGGCGCGGACGGCGTCGGCCACGTCGGCCCCGGGCGGCAGCCCCATGGCCTGCGCCATGCGCGCCAGGCGCTGTTCGCGGCGCATCGATTCGGCCTCGGCGTTGAAGCCGATCACGGCCGGCAGAAACACCGCGTTCAGCGTGCCGTGGTGCAGGCGCGGGTCGGCCCCGCCCAGGCTGTGGCTCAGGCTGTGCACGCAGCCCAGCCCTTTCTGAAAGCCCATGGCGCCATGGATGCTGGCGGCCATCATGTTCAGGCGCGCCTCGCGGTCGCTGCCGTCGTGCGTGGCACGCTCGATGTGGGCCCAGCCGCGGCGCAGGCCTTCCAGCGCGATGCCGTCGGCCGGCGAGTTGAAGGCCGGTGCCATGAACACTTCCATGCAGTGGGCGATGGCGTCCATGCCAGTGGCGGCGGTCAGCTTGGGCGGCAGGCCCAGGGTGAGGGCCGGGTCGCAGATGGCGGCGCGCGGCATCAGGTGCCAGGAGTGAAAGCCCAGCTTGCGCCCGTCGTCGACGATCACGATGGCGCCGCGCGCCACCTCGCTGCCGGTGCCGGCGGTGGTGGGCACGGCGATCAGCGGCGCGGCGGCGGCGCTGATGCGCTCGGAGCCGCCCTCGATGGTGGCGTAATGGGTCAGCGGGCCCGGGTGGGTGGCGGCGATGGCGGCGCCCTTGGCGCAGTCGATCGGGCTGCCGCCGCCGACCGCGATCAGGCCGTCGCAGCCGTGCTGCTGGTACTGCGCCACGGCGCCACGCACGGCGGCCTCGGTGGGGTTGGAAGGCACGTCGTCGAACACCGCCACGGCGCGCGGGCCCAGTGCGTCCAGCACCGGCTGCAGCACGCCGGCGGCGCGCACGCCGGCGTCGGTCACCACCAGGGCGCGCGTGATGCCCACGCGCTGGCAATGCTCACCGATGCGCGCCAGGGCGCCGAAATCGAACTCGATCTGGGTCAGGTATTGGATGAGGGCCATGGGGTGATTTCCAAGCTACGATGTATCGGCAACTCGATTCATTTTCACCCAAACCCCGAGGAGGATCCCCCCATGAAGTCACGCACGCTACACAGCCTGGCCCTGGCCGCCGCACTGGCCCTGCTGGCCGGTTGCGCCAGCACGTCCGCCCCGGTGGTGGCCGACACGCCCGGCTGCCTGAGCAACGTTGCCGTCGATCGCCTGCTGGCCGACTACAACGCGCGCCGCCCGGCGGCCAACCCGCCCGAAACCCTGACCATGGCCGATGCGCACTGCTCGCGCTCCAAGCTGCAGCAGCGCCTGGCGGGGCAGGCCGGGCGTCTGGTGGGCTACAAGGCGGGGCTGACCAACCCGGCGGTACAAAAGCGCTTCAACACCGACCAGCCGGTGTGGGGCGCGCTGTACAGCGGCATGATCCTCAACAGCGACGTCACGCTCGACGCCAGCTTCGGCTCGCGCCCGCTGTACGAGGCCGACCTGCTGGTGCGCGTCAAGGACCGCGCCATCAACGACGCCAGCACGCCGGCGCAGGTGCTGGCGCATGTGGATCAGGTGATTCCCTTCATCGAACTGCCCGACCTGATGGTCGAGGCGCCACCCAAGATCAACGGCGCGGTGCTGAGCGCACTCAACGTCGGCACCCGCCTGGGCGTGCGCGGCGCGCCGCTGCTGGTGCCGGCCGACGCCGCCGGACAGGCGCGCCTGCTCGACCAGCTGCGCGACATGAACGTGCGCCTGGTCGACGGCCAGGGCGCGGCCCTGGGCGGCGGCAAGGGCAGCGACGTGCTGGGCCACCCGCTCAACGCCGTGGTGTGGCTGGCCAAGGCGCTGAAGGCGCAGGGGCTGTCGCTGCAGCCGGGACAGGTGGTCAGCCTGGGCTCGTTCTCGGCCCTGCTGCCGCCCAAGCCGGGGCTGAAGGTGACGGTGCACTACGACGGCGTGCCGGGCCTGCAGCCGGCCACGGTCAACTTCAGGTGAGGCGGCGGACATCCGTTCGGCCTGGCCGTGCGTTGATGTCCGCGTAACCACGCTTTTTGTGGAGGGAACTCAGATCATGTTTCGATGCTTCAAAGGTATTGCCCTGGCATGGGCGGCCCTGGCGCTGACGCCGGCGGCCCAGGCCCAATGGCAGCCGGTAGGCCCGGCGCTGCCGCCGGGCGGCGGCCAGATCGTTCAGTGCGAAAGCCTGGACGGTGATTTCCGCGAATGCCGCACCCCATTCGGGGGGCCGCCCATGCTGGTCAACCAGCTGTCGGCCTCCAACTGTGTGGAAGGCCAGACCTGGGGCAGCCGTGCGCCGGGCACGGTGTGGGTGGCGCGCGGTTGCCGCGGGCAGTTTGCCGCCGCCTACGTGGGCCAGCCTCCGGGCAGCATCGTGGTGCCTGGGGGCGGCGGCAGCTACGACGAACGCAGCGCCGTGCGCTGCGACAGCGATGACGGCCGCTACCGCGAGTGCCGGGCGCCGGTGGGCGGGCGCCTGAGCCTGCTGCGCCAGGAATCGCAGACGCCGTGCATCGAAGGCCAGACCTGGGGCAACCGCGGATCGGGCACGGTGTGGGTCAACGCCGGCTGCCGCGGGGTGTTTGGCGTGGCCGGCTGGGGTGGCGGCGGTGGCAGCAGCGAGACCTACCGCTGCGAAAGCCGCGACGACCGCTACAACGAGTGCCGGGGACCGACGCGGGGTCGCCAGGTGCTGGTGCGCCAGTTGTCCGAATCGGCCTGCATCGAGGGCCGCAGCTGGGGCAGCCGCAATGGCGGCGTCTGGGTGCAGTACGGCTGCCGGGGCGAATTCGCCGCGGCGGGCGGCTGGGGCGGTGGTGGCAACTGGGGCCAGGGTGGCGGCCGCTACGAAGTCGAATGCACCAGCGAGGACCGGCGCTACACCCAGTGCAACTGGGATTCGCGCCAGGGTCGCCCGTATGTGGTCGAGCAGTACTCCAGTGACGCCTGCATCGAAGGCTCCAGCTGGGGCTACGACCGCCGCCGGGGCAACCTGTGGGTGGATCGCGGCTGCCGCGCTCGTTTTGGCGCCCGCTGAAGCCCAACCCGATTGCTATTGTTGTGATAGCTTCTGGCGCTTGCTGGAATTGCGCCAGAGGCTGATTTGACCTTGAACCACGGCCCAGACATCCACGCCCGCCTGACGCCCGCCATGCGCCTGCTGGTCGAGCGCATGGCGCGTGCCCCGTACCCGCCCATGCACACGCTGACGGCGGCCGAAGCCAAGGCGGCCCACGCGGCGTCGATCGGCGTGCTGGACGTGCCCAAACCCCGGCTGCCCCGGGTGCAGCAGCTGCAGATTCCGGCGCGTGATGGGGCGGCGCTGCCGGCGCGCCTGGTGGCGCCCAGCCTTGCCGCCGGCCTGCCGGTGCTGCTGTACCTGCACGGCGGTGGCTTCACCATCGGCAGCGTCGAGTCGCACGACACCGTCTGCCGCGTGCTGGCCGAGCAAAGCGGTGCGGCGGTGCTGTCGCTGGACTATCGGCTGGCGCCCGAGCACCGCTTTCCCACCGCGGTGCACGACGCCTGGGACGCGTTGCGCTGGCTGGCGGGCGAGGGCGCGGCGGCGCTGGCGCTGGATGGCGCGCGCATCGCCGTCGGCGGCGATTCGGCCGGCGGCACGCTGGCCGCCGTCAGCGCCATCCACGCGCGCGACCTGGGCTTGCCGCTGGCGCTGCAACTGCTCATCTACCCCGGCACCACCGACCACCAGGACACCGATTCGCACGCCCTGTACGCCCAGGGCCCGGTGCTGGACAAGGCGCTGATCGACTGGTTTTTCCACCACTACATCGACAGCGTCGACCGCAGCGACTGGCGCTTTGCCCCGCTCAAGAGCGCCGAGGTGGACGGCGTGGCCCCGGCCTGGGTCGGCCTGGCCGAATGCGACCCGCTGGTGGACGAAGGGCTGCTGTACGCCGACAAACTGCGCGCCGCCGGCGTGCCGGTGGAGCTGGAGATCTACCGCGGCGTGGTGCACGGCTTCATGACCATGGGCCGCAGCATCGTCGAGGCGCGCCAGCTGCACGCCGACGCGGCGGCGGCGCTGCGGCGGGCGTTCGAGCGCTGAGCGCCGCCTCGGGTACTGCAAAAAATATAGCTGCCTGCGCACACCAGAAGCGCGCCAAAGCAAGATTTGACCCTTCGTTCTGGCCATGAAACCCGCCGACTTTCGCTTTCACCACCCGCTGCGCGTGCGCTGGGCCGAGGTCGATCTGCAGCAGATCGTCTTCAACCCGCACTACCTGACCTACTACGACTGCGCCATGGCCGACTACTGGCGCGCGCTGGCCTTGCCTTACGAGGCCACGCTGCGGCGCTTGCAGGGTGACATCTTTCTGCGCAAGACCGCGGTCGAGTTCAACGCTTCCGCGCAGCTGGACGACCGGCTCGACGTGGCGCTGCGCTGCGAGCGCGTGGGCCATTCGTCCATCACCTTCACGGGCGCCATCTTCCGCGACCAGCGGCTGCTGAACACGGCCGAGCTGGTGTACGTGTTTGCCGATCCCGCCAGCCAGCGCAGCCGGGCGGTGCCGGCGCCGCTGCGCGCGCTGTTTGCCGCCTACGAGGCCGGCGAGCGCCTGACCGACGTGCAGCTGGGGCCCTGGTCGCAGCTGGCCGAACCCGCGCGCGCCGTGCGCAGCGCGGTGTTCATCGAAGAGCAGGGCATTGCCCACGACGAGGAATGGGACGCGCTGGACGCCGATGCCGTGCACGCGGTGGTGTTCAACCGGCTGGGCGTGCCGGTGGGCACCGGCCGCCTGCTGCGCGAGCCGCAGGCCGGCACGGCGCGCATCGGCCGCATGGCGGTGGATCGCGCGCTGCGCGGCGGCGGCGTCGGCCGCCTGTTGATCGAGGCGCTGCAGCAGGCCGCCGCCGGGCGCGGCGACCGGCGCGTGGTGCTGAGCGCGCAGCGCAGCGCCGAGGGCTTCTACCGGCGGCTCGGCTATGCGCCAGTGGGCCAGCCCTACGACGAAGTCGGCATCCCCCACATCGGCATGCAACGCGACCTGGTCTGACCCCGCAGCGCTGCGCCGGCCGTCAGACCTCGACCACCAGCCGGGGGTCGAAGCGGGCGTTTTCCGTCACGCCGTCCTTGACGTAGCCGCGCGGATTGCACAGCACGCGCGTGCCGTTGACCCGGTAGTCGTGGCTGTCGTGGGTGTGGCCGTGCACCCACAGGGCGGCGCGCTGGCCGTCCAGCAGGTGTTCGGCGGCCGACACGAAGGCGGCGTTGAAGGGTGATCCGGCAAAGCGCGGGTGGATGCTGCCGGTGGAGGGCGCGTGGTGGGTGATGACCACCGTCGGTCCGGCGAAGGGCTGGGCCAGCTGTGCAGCCAGCCAGCGCGTGTTGTGCTCGAACAGGCGCACGGTGTCTTGCGGCGTCAGCATCGGCGCATCGGCCGCGGCGGCCACGCGCACGCGCCTGAAGTCGTACATGAACGCGGCCGAGCTGGCCATGGCCTCGGCCTGCCGCTCGCCCTCGCCGTGGGCCCTGAAGTCGGTCCACAGGGTCGAGCCCAGAAAGCGCACGCCGCCCAGCACCAGGGCGTCGTTGTCGAGCAGATGGACGGGCGTGCCGGCACACAGGCGGCGCAGCTCGGCGCGCACCTCGGGCAGGCTGGAGCCGTAGAACTCGTGGTTGCCGATGACATAGAGCACCGGCTTGCCAAAACCCCGCGCCCAGGCGGCTGCGGCGGCCGGGCGCGCGATGTCGCCGGCCAGCACCACCACGTCGGCGTCGGTGTGCGGGTGCGCCAGGCCACCTGCGCTCAGGTGCAGGTCGGACAGGATGTGCAGCTTCATGCGGGCAGGGCGGCGGCGCGCCGGGCGTCGGGTCGGTGGGCGATTGCCGGCTATCCTATCGCGCATCGTGCTGGCCTACATCCTCAAGCGTCTGCTGCTCATGCTGCCCACCCTGCTGGGGGTGCTGCTGCTCACCTTCGTGGTGATCCAGTTCGTGCCGGGCGGGCCGGTGGAGCAGTACCTGGCCGAGGCCAAGGCCGGTGTGGGTGGCGCCGCCGGGGCCGAAGGCGGCGGCCTGGCCTACCGCGGTGCCCAGGGCGTGGACCCCAAGCGGCTGGAGCAGATCAAGGCGCTGTACGGCTTCGATCAGCCGGCGCACCAGCGCTTCGTGCAGATGCTGGGGCGCTTCGCGCGCTTCGACCTGGGCACCAGCTTCTTCCAGAACAAGGCGGTGTGGGCGCTGATCCGCGAAAAGCTGCCGGTGTCGATCAGCCTGGGGCTGTGGACCTTCTTCATCAGCTACGGCATCAGCGTGCCGCTGGGCGTGGCCAAGGCGGTGCGTGCGGGCAGCCGCTTCGACCTGGCCACCACGCTGCTGGTGCTGGTGGGCTACGCCATCCCGGGCTTCGTGCTGGGGGTGGCGCTGCTGGTGATCTTTGGCGGGCAACTGCAATGGTTTCCGCTGCGCGGGCTGACGTCGCCGAACTTCGACGAACTGAGTCTGGGCGGCAAGATCGTCGACTACCTGTGGCACATCACGCTGCCCGTCACCAGCATGGTGCTGGGCAGCTTTGCCGTCACCGCCATGCTGACCAAGAATTCGTTTCTGGAGGAAATCCGCAAGCAGTACGTGCTGACGGCGCGCGCCAAGGGCCTGACCGAGCGGCAGGTGCTGTGGAAGCACGTGTTCCGCAATGCGCTGATTCCCATCATCACCGGCTTTCCGGCCGCCTTCATCGGCGCCTTTTTCACCGGTTCGCTGCTGATCGAGACCCTGTTTTCGCTCGACGGCCTGGGCCTGCTGAGCTACGAAAGCGTGATCCGGCGCGACTACCCGGTGGTGCTGGGCACGCTGTACCTGTTCACCCTGATCGGCCTTGTGACCAAGCTGATCAGTGACCTGACCTACGTGTGGGTGGATCCGCGTGTCAAGTTCGACTGAGGGCATGGTCACCGCATCGGTTTCGCCGGCGCGCCGCGCCTGGCGGCGCTTTCGGCGCAACCGCCTGGGCTTGTGGAGCCTGGTGCTGTTTGGTGTCCTGGTGGGGTTCAGCCTGCTGGCCGAGCTGGTGTCCAACGACAAGCCGCTGCTGGTGCGCTACCAGGGACAGTGGTACGTGCCACTGGTCAAGACCTACCCGGAAAAGGTGTTCGGCGGGGACTTCGAGACCGAGACCGACTACCTCGACCCCTTCATCCGCCAGCAGTTCAGTCAGCCCGGCAACTGGGCCATCTACCCGCCCAACCCGTATGGCGCCAGAACCATCAACTACTTTGCCAAGGCACCCAACCCCAGCGCCCCCAGCCGCGACAACTGGCTGGGCACCGACGACCGCGGGCGCGATCTGCTGGCGCAGCTCATCTACGGCTTTCGCGTCAGCGTGCTGTTCGCCCTGGCGCTGACGGCGGTCGGCGTGCTGCTGGGCGTGGCGGCGGGGGCGGTGCAGGGCTTTTTCGGCGGCAGGATCGATCTGGCGTTTCAGCGCTTCATCGAGATCTGGGGCTCCATGCCCGAGCTGTACCTGCTGATCATCTTCTCGGCCATCCTGGCGCCCAGCCTGGGCCTGCTGCTGGTGCTGCTCAGCCTGTTCGGCTGGATGGGACTGTCGGACTACGTGCGCGCCGAGTTCCTGCGCAACCGCCAGCTCGACTACGTCAAGGCGGCGCGAGCGCTGGGCGTGTCCAGCGGGCAGATCATCTGGCGCCACATCCTGCCCAACAGCATGACGCCGGTGGTCACCTTTCTGCCGTTTCGCATGAGCGCGGCGATCCTGGCGCTGACCTCGCTGGACTTCCTGGGCCTGGGCGTGCCGCCGGGCACGCCCAGCCTGGGCGAGCTGCTCAGTCAGGGCAAGAACAACATCGACGCCTGGTGGATATCGATCTCCACCTTCGGCGTGCTGGTGCTGACGCTGCTGCTGCTGACCTTCATGGGCGACGCGCTGCGCGACGCGCTCGATCCGAGGAAGGCGCAGTCATGAACAACCCACGCGCGTACGCAGACGACGCCAAAGCGGCGCGAAGGGCGCAGAACGAAGCCAGGCAATGGGATCGTTCTGCGTCTTCTGCGAATTCTTTGCGTCCTCTGCGTATGAAGGTTCAACATGGCTGAAGCCGCCCCAGCGCTGCTCGAGGTGCGCGACCTCAGTGTCGCCTTCGGCGCCAAGACCGTGGTCGAGGGCGTGAGCCTGGCCATCGCGCCGGGCGAGAAGCTGGCGCTGGTGGGCGAATCGGGCTCGGGCAAGACGGTGACGGCGCTGTCGCTGCTGCGTCTGCTGCACGACGCACGGGTCGGCGGCAGCGCATGGTTCGACGACGGTCGGCAGCGGCGCGAGCTGCTGGCACTGCCCGAGCGCGAATTGCGCGGCCTGCGCGGCGACCAGATCGCGATGATTTTTCAGGAACCGATGACGGCGCTCAATCCGCTCATGACCGTGGGCGCGCAGATTGCCGAGGTTCTGAGGTTGAAAAGGGCTCTAACGCCCGCCCAATCTGCGCAAGCAGCTATTGAGTTGGTAGCGCATACCGGCATTCCCGAACCTGAGCGGCGCGCCGGCGCCTACCCGCACCAGCTCTCGGGCGGCCAGCGCCAGCGCGCCATGATCGCAATGGCGCTGGCCTGCGCGCCCAAGCTGCTGCTGGCCGATGAACCCACCACCGCGCTCGACGTCAGCCTGCGTGGCCAGATGCTGGAGCTGCTCGACGACCTGCGGCGCGACCACGGCATGGCCGTGCTGCTGATCACGCACGACCTCAACCTGGTGCGGCGATTTGCCGACCGCGTGGCGGTGATGCAGCACGGCCGGCTGGTGGAGCAGGGCGCCACCGAAAGCATCTTCAACGCACCGGAGCATCCCTACACGCGCCAGCTGATGGCCAGTCGCCCCGAACGCGACGTGGTCGAAGCCGCGGCCGACGCCGGCGCCACCCCGGCGCTCAGCGCGCAGGGTCTGCGCGTGGTTTACCCGACGCCGCTGCCGGGCATCCGGGGCTGGTTCCGCAAGGGCGCGTTCGTTGCGCTGCAGGGCGCCGACTTCGCCATCGCCGCCGGTCGCACGCTGGGCGTGATCGGTGAATCCGGCTCGGGCAAATCGACCCTGGCGCAGGCCGCACTGGGCTTGCTGCCACGCCCGCAGGTGGCCGGGCAGGTGCAGGTAAGCGGCCGGTCCTGGCAGGGCCGCGCGGGCGCCGACCGGCCGCTGCGGCGCGCGGTGCAGGTGGTGTTTCAGGATCCGTTTTCATCGCTGTCGCCACGCCTGACGGTCGAAGAGATCGTCGGCGAAGGCCTTCGCGTGCACGCGCCCGTCATGCCGCCGGCCGAGCGCAGCCAGCGGGTTGGCCAGGCGCTGGCCGACGTGGGGCTGACGCAGGCGGCCTTTCCGGGCCTGCTGGGGCGCTACCCGCACGAGTTCTCCGGCGGGCAGCGCCAGCGCATCGCCCTGGCGCGCGCCCTGATCGTGCAGCCCGAGCTGCTGGTGCTCGACGAACCGACCAGCGCGCTCGACGTCACGATCCAGAAGCAGGTACTGGGGCTGCTGCAGCAGCTCCAGCGCGAACGTGGTCTGGCCTACCTGCTGATTACCCACGACGTCGATGTGGTGCGTGCCATGGCGCACGAGGTGCTGGTGCTCAAGGACGGCGCGGTGGTCGAAGCCGGTGCTGCCGCGCAGGTGCTGAGCCAGCCGCAGCACCCCTACACGCAGCGGCTGCTGGCGGCCGCCTGACGGGCCGCGGCACACCCGGGCGCGGTGCCCGGCCGCCGTCGCCGCTGGCGCGCCGCAGCTTGCGACGGGCGGTGTCAACCCAAAATAGAAATGTCCCCTTTCAGCCCAAATAGAGATGTCCCCTTTGGGGAGTCCTTGAAGGGATGATTCAAGGCGACTGCGTGGCCGCAGAGCGCGCAGGGCGTAGCCCGTAGCGC